>WNGF01000690.1_pt1 | contig 49936 bp, 51 predicted proteins | sample 5400641 | NCBI WGS metagenome assembly WNGF01 (sample SAMN13153371, study PRJNA577476) | soil metagenome | isolation source: 80 cm soil or saprolite under grassland replicate 2 | place: USA:California | collected 2016-06-15 | reverse complement strand
GACCCTGCGGGGCCGGTGGCCGATCGTAGCCCAGGGTCAGTCCCAGAACAGGGTCACGATGTGGGCGCCGACCGGTACGGGGATGGGAGGAACGTCGGTCCACCAGTCGACGGGCGGATCCGGGTCGAGTTCGACGGCCGCCGACAACGTCAATGCCGCTACGACGCCACCGGTTGCAGTACGTCCTTTCCACGCGGGGCGCGGTAGACCAGCGCCCATACCTCGATCCAAGGTCCAGCGTCAGCCGGCCGTAGGGGCCTTCGGCCGCGCCGGACTGGGCCGTTCGTCGAGCACGGCGTGCAGCCGGCCCGGTGGGTGGACACCGCGTTTGGCCCGTACCGGGCCAGCCGCCGCGCCGCCTCCCCCGGGTCCAAACCGTCCGGGCCCACCCCGAGCCCGCGCAGGACCTGCTCACCCGGCAGCGCGCCGGCCGCGGACACATCAAGGCCGGACCCGAAGGTGTCAGAACCGGGCGGGGCCGTCACCGTCGCCATCGCCGGCCCCAGCCCGGCCGGGTGCCTCGGGCGTCGATCCCCACCTGACCATCGCTGCGGACGCTAACGGCGCACCGCTGGGCATGCCGACAGGCGCGGACCGGCGGCCTGATCGGCTGGTCCGCGCCTGTCGTGCACCCAGCAACCTCCACGGGTGCTATTTCGCTGCGGTGGTGGCGGTGTCAGAGCCTCCGTTGGGCATGGCGACCGTCGTCAGCTTGGGCAGGTTGGCGGGGTCGGTCGGGCGGGCGGCGGCAGCGGCCTCGCGGGCCAGGAAGGCGCCGAGTTCGCCGATGGTGCTCATCAGCGGGGCGGGGAACACCACGGTGGTGTTCTTGTCCACGCCGATCTCCACCAGGCTCTGCAGGTTACGCAGCTGCAGGGCGAGGGGGTGGGCCATCATGGTGTCCGAGGCGTCCCCAAGGGCGGCGGCGGCGAGGGACTCACCCTCGGCGTTGATGATCTTCGCTCGCTTCTCCCGCTCGGCTTCGGCCTGCCGCGCCATCGCCCGCTTCATGCTGTCGGGCAGCTGGATGTCCTTCAGTTCGACCAGGGTCACCTCGACGCCCCACTCGGTGGTCGTGACGTCGAGGATCTCCCGGATGTCGACGTTGATGCGGTCGGTCTCGGACAGCGTCTCGTCCAGGGTGTGCTGACCGACGACCTTGCGCAGGGTGGTCTGGGCGATCTGGCTGATCGCCGCGTTGACGTTCTCGATCGCCACGACCGACTTCACCGCGTCGACCACCCGGAAGTAGGCGACCGCGGACACGTCGACGCTGACGTTGTCGCGGGTGATGATGCCCTGGGACTGGATCGGCATGGTCACGATGCGCAGCGACACCCGGTGCAGGATGTCGACGATCGGGATCAGCAGCCGCAGCCCCGGCTCCCGGGAGCCGATGACCCGGCCCAGCCGGAACACCACGCCCCGCTCGTACTGCTTGACGATCCGCACCGCCAGGCCCAGCAGGATCAGGGCCAGCAGCGCGACGATGACGAGGACGATGATCAAGGTTTTCATCTACGTGCTCCGCTCAGAGATGGAGGTCACGTCGTCGCCCGCGACGTGTCGGGCGGGTGTCCGGTCACGCCCCGCGGCGCCTGGCGCTGCCGGATAGCCTGCTGTGGCGCACGGCGCGCCGAGGCGTGCTCCAGAAGGGGCTTCGCGCCAGCACCTACGCTCGCGTCGCCGGGCTGGTCGAGCACAGACCTACTCGATCGAGCCAGCGGCACCGTCCGGCGAGGGTCCCGTTGCGATGACCCAGCTACCGACCTTCCGGATCGTGGGGCGCGGAAGCCGGTGGGCGTACCGCAGGTGTGATGCCGGTACGGCGACGGCGGTCGAGCATCCGTAGCTGGATGATGCGGGCGGTGCCGGGCAGCGCCACGAGCAGGACGCCGAAGACCGCCGCCAGCAGCAACGCCACCCCCATCGGCAGGTTCCCGTGTGCGCCGAGGAAGGATACCTGGGCCCGCTGACCGTTCTGCAGGATGAAGATCAGCAGAAGCAGTAACACGAAGGCCGCAACCAGCAGGGCTACCCACACCCCGCCCATCCGGGTGCGCGGTACCCTTGCCGGCGCACTGGGATGGGTGGACTCTCCGCCCGGCCTGGTGGCCGGGGGCTCCGGGGCCGGTGGGTCCGGAGTGTTCTGCGTCGCGGTCATCAAGGCCGCCACCTTTCGAACTGACGTTTGGGGTCGATCGGGCGCCGGCTGGCACTGCACCAATGCGTGCGCCTGCGATGCGGGTAGCGCATTGCCGTGCCGTCGACGCGGTCCAGGCCTGTTGTGCCGTCGTTTCATCCGCGGTAAGAGACCGGTGCGGCGATCCAACCCGTGCCGGCGGGAGATCGGCGTGGACCGCCGGGCTGGACAGCGCGATGGTCGCGACGGTCCAGCCCGAACGGGCGCCGGGTCCTATGCGCGCCGGTGGCTGCGGCGACCGCCGGACACGAGCCGCATGAGGAGGAAGAGGACGACCGCACCGGCGATGGCGGTGATCCAGGTGCTCAGGTTGAAGAACGTGTTGAGGGTCTGCACGTGGAACACCGCCTTGGCGATGAATCCGCCAAGCAGTGCACCGGCGATGCCGACGACGGTGGCCAGAAGGAAGCCGGTTCTGCGTCCGGTCAGGTGTTCGGCGATGAATCCGGCGACGGCGCCGAGCACGATCCAGGCGATGATGCCCATGGGGTTCTCCTTGTTGATCGGGGTCACTCCGGAGTTGAGCGACCATGTCCATGATCAGTTGCCGAGTCTGCGCGGCCAGCCGCGGCGGCTTGTCGAGGAGGCCGTCGAACGTGTTCTCAGCCGTCGAGCGGCGTCGTCGCGGCGTGTGTCGTTGCCGGCATTACTTGCGGGGTGACCTACCTTTGCCGGTCCGGATCGCGCCCTTCGCGGCGTCGGCGGCCTTGTCGATCATCTCGCCGACCTTGTCCGTCGCCTGGGTGAGCCGCCGCTCGGCCTCGCCGGACCGGCGGTCGGCTCTGCCCTCGCGTTCCAGCTTCTTGTTGCCGGTGACGGTGCCGGCCGCTTGTTTGATGCGACCTTTCCACTGCTTGGTCTTCGCGCTCACCGTGCGCCTTCTTCCTCGGTCCTCGTGGAGGCTGTGATCCCGGTGGAACAGTGCCTCCGTCACATCACGGCAGGCCCACGGACCGGCTGCCGGGGACCAGAGCCGCCCGGTCGGGTCATGGTCATTGTCGCCGGGAGGTTCTCAGCGTTCCCGACCTTTACCCGACCGATGCGCCTGCCGACGGGCCTACTTGTCATGGTGGACACGCCGCCGGGTGCGGGTGCAGGGCCAAAGGACCTATCTATGGATTGGGGCGCGGCGACCCGCACAGGTCAATGGCGACCGACGAGGTGGCACCGTGACCCGGCCGTCGCGCCAGTGGTCGGTACCGGCCGGGGCGAGGTCACGGACGGGCTCAGGCCGGGCGTGCCGCCCCTGTCGGTGGGCCGAGTAGGTAGGTGATGACATCGTGGGCGGTGTAGGTGTGTTGGCCGGCCGGCAGGCGTGCGATCAGGTCGCGTACGGCGGTGTAGTCGGTGCCGGTGGTGACGATCGCGGGTTCGGCGTGGCCGCCGGGTCGTTGTTGGGCGAGGCCGGCGGTGGCCAGCAGGGCGTTGCACAGGCAGACTCGACCGGCCGTGTTCGCCGCCCGTCCGCCGTGGCGTTCGTAGACGGCCACGGGTTCGGACGGGCAGCGGTAGCCGATGGTGGCGTCGGCCTTGCGGTAGGCGCTGCGCAGCGCGCCGAGGTCGCAGATGCGTTGCCGGTCGGCGTAGACCCGTTCGTCGGAGAGGGTGCCGTCCAGGTCGGCGACCTTGAACGGGAAACCGGTGGGTGAGGCACGGCCGTCGGTACGCACGCTGACCTGCCCGCGGGCGGCCCGGCCGAGGAGGCGGTGTTTGTGTTCGTCGGCCATGCCGGACTCGCGGCACAGCGCGAACGCGGTGCCGACCTGGATGCCGGCCGCGCCACCGGACACCGCGCGGGCCAGGCCGGCCGGGGTGCCGTATGAGCCGGCCATCCAGAACGGCACGCCGAGGCCGGCCATCTGCCGCGGATCCACCGTGTCGCGGTCGTCGTAGACGGGCTGGCCCCGCTGGTCGAGTCGGCGCGGGCCACGGGGTGGGGCGTTGTGCCCGCCAGCGGTGTAGCCCTCGACGACGAACCCGTCGGGTCGGGTGGCGGGGTTGGCGACCAGCGCGGCGGCCAGGTCGACCGAGGCGACGATCGCGTCCAGGCGCGGCCGGTGCAGCAGCGGCCGGTCGCCGGGGGCAAGCTCGCGCGGGTCGAAGTGGACGGCGAAGTCGCCGTCGGCCGAGGTGGCGCCCTGCACCCGCACCGGCAGTGCGACCGGCTCGTGGCCGGCCAGGCGGTCCAGCAGCTGGGGCAGGTCGGCCGGGTTGCCCGCGCCCACCAGCACGTGGTCGACGCCGGCCAGCATCGCGCCGTAACAGGCGAACGGGATCGACAGCTCGATCTTACGTAGGTAGTTGATCCCGACCGGCCCGTCATGGCCCTCCTTGGCCAGGAACACCTCGACGAAGTTCGCCGCGACGGTCAGTTCCTGCAGCGTCTTCGCCGGGTGCAGGGTGAACCGCAGCACCGGACGGTACGCGGCCTGTGGGGCCTTGCCGCCCGCGATGTAGTAAGTGCGCAGGATCCGCTCGGCGGCACCGGGGAGCGGGAAGTGCGCCAGTGCTCGACGGACGTCACCGCCGGGATCACCCTCCTGTAGCCGCCGCGCGCAGACGACCTCGAGCGCGGTACCCGAAACGACCCCCAGCTGGCCGGTGCGCGCGACGGCCCTGGCCAGCGGCCAGCCCGAGATCGCCACCCCCATGCCACCCTGGATGATGCGGGGCGTGCCACTTCCGTCGCCGTTCACCGTCAGCCTCCCCATCCGGCAGTCACGCGTCCGGGGGTTCGTCCGTCGGCCCGCCCGGCTGGCCCGGAAGGGCCGGTGTCCGCCCGTTCGCCTACGTTTCCGCACGTGTTCCTTGGCAATACCGCCATCGCCGGGGTCTGGGGCGGGCGGCACCGTGACAACCAGCAGCAGCCGGGGATGCAGCCAGACTCGATCCGCCGGTTCTCCTGGTCGTTCCAATTCACCGTCGCGCCGTTCCCGGCCCGCCCGGCAGGGCCGGACGGCCTACCTGCCCGGTACCTCCTTCCCCAGGGCCTCAGGCGCGCTTGCCGTTACCGACCCGGCTGCCGACGTTGCATTGGCGAGGCCACACCCCACGGGCGGGTTTGGCGGATGCCCGGGCCGTTGGTCCTCAGCGGTTGGGACGGCAGGCTCTGATGATCGGTGGGTCTCGATTACATGATCAGGATGTGCCGGTTGAGGCGGAGCGGGATTTCGGCCGCCTCGGCTCGACACGCGTCGTCGCTCCGGACCCTGGCGACCAATGCACCGTGAATCGTGACCCGCGGTGAGGAGGTTCGTCATGTCAACGTCGGAGGCGGAGGTTATCGCGATCCGGCAGCACCCGTACCCGACCGTCGGGCTACCCGAGCCATCGGATGGAAGCCTGTACGCCCTGCTGCTGCGGCAGATCAAGAACGCCGGTCTGCTGGAGCGCCGTACCGGCTACTACGTATGGAGGATCGCCGTCACGGCCGTGCTGCTGGCCGCGGGCTGGACCGCGTTCGTGCTGGTCGGTGACTCCTGGTGGCAGTTGGCGGTCGCGGTGTTGCTGGCGTTCGTGTTCACCCAGCTCGGTTTCCTCGGCCACGAGGCCCGCCATAAGCAGATCTCCGCCTCCCGGCGAGTCAACGACATCATCGGGCTGCTGCACGGCGACCTGGCGATCGGGTTGAGCTTCGGCTGGTGGGTGGACAAGCACAACCGCCACCACGCCCACCCGAACACCGAAGGCATGGACCCCGACATCGAAACCGGTGCGCTGGCCTTCACCGCCGGTCAGGCCGGCACCTGGGGGCCGGTCGCGAGGTTCGTGTACCGCTACCAGGCGTTCCTGTTCTTCCCGCTGCTGCTGGAAGCGTTCAACCTGCACGTGGGCAGCGTCCGCACGCTGCACGTCCTGCCCTACTGCGAAACCGGCCTGGTCGACTCCTACGCGCAGGCACTGCGCCACCTCCACACCGTCGGCCGGACGCCACGCCCGGTAGGGGATGAGGCGATGCGGTCGGGTTGGGCTGGGTGGGTACCTCATCGGGAGCGTTATCGCGGTGGGGCGGTCGGGTTGGCTGCGGGCGGGGGCGGCCTGGTGATGGCCGCCACGGCGTTGATCGGGTGGCTGGTCGGCGTCACCGGGGCCATGACGCTCCCCGTCGGGCGGGCGTCGAGCTGGCCGCGGCCTCGTGACGGGCGCCGTGGCCGGGCGAACGGTCGGAGCACCCGTGCGGATACCGGTCGTACCGGGTGGACAGAGAGGCGGAGACGATGGTGTTGCATTCCGGGATGGCGCCGCGGCGGCCTGCGCCGGGGCGGGGCGGGAACCCGTTCGCGACAGTGGCCAATCCGGTCCTGGCGCAGGAGGTGGCCCCGCCGCTGCACGTGCTCGCCGAGGATCCGGTGCCGGCGGATGCCGCCTGGCAGCTTGTCCACGACGAGCTGATGCTCGACGGCAACGCCCGGCTCAACCTGGCCACGTTCGTGACCACGTGGATGGAGCCGCAGGCGACGCAGTTGATGGCCGAGTGTGTCGACAAGAACATGATCGACAAGGATGAGTACCCGCAGACCGCCGAGTTCGAGCGCCGGTGCGTGGCCATCCTGGCCGACCTGTGGCACGCACCCGACCCGGCCGACGTGATCGGCTGTTCGACGACCGGTTCCAGCGAGGCGTGCATGCTGGCCGGCATGGCGCTCAAACGCCGCTGGGCGGCCCGCCAGCCGGCCGGCCGGGCAGCCCGGCCGAACCTGGTGATGGGGATCAACGTGCAGGTCTGCTGGGAGAAGTTCTGCAACTACTGGGAGGTCGAGCCCCGGCTGGTACCGATGGACGGCGACCGGCTGCACCTGAGCGCCGACGAGGCGGCGGCTCGGTGTGACGAGAACACCATCGGCGTGGTGGCGGTGCTGGGCTCGACGTACGACGGCAGTTACGAACCGGTCGCGGAGATCGCCGCGGCCCTCGACGCGGTGCAGGAACGCACCGGTTGGGACATCCCGGTGCACGTGGATGGGGCGTCCGGGGCGATGGTCGCGCCGTTCCTGGACCCGGACCTGGTGTGGGACTTCCGGCTGCCCCGGGTGGCCTCGATCAACACCTCCGGTCACAAGTACGGCCTGGTCTATCCCGGGGTGGGCTGGGCGCTGGCGGCACCGCGAGTACCTGCCCGCGGAGCTGATCTTCAACGTGAACTACCTGGGCGGGGACATGCCCACGTTCGCGTTGAACTTCTCCCGGCCCGGGGCCGAGGTGATCGCCCAGTACTACACGTTCTTCCGGCTCGGCCGCGCCGGGTTCCGGGCGGTCCAGCAGGCATCCCGCGACGTGGCCACCTACCTGTCCGGGCAGGTCGCCGAGATGGGGCCGTTCCGGCTGCTCACCAGCGGCGACCAGCTGCCCGTGTTCGCGTTCACCACCAGCGACGAGGTGCACGCCTTCGACGTGTTCGACGTGTCCCGGCGGCTGCGGGAACGGGGCTGGCTGGTACCCGCCTACACCTTCCCCGCCAACCGCACCGACCTGGCCGTGCTGCGGATCGTGGTACGCAACGGGTTCACCCACGACCTCGCCGACCTGCTGCTGGCCGACCTGCGCCGGCTGCTGCCCGAACTGCGGGCCCAGCCCGGCCCGCTGCGCCCGGCACGCGATGCCACCGGGTTCCACCACTGAACCCGCACCGCGCCACCACACACCCGTCGGGAGCCGCCGCATGTGTCGACTGTTCGGGCTGTCCGCGGCACCGCGCCGGGTCGCCGCCACGTTCTGGCTCGTCGACGCCCCGGACAGCCTGGCCGTGCAGAGCCGCCGCGAACCCGACGGCGTGGGGCTTGGCGTGTTTGATGCTGACGGCACCGCCTTGGTGCACAAGCGGCCCATCGCCGCCTACGAGGACGCCGAGTTCGCCCGGGAGGCCCGGGAGGTGTCGAGCAGCACCTTCCTCGCACATGTCCGTTACGCCAGCACCGGCGGCGTGCGTACCGAGAACACCCACCCGTTCCTGCAGGACGGCCGGCTCTGCGCGCACAACGGCGTGGTGACCGGGCTGGACCGGCTCCGCGACAAGCTCGTCGAGGAGCTCGGCGGGCCGACCGGCGAGCTGGTCGGCGGGGACACCGACTCGGAACTGGTGTTCGCGCTGATCACCGCGTACGCACGGCGCGACGGCGACCTGGGACCCGCCATCATCGACGCGGTCGGCTGGATCGCGGCGAACCTGCCCGTGTACGCGCTGAACCTGATCGTGACCACGCCCACCGACCTGTGGGCGCTGCGCTACCCCGACACCCACCCGCTGTACGTGCTGGTTCGCCCGGCCGGCGGCCACCACGGCGGCCGGCATCTGGAACACGCCAGCGCCCCCGGCACGGTACGGGTCCGCTCCGGCGACCTGGCCTTTGCACCCGCCGTCGTGGTCGCCAGCGAACGGATGGACGAGGACCCGCACTGGCGCCTGCTCGCCCCCGGCGAGCTCCTGCACGTCGCCGCGGACCAGCGCATCACCAGCCAGACCGCCTTCGACCGGCCCCCGGCTCATCCGCTCACCCTCGCCGACCTGCACCCACGCGCCGCCGCCTCGCAACAAGCAAACGCCGGTACGGCGTGAAACCGGCTACGGCCGGCAGTTCGGGATGCCGCGTTCAGGCGATGACGGCAGCGGCCGACGCATGCCACGCCGTGACACGTGGATAGGGCTCTCGCCGTGCCAGCGCGCGGGAAACGTAGCCGGGTCGGCATGATATTCAGGTGACGATCACCAAGGGGGACATGTGGACCGGCTCAGCCTCGGCGTTGTCGGCACCTCGCGCAAGGAGCACGAGTACCGGCTACCCATCCATCCCTTGCACCTGGATCGGGTCGACGCCGACCTGCGGTCACGGATCTTCCTGGAGCGTGGGTACGGGCGACGCTTCGGCGTACCCGACGAGCAGCTCGCGCCGCTGGTAGGCGGGTTCGGCTCGCGGGAGGAGCTGATCGCCGAGCGCGACGTGATCCTGCTGCCCAAACCGACGCCGGTGGACATCGCCGAACTTCGGGCCGGGCAGGTGCTCTGGGGCTGGCCGCACTGCGTCCAGGACGACGCTGTCACCCAACTCGGCATCGACCGCCGACTGACCATGATCGCTTGGGAGGCGATGAACCACTGGACAGCCGACGGCGGGTTCGGTGTACACGTCTTCCACAAGAACAACGAGCTCGCCGGCTACTGCTCGGTACTGCATGCGCTGCAACTGCTCGGCAGCACCGGCGACTACGGCCGCCGGCTGCGGGCCGCGGTGATCAGCTTCGGGGCGACGGCCAGAGGCGCGGTGATCGGGCTGACCGGTCTCGGAGTTACTGACGTCACCGTCCTGACCCAACGCGAGTCGACCGCGGTGGCCTCACCCATCCCCTCGGTCCGGATGGGCCAGTTCGAACGCGCCGGACCCGGTTCCGCCAGAACGCTGGCCATGAAACGCGCCGGGCCGGTGCCGATGGCCGATTACCTCGCCGCCTACGACATCATCGTTAACTGCGTCCTGCAGGACACCGACTCGCCGCTGATGTTCGTCACGACCGACGAACTGGGCCGCTTCGCCCCAGGTACCCTGGTCATCGACGTGTCCTGCGACGAGGGCATGGGCTTCGAATGGGCACGACCCACCTCCTTCACGGAACCGATGTTCACCATCGGCGCGGGCGTCCACTACTACGCGGTCGACCACAGCCCGTCCTACCTGTGGAACTCCGCGACCTGGGAGATCAGCGAGGCGCTGAGCCCGTACCTGCGAACGGTGTTGCACGGGCCGGACGCCTGGGACCGGGACGAGACGATCCGCCGGGCGATCGAGATCCGCGCCGGCGTGATCCTGAACCCCAAGATCCTCTCGTTCCAGGGTCGTTCCGCCGACCACCCCCACCGACGGCTCGATCCACGTTGAGAATGGCGACGATCCCGCTGACCGCGCTCGCACCGGCCACGCCACACCCGTACCCGCTGATCCGCAGCGGCGGTCTGTTCCTCATCTGCGTCGGTACCGGTCTGCTGCTCGGCTCGATCTACCCGAGGCGGCGGGCCGTTCTGGGCATCGCCGGTGGCATCGGCGCCGTCACCGCGACGGCGCTGAGCGCGGTACCGCTCGCGCTCGGTCCACCCTCGACCGTGCACATCGTGGCGCTGCTCGTCGCGGTCCTGGCGGAGGTCGGGCTCCTCGCCTACGTCCTGCACCGGCTGCGCGCCGCCGACGAGCGCATCCTGACCGTGCTGGCCGTGGTTGGCCTGCACTTCTTGATCATGGGTTTGGCCTTCGGCCCGCTGATGGCCGCGCCGGGCATCCTCGCGATGGCCAATGCCGCGGTCGGGCTTCGCGTACCTCAAATGCCGTTGCCGGTAGCGGCCGCGCTCGATGGCCTGCTGAAGATCGTCTTCGGGATGTGGATGCTGGTGTCCCATCCGGCCGTCACGTACGGATGGGCCGTGACGGGGTGATCACCGCCGCATGGCGGGAGAGGCGTCCGCCGTGCGCGTGGGTCAGGTGCGGTAAGGCGTGGGGGTGACCGGAACGGTAGGCGCCGTGCGCTCGCCGCCCAAACCCCAGCTCACGATCCGGGTCGGTGTGATCACGATGCGCGGCTCGGGATCGTCGATCGCGACGGCGCGGCCGCGGACCTCGATCCCGCGAGGCTGCCACGGCGGCAGCACGTCGTCGATGACGATCGCCGCTCGCCCCGGTGCGGGCGACATCGCGGAACTTCTTGGTGGCTGCGAAGTCCCTGCCGCTGATCACGATGGTCGCCGCGTCGGCGTCCAGGCGCCCGCCGACCGGCGCGATGTGTGGCATCCCGTCGGGTCCGACGGGATGCCAACCTGCCGAGCAGCCGTTCTGCTTCGCAGATACGCCAGCTCGGCGTCGGTGAACACGCTCATGAGTGGCTCCGCCCGCCATCGACGGGCGTGTTGGCGGCGACGGTCCCGCGCAGGCCCACGACCAGGACGCAGCACGCCGTCCTGGCTCGAGGCGTCGATGCCGTCACCCATCACGTGGCTGGGAAGCGTGATCGAGCGACCGGGTCACCGACCTCGCCGCGGGCCCTGCGCGAGACACGCGCCCGCTGCCGCCGTCGCCTCCCGGCGGTCGGGATGCCGGCTCGCCGGAGACGACCACGCCGCCCGGTGGCGGCCCAGGTCGGCAGTGAACCAGATGCCGGTCGCGGGCGCCGGCGCATCTTTCGCGAATCACATCGACGCTGACCCGAGCCGGCGATTCAGGCTCCGCCACGATTCAGTCCGGGCCGTGACTCTCGCGCGGGGTTCCGGTGGTGGAGATACTGGGGGCGAGCAATCCGGAGGTGGGCCATGGTCAGATCACGGCGGTCCGTGATGTCCAGCCATGCGGTGGGTGCCCGCGACGACGCGATCGAGGCGTTGGATCATCTGGTGGCCGCCGCGCTGCAGGGCGCAACCGAGATCGGTGAACGTTCCCGCCGGGCGGGAGCCACCGCACGGGACAGAGCCGCGTCCGCCATCTTGGCGCTTCGCGGGCAGCGCCGCCCACCGCCCTGGCCGTGGCTGGTCGGCGGGCTGGGCGTCGGCCTGCTCGTCGGTGCCGTGGCCGGCGCGGCGCTGGTCCGTCGGCTGCCCGCGAAGGGCCGGGGCGAATACGCGTACCCGCTGGAAGTGGCCGACGCCGACGAGGGCGTCAGCGGCGGCCCGCCCGCCCCGCGGGTCGGCCCGGCCTGACCGGACTCCCACCGCACGCAGCGTCACGCGTTCGGGTGCCGGCCTACGGCTCCGGACGCGACTGGGGCGTCTCAACAGGTGTCTGTCAAAGGACGGCGCCGCGCGGTGCCACCTCAATGGCCGCGACACCGCGACCGTAGAGCACCACGAGCCGGTCACCATGCCTGCCTGACAGGGCTTTCGACGCTGGGCTTCGACCCGACCTGTTTCCAGACCGGACCGCCAGCCTGCTACCGGGCCTCCTGGCAGCTACCCGGACCGGACTCACACGGCAGGCGACGACGAGCTTACGACTCCAGAAGCGCTACACAATCACCTCCAGGTCCGCTGGGCGCACGAATGTTCGAGGCTAGAGCTCGTCGATGCCCGACTGGGCGTGCCGCTCGGCTTCCTGGTCGTCCTGGACCTGAGGCCGAATGACTGGTTCGGGTCATTCACTGCCTTCTCCTTATCGGTACAACATGCGGACCAGTTCGAGCTGGTCCAGTTGCGACTTCAGGCCGAGTGCGCCGATGCGGCACACGATGTGTCGGGCACCCGCGGCGATGTAGCGGTCGAGCTCGGCGGTGACGAATTCGAGCGGACCGGCGATGAGCACCTGGATCGTCTCAACGACCTCCAGTGGCATCCGGTAGCTGGCCTGTGTGTAGTCGCTCAGGGCGCGCCGGCCTGCCTCGAGGTCGTTGGTGATGAGCAGGGTCGCGAACAGTGCCGGGGTGACCGCCTGAGCGGCGCGGCCGGCCCCGCGCGCGGCCCGACGCACTTGTGCCAGGCCCGTCTCGTAGTCCGCCGGGTTGGGCGGGTACGGCAGCCAGCCGTCGTAGAGACGACCGGTGCGCGCCAGCGCCGCGGGTGTGGCACCGCCGAGCCAGACGGGCGGTCCGCCCGGCTGTGCCGGCGGGGTGCTCTCGGGGATGTGGTCGAAGTGGAGCACGTCGCCGTGGAACGAGGTGGGGCCCTGGCTGGTCCACAGGTGCCGCCACAGCGCGACGGTGTCGTCAAGGCGGGCGAAGCGTCCCCGCCAGGGAACCTCTGACACCGCGTACTCGGCTTCCGAGCGGCGGGGGAAGCCGGCACCCACGGTCAGGGCCAGCCGCCCGCCGGACAGCAGGTCGAGCGAGGCGATCACCTGCGCCGCCTGGACCGGTTGGCGCAACGCCGGGAGCAGCGCCGCGGTGCCAAGCGTCACGCGCTCAGTCACCGCCGCCGCCGCGGAGAGCATCGTGAACGTCTCGATGACCGGCCGAAGCAGCGTGTCGCCAGCCCAGATGGAGGCAAATCCGAGCGCTTCGGCCCGTGCCGCGAAATCGATCAGGCCGCGGGGATCGGTTCCCTCGCCCCACTGGGGCCTCCCGGTCGGCAGAACCACGCCGAGACGAATGTCGTCATCCATGCGCCGAATGTGCTGCCCGCCGAGAACCGCGGCAATTCCTCATAGGGAATAGTGAAGACCTCCAGCGATTGCTACAACCGGGCGTGTGGACTTCCCTGAGGTGTCGGCGGCCACGGAAAACTGGCTCTGGCACTCATTTGGTGATCGACAGTGTTTGGTCTTTGCCTGTGTCCATTGTGGAACTCGCGAGGATGCCAACACCCGGACCCGCTGGACGAACGTGCACCAGCTCAAGGCCGAAGGCTTGGGCAGCCACATCATCGCCCACCGGCTCGGGCTGGACCCCAAGACCGTACGCCGCTACGCCGACGCGGCCAGCCCGGACGACCTCCTCGGCCCGTCACCCGCTGGCCGGCGCGGCCTGCTCGACCCGTTCAAGCCGTACCTGCGGGCCCGCATCGACGAGGGCGTCACCGCCACAAGCGCGTTGCTGAAGGAGATCCGCACCGGTCGGGCTTGGCCGGTCCTGGCGGTGGGTGCGATGCTGGCCAGCTGCCGGTCCGGTTTGGTGGTACCGGGGCGTTGCGCCGGGTTTGTCGTCGCGTGTTGCCCGGTTCGCGCCGCGCAGCCAGGCGCGATCACAGCGACCATCGCCGAGCTGGCCCTCCGGCGGTAGTCGAAGTGCGGCAGCGACAAACTGCACAGCTTGGGCTTCGCCCCGACCGTCGCCTATGCCGAACCTGGTCTACTCCGCTGTCGGGTTTGTACTGTTCTGCTGGCTGGCCGTGCGCTGGTGGACGCGCATTGCCGGCCTGTGGTTGCTCGTCGACGGTGTCGAGGTTGGGCGGGCCGGCGGGTCCCGGGGTGCCTCGCATGATGTCACCACGCTGTAAGGAGCCTGCGACGGTGTGGGCGCCTAGCCCTCAAATAAGCGAGTTGGCCCCGGGTGCGCGCCGATAGTGGGACGATCATGCGTGTCTGGAGGCGTGGTCGGGTCTGCGGGGCTCGGAAGGAGTGGTCCTGAGCCGCTGCTCGGTGTGGCTGATGCGGGTCGGCCGTCTTCGTGTGCGTCGGTGCGGCGTGGTCGGCGGTTTTCGTGCAGGGGTCAGCGCCGTGGTGGCATCTGGCGATGGTGACGTTGACTGGTGGGGATCAGTGCCGGGTCAACCGAATCGGGTTCGTTCGATGGTGTGCCAGGCGCTGAAGAGCCGGTCGAGGCTTGGGTTGTAGCCGATGATCCGCACGGTTATCCCGCGGGCGCGACGGATGACCATGGCGGGGATGCGGATGATGCTCTCGAGGAAGCGGCGGAACTCCATCCGGATGAACTCGCGCCGGTCGGTCTTGCGGTGCATCATCAGGGCGAACCAGGACTTGATGTTCCAGGCCAGCGCGGCGCAGACCATGTAGGCCCAGTTGGAGACCAGGTCATACAGCGGCACCCGCAGCGCGTTCACCCCGGACTTGAGCTGTGCGACGAGGTTCTCCTGGTCGCAGCGCTGGTTGGCCAGCTCGACGACCTGCTGCGCGGTCAGGTCGCGGCGGGTGGTGATGTAGAAGAAGTAGCGGATCTCGTCGAAGAGGACCTGTTCGCCGCGGCTGCGGCTGATGTTCTTGCGCACCACGACGACCCGGTAGGCGCGGGCGCACTTGCCGGGCAGGTAGAAGAACTCGGCGAGGTCTTCGTGGCCCAGTTCCAGGTTGAGGTAGCCGCGCTCGCGCACGATGCGCTGGCGGTGGTTGGCCCGGCGGGCCCGCCGCTTCCCGGTACCGGGACGCTCGCGCGGCTTGCGCCGCAACGGCTTCCAGTCCGAGGCATCCAACGCCTCGGCGCGCTGGCGCAGGGCGGCGCTGTTATCCATACCGAAGATGAAGTCGACCCGCCGTGCCCACTGGTCGAAGTGGGCGGTCAGGGAGAAGTCGGTGTCGCCGCGCAGGCACACCCGCGGCGCATACGGGGCCACCAGGTCGATGGCCTTGTCGATCCACTCCGCCGCGTTCTGGTGGCTGGGTGCGTTGCCCGGCCGATTAACCAGATACAACGCCTCCTTGGTGTTGGCCAGCGACACGATCAGCGGCGCGTAGCACCACACGCCCTTGTAGGAGATGTCGATACCCTCCTTGCACTGCCCGCCCGTGGGGGCATCGGTGCCGTCGATGTCGATATAGGCGACCGGGCCGAGCAAGTCCCGGCCCCGCCCGGTCCACAACCTCGGCCGGACGGCGTTGACCGCCTCCATCAGCGCCACCACGTCGGCGGCGGCGAATCGGCGGCAGAAGTCCCCGGCTGTGGTCGGATCCGGGATCAGCTCCGCCCCCAGCGCGTTCATGTACGCGGTGTCCTGGCGCAGCCGTTCGATGTCCTCCAACCGGGTGCCGCCACACATCACGTTGTAAGCCAGATTCAACACGTGATCGGACTCGTGGTAGGGCAGGTGCATCTTCAACAGGCGCAGACCCTCGTCGATCAGCGCGGGCAGCCCGAGCTTGCCCACCAGCCGATGCACCGCGGCGATCCCGCCGAAACCGGTGGCATCGACGTTGCCGCCGACCTCGTAGCACACCGGCCCCGACGTGAACATCGGCACCGGCCGCGCACCCCAGTGGCCGGCCAGCGCATGCCGCGCCGCCACCCGTCGGCGGCGGCGAGCCGCGTTCCGCCGACTCTGCGCGTGCGGTATCTTCTTCACCACAAAGGCCTTTCCACGTGAAACCGCCGATTCAACCCACCAGACACGCTTGGTCAAGGCCTAGCTTGGGTGCATGCGCAAGGCGTTGAGCGTTCGTCGCCGGTTGCTCGCCGGCGTAGTCGCGTCCGGTGTCGCTCTGCTGGTTTGGGCGGTGGCGGCGCCGCCCGCGGACGCCGGGCGTGGGCCGCGACCGAAACCGTCGCCGACGCCGTCGACCTCGCCGACGCCGTCACCGTCATCCACGCCCGGCCCGTCGTGTGGGTTCGTTGTGGTGCCCAGCCCCAACGCCGGCGGGCTGGACAACACGCTGTCCGACGTGACCGTGCTGTCGGCGACCGACGCGTGGGCGGTGGGCAAGTACACCGTCGACGGGGACGCGGTGCGTACGCTGTTCCAGCACTACGACGGCACCGCGTGGACCACGGTGTCCAGCCCCAACCGCCTGCTGGGCACCGGCCGCAACCAGATCAACTCGCTGTTGGGCGTCACTGCCATCGGCCCGTCGGACGTGTGGGCGGTGGGCTACACGGTCAGCCTCGACGATCCGTACCAGACGCTGACCATGCATTGGAACGGGACCGCGTGGTCGATTGTGGACAGCCCGAACTACACCTTCCCCGGCGCGTACAACGCGCTGCTGGATGTGTCGGCGACCGGCCCAAATGATGTGTGGGCCGTTGGCGGGTCACCGCTGGGCGTGCCCGCTCAGGGTCTGCTGCTGCACTTCGACGGCGTCTCGTGGTCGCTGCGGGCCGGCCCACCGAACTTCGAGTTCTGGGCCTCCTCCACCCGCACCGGCGTGGTCGCGCTGTCGGCCACCGACGTGTGGGCCGTCGGCGACTACGACGCCTGGCACTTCGACGGAACCGCCTGGACCGTACCCGCCGCCGGCGCGCAGTTCGCCAACGACGTGCACGCCGCCGGGCCGGGCACGGTGTGGGCAGTCGGCTCCTTCATCGCAGACCCCTATGGCGGCGGCGTCCGCTACCCGATCGGGTACCGCTTCACCGGTACCGGCTGGCAACAGCAGCTCGCGACCGACTTCGGACCCGGAGCGTTCAACGGCGTGACCGTGCGCGCCGCCGACGACGTGATCACGGTCGGCTACTCCGGCCAGTTCACCCACGCGCTGCGCTGGAACGGCACCGCCTGGCAGCGGCTGGCCGCCGGCAACGCCAACCCGTCACCCAGCACCACCCTGGCCATCGCCAACGTCCTGCGCGAGGTCGCCCACGCCGGCACGTCGGTCTGGGCGGTGGGCTTCTACTACACCGGCACCGGCACCGACTCCGGCGTACAACGCACCCTCATCGAGCGCTACACCTGCTGATCCCGCCGGCCGCGCACCCTGCCCGGTCACCAGCCCGCCGCGACACCGGCGACCGGGCAGAGTGACGCGACGCAGCCGACGCGTACCGGCGCAACGCCACGAAGACCGTCAGGTTGCGGCCCGGCGAGCTGCCGTCACGGCAGGCGAGTACGCGGTGATCCAGGTTTCGATGCCGTCGCCGACGGTACGTCGAATAGGGACGAGCGTCCCCGCCGGCCGGGCACGCCGCAACCCGATACGGCAAGGCCGTTGCGGTGGTGCCCGCCGTTGTTGCCCGGGACCGAGTTGGCGGGTTGTCCCGACGGCCGGCCGGTGCCGGTTCTTGGCGGCCGCTACCGTGACGGTCAGGTGTGCCGGGAAGCCTGGTCGGCGTATGGATGTCACGGCTGCGCCGACCGACAGGAGGGCCTGCCGATGAGCACGGTCACCGTGGTGGAACGGCCCACGACAGTCGCCCGGCTGGCTGCTGGTCTGGTCGAGTACCGCGCCCTGGTCGTGCTCGCCTCCCGCGGCCCGCAACGCATGGTCGACATCGCCACCGAACTGCAGGTCAACCCCTCCACCGGCACCCGCATGTGCGACCCGCTGGTCCGCAAGGGCCTCGCCCGCCGCTACCGCACCGCCACCGACCGCCGGGCCGTCCGGCTAAGCCTCACCCCCGCCGGCCGCCACCTCGTCGAACAGGTCACCACCCGCCGCCGCACCGAACTGGCCCGCATCGTCGCCGACATGCCCGACCACCACCGCATTCCCGTCATCACCGCACGACGCGCCTTCGCCGCCGCCGCCGGCGAAATCCCCGAACAGGAATCAGGAATGGTGGCTCGGCTGGCCCCACACCGACGAGGACACCGAACCCGGCTAACCCGACGCGATCAAGGACCTGCGGCGAGGACCAACCGGCAAATCTCAAGCCGCAGACGCCGTACGTGCACCAAGCAGGAAGACGCCCCCGACTTTCGAGGCCCGGACCTACCAAGCGTCATCGACGCGCTGCGGCACCGGCCGGCCGCTGACCGGCCCCGGATCAGGCGCTAGCTCCGCCGCCGACAGGACACCCCCGAACATGCTGCCAGTGAGCGCCGCCATCGGCCGCGACCTGGGGCTTGGTCCTTCGCACTCGCGCAATCTGAGCCCGGGTTGACGAGCCGTTGGAACCAGACCAAGAAAGTCTCTGCTGAGATGTCCATTAGCGGGTGGCGGCTCCGACCGGGAGCGAGCGCCCGCCCCGGGCGCCGGTACGGAAGGACCATGCGATGAAGTACATGATCATGATGTTTGGGGGTCTGGGCGCCACCCTGCAGGACCGGACACCGGAGTGGATCACGGGCATGCACGAGCTGATGATGAAGCTCGACACCGAACTGAAGGAGGCCGGCGAGGTGGTCGCCAGCCACGGGCTGGTGGACCCGAGCCAGGCCAAGACGGTCCGGATCCACCATGGTGCCCCGGTGTCCACCGACGGGCCGTTCGCCGAGATCAAGGAGTCCCTCGCCGGCTACTGGATCGTCGAGGCGAGTGAGGAACGGGCGATCGAGATCGCGTCCCAGGTCGTCGCGTACACCGAGTACCCGATGGAGGTCCGGCGGATCATGCACGGCGACGACGCCCCGCAGACGTGACCGGTCGGCGTAGCCCGGCATGGCTACCGCTGCCGTGACCACCGACGACCGGATCGGGGACCTGCTGCGCGAACTCGCGCCGCAGGTCCTCGGCACGCTGGTACGCCGGTACGGGCAGTTCGACGCGTGCGAGGATGCCGTCCAGCAGGCGCTGCTCGCGGCGGCGCGGCAGTGGCCAGCCGACGGGGTGCCGGACCGGCCGCGGTCCTGGCTGCTGACCGTGGCCGGCCGGGCGCTGGTCGACGGGTGGCGTGCCGACAGCGCGCGGCGCCGCCGCGAGACCGCGGCGGCGCTGGACCCGACCGACCACCCGCCGGCCGGCGACCTTCACAATGCCGACACAGACGACACGCTGGCGCTGCTGTTCCTGTGCTGTCATCCCGCGCTGTCGCCGCCGGCGCAGCTCGCGCTGACGTTGCGGGCGGTCGGCGGGCTGACCACCGCGCAGATCGCCGCGGCGTTCCTGGTTCCCGAGGCGACCATGGCCAAGCGCATCGTCCGGGCCAAGCAGCGCATCAAAGACGCCGGGGCCCGGTTCGAACTGCCGGCCGAGCCCCAGCGCACCGAGCGGCTCGGCGTGGTGATGCACGTGCTCTACCTCGTCTTCAGCGAGGGGTACACGACCAGCTCGGGGCCAGGGTTGCAACGCACCGACCTGACCGCCGAGGCCATCCACCTCACGCGGCTGCTGTACCGGCTGCTGCCCGGCGAGGCCGAGGTCGCCGGGCTGCTCGCGCTGATGCTGCTCACCGACGCCCGCCGGGCGGCCCGCACCGACACCGACGGGCGGATCGTGCCGCTCGCCGAGCAACGCCGCCACCTGTGGGACGCCGCCGCGATCGCCGAAGGCCAATCAATACTGACCCGCACTCTCGGTAGCGGCCCAGTCGGCCCGTACCAGCTCCAGGCGGCGATCGCCGCGCTGCACGACGAGGCATCCACAGCGGAGGAGACCGACTGGCCACAGATCCTGGCGCTGTACCAGGTGCTCGCCCAGGTAGCGCCCGGACCGGTGGTCACGCTCAGCCGCGCCGTCGCCATCGCCATGGTGCACGGCCCGACCGCCGGGCTGGCCCTGCTGGGCACCCTCGACACGGACGACCGGATGGCACACACTCACCGCCTGGAGGCGGTGCGGGCACACCTGCTCGAACAAGCGGGCGACACCACCGCCGCCCGCCAGTCCTACCTTCGGGCGGCCAGAATGACCGCGAGCCTGCCCGAACAGCGCTACCTCGAACTGCGCGCGGCTCAACTGCGCCACCCCGCGCCGCCCGTCGACCCAGGCCGCTGACCAGCGCGCACCGCCGACGCGCCAGGTCGTTGCGACGAACCCCGCCTCACCGACCGGCCCGCCGGGCTGCCTGGCGGAGCTGGCGGCCCGATCCGGCCGAGGGTCGCCTATCCGGCCGAGATGACCGAGCAGGCCACAGGTGACCAACCGCGCCCGCAGTGCCAGGCGGCGGCGCTGGTCGAGCGGTGTCACCGTCCCGCTGTTGCGGGCCGTCGTCACGAACGCGGGCGGACCGCTGCCCTCATAGGCCGGCGTTCGGTTGGCCTCGTCGTAGGGAGACGAGCGTCTCGGTCACCCGGGGTGCCAGGCGTATGGCCACCGGCATGCGCTCACGGCCATACATGGTCACCCCGCTCCACTGATAACCCACTCGATCATGCTCGGGTGGGACCGTCACCCGCCTGTGGTGGCGGGCCGGGGCTTCTGGCCGGGCCACCAGTCGTTGATGGCGGCGACGATCTCGTCCGGCGCGTCTTCCTGGATGTAGTGCGAGGCGCCGTGCAGGATCCGGGTCCGGTGGCTGGCGAACGTACGTTCCCACCGCCGCCGCTGGGGCTCCTTGAACGCCGGGTCCTTGTCGCCCCACACGATCAAGGCCGGCTTGTCGGCAACCTGCGGCAGCCCCTGCTCGACCTCGGCGAGGAGTTCGTGCGCGGCCAGGATCTCCCGCGGCATGACATGCACCGGTATCCGCGACGCCGGGGTCGGATGCGGACGCTGGTACATCTGCCGCTCGGCCGCGGTGAGCTTCTTGCGCTTGATGCCGCCCCTCAGGAAAGACGTTGACGAAGACGTCGGCCCGCTTCACCAACAGACCACCCAACCCAGCGCTGCCCATGACCTTCGAGAACCATTCAATGCCGCGCTCGCCGCGCACCGGCCAGGCCCAGGTGTTGCCGATGACAAAGGCCCGGAACCGTTCCGGGTGGCGGGTGGCCACCCAGAACCCGATCGGACCGCCCCAGTCCTGGACCATGAGGGTGATCTCGCGCAGGCCGAGCTGGTCGACGAACTGCTCGACGACGCCGGCGTGCTCGGCGATGGTGTACCCGTAGCCGGCCGGTGCGGTCGACAAGCCGAAGCCCGGATAATCCGGCGCCACGCATCGGAACCTGTCCTTGAGACCCCGCACGATGTGGCGGTACCCCCATTGCGTCGTCGGCCGCGTGCCCCGTCCCGCAACCGGCCGCCGGCGCCCCGGTGCCGGGGCGGGTCTGCCGCACCGGCATGGCGCTGATGCCCGAAGTGACCGAGACGATCATCGCCTACGACGAGGGCGCCCGGACGCTGACCTACGAGGCGACCGCCGGCATGCCGGCATTCGTGACCCGGGCCCGCAACCGGTGGCAGGTCACCGCGGTCGACCAGCGGCGGGCCCGGGTGGCGGTCGCGGCCGATCTTCAGGCCCGCGGCCTGATGGGCCGGCTGGCCCGGTGGTGGCTGCTGGCCCAGGTCGGCCGCACCGGGCGGCACCTGCTCGCCGACCTCAAGCACTACGTCGAACACGGTACGGCGTCGACGCGCAAACGCCGGCAACAACGCCGCGCCGCGGCGTCGGGCACCCGGCCGGCGAGGGCCGACCGGTGATCACCGTGACCGAGGACCCGGTTCTCCTGGTCGGGGTACCGGCGACGACCCGCCGGCTGCGGGCGGCGCTGCGCGCCAACGCCGTGTTCTGCCTGCTGTGCGGGGTGGCTTTGGTGGCCGCGGGTGGATTCGTCGCCGGGCCCTCGGCGTGGGCGTGGCCGGGTTCGGGTCCTGGTGGCGTGGCTGGCGGTCCAGGCGGCCGGGCCGCTGCGGCGGTGGGCGCCGCTGGTGGCGGCCGCGGACACGGTGTGGCTGGTGGGCAGCATCGTCCTGCTGGTCGTACAACCCGCCGGCCCGGCCGGGTATGGCCGCCCTCGCCGCGGTGGCCGCCGCCGTGGCGGGTGTCGCGGTCGGGCAAGCCGCGGGTCTGGCCGCCGTCCACCGCGATGATCCACTCGCCGATGTCGAGGCCGTCGAGTCCACCCGCGTGTTCGCCGCCCCGCCCGCACGGGTGTGGCCGCTGCTGACCGATCACGAGCTGTACGGGCGGCTGGCACCCAACCTGACCACGGTGGAGGTGATCAGCGCGGCCGGGGAGCCGCTGCGCCGCCGGTGCACCAACACGGCCGGCGACGGCTGGGAGGAGACGTGCACGCTGTGGGAGGACGGGCGCCGCTTCGCCGTCGACGTGGACACCGGGCACTACCCGTACCCGATCCTGCTCATGCGCGGGCTGTGGCAGGTCGACCCGCACCCGGCCGGCAGCCGGGTCACGATGCGCTTCGTCTACCGAGCCCAGCCATCGGTCACCGGCGGCCTGTTCGCGATCGTGTTCCGGTTGCTGTTCACCCTGGCCCTGGACCGGATCTTCCGCGGCTGGCGAACCCGGCTGTCCCCGCAGGGTTCCCGCTAGGGCGGCGTTGTGCGCTGCAGGGGCGCGGCACGTGCGCGTCGAATGCCGGCGACCGCGGCCGACAGCGGTGGCAGCGACTGTTCCGGTCGCTGCTGGCTGTTGCGGCCGGTGTGGTGGCGGGCGCTGCCGACCCGGCCGGCGGTAAGGCGTCGGTAATGAGCCGCCGCCGTGTCAGCGCTGGTCGGGGGGCGAGGATGGGCCCGACCGGTCGGCTGGCCGGTGGTTGCCCCTCGGCGAGGTGGACGCGCATGAGCATGGCTCTCGCTGCAGCTCGCACAGGCTCGGCGGTCCGCCTCATCGCCGGTGCGGTGATGAGGCGGTACCGGCACCGGGCGGGTGCGCCCCGGGATAGCCCCGTCCTCGGCGCGACGCTGGTGGTGTGCACGGTGCTGGTGCTGTCCGGATGCACCGGGTCGGGGGCGGCCGAGCCGGGTACGGCGCCCGACGGTCGCGGTCGCCCCAGCCGGGCGGGTGATCCCGGTTGGCGATCAGGCCGAGGGGGCCGTCGCCGATCCGGTCACCCACCTCGTCGCGGTCGGGGTACGCAACCCCGCCGGCCTGGCACTCGTCGACGGGCGCAGCGGGCAGGCGCTGGGGCGGCTGCCCCTGCCGGGGACCCTGCGCCACCTGCAACTGGCCGCCCCGGGCGGCCCGGTCCTGGTACCGGACGAGGACTCCGGTGCCCTGATCACGGTGGCCCTGCCCGCCGGCACCGTGCTCGCCCGGGTGCCGATCGGGCGCTTGCCACACCACGCCACGGCCACGGCCGACGGCACCATCGCGGTCGCCGACGAACTGGGCAAGGCGCTGGTCCTGGTCCGCGACGGCCAGGTCATGCACCGCTTCACAGACCTGGCCCAGCTTCACAGACCTGGCCCAGCCCGGCGGCCTCGCCGCCGCCGGCAATCTGGTCGCTGTGGTCGACGTGCACGACCACACCCTCGCCGTCTGCGACCCGGCGCGGCTGACCCGTACCGCCCGCGTCGCCGCCGGTGACGGCCCCACCCACCTCATCGCCGACCGGGACGGCCGGCTGCTCGTCGTCGACACCCGCGGCAAGCGGCTGCGCACCTTCGGCACCACCCCGCGGCTACGCCAGGTCGACTCGACGCCCCTGCCCGGTACCCCATAGGGGATGGCCTACGACCCGACGCGCGACCGGCTGTGGATCACCCTCACCGCCCGCAACCAGGTGGTCGGCCTCGACCTCGCCGCCGGCGACCGCGCCCGGGAGATCGCCCGGCTGTCCACCGTCGGGCAGCCCAACACGGTGGCGGTGGACTCGGACACCGGGCGGGTCTTCGTGGCCGGCCGCGCCGACGGCAGCCTTCTGCTCATCGACCCGCCGGTCTAGCCGGGTCTAGCCGGCCTCGGCCCGCCCGAGGCCGCACCCGGGGTGCCGACGCCGGTGGACCCGCCGGTGGACCCGTTGTTGGTGTCGACCGGCATCGTGCCGATGCTGACCGCCGGCCGGGACAGCAGCCGCCGCGTCTGGGGCGCCCACTGCCCGGACCGGATTGCCCCAGGCCCGCGAGGACGTCGGCTGCTAGCCGCCACCGAGCACGACGGTGACGGTGACCGCAGAGGACGACCAGCAGCCACACCGCGGGGCGGAGCTTCCAGGTGGCGGGCGGCGCGGGCGGCCAGGGCGGCGGTGCGGGAATCCGCCACGGGTCGTGGCGGGCTTCGAGCAGGTGGAAGCAGCGGCGTACCGGGTCGACGCGTCCATCGCGGCTCCCAACCATGACCACATCGAGGCCCGTTGACGTCGCGGGCCAACCCGTCCCGCACTGCGGTAGCCGCGGTGCGGGACGCAGGATCCACCGCCATTGCAGCACCCGACCCGCCGGAAACCGCTACTGATGAGTCTTACCAAACCGTGACGCATGGCCAGACCGGCCGGTCACGCCTGGCAAGCCGGCTTCGGGTGACGCCAGCGGAGACATCCCTCATTGCAGTGGGCCGCCTAGCGGCGTACCCGGCGGACGGCGGCGAACAGCGCGGTCACCGCCAGCAGCGCGGCAAGGGCCACCGCGATGGGCAGTGCGCCGATGCGGTCGAGCCAGCCTGTCAGGGTCCGCTGGATTGCGGTGGCGGCGTCCACCACCGGGTCGCCGGCGGCTGCCCCGCGAAAGACCCGGATTTCGTACCAGCCGTAGTAGGCCACGTACGCCCCGGCGAGGACCAGCAGCAGCCCACTGGCGCGGGCGATCACCGGCGCGGCCCGGCGCAGCCGGGTCACCAGGGTGGTGCGGGCGAGGGCCACCGCCACCGCGGCGGTGCCCACCGCCAGGCCCATGCCGGCGGCGTAGGCCAGGAACAGGCCGATACCGGCAGCCAGGTCTCCGGCCCGCAAGCTGGTCACGACCACGGCCAGGAACGGTCCGACGGTGCAGCCCAGCGACGCGATCGAGTATGCCGCGCCGAACAGCACCATCGACCATGCCGAGCGGGTCACCGCCGGGCCGCGGCCCAGCTTCGGCAGCAGCGCGGGGATCTGCCGGCCGGCCAGCAGCCAGCCACCGAGTCCGACCAGGATGAGCCCGATGACGATGGTGACCCAGGGCAGGTGCCGGCCGATCGATCCGGCCACCGGGGCGACCGCGAGGCCGAACACGGCGAACACCGCGACGAACCCTGCGGTCATCGCCGCGGTCAGCGCCGCCGCCCGCCCGACCGCCTGGCGGCGGCCTGCGGCGTCGTCGAGGACGAGGAACGACAGGTACGCCGGCAGCAACGCGAACCCGCACGGGTTGACCGCCGCGATCAGACCGGCGGCCAGCGCCAGCGCGAGATCAGCCGCGGTCACCGGTTCAGCCGGCCAGGGCGCCGACCCGCGCCGTCAGGTCGGCGGCGCCCAGCGGCCCGGTGTAATTGAGTGACCCGTCGGCGGCGATCAGCACGTACGTGTCCTGCGTGGCCACCCGGAAGCGTTTCCACACGCTGCCCGCGCCGTCGGACAGGTGGACGAACCCGGCGGTGTTCGTAGCGGCGACGAACTGCCGCATCGAGGCGGTGTCGTCGGACAGGCCGGCCACTCCCACCACGCTCACCCGGCCGGCGTACCGCGCCGCGGTCTGGGCCACGTGCGGTCCGGCGGCCCGGCAGGTCGGGCACCACGGCGCCCAGAACCACAGCACCACCGGCTTGCCGGCCAGGCTCGCCGCGTCGAAGTCGGCGCCGTCGAGGGTCTTCGCGGTGAACGCCAACGTCGGCGGTACCGCCCGTTTTGCGCTCGCCGCGCCCGACGGCACGCCGGGTTCTGTCGTGCCCGCCGCTGGGCCTGAGGTCGTCGGCGTGGATGCCGGGGGGCCGGCCGCGTCGCGCCGGCTGGTGCCGGAGCCGCAGCCAGCCAGTGCGAGCGTAGCGACGACGGCCGCCGCGAGTAGGACCACACGGGCGCGCACCATCGCCCCCACCTTTCGGTCGGTGTCGACCTCACCGTATGCCCGGCCCGCCGGGGCGGTTCTTACGGTCCGGTGACGGCCACGCCAGCGCCTGGGGCCGGGCTGCGCGTCGCGGTACGGCCTCCCGTCGCACCGGCGAGCCCACGGGAGGCCATACCGCGGGGTGTGGTGCGACCGTGGCGGCGGCTCGCTCGCCCCTGTCACCCGGCCGGCGTGCCGAGCCGCTTCCCGGCGAGGTCTGGGGTTGGGATGTACCCGCCCGCGTCGGCCGACGGCGGCGAAGCCCCACCGCGGGCATGTCAGCGCGGGGCGTGGGGTGCTGCGGCGGGCAGGTGTGCGTGAACGGCGGCGGCGAAGCGTCCGTGCGGGTGCTGGGCGGCGACGGCGTGGGCGTCGGCGGCGGTGTCGACGTCGCGCAGGGTGGGTAGCAGGGCGACGGTGAGGCCGCGGGCCCGTAGCGCGGCGAGGGTCCACGCGCCGGTGTCCGGCGTGGACATCGCTACGGTGTGCAGGGCGCTGGATGTTCACCTACGTGTTCGGCGGCGCGGTCGGGCAGGCGCTGCCGCCGGCCGCCGCCGGGAAGTACGTCAACTGGCTCGTGCCCGGGCTGCTGGCCCAGTTCGCGCTGTTCGGCGGCGCCGGCACCGCGGCGGGCCTGGCCGACGATCTGGCCAAGGGCAGCATCGACCGGTTCCGGTCGCTGCCGATGGCCCGCGTCGCCGTGCTCGCCGGACGGACCTTCTCCGACCTGTTCCGCTCTGCGTTGACCCTCGTGCTGATGGCCATCGTCGGGTTCGCCATCGGATTCCGCTGGCAGACCGACCTGCTCGGCCTGCTGGGGTGGCATCGGCGTGGCGTTGGTGTTCGGGTACGCCTGGTCGTGGGTGATGGCGGTGGTGGGGCTGCTGGTGCGAACCGCCGAGGCGGTCCAGGCCGCCGTGTACATCGTGGTGTTCCCGCTCGGGTTCACCAGCGCCGTGTTCGTCCCGGCCCAGACCATGCCGGCCTGGCTGCAACCCTTCGCCGCGCACCAGCCCGTCACCGTGACCGCGAACGCGGTCCGCGGCCTGATCCTCGGCCCCGGCGCGCTACCGGTCGGGCAGACGGTTGTCGGGCAGGTCGGCCTGTGCCTGCTGTGGGCCGCCGCGATCACGGCAGTCTGCGTCCCGCTCGCGGTGCGCGCCTACCGCCGCACCGTCACCTGAGAAGGAGCTACCGCGATGACCCTCGATACCGCCCGCAGCCGCCGCCTGTGGGACCGGATGGCGCCCCGCTACGACCGGGACATGCGCCGCCTGGAGCCGCTGCTGTTCGGCCGCGACGCCCGACCCTGGGTGTGCGCCCAAGCCAGCGGTGAGGTGCTCGACGTGGCCATCGGCACCGGCCTGAACCTGCCGCAATACCCGCCCGGCGTCCGGGTGACCGGGGTGGATCTCAGCCCGGTGATGCTCGCGGCTGCCGGGAAGCGCGCCACCGACCTGGGCCTGACCGTGGCGCTGTCCGAGGCCGACGCCGAGCACCTGCCTTTTGACGACGCCTCGTTCGACACGGTGGTGTGCACGCTGTCGCTGTGCAGCGTCGGCGACGACCGGGCGGCGATCGCCGAGATACACCGGGTGCTGCGCCCCGGCGGGCAGCTCCTGCTGCTGGACCACGTCGCCGCCACCAGCCGGATTCTCCTTACCCTGCAACGGCTGTGGGAGGAGGTCACCTTGCGGTTCGCCGGGGACTACCAGACCCGCCATCCGCTGCCGCTGGTCGAGCAGGCCGGCCTGGTTGTGACCGACAGCCGCCGTACCAAGCTCGACACCGTGGAACGCCTGCGTGCGGTCAAACCCACACCCTGACCGCCGGCATCGTTCACCGGTCTGCTCCGGTGCCGCCAGCCGATGACGGTCCTCGCCGCGGGCGTGTGGCGCGACTGCCGGTCAGCCCGGACACTCTCGTCACGACGGCTGGCCGACGTAGCGGATGCCGTTGGCCGAGATGTCGCCGCTGTCGATGGCGGCCTGCTCGTCGGTCTCGGTGGTGTCGGCCAGATCGGCGAAGAAGTACGGCCCGAACGCGCACCACCGGCGGCGGAACCGCGGGTCGAGCCCGGCCAGGATCTGCTCGCCGGTGTGCAGGCCCTCCTCGGCGGCCCAGGAGTTCAGGTACTCCCGCCACGGCAGGCCGGAGCCGGTCCACCGGTCCCGGTGCCGGTGCAACCAACCCGCCTCGCTGTCAGCAGCGGCCGGCGGGAGCCGGTCGAAACACCACCGGGCGGTTGGTTCGTCGAACCGTTCCCGCGCCCACTCCACCACGATCAACATGCCGCCAGGTGCCAGTGCGCCGCGGATGCGGTCGAGCACCTGGTCGAGGTCGGCGACGTGATGCAGCGACGTGCAGGCCACCACGGCATCCAGCGGTACCGACGGCTGGTAGTCCTCGAACCCGACCTGGTGATAACCGGGCTCGTCCGGCGCTTGCGGATCGACGCCTTCGGCGGCGTAGCCCAACGCCCGCGCCGCCGGGACGAACCCGCCCAGCGGCCCGCACCCGATCTCCAACACCCGCGCCGGCAGCGATGGCAGGTGAGCGCGGACGAACGGCCATTGCGCGGCGAGCCAGCGTTGGTCAGCGTCCACCGGCCACTCCTACGCCCCGCCCGGCGGGTTGGCAAGCCGCCCGCCACCGTTGCGCTCCGCGGTCGTGCGGGTCTCGTACATGCGCGCCCAGGCGTACAGCCCGGAGGCGCCGGTGAGCGCGGCGACCGCCCAGGTCGCGGCGCGGATGCCGTAGGCGTCGGCGAGGACGCCGGCCAGCACGGCACCGACGGCGAAGCCGCCGTCGCGCCACAGCCGGTAGACGCCGACGGCGCGGGCGCGCCAGGTCGGGTGGGCGACGTCACCCACGACGGCGAGTAGGGCCGGGTACACCATCGCGGTGCCGACGCCGAGCAGCACGGCGGCCATTGCCCAGACCGCGAAGGACTGGGCGGCGGCGACCATGCCGAGGGCGGCGGCCTGGATGAGCATCCCGGCGACGATGAACGGCTTGCGGCCGAAGTGGTCGCAGGCCCAGCCAGTGGCCAGTTGCCCCACGCCCCACACCGCCGGGTAGAGCGCGGCGAGGGCACCGATGCGGGTCAGCGACAGGCCGGCGGTCGCGAACAGGATCGGAAACAGGCCCCAGGCCAGGCCGTCGTTGAGGTTGTTCACGAGGCCGGCCTGGCTGGCCGCCGACAGGGCGGGTTCGCGGAAGCTGACCAGGCCGACGATGCTTCTGGTCGACAGGTCGCCACCGGGCGCGCCGTCAGCTGCGGCGTGGGTGGTCGCCTCATGCTGGGCGTGATCGCGGGTCTCGCGCACGAACAGTGCCGACAGGCCGAGGCCGAGCGCGACGTAGACGGCGGCGAGCAGGAACGGCGCCGGCCGCAGCCCATAGTGGGCCGCGAGGGCGCCGGTGGCCATCGCGGTACCGGCGAGGGCGGCGTAGCCGGCGGCTTCGTTGAATCCCATCGCCAGGCCACGACGGGCCGGGCCGACCAGGTCGATCTTCATGATGACGGTAGTGGACCAGGCCAGCCCCTGGTTGACCCCGAGCAGCACGTTCGCGGCGACGACCCAGCCCCACGACGGTGCCCAGATCAGCAGCAGCGGCACCGGAACACCGACCACCCAGCCCGCGAGAAGGACGGGCTTGCGGCCGTAGCGATCGGACAGGGTGCCGGCGAAGAAGTTCGTGGCAGCCTTGGTGGCGCCGAAGGCGAGGATGTAGGTCAGCGCGGCGGTGTAGGCGCCGAGGTGGAAGGTGTGTTCGGCCAGCAGCGGCAGCACGGTGCGTTCGGAGCCGAGCAGCCCGCCGACCAGGGCGTTGACCGCGACGAGCAGCGTGAACTGGGCGGCGTTGGCGGCCAGACCCAGCCTCGGCAGGGCCGCGCTGGTACCGGTGCCAAGGGTGCCGGTGTTCATGCGTCGTGGTCCAGGGTGCGGCCGGTGGCCTTGGCCCAGTCGTCGGCACCGCCGACGAGCACGGCCAGGTCCCGGTGGCCGGCGCGTTCCAGCAGGGTGGCGCCGGTCATCGCCCGTTCGCCGTGCCCGCACATGACCACCGCCGGGCCGGCCGCGGCGGCGTCGGTGCTGCGGGGCAGGGTGCCGAGCTCGATGTGGACGGCGCCGGGCAGGTGACCGGCGGCATACTCGCTGTCCTGACGTACGTCCAGGACGGTGCCGGCGACCTCGTCGGGGCGTACCAGACGGGTGGTGATTATCGGGCCATCGGCGGCGGTCCACGCGGGCATCCCGCCGGCCAGCTCCCCGACGATGGACTCCACGCCGATGTTCAGCGCCGGCCAGACGATGTCGTCGGGGTGCTGGTCGCGGTTGCGGACGATGACGATGAAGTGGTCGGGTGGGATGAGCCAGCCGAGCCAGGTGGCGAATTGTGCCCGCAGCGGGATCGCGATGCTGCCGGGGATGTGCCCGGCGGCGACATCGGCAGCCGGTCGGACATCGACCACGGTCGTGCCGTCGGCGAGCAGCCGCCGCACCCGGGCCGGGTCCAGCTCCGGCAGGACAGGAGAGGCGGGCAGCAGGGCCGGGCCGCGGCGGTTGACCTCGGCCAGCCGGTCGAAGTACGCCGGGTACGAGCCCACCGAGCCGACCAGCCGGGCCACGAAGGTGTCTACGTCGGGGGCGGACAGCAGCGGGTTGTGGTCCTTCTCGACGCCGATGGTGCTGGTCCGCGCCTCGCCCGGTGGGGCGGAGCAGAACGACCCCGCGCCGTGGGTGGGCCACACCGCCGTCGGGCCGGGCAGGCGCGCCAGGCGCCGCAACGAGGCGTACTGGGCGCGGGCCAGCTCCTCGGTACGGTCGGCGCCGAGCAGATCGGTCCGCGCCGCCGACCCGACGATCAAGGACCCGCCGGTGAACACCCCCACCGGCACGGTGCCGTCGAGCACAAGGAACGACAGGTGCTCGTCGGTGTGACCCGGGGTGGCCAGCGCCCGCAGGGTCAGCCCGCCCAGGTCGACCTCGTCGGCGTCGCGCAGGCCACGGTGGTCGAACCCGCGCCGACCGGCCGCCGGGGCCAACACCACCGCACCGTCGGTGGCGGCGAGCTGCCGGGCGCCGGACAGGAAGTCGGCGTGCAGATGCGTGTCGGCGGCGTACGCGACGGCCACACCCCGCCGAGCGGCGGCGGCCCGCAACGCCCGCAGATCCCTCGGCGGGTCCACCGCGAGGGCCCGGCCGTCGCCGAGGTCGAGCAGGTAGGCGCTGTTGCCCAGGCCCTCGTCGACCAGCGGGATCACCCGATCCGGTTCGATACCCACCACAACCTCCACACGACCTCCGGCCGGGCGGTGCGGTTGCCCGCCACCATCTTCTACAATATTCCATAGAACTTTGGAGGACTGCTATGAGTTACGCGGCGGCCAAGGCCGACCTGTTCGACTCCCTGGCCCGGGTCGGCAAGGCCCTGGCCAGCGGCAAACGGCTGGAACTCGTGGATCTGCTCGCCCAGGGCGAGCGCACCGTCGACGCCCTCGCCCGCGCCGCCGGCCTCGGGCTGACCACCGCCTCGGCGCACCTGCAGATCCTCAAACAGGCCGGCCTGGTCAGCACCCGCCGCGACGGCACCCGCATCCACTACCGCCTCGCCGGCCCCGACGTGGCCGGCCTGTACGCCGGGCTGCGCGACGTCGCCGCCGCGCACAGCGCAGACGTGGCCGCCGCCCGCGACACCTACCTCGGCGAGCCCACCGAGGCCGTCGACCGCGACGAACTGCTGCGCCGGCTCAAGACCGGGCAGGTCGCCGTCCTCGACGTCCGCCCAGCCGAGGAGTACACCGCCGGACACATCCCCGGCGCCACCTCCATCCCGCTCGACCAACTCGCCGACCGCCTCGGCGACCTACCCGCCGACATCGACGTGGTCGCCTACTGCCGCGGCGCCTACTGCGTCTTCGCCCACGACGCGGTACGCCTGCTCACCGCACACGGCCGCCGCGCCGTCCGGCTGACCGACGGCATGCTCGAATGGCGACTGGCCAACCTGCCCATCAAAGCCGGCGCCGCGTAACCCCCGTATCGTTCGCCGCGGCGATGCTGACCTGCCGCTACCTGGCCGGCCGGGACTGACGCGCGGCTTGTCTCTTGCCCGGGATTCGGGACCTATGCAATGCCGCTGTTCGTCACTCCCCTGCCAGAGGCGTTGACCATCTCGGCAAGATTCGTCCTACCTGATCACCATTCCGGATGCTGTGAGGTCACCGACTGCTTCTGTCATACCCGTGGGTGTCGTCACCGACCACGACCTGCGCCGACCGTGGATGGTGTCGATCGCGTGCGAGGAGGCTGGCGATGAGTCGTGGGGTGTTCAAGCGGTGCGGGTGTCGCCATCCGCAGACCGGCCGGTCGCTGGATTCGGCGTGCCCACAGTTGCCGGAGCGGGGGCATGGCAGCTGGTACTTCGACGCGCGGTGCCGACCGTGCGCGGGCGGCGGGAGCGGGTCCGTCGCGGCGGCTACCTGACCCGCCGCGACGCCGTCGCGGCCCGGACACGCTGCTCAACCGGTCCGACGAGAACGTTGGTGCCGACGCCTGGACGGTGGGCCGGTGGCCGCGGTACTGGCTGACCACCCGAACCAGCATCCGGCCCAGCACCCTGCGCTCCTACACCGAGCACGTCGAGCTGCACCTGATCCCGCACCTCGGCCGGATTCGGCTCGGCGAGCTGACCGGCCGCCAGGTCGCCGACATGTTCCACACGCTCGGTTCGACGAACAACCGGTACGGCCGGCCACCCACCCCGGCGACGCTGCACCGCATCCGGGCCACCCTCCGCTCGGCGCTCAACGCCGCCATCCGCGACGGGCTGCTGCGCGACAACCCGGCCCGCCACATCGAACTGCCCTCCCCACGGCGACCGCACGCCGAGGTGTGGACCGACCACCGCGTCAAAGCCTGGCAGGAACGGGGCGAACGGTTCCCGGTGGCGGTGTGGACGGTCCGGCAGCTGGTCGCGTTCTTCGCGTTCACCGCCGGCGACCGGCTCTTCGCGCTGTGGTGGCTGATCGCGCTGCGCGGCCTGCGCCGCGGTGAGGCGGCCGGGCTGCGCTGGGCCGACGTGGACCTCGACGGCCGGGTCATCGTGATCGGGCAGCAGCGCATCGCCTACGGTCACATGGTCGCGGTCGGGCCACCGAAGACCGCGTCCAGCCGCCGGGTCATCGCCCTCGATCGGGTCACCGCCCGGCTGCTGCGCACCCACCTACGCCGCCAACGCGCCGAACGCAACGCCGCCGGCGAGTCGTGGCAGGACTCCGGCTACGTGTTCACCACCCCGGACGGAACGCCGCTGCACCCGGACTTCCTCACTCGACGGTTCGGCCGCCTGGTCACCGACTCCGGGCTGCCTCCGGTGCGGCTGCACGACCTGCGCCACGGCGCCGCCACCCTCGCCCACGCCGCCGGCGCCGATTTGAAGACCGTGCAGGAGCTGCTCGGGCACGCCAGCATCGTGCTCACCGCCGACACCTACACGTCCGTCCTGCTCGACCTGCACTTCAAGACCGCCGAGGCCACCGCCCGTCTCGTGCTGGCCGCCGCGGCGCGCAACCCGGCCAAGCGGCACCGCCACCGGGCCCGGGCGGGCCCGGAAAAGTCCGCAGCAGCCCAGCCCGCGACCGGGCCGCAACCCAAGCGTCCGAAGCGATCCCGCCGCGTCCGAGGCCGTCAGGAAGGGAGACCCACGCACGTCCCACGGACGCCCCACAAAGATCAAGGCCGCATAGCCAGTCAGCTATACGCCCAGGTCAGTACGGGTGCGCCGCCAGGGACTCGAACCCCGAACCCGCGGATTAATAGTCCGCTGCTATTGATATCGGCCAATTCGTTTAGTGCCGGCAAGTCCGCCAGGCGGACATTTCGTCCGGACTCATGGCGCAATTCCGTACCGGCTATTCCGTATGGTGCCGGCCTGTTCGTGGCGTCCGAGCACACACGGAGCACACATCGAAAGCCAGGAATCAGATTCGCAAGTGATGCGAGTCGCTGCGTTAGAGTCCCCGCAAAGTCGTGTGGCCACGATCTATTGGGTTGGTCGTGGGGCCAGGCTCAGCGGTTTGAGGGGGCGTTGTGACGTCCAGCCCGATCAGGCCATCGCCCATCAGCGTTCCTCCAGCCTCAGGGTGCGTGGACGGCGCGGGAGACCTCGTCGGCGTAGGCGTCGAGAACCTGCTCGCACCGACTGAGGAGCACCTCGGCGTGGACGCCTTCGGGACGGTGAAGATGTTACGAACGCGCGCAACTTCCGCCAGCAGCGACGCAGCCGCTCGAACACGGCGTACCGTGGCCGCCCTGCTCCGGTGGCTTGCGCGTCGGAGGAGTTGGCCGCCACGGACGAGTGTGCTGATCCTCCGAGAATCGGGCGCACGCCTTATCCGAGTGGTTTGCAGGCACGGAATCGCACCACCAGGCCGGCCAGACCTAGCCGCACTGTGATCATCTCGGTAGGCAGGTCATCGAGCCGGTCCCGCAGCTGCCCGAAGGTCATCAGCCGGTGGCGGGCGCCTTCGGCCTGGTGCAGCCAGCGGGCCAGGCGGCTGGCCACCAGGTCGTAGCCGACGAGCACACCGCCGGGTCGCAGGACCCGCACCGCCTCGCCCAGCGCGGCCTCCCAGTCGATCACGTGGTGGAGCATGATGAACGACAGCACCGCATCGAACCGGTCGTCCGGGAACGGCAGCCGGGTGGCGTCGGCCTGCTGCGCGCCGGCCCGGTCGGCGAACGGGGCCAGCCGGGTACGGGCCGCGGCGACCATCGCCGGGTCGTGGTCGGTGACCGTGATCCGGAGCGTGGATCGGGTGGCCAGCAGCCGGCCCGCCATCGCGCCGCTGCCGCCGCCGATCTCCAGTACCTCACCGTCGAGCCGCTCGCCCTGCAACGCCCAGGGCAGCACGGCCCGGCCGGCGAACACACGCCAGCCCGCGCCGCGGCAGAACGCGGACTCGAACCGCGACATCGCCGGCATCGCGCGACGTCCTCCCATCCACGGCCGACACAACGCCGGCTGACACAATGCCGGCCGGGTCTGCGACTCGGCGGCGGCGCCCCGGTCGAGGCGCCGTATCCCTCCTACCAGAACGATCGGTCATGCACCGCAAAGGCGGTCGTTGCCGTGCGGGTCGGCGGCTATCTGTCGCGAGGTCTTGGGCCCTGCGCCCGGGATTCGAGCGAGGCGACGGCGGGATCGGTTAATCGATGGGTGCCGGTCAGCAGGGTGCGGGCGTGGTCGGCGAAGGTCTTGGCGTCGAGGGTGGGACCGGGTGCGCCGTCCAGTTGGGTCATCCAGTAGGTGGGGGCGGGCGGGTTGGCGCCGTCCCAGTGAGCGTCGGGGCCGTAGAGCAGGTACACGTCCCAGGCGTCCTGGTGCAGCCCGAGGATGGTGTTGTAGGCGTGGACCAGGAAGCCGTCGGCGTCCCAGTAGTGGAGGGCGCGGGGGTCGGGCACAGTGTGGGTTGCCTGGTCGACGTCGGCTTCGTGGCCGTCGAGTTTGGGCACCCACACGAGGTAGCCGCGCAGCCTCGCGTCGTCGACGGGTGCGAAGACGTCGTGTTGCAGGTCTGCGGCTCCGCGCAGGCACGCTCCGCAGGTCGGCGACACCAGGGCGAGTACCCGGACGGTGCCGGTGTCGGCGTTGAACGCCTCCCGCAGGGTTTGGGCCAGTGCACCGATCTGCTGGTGCGGCCGGGTCTGGCCGGGGACACCGCGCAGGTGCACGACGCCGATACCCAGCCCGATCACGACAGCGACCGCGGCGATGGCGATGATCCAGCGGCGGCGGGTCATCCGAACACCGCCACGGCGATGGTGAGCATCGCAGCGACCCACAGCGTGGCGCGGACGGTACGGCTGGCCTTGATCCGGCAGACCTGCCCGTCGACGGTGATGGTGCGCCTGCGGTAGGCCGACCAGAACCCCAACCCGAGGAATACTGCCGACGCGGCAAGCATCCACGGCCGCCACGGTTGCAGCCGGGCCGCGGCGAGGACCCCGCCCGCGCCGAGGACGCTGTAGGCGACCGGCCCGATACAGCACAGCGTGGCAAGCAGCGAGGTGGCGGCCGAGCCGACCGCGCCGATCACGGACGCGATCGTTGTCCTGCTGCGCGCGACCTTCGCGCGGTGTAGCAGGTGCTGGCTTGAATGGTCAGCTCGAACAGTCGGCAACGTCGCTGGTCGATCGGCAGCCGCTGCGGGACCGACCTAGTGTGGGTCGAGTGCCGCGCCACCACCTGGTCCCCAAGATGCTGCTCAAGCGTTTCGCCGACGCCGACGACAAGATCGTCATGGTCTCCCGGCAGACGCCGGCCAACACGATCGTCACGAAGGCGGCGACCGCGTGTGCCGAGGTCGGCTTCTACGCGATTCCCGCCCACGACGTCGAGGACATCCACCGCGTCGGCCACGACGCCGAAGGGGTGGAGGCGACCAGCCGCGACCCCACGCCCATCGGCGATGGGGTCCGCCAGCGCACCGAGGTGATGTTGGCGTACCACTCGGGCGCGTTGGACGGGTCACCGGCGTAGGCGGCGACCTGCTCGCACGGCGCGCGATGACGATCTCGGTGGTGAAGTCGACGGCTATGCGGCCATCATCGCCCACCCACCAGCGGCGGGGAGCCTGCCGCCGCCCTACCTCGGCGGCAGGTTACGGTCGTAGCCGACGCTGCGATCCACCCACCGGCGCAGGTCGACGTCCTCGGCGGGGCCGACCGGGTCGACCAGCAGCCAGCCCTTCATCGGTCGGCCGGTCAGGTCCAACACCCAGGCGTCCGGTTCGGCCGGCAGCTGCTCCTGTTCAGCGGGGTCCGCGCGCGACGGTCCATGAAAGGTGACACCGACCGAGGCAGTCACCGACGCCGCGGCGGCCCACCCACCCAACGTGCTCGACGAGCTGATCCCGTCCGCATGAAAGCCGATTCGACTCGTGCCGCCGTCGAGTGCGGACTCCGGCGCCGCGACCATGGGTTCGGCACACGCTACCGCCGGCCCGCGGTCGACGGGGCGGCGTGATTGAACGGTTGGGTCTGTGCAGCCGGCAGGGGTCTGGCGTGTACGTGCTGCTGCCTGGTGCTGGCGGCGACGCTGGTGCCGAGTGCGTGCAGGAACTGGCCTGCCCAGTGCTCGACGCTGTCCGAGTGCAGCCGCTCACGCGTCGCTGTGAGGGCAACTGGCGTGTGCCGGGTGTCAGCGGCGGCGGCGAGCATGGCGTCGCCGAGCGCTTCCGGATCGTACGGGTTGACCATGATTGCGCCGTCGAGGTCGGTGGCGGCGAACTCGCTGAGCACGAGTTGGCCGGCGTCGTCGGTGCGGGCGGCGAGGAATTCCCGTGCCGGGAGTGTGGCGCCGGCCGTCAAGGGGGTGGCGAGCATGACGTCGGCGGCGAGGTAGAGCGCGACTCGTTCGGGGAGGGCGTGGTGACGGTGCGTGTAGTGGACCACCGGGTGGCCGACGCGGGCGTGGTCACCGTTGATCTGGCCGACCCGCCGGTCGATCCGGGCGCGCAGCCGTTCCCGCCGGGTGGTGTCGGCGTCGGTGGGTTCGGTGACCTCGATGAGGACGGTGTGGGTCGGGTCGAGTTGCTGGTTGGCTAGGAGCTCGGCGTAGGCGTTTAGTCGCTGCTCGATGCCGTCGGCCTGGTCGAGCCGGCTGACGGCCAGGAAGATGGTGTGTGGGGTGTTCAGGCTGGTTCGGATGTCGGCCGCCTGGGCCTGCGCGTGGGGATCGGTGGCCAGGCTGTGCACCTCGGCTGCGTCGATGGGTACCGGGAACGCGCCGACGGCGACGCGGCGGTCGCCGGCCATGACGGCACCGTCGTCGACTGGGAGGCCCAGCAGCCGGTTGGCCAGGTCCAGGAATGTGGCTGCCGCTGCGGGCTGCTGGAACCCGACCAGGTCCGCGCCGAGCAGACCGGAGATGATCTCGGTGCGGGTGGGTAGCTGCACAAACAGCTCGGCGGGTGGGAACGGCTCGTGCAAGAAGAAACCGATGAGCAGGTCGGGCCGTAGCCGCCGCAGCTGGCCGGGTACCAGTTGGAGGTGGTAGTCGTGTACCCACGCGACGCCGCCCGGCGCGGCGATGTCCGCTGTTGCCTTGGCGAAGCGCTGGTTGACCTCCCGATACGCGTCACGCCATCGCTTACGGAAGGTCGGTGGCTCCACCCGGTTGTGATACAGCGGGGCCAGCGTGCTGGCGCATTGGCCGCGGTAGTAGTCGTCGACCTCCTGCCGCGACAACGCGATCGGGTGCAGCCACAGGTCGTCGCGCTGGAAGGCGTTGATCTGCGTGTCGGGGTGCCCGGTCCAGCCGACCCATGCGCCGTGCCGGGCGGCGACCACCGGCCGCAGGGCGGCCAGTCCGGCAACGGCCCGTGCCGGCCGGTAGGTTCCGCCCCGACCGCTGTCGACAATCTTGATGGGTAGCCGGTCGGCGACGACCACCAGGTCGTGTCCGTCCGGTGCGTTGGGTCGGCTCATGTACCTCTCATCCCTGCGGTGGTGTCCGCGTACCGACGTCGGCGCGGTGTGGTCCCGCCAGCCTCACCCCGCCGGTGGGAAGCGCGGTGAGGTGGCCGGTCGCGGTGGGCGGGACGGCCGCCGGCGGGCGTGTGCCGGGTCGCCGCTCACGGCTGGGTGCGGTGTGAGGGCACCGCGCTGTGGTCGCCGGCTGGCTCGGTGCTGGGGTCCTGGGCCGTGGTGATGTGGAACACGTGCGCCACGCGGGCGAGCCGCAGGTTGCGGCGCAGCCGCACGGAAGGCGCGCGCAGGGTGAGTCGGCCGCCGCCGAGGAAGGCTCGCCGGTGGGCGTCGAGCAGCACACCGATCGCCGCGGCGTCGATGGACGGGCAGCCGGCCAGGTCGAGGATCAGGTGTTCGGGCTGCAGCGTGAGGGCCTCGTCGAGCAGGGCGCGAAGCCGCGGCACGGCGAGCCCGTCGAGCGGCTCGGTGATGACCACTTCGACCAGCGGGACGCGGCCGGTCCTGGCCGCCTGCGGTGCCGCGGTGCTCATCGGCGACCTCCTGCGTCGTGCCGGGTGGCGGGGCGTCGTCATCAGGGTCGAGCGGCGATGTGGTGGTATCTCGGCGGGCCTATGACGAATTCATGACAGCCCCGGGGGTGCGCGCGGCGGGCGGCGGGCGCACCGCCGGCGGGACCGATGCTGTGGCGTCGGCCGGCCGCTCGCCCCGGGCCTTCGGCCCGTCGGTTGCTGCGCGATGATGCTGTGTGGAAGCGGTACTCGTGATCGAAGACGACGACCGTATCCGGCTTTCGCTGGTGCTCGCGCTGGAGGACGAGGGGTATGCGGTGCGCGGCGCGGCGACCGCCGAGGAGGGCCTGCTCGCGCAGAGTAAAGATCCCGCCGACACCGTTGTGGTGGACCTGATGCTGCCGGGTATCGACGGTTTCGAATGCATCCGGCAGCTGCGCCGGCATGACGATGTCCCGATCGTGGTGGTCAGCGCCCGCGACGACACCCATGACATCGTGGCGGCGCTGGAGGCCGGAGCGGACGACTACGTGGTCAAGCCGGTGGCGGTCAAGGAGTTGTCGGCGCGGCTGCGGGCGTTGCGGCGGCGGGCGCGGGCCACGGTTCCGGCCGTGCCGGCGCTGGTCTTCGGCGGTCTGGAGATTCGGCCCGAGGCCGCCGAGGTGACCCGGGATGGGCGGCCGGTGGCGTTGACCCGTACCGAGTTTCGGCTGCTGTGCGAGCTGGCCGAGCACGCGGGTCGGGTGCTGTCCCGCCAGCAGCTGCTGGAGCGGGTGTGGGAGTACGCCTTCGGTGACGAGCGGCTGGTGGACGTGCACGTCGGCCGGCTCCGGCAGAAGATCGAGGACGATCCCGGCGCGCCCCGGCATCTCGTCACGGTCCGCGGCATGGGTTACAAGCTGCAGCGATGAGACGACCGGGGCTGCGGACACGGGTCAGCGCGGGGTTCGCCGCCGGCGCCCTGCTGCTGTCCGCGACGATGGCCGGCCTGTCCTACGAACTGACCCGCAACACGCTGCTGGCCGGGCGGGAACGCACCGCGGTCCGCGCTGCGTATCTGGACGCCAGCGTGGTCCACGTCGGGTTGGCCGCCGACCGCCCCGACGTCGTCGAGGTGCTGCGTTCCCTGGACACCGGCGGGACCCGACGGGCGGTGCTGCGCCGCGACGGCCGCTGGTACGCCCGCACCGCCGACGCCGGCGTCACCGAGGCCGTGCCGGTCAGCCTGCAGCGGCTGGTGGAGCGGGGCCGCCCCGGCGTGCAGCGGGTGCGGACCGAGACGGGCCCGGCCCTGGTCATCGGGGTGCCGTTGTCGTCGTCGACCGCGTTCTACGTGGTCGACTCGATGCACGAGCTGGACCAGACACTGCGGGTCCTCGCGCTCGTGCTCACCCTGGTCGCGGCGGGCACCACCGCCGCCGGCGCGGGATTCGGCCGGTACGTCACCCGGCGGGCGCTGCGCCCGCTGACGTCGGTGGCCGCCGCGGCCCGGGAGATCACCGCCGGGGACCTCAGCGCCCGCCTCGACCCGGCCGCGGAACCCGACCTCGAACGACTGACCACCTCGTTCAACCAGATGGTCGACCAGCTCGCCCAACGACTCGACCGCGACCGCCGGTTCGCCGCCGACGTCAGCCACGAGCTGCGCTCCCCGCTGCAGACGTTGGCCGCCGCCACCAGCGTGCTCAGCCGGCGCCGGGCCCAGCTCGACGAGCGCACCGCCACGGCGGTCGACCTGCTCGCCGAGGAGGTCGCCCGGTTCCAGAGCCTCGTCACCGACCTGCTTGAACTGGCCCGCGGCGACCAACCCCCGCACCGCACCTCGGTCGACGTCGCCGACCTCGCCCGTCAGGTATGCCGAGCCCGCGGCGTGCCTCCGGACATTGTCTGCGCCGATGACACCGATGTCGTCTGGCAGGTCGACCGGCGCCGGTTTGAACAGGTCCTGGGCAACCTGCTGGACAACGCCGACCGGCACGGCGGCGGCCCGCTAGCGGTACGGCTGGGACACGCCGACGGCCTGCACTACCTCGAAGTCGACGACGACGGTCCCGGCGTACTTCCGCAGGACCGCACCGCGATCTTCAACCGGTTCGTCCGGGGCCGTCACGCCGCCGCACGCGGCGACAGCGGCGGCGCCGGTCTCGGCCTTGCCCTCGTCGCCCAACACGTCACCGCCCACGGCGGACGGATCCTGGTCACCGACCGCCCCGGCGGGGGCGCCAGGTTCCGGGTCGAACTACCGCAGGACAACACGTGAGCGGCCGCCTCATCCTCGCTGCCGTGCTGGCCGCCGGTCTGGTCGCGGCCAGCGCCGGCTGCGGCCTACCAGCGGAGAACTCCGCCCGTGAGGGCTTCGAACAGGAACTGGTCGTTGTCGTACATGGACAGCATCAGCATCGGCAGGCGCGGGCGGCGGCGGGACAGTTCCCGGGCGGCCTGCAGGCCGGTCAGGCGGGGCATGGCGATGTCGAGGATGACCAGATCCACGCTACCGGCCACGGCGAGGTCGACGGCTTGGGCACCGTCAGCGGCCTCGGCGACCACAGTGAGATCGGGCTCGCGGTCCAGCAGCAGCCGCAGCCCGTGGCGGACGACGGCGTGATCGTCGGCGACCAGGACACGGGCCACCGCCGGTGTGGTCACCGGTCCGGCCCCCGCACCGGCAGCTCAAGGCCGACCTGGACACCGCCCGACGGTGCGGTGGCGATGGTGAGGTGCCCGCCGATGAGGACGGCGCGTTCGCGCATGCCGCGCAGCCCCGCACCGGCCGGAGCTTGGGAGGGCAGGCCGCGCCCGTCGTCGACCACCTCGACGTGGACCCGCTCCGGGGTATGCCGAAGGGTCAGCTCGACGCGGCGGGCGTCGGCGTGACGGGCGACGTTGGTCAGGCTCTCCTGCACGATGCGGTACACCGCAAGTTCGACGTCACTGTCCAGCGCGGGCGGGTGCAGGTGCAGCCGGCAGTCGACGGTGATGCCGGTGCGGTGCGTGAACCCACGGGACAGCTCGGTCAGGGCGGCGACCAGCCCGAGGTGGTCCAACAGGCTGGGGCGCAGCTCCTGGGCGATCCGGGTGACCTCCGCCACGGTGGCGCGGACGGCTTCCTGCGCGTCGCGCAGCTCGCCCCGGCGGTGGTCGGCGACGCCGTCGTGGAGGCGTTCCAGCTGCATGAGCACGCCGGTCATGGTCTGGCCGACCTCGTCGTGCAGTTCGGTGGCGACCCGCCGGCGTTCGGCCTCCTGCGCCGCGACGGCCCGGCTAGTGCTGTCGCGGCGTTCGGCCTCCAGCCGGGCCAGCATGTCGTTGAACGCGGCGACCAGCGCGACAATCTCCCCGCGCCCACGGGCATCCAGCGGATGCGGTTGGTCGAGCAGGTCCACCTGGCTCATCCGCGCGGCCAGCGCGATGAGCGGGGCGAAGGCCACTCGCAGCAGTACGGCGTTGACGGCGAGCATGCCGGCCAGGCCGAGCCCGAGTACCACCGCCTCGGTGACGGCGATGGGCCAGCTGACCGTGACCGGCGTGACGCCGAGGACGACCGCGGCGGCGACCAGCAGCACGGCGTTGGCGGTGAACACCCGCCAGAACAGCGACATGCCCCCCACCCGCCGGACGCGGGACGCGCTCAGGCGAGGGCGAAGTAGCGCAGCCACAGGTACCCCGCCGAGATCGCGACAGTGATGACGGTGACGATCAGCCCGTACTTGCTGAACTGCCAGAACGAGATGCGCGCTCCGTTGCGTTCGGCGATGCCGAGCACCACCACGTTGGCGGAGGCGCCGACCGCGGTGGCGTTGCCGCCCAGGTCCGCCCCCAGGGCCAGCGACCACCACAGCACCTCCTTGGCGCTGTGGCCGCTGTTGCTGGCAACCAGTTCCGACACGATCGGGCTCATCGTGGCCGCGTACGGGATGTTGTCCACGATCGCCGACAGCACCGCCGACGCCCACAGCAGCACCATCGACGCAAGCAGCAGCCGCCCTTCGGTGGCCTGCGCCGCCGCCCGAGCGATCGTGTCGATGACGCCGGTGGCGACCAGGCCGCCGACCATCACGAACAGGCCGGCGAAGAACGCCAACGTCGGCCACTCCACATCCTTGGCGACGTCAGCGGCGTCCAGTCTGGACACGGCGAGCAGCAGCAGCCCACCGACGATAGCGACCACCGACGGCTGCAGGTGCAGCACGGTGTGCAGCACGAACGCCGCCGTCACCACGGCGAGCACGACCAGGCTGACCACCAGCAGCCGCACGTCACGGATCGCGTCGCGTTCCCGCAACGCGGCGACGCCGGCGGCCCGGTCGGCGTCGTAGCCGAACCCGGAGCGGAACAGCCACCGGCACAGGCCCAGGAACACCACCAGCAGCACCACGACGAGCGGGGCGAGGTGCACCAGGAAGTCGTTGTAGGAAAGCCCGGCCCGGCTGGCGATAATGATGTTGGGCGGGTCGCCGACCAGCGTCGCCGTGCCGCCGATGTTGCTGGCCATGGCCTCGGCGATCAGGAACGGCACCACCGGCACCCCCAGCCGCTGGCAGACCACGAACGTGACCGGGGCGACCAGCAGCACCGTGGTCACGTTGTCCAGCAACGCCGAGGCCACCGCGGTGACCAGCACCAGGATCACCATCACCCGAAACGGCCGGCCCTTGGCGCGTTTGGCCGCCCCGATCGCCAGGTACTCGAACACGCCGGTGCGCTGCAGCACCGCGACGATGAGCATCATCCCCAGCAGCAGGAAGATCACGTTCCAGTCGATGCCGGCCTGCTCGGAGAAGAACGCATGCTCGGCGTCGGTGGCGCCGACGACCAGCATGATCGCCGCGCCGCCCAGCGCGGCAGCGACCCGGTGCACCCGCTCGGTGGCGATCAGGATGTAGGCGACAGTGAACACGGCCACCGCCAGCCACGCGGTGGCGCTCATGACGCCAACATCCGGTCCAGCAGCGCGTCCAACGTAACCGGGCCGCGCATCCACCCACCCACCCTCGTCGACCACCGCGACCAGCGGGCTGCGGGTACGAGCCATCACCGCGGCGATCTCCAGCACCGTGGCGTCCGGATCCACCACCGGCAACTCGCGAGGCGGCTCCGGCAGACATTGGCCCACCGTCCGCCCGGCCAGCCCGGACAACAGCAGATCCGCCTCGGCTTCATCGATCACCCGGGGCAACGCCGGATCGTCCTGGCAGTACGCCGGCACCGCCATGCGCAACACCTGAGTGCCGGGCAGCACCGTCCACGGCCGCCCGACCCGTCGACCACGATCAGCCCGGGCAGATTCTGCCCGGCCAACAAACGAGCCGCCTCCACTGCCGGGGTGTCCAACCCCACGGTGGGAAACGGCGCGGCAACCTCGCCCGCGCGCACGGTATGCCCCCAGCCCTCGTCGGCGATCAACAACGCCGACCAGGCTTCCCGGCACACCTACGGTCAGCCTAGCCGCAGGCCCATCGCGGCCACGATGGGCAATAGCGCCGGCACGGAATACATGCTGTCCACCAGTTGGAGCCGGGGTGTCCCTTCCCACAGGTCGCCGACCCGCCCGTCGGACTGTGACTGCGACCAAGACGTCCGTGAAGGCTTCCTCGACTGCGAAGCGTCCCGCCCGAGCCCGCCGCCGACCTGCTGGTGGGCAACCTGCTGGGCAGCAACCTGTTCAACAGCCTCACCGGCGGCGCCATCGTCGGCCTGGCCGACCACAGCCCCGCCCACATCGGCTACCCGGTCCTCGCCGCCATGGTCGCGGTCATCCTCCTGACCTGGCTGATCCCCTACCGCCGCTACCGGTCAGCCGGATCGAGGCAGTCCTGCTGCTGGTCGCCTACCTGCTCACCCTTCCACTGATCAGCTGAACCCAAGCCGACAGCCCGCCAGGGGGAAGAAAGGCGTGCAGCGGCATCGACGCCGCAACCCGCTGCCCGCCAGGCCCAGCAAAATGCGTGACTTCCGGCAGTCGCCTGTACCGACAGCGCCGAGCCGCGGCGGGCGTCGACGAGAATGCCGCGCCGCCCAGTACGGGGTGTGGGTCACTGCACAGAGCCCGCCGACGAGGCTGCACATCGCAGCGCCGGAGACGCCTTGATCCGCGAGGCAGGCCGGGCAGATGCATAAAGCGATGATTGCATAGTGCATGAGTGTGGGTGTACGGTCGGATCGTCCAGGCCATTCGAGTGTTCAGGATGTTGAACATGTGTTCAGCCCGGGAGGACCTGACGTCCCGTGCGGTGATCCGTGACGAGGCGTTGCGGTTGTTCGCCGAACTCGGGCCGGAGGTGGTGTCGTTGCGGCGGGTGGCATCTGCCGCCGGGGTGTCGCCGGGTCTGGTGGCGCACCACTTCGGGTCGAAGGCGGGCCTGCGCGAGGCGGTGGACACGCACGTGGAGCGGGTGTTCGACGCACTGTTCGCGGCGCTGGACGACACCGACTGGAGCAGCGAGCCGACCGACGGCACGCTGGCCGGCTCGCTGGCGGAGGCGTTCGTGTCGGCGCTGCCGGCCGACTCGTCGATCCCGGCGTACCTGCGCCGGCTGCTGCTGTCCGGCGATCCGGCCGGGCGGCGGCTGTTCACGCGGTGGTATGAGGCGAGCCGGGTCGTGCTGGACCGGCTGGAGGCGGCTGGGGCGGTGCGCCCGGCCGGTGACCCGGCGGTGCGGACCGCGTTCCTGATGGTCAACGACCTGGCGGTGCTGCTGCTGCGCGAGCAACTGTCCGCCGTGCTGGGTGTGGACCCGCTGGGCCGCGACGGGATGACCCGCTGGGCGGGCGAGGTGCTGGCGGTGTACCAGGGCGGGCTGTTCGTCACCGGTCCGGTCACGGACGAGGAAGGGTCATGAATACACCGGCGATCGCCGCTGGCCCGGGATGTGCGCACACGGCGGTGCATGGGTCACCTGCGCGGCGACCTGAGGGGCGAGCCGGTGATCAGCGGCGCACAGCTGCACACCTTCGCGGACCTGCCGACCGGCGTCCACCAGATCCTCGGCCGCGGCCGCGGCAAAACCCGCCCCCCTTGCCGGCCGGTCACCGCGACGGCCAGTTCGTCCTCGTCATCCTTCTCGGCAGTAGGGGGAGCTGCCATGACGGATACAACACCCAAGGCGTCGAGCGGCGGGTGGCGGGAGCGGGTCGCCCCCGTCGAGCGCGACACCGCCGCGGCGCAGGCCACCTGCGACCGGTTGGCCGGCATCTACGACCTGGTGGAGGCGCCGTTCGAGCGGCGGGCCCGGGCGGTGGGGTTGCGGCTGCTGGCGGCCCGGTCCGGCGAGCGGGTGCTGGAGGTCGGGCCGGGCACCGCTCACACGCTGGTCGCGCTGCTGGCCAGGTCGGCCCGGGCGGGTGCGTCGTCGGTGTCGACCTCGCCGACCGGCCGACGACTATGGCGCGGCTCTACCTGTGGGGGCACCTGCCCCGGCTGCTGGACTGCCGGCCGATCCCGGTCGCCGACCTGCTCACCGCCGCCGGCTGGCAGGTCCCACACGGGTGCGCCACCTGTCCACCGCGGGCCTGCCCGTCGCGGTGGAGCTCGCCACAGACACCGGTAGCACCGCGGGCAGCGCCGACCGTGCGCCGCGTTATCGCTCATGTCCACCCCAACCATCGGCAGATGAGAGGCGAGTCGATGAACAAGCAACCAGTGGCAGCAGATAGTCCGGGGTCGGCCGCACCGGGTGTGGCGACGCCGGAGCAGGTGTCGACCGGGAGCACCTGCCTGGTTGAGGCGCGGGGCGTGGGCAAGGTCTACGGTTCCGGGCCGGCCGCGGTCACCGCGCTGCAGAACGTCGATCTGCGGATCGGCGCGGGTGAGCTGCTGGTGGTGCTCGGCCCGTCGGGTTCGGGCAAGACCACGCTGCTCAACGTGATCGGCGGGATCGAGACGCCGACCAGCGGGCGGGTGATCGTCGGCGGCCGGGACCTGACCGGCCTGGACACCGACGCCCTGTCCGAGGTGCGCCGCACCATGGTGGGGTTCGTGTTCCAGTTCTTCAACCTCATCCCCACCCTGACCGCCCGGGAAAACGTCGCCCTGCTCGCCGAGCTGACCGGCGACACCCGCCGCGACACGGTCCAGCAGCGGGTGCAGCAGGTGCTGGCCGAGGTCGAGCTGGCCGACCGGGTCGACCACTTCCCCGGCCAACTCTCGGGCGGTCAGCAGCAGCGCGTGGCGATCGCCCGGGCCCTGGTCAAACAACCCCGGCTGCTGCTGTGCGATGAGCCGACCGGCGCGCTGGATCCGCCGACCGGGCGCACCGTGCTCGCCCTGCTGCAACACCTGGCCCACGGCGAGGGCCGGGCGGTCGTGGTGGTCACCCACAACCAGGCCCTGACCGCCGCCGCGGACCGGGTGGTGCGGATGGGTTCGGGCCGCATCGTCGCCGACCAGCACAACCCGCACCCGGTCGACGCGAGCGAGGTGTCCTGGTGAGCCGCACGCTTCGCACCAAGCTGCGCCGCGACATGCGCCGCCAGTGGCCGCAACTGGCCGCCGTCACCCTCACCGTCCTGCTCGGCGTGGCCCTGTTCGGCGCCTCCTACGACGCCTACCTCAACCTGAACGCCTCCTACGACAAGGTGTTCACCGACCAACGCTTCGCCGATCTGTGGATCACCGGCGGCGACACCGCCATCCTGGCCGAGCAGGCCCGCCACACTCCCAGCGTGGCCGCGGTGACCACCCGGGTGCAGGCCGACCTGCCGCTGCAGGTCGGCGCCGACAAGCTGCGCGGGCGCATCATCGGCATACCCGCCGGCGTCCAGCCCGCCATCGACGGGGTCACCGTGCTCGCCGGCGCGTACCCGGCCACCCCCGGCGACGGGGTTCTGGTCGAGCATCACATGGCGGATCACTTCCGGCTGCACCCCGGCGACACCGTCCAGATCCACGGCGCGGGCGACTGGCAGCCGGCCCGGGTCGCCGGCGTGGTCTCGTCCGCCGAGTACCTGTGGCCGGCCCGCAGCCGGCAGGAACCGATCACCCTGCCCGACCAGTTCGGCGTGCTGTTCGTCCCCGAACCACTCGCCGCCCAGGCCGCCGGCAGCGGCCCCAACCAGGTCCTCGTCCGCCTGGACCGCACCGCACCCAAAGGCACGCTCGACACGCTGCGCCGCCTCGCCAGCGCCGCCGGTGCCACCGACGTGGTCACCCGCGACCAGCAGCCGTCCAACTCCCTGCTGCACGAGGACATCAACGGCTTCAGCGAACTGTCCTACCTGTTCCCGCTACTGTTCCTTTCCGCGGCCGGGCTGGCCACCTACATCCTGCTCACCCGCCGGGTCCAGGCCGAACAGCCGATCATCGGCACCATGCTCGCCGCCGGGATACCCCGCGGCCAGGTGCTGCGCCACTACCTCGGCTACGGGCTGATCGCCGGCACCACCGGCGCGATCCTCGGCGTCGCCGCCGGCGCGGTGGCCGCCCGCACCCTGAGCCGCCTGTACCTGCAGGCGATCGGCCTACCCCAGGCGTCGGCGGTCATCGCCTCGCTGCGCCCGGCCACCGCCGCCACCGGCCTGGCCTTCGGCATCGCCGCCGGGCTGCTCGCCGCCTACGGCCCGGCCCGACACGCCGCCCGCATCCCACCCGCCGAAGCAATGCGCGGCGCCGTGCCCACCACCCGCGGCCGGGCCAGCGCCCTGGAACGGCTCGTCCCGCCGCTGCGGCGGCTGCCCGCCCGGTGGCTGTACGTGCTACGCGGCATCGGCCGCAACCGCCGCCGCACCCTGTTCACCGCCCTGGGCACGGTCCTGGCGCTGCTGCTCATCCTCACCTCCTGGACGATGATCGACACGATGAACGCGGCCATGCGCACCCAGTTCGACACCGTCCAGAAACAGGACGCCCGCGTCGACTTCACCGCCCCCGCCACCCAAGCCGACCTCGACGCCATCGCCCGGGTTCCCGGGGTGACCGCGGTGGAACCGATGACCGAACTGCCGGTCACCCTGTCCGCCGGGGACCGCTCCTACGCCACCGCGCTGATCGCGCTGCCCCAACACACCGGCCTGCACGGCTTCCGGCTGGCCAGCGGCGCCACCACCACCCTGCCCACCCAAGGCATCCTGGTCGGACAGGCCATCCACGACCAACTCCACGTCACCACCGGCAACACCATCACCATGCGCATCGGCAGCGGACCCGGGCAGCCGGCGCGGATCGCCGGGCTGCTCGACGAACCGATGGGCACCTTCGCCTACGTCTCCGCCGAACACCTACACACCCAGGCACCCGACACGCCGGTCACCTCGGCCCTGCTGCGCCTGAGCCCGGGCGCCGACCGCGACACCGTCCGCCGCGCCGTCACCGACCTGCCCACCGTCGCCGCCTACCAGGACAGCAAGGCACTGAGCCGGCTCTACCGCAGCTTCACCGGCCTGTTCTACACCTTCATCGCGGCCATGCTCGCCCTCGGCACGCTGATGGCATTCGCCATCATCTTCACCACCATGTCGGTCAACATCCTCGAACGCCAACGCGAAATGGCCACCCTGCGCATCGGCGGGATTCCCCAACGCACCGTCGCCCGCATCCTCACCAGCGAAAACCTGCTGCTCACCCTGCTCGGCGTCATCCCCGGCCTCGCCCTCGGCGTCCTCGGCGGCCGGGCGTTCCTCGCCACCTACACCAACGACCAGTTCCGACTGGAACTGGCCATCCGCCCGCTGACCCTGCTCGCCTCCGCCGCCGCGATCCTCCTCGTCGCCGCCCTGTCCCAACGCCCCGGCCTACGCGCCATCGCCCGCCTCGACCTGGCCAACACCGTCCGCGAACGCGCCGGCTAGCCCCAATGCCGGGTAGTTAAGGTTCCGGGCCGGTTGTCAAGACTGGTCTGGTGGGGATGTTGATGTCGAGGGTGGCCTGGTAGGTGCGCCGGTCGATGTTCGGGCCTCGGGCGTTGTATTTGGATATGGCTCGTT
>WNGF01001220.1_pt1 | contig 49947 bp, 43 predicted proteins | sample 5400641 | NCBI WGS metagenome assembly WNGF01 (sample SAMN13153371, study PRJNA577476) | soil metagenome | isolation source: 80 cm soil or saprolite under grassland replicate 2 | place: USA:California | collected 2016-06-15 | reverse complement strand
CGACCCGCGCCTCCTCCCGCCGACCCGCGCCTGCTCCCGCCGACCCGCGCCTCCTCTCCGTGGCCGCCCGTGGCCGCCCGCCGCCTCTTCCTGCGCCGCCTCTCTCCTTGGGCCGCCTGGCCCCGGGCCGCCTCTTCGTGCGGGGCTCCGTGGGGCAAGTGTCTCGTATCCGAGACGATACTTGGGCGGAGTGACTTTCGCGGCGAGGCGGTACGACGTGAAATGGCGGGATGACCAGCACGCAGACCGCGGTACCCGTCGGGCTCGCCCCGCTCACCGCCGACCAGGTTCTCGCGGTGGCCCGCGGTGGCGCCCCGATCGCGCTCACCGACGAGGCGCGCGAGGCGATGGCCGCGTCCCGCAAGCAGGTCGACGACCTGGCCGCGGCCGACACCCCGGCGTACGGCATCTCCACCGGGTTCGGCGCGATGGCCACCCGGCACATCCCGCCGGACCGCCGGGAGGCCCTGCAGCTCAGCCTGATCCGTTCGCACGCCGCCGGCTCCGGCGCGGAGGTGGAGCGCGAGGTGGTGCGCGCGCTGATGCTGCTGCGGCTGCGCACGCTGGCCTCGGGCCGCACCGGCATCCGACCGGGCACCGCCGAGACGCTGGCCGCGATGATGAACGCCGGCATCGCGCCCGTGGTGTACGAGTTCGGCAGCCTCGGCTGCTCCGGCGACCTCGCGCCGCTGGCCCACGTGGCGCTGGCGCTGATGGGCGAGGGCGAGGTCCGGGACGCGGCCGGCGACCTGCTCCCCGCCGCCGAGGCACTGGCCGCCGCCCGCATCGAGCCGGTCCGGCTGGCCGCCAAGGAAGGCCTGGCGCTGATCAACGGCACCGACGGCATGCTCGGCATGCTGGTACTCGCCTGCGCCGACCTGCGTCGGCTGGTCAGCACCGCGGACCTGGCCGCGGCCATGAGCGTGGAGGCGCTGCTCGGCACCGACCGGGTCTTCGCGGCGGACCTGCAGGAGCTGCGACCGCACCCCGGCCAGGCCGCCAGCGCGGCCAACCTGCGGGCACTCCTCGCCGGCTCGGCGATCATGGAGTCGCACCGCGGGCCCGACTGCAACCGGGTGCAGGACGCGTACTCGCTGCGCTGCGCCCCACAGGTTGCCGGCGCGATGCGCGACACCCTGGCGCACGCCGAGGCGGTGGCGACGCGTGAACTGGCCGCCACCATCGACAATCCCGTCGTGCTGCCGGACGGCCGGGTGGAGTCGAACGGGAACTTCCACGGCGCCCCGGTCGGCTACGTGCTCGACTTCCTCGCCATCGCGATCGCGGACCTGGCCAGCATGGCCGAGCGCCGTACCGACCGGATGCTGGACAAGGCGCGCTCGCACGGGTTGCCGCCGTTCCTGGCCGACGACCCCGGGGTGGACTCCGGGCACATGATCGCGCAGTACACCCAGGCGGCGATCGTGTCCGAACTGAAGCGTCTCGCGGTGCCGGCCAGCGTGGACTCCATCCCGTCAAGCGCGATGCAGGAGGACCACGTCTCGATGGGCTGGTCCGCCGCCCGCAAGCTGCGCCGCGCCGTGGACGGGCTGCAGCGGGTGCTCGCCGTGGAGATCCTCAGCGCCGCCCGCGCGCTGGACCTGCGCGCCCCGCTCACCCCCGGCCCGGCAACGGCCGCGGCGGTGGCCGCGCTGCGCGCCCGGGTCGGCGGCCCCGGCCCGGACCGGCACCTCGCCCCCGAGATCGACGCCACCGCCGCCCTGGTCGCCGACGGCACCCTGCTCGCGGCGGCCGCCCACGTCACCGGAGGACTCGCATGAGCACACCCGACCAGGACGTTCCGCGGATCGGCAGGGGCCCGGGCATGAGCACCAGCGGACCGCGTACGGTACGGGCACCGCGCGGCGGCCGGCGCACCGCGCGGGGCTGGCCGCAGGAGGCCGCGCTGCGGATGCTGATGAACAACCTCGACCCCGAGGTGGCCGAGCACCCGGACAAGCTCGTCGTCTACGGCGGCACCGGCAAGGCGGCCCGCGACTGGGCGTCCTTCGACGCGATCGTCCGCACCCTCACCGGTCTGGCGGACGACGAGACGCTGCTGGTCCAGTCCGGCCGGCCGGTCGGGGTGATGCGCACGCACGAGTGGGCGCCCCGGGTGCTGATCGCCAACTCCAACCTGGTCGGCGACTGGGCGACCTGGGAGGAGTTCCGCCGGCTGGAGGCGCTCGGGCTGACGATGTACGGCCAGATGACCGCCGGCTCGTGGATCTACATCGGGACGCAGGGCATCCTGCAGGGCACGTACGAGACGTTCGCCGCGGTGGCCGCCAAGCTCGCCGCCGAGCGCCAGCGAGTCGGCCATGGGCATGGCGTCGGCACCCTGGCCGGCACCGTCACCCTCACCGCGGGCCTCGGCGGGATGGGCGGCGCGCAGCCGCTGGCCGTCACGATGAACGACGGGGTGGCGATCTGCATCGAGTGCGACCCGTCCCGGATCCGGCGCCGGCTGGACCACGGGTACCTGGACGTGCAGGCGGCCGACCTCGACGACGCGCTGCGCCAGGCGGAGCAGGCCCGGGCCGGGCGCCGGCCGCTGTCGATCGGGGTGCTCGGCAACGCCGCGGACCTGGTGCCGCGGGCGCTGGCGCTCGGCGCGCCGATCGACGTGGTCACCGACCAGACCAGCGCGCACGACCCGTTGGCGTACCTGCCGCTCGGCATCGCCGTCGAGGACTGGGCGGCCGCGCGGGAGAAGGACCCGGTCGGGTTCACCGAGCAGGCACGGGCGTCGATGGCCCGGCACGTCGAGGCGATGGTGGGCTTCGCCGACCGCGGTGCCGAGGTGTTCGACTACGGCAACTCCATCCGCGCCGAGGCCAGGCTCGCCGGCTACGGCCGGGCCTTCGACTTCCCGGGTTTCGTGCCGGCCTACATCCGCCCGCTGTTCTGCCAGGGCAAGGGGCCGTTCCGGTGGGCGGCGCTGTCCGGCGACCCGAAGGACATCGCGGCCACCGACCGGGCGGTGCTCGACCTGTTCCCGGGCAACGAGTCGCTGGCCCGCTGGATCAGGTTGGCCGGCGAGCGGGTGCAGTTCCAGGGGCTGCCGGCGCGGATCTGCTGGCTCGGCTACGGCGAGCGGGACAGGGCGGGGCTGCGGTTCAACGACATGGTCGCCCGCGGTGAGCTGTCCGCGCCGGTGGTGATCGGCCGTGACCACCTGGACTGCGGCTCGGTCGCCTCGCCGTACCGGGAGACCGAGGCGATGGCGGACGGCTCCGACGCGATCGCCGACTGGCCGCTGCTGAACGCGCTGGTGAACACCGCGTCCGGCGCCTCCTGGGTCTCCATCCACCACGGCGGCGGCGTCGGCATCGGCCGGTCCATCCACGCCGGGCAGGTCAGCGTCGCCGACGGCACCGCGCTGGCCGCCGCCAAGCTGGAACGGGTGCTGACCAACGATCCGGCCATGGGCGTCATCCGGCACGTGGACGCCGGCTACGACGACGCGGTGGCGGTCGCCGACCACACCGGGGTGCGCGTCCCGATGCGCGAGCCGTGACCGTCTACCGCTGCGAGGCGGCCTGGCTGGACGACCGCGTGGTACGGGACGTGCTCATCGAGGTGGCCGGCGACCGGATCGCGTCCGTCCACAGTGGAGCGTCAGGCGACCCGCGCGGTAGGTCCGGCGGATCGCCCGACACTGCGGGCCCGGCGACGCCGCCCGGGGGACCGCCACGAGGAGGGCCGCCGGAGGGAACGCAGCCGCGGGTGACGCCGTTGGGGGTGACGCCCGCCGGCGGGACGCCGCGGGCGCTGCGCGGGCTGACGGTGCCCGGCATGGCGAATGCGCACTCGCACGCGTTCCACCGGGCGCTGCGCGGGCGCACGCACGGCGAGCGCGGCACGTTCTGGACCTGGCGGGACGGGATGTACGCGGTGGCCGAGCGGCTCGACCCGGACTCCTACTTCGCGCTCGCCTGCGCGGTGTACGCCGAGATGCTGCAGGCCGGGATCACCTGCGTCGGCGAGTTCCACTACCTGCACCACGGGCCGGGTGGCGCGCTGTACGCCGAGCCGAACGCGATGGGCGAGGCGCTGGTGGCCGCCGCCGGCCAGGCCGGCATCCGGATCACCCTGCTGGACACCTGCTACCTGGCCGGCGGGGTGGGCCGGCCGCTACAGGGCATCCAGCGGCGTTTCGGCGACGGCGACGGCGCGCGCTGGGCGGAGCGGGTGGACGCGCTGCGCCCCGCGCCGCATGCCCGGATCGGGGCCGCCGTCCACTCCGTCCGCGCCGTGCCGCCGGCCGAGGTGGACGTGGTCGCGGACTGGGCGGCCCGGCGGGGTGCGCCGCTGCACGTCCACCTCTCCGAGCAGCCCGCCGAGAACGACGCCTGCCTGGCCGGGTACGGCGTCACGCCGACCCGGCTGTTGGCCGAGCACGGCGCGCTGGGCCCGTGCAGCACCGCGGTGCACGCCACCCACCTGACCGCCGACGACATCGCGCTGCTCGGCGGCAGCGGTACGTACGCCTGCCTGTGCCCGACCACCGAGCGGGACCTGGCCGACGGCATCGGGCCGGCCCCGGCGCTGGCGGCCGCCGGCTCGCGGATCACCCTGGGCAGCGACAGCCACGCTGTGATCGACCTGTTCGAGGAGGCGCGCGCGGTGGAACTGGACGAGCGGCTGCGGTCGCTGCGGCGCGGCCACTTCGACGGCGCGGCGCTGCTGCGGGCGGCGACGGTGGACGGTCACGCCAGCCTGGGTTGGCCGGAGGCCGGGCGGATCGCGGCCGGCGCGCCGGCCGACCTGGTCAGCATCCGGCTGGACACCGCGCGCACCGCCGGGATCGACCCGGCGCAGGTGGTGTTCGCCGCCACCGCCGCGGACATCGACACCGTCGTGGTCGGGGGCCGCGAGGTTCAGCGGCAGGACGCCGGCCCGGCGCTGGCCCGGGCGATCGCGGCGGTCACGACGTGACCGGGACTGCGCGGTCACCGGCCGGCGCAGCACCGGCGGTCGCGGTGCCGGCGGTCGCGGTGCCGGCGCGCGCGGTGCCGGTGGGCGCGGGCGAGGAGGCACGGTGACCGCCCTGCGGCTGGACGGCATCGCCGAACTGGTGACCAACTCACCCGGCGGGGACGGCCCGCTCGGCGTGGTGCGGGACGCGGCGCTGGTCGTCGAGGCCGGTGTCGTCGTGTACGCCGGGCCCCGGCACACCGCCCCGGACGCGGACGGCCGGCTCGACCTGGGTGGCCGCGCAGTGCTGCCCGGCTTCGTGGACAGCCACGCGCACCTGGTCTTCGCCGGCGACCGGTCCGTGGAGTTCGCCGCCCGGATGGCCGGCACCCCGTACAGCGCGGGCGGCATCCGTACCACCGTGGCCGCCACCCGGGCCGCCCCGGACGAGGTGCTGCGAGCCAACGTGGCACGGCTGGCGGCGGAGGCGTTGCGCCAGGGAACCACCACGATCGAGTGCAAGTCCGGGTACGGCCTCACCGTCGCGGACGAGGCGCGGTCGCTGGCCATCGCCGCCGAGTTCACCCCGGAGACCACCTACCTCGGTGCGCACGTCGTGCCGCCCGAGGTCGACCCGGAGTCCTATGTGGACACCGTGCGCGGCCCGATGCTCGCCGCCTGCGCGCCGCACGCCCGCTGGGTGGACGTGTTCTGCGACCGGGGCGCGTTCGATGCCGACCAGACCAGGGCCATCCTGGACGCGGCAGTCCACAGTGGACTAGCACCGCGGCTGCACGCCAACCAGCTGGAGCGTGGGCCGGGGGTGCAGATCGCGGTCGAGTACGGCGCCGCGTCGGCCGACCACTGCACCCACCTGGCACCGTCCGATGTGGACGCGCTGGCCGGATCGGACACGGTGGCCACGCTGCTGCCCGGCGCCGAGTTCAGCACCCGCTCGCCGTATCCGGACGCGCGCCGGCTGCTCGACGCGGGCGCCACCGTGGCACTGGCCACCGACTGCAACCCGGGCAGCAGCTACACCACCAGCATGCCGTTCTGCATCGCGCTGGCGGTCCGGGAGATGCGGATGACCACCGAGGAGGCGGTGTGGTCGGCCACCGCGGGCGGCGCCCGGGCGCTGCGCCGTACCGACCTCGGCCGCCTCGACCCGGGTGCCCGGGCCGACCTCGTGGTGCTGGACGCGCCGTCGTACCGGTTCCTGGCCTACCGCCCGGGCGTGCCCCAGATCGCGCAGGTCTGGCGCGGCGGCCATCCAGCCACATCCGGCTGACCCGCGGTGCAGCACCGCGACACCCGCAGCCGGCTGCGTCGCAGAGCTGTCGGCGCGACTGCGGGAACGCGGGGCGTTACCAGCTCGACTGCAGCGGCATCCCCTCGGCGTACCCGGACGCGCTCTGCACGCCCACCGTGGCCAGGTCGTGGAACTCCGCCAGGGTGCGGGCGCCGGCGTAGCTGGACGCGCTGCGGATGCCGGCGACGACCGCGTCCAGCAGGTCCTCCACCCCGGGGCGGACCGGGTCGAGGTACATCCGGGAGGCCGAGACCCCCTCTTCGAACAGCACCTTGCGGGCCCGCTCGAACGGCGTGTCCCGGCTGGTGCGCTGCTGCACCGCGCGCGCCGAGGCCATCCCGAAGCTCTCCTTGTACAGCCGGCCGTCGGTGTCCCGGTACGCGTCCCCGGGCGACTCGTACGTGCCGGCGAACCACGACCCGATCATCACGTTGCTGGCCCCGGCGGCCAGCGCCAGCGCCACGTCCCGGGGGTGCCGGACGCCGCCGTCCGCCCAGACGTGCCGGCCCAGCTCGCGGGCCTGCGCGGCGCACTCGGCCACCGCGGAGAACTGCGGTCGGCCCACGCCGGTCATCATCCGGGTGGTGCACATCGCGCCCGGCCCGACGCCCACCTTGACGATGTCCGCGCCGGCCTCCACCAGGTCCCGCACGCCCTGCGCGGTGACCACGTTCCCGGCCGCGACCGGCACCTGCGGGGCCAGCCCGCGGACGGCGCCCAGCGCCGCCAGCATCTTGTCCTGGTGGCCGTGCGCGGTGTCGATCACCAGCACGTCCACGCCGGCGTCCAGCAGCGCGGCGGCCCGGCCCTTCACGTCGCCGTTGATCCCCACCGCGGCGGCCACCCGCAGCCGGCCACCGGCGTCGGTCGCGGGCGCGTACAGGGTGGCCCGCAGCGCGCCGGTCCGGGTCAGCACGCCGACCAGCCGGCCGGCGCCGTCCACCACCGGGCCGAGCCGGTGCCGGCCGGCGTACAGCAGGTCGAACGCCTCCCGCGGGCTCACCCGGTCCGGCAGCGTGAACGGCTCGCGGCTCATCACCTGGTGCACCTGGGTGAAGCGGTCCACCGACGCGCAGTCCGCCTCGGTGACCACCCCTACCGGCCGGCCGTCCGCCACCACGAGGACCGCGTCATGCGCCCGCTTCGGCAGCAGCGCCAGCGCCTCGCCGACGGTCTGCGTCGGGGTGAGGGTGATCGGCGTGTCGAAGACCAGGTGCCGGGACTTGACCCAGCCGACCACGTTGGCCACCACGTCGGTCGGGATGTCCTGCGGGATGACCGCGATGCCGCCGCGGCGGGCCACCGTCTCGGCCATCCGCCGGCCGGCCACCGCGGTCATGTTGGCCACCACGATCGGGATGGTGGTGCCGCTGCCGTCCACGGTGGACAGGTCCACGTCGAGCCGGGAGCCGACCGAGGACCGGCCGGGTACCAGGAACACGTCGTTGTAGGTCAGGTCATGGTTCGGGGTCGAACCGGTCAGGAATCGCACGGCCTCGAGAGTAGCTCCGGGCCGCCGGGCCGGCGGGCCGGCGGCTCAGGCGGCGCCGCGGGCCAGACCGTCGGCGTCCCCGCCGTCCGCGACCTCCACCCGCCCGCTCACCTCCGCCTGCCCGCTCACCCCGCCGTCCCCGGTGACGCCGCCGTCCCCGGTGACGCCGCCGTCCCCGGTGACGCCGCCGTCCCCGGTGACGCCGCCGTCCCCGGTGACGCCGCCGTCCTCGGTGACCTCGGTGACCTCGGTGAGCCGGCCGGTGTGCTCCACGTCATACACGAAGCCACGGATCTGGTCGGTGTGCAGCAGGAACCGGTCAGCGCGCAGTTCGGCCAGGGCGGCACGCAGATCGCCCTCCAGGTCCGCGAAGCCGTGCACCTGCCAGTCCGCATGCTCGCCGACCTCCGCGGCCAGGTCGTCCCTGAGCGCCTCATCCAGGCCCAGCATCCCGCAGCCGGTGTGCCGGACCACCGCGATCGCGCGGGTGCCGAGCAGGCGCTGGCTGATCACCAGGCTGCGCCGGACGTCGGCGGTCACCGCGCCGCCGGCGTTGCGCAGCACGTGCGCCTCGCCGGGCGCCAGGCCGAACAGCTTCGCCGGGTCGATCCGGGCGTCCATGCACGTCAGCACGGCGACGCGCAGCGACGGCGCGGCGGGCTGGCCGCCCCGGAACGCCGCCGCACGCCTGCGCGCCTCGCGCACCAGCCGGTCGATCACACTCATGGGCCGCCTCCGTTCGCAGGCGTCGGGAGTGGACGCCCCGATACAACACTGGATACCTCGCACATGCCATGAGCCGGATCACAGGTGCGCTCGGACAGCAGACGGCAGGGGGAGACGGCAGCGGGCAGGGGGAGACGGCAGCGGGCAGGGGGAGACGGCAGCGGCTCGTCACGGTCGGTGAGCGGTTCGCCCGGCTGGCGGGCGGTGCGGGGGGCCGGCCGGAGGAAGAGGCCGGCCGCTCCGGGGGGCTGGAGCGGCCGGCGGCGGCGGTGCCGCAAGGGTGAGGCTCTTGGAAAGTCGGGCGGCGGCAGCCGACGAAGACGACCGCCACCCGACACGGTTGGCCCGGGCGCATGAAGGGTTACGACGGGGGGAGTGCAACCCGGAACATCCGAATGGCCGAACTCTCCCGCGTCCGGGATGGACCCCGCCTGAAGTGTGACTTAACGGCACCTTAAGCGCGCCGCGTTACCACCAGTACTCGATCACGTTGGCGCTCGGGCCGCGGTCCCAGGTCGCGTACAGGTCGGACTCCTGCCCCGCACCGGTGAAGATCACCCACAGCTCGGTGGGGCCGGGCTGGTCGACGTACCACTGGTAACCGGCCTTCGGCTCCAACCCGACGACCTGGACGTTCGCCGCCGTGAAACGCACGGTCGCGCTGCCGCCGATCATGTCGTACGTGCGCTCGCCGGCGCTGTTGTCCGGGCTGGTCGCGATGCTCGGCCCCGATGGCGCCGAGCCGGTCGGCCGCGGCGGTGGCGGGGTGCGCAGCGGCGGCGGGGTGGCGTGCCGGGTGGTGGTCGACACCCTGGCGGCGGTCGGGTTCGGCCAGCCGCTGCGGGAGGTGCGCGGCTCGGTGGTGCCCGACGGCGCCGGCTGCCTGGCCGAAGTCTCGTCGGTGGCCTGCGGGGTGACGGTGGTGGTGCCGAGCTCGTTGGGCAGGCCGGCGACGTGCCGCCCCCGCATCGAGGACAGCACCTCCGGGGCCGGCGGGGAGGTCCCGTTCAACACGACGGCGCAGCCGAACCACGACACAGTGACCGCGACCGATGTGGCCGCAAGCCAGACACCGGCGTAACCGAACGCCCGACGCATCTCTGCACCCTAGGTGTTGTGAAGTAGCTTCGTGTCGTGGCGAGTGTGCTGGTAGTCGAGGACGACCACAATATCCGGGCGGCGCTGATCCGGTCGCTGACCGACGGTGGGCACGCCGTGCGGTCCGCGTCGACCGCGCTGCAGGCGCTGCGGGACGTGGCGCAGAACCCGCCGGACGCGGTGATCCTGGATCTCGGGCTGCCCGACCTGGACGGCATCGACGCGCTGAAGATGCTGCGCGGCATCGTCGACGTGCCGGTCATCGTGGCCACCGCGCGCGACGCCGAGACCGAGATCGTGCGGCTGCTGAACGCCGGCGCCGACGACTACCTGGTCAAGCCGTTCTCCGGGGAACACCTGCGGGCCCGGCTGTCCGCGGTGCTGCGCCGGGCCGGTACCGACCGGGCCGAGGTGGCATACGTGGGCGAGCTGTCGGTGGACTTCGAGCGGCGCGAGGCCAGGCTGGCCGGGCGGGTGCTGGCGCTGACCCGCAAGGAGTTCGACCTGCTGGCGTACCTGGCCCGGCGCCCCGGCCGGGTGGTCACCCGCCGGGAACTGCTGGCCGAGGTGTGGCAGCAGCCGTACGGCACCGACGACCAGACCATCGACACACACCTGTCCTGGCTGCGCCGCAAGCTGGGCGAGACCGCCGTGGAGCCGCGGTACCTGCACACTGTCCGGGGCGTCGGGCTGAAGCTGGTCGAGCCGCAGTGAGGCCGGGGTGAAAGGGAGGCCGGGGTGAAACGCGGGCGCGGCGGTCGGGTCGGCGGGCACCCGATGCGCCGCACCCTTGCGCTGGTCGCCGCCGCGGCCGGCTCGATGATCGCGCTGGCGTTCGTGATCCCGCTCGGCCTCGCCGTCCGCCAGGTGGCGCACGACCGGGCGCTGCACGACGCGGAGCGGCAGGCGGCCGCGCTGGCGCCGGTGCTGGAGATCGCCACCAAGCGCACCGACATCGAACGGGCGATGGCCAGCATCCCGGCCGGCCGCAACGGGCTGCTCGCGGTGCACCTGCCGGACGGCACGGTGCTCGGCGAGGCGCGCGGCCGGGAGGAGGACATGCGGCTGGCCCAGAGCCAGGCCAAGACGTTCGCGGTGCCCACCCCGGACGGGTACCTGCTGCTGCAGCCGGTGATGCTGACCGAGGGCCGGTCCGCGCTGATCGAGGTGGGGGTCCGCCGCGCCGACCTCACCCGCGGGGTCGCCACCTCCTGGGCGGTGATGGGGCTGATCGCGGTGGCCCTGGTGGCCGCGTCGGTGATGGTCGCCGACCGGCTGGCCGCCCGGATGGTGGGCGCGTCCGGCGGGCTGGCGTCGGCCGCCCGCCGGCTCGGCGCCGGCGACCTGGACGTCCGGGTCATCCCGGCCGGGCCGACCGAGCTGGCCGAGGCCGGGGTGGCGTTCAACGCGATGGCCGACCGCGTGGTGGAGCTGCTGGCCGCCGAGCGCGAGTTGGTGGCCGACCTGTCGCACCGGCTGCGCACACCGCTGACCGCGTTGCGGCTGGACGCCGAGGCGGTGGGCACCAGCCCGGCGGCCCAGCGGGTCCGGCACGCCGCCCGGCAGCTCGAGCGGGAGATCGACGGCATCATCCGGGCCGCGCGCTCGCCGTTGACCTCGGGGCTGCGGGAGAGCTGCGACGCGGCGGACGTGATCCGGGCCCGGATGCGGTTCTGGTCCGCGCTGGCCGCCGACCAGCGGCGGTCCTGCGAGGTGATCGGCACCGACCGGCCGGTGCCGGTGCCGCTGTCCAGGGCGGAGCTGATCGCGGTGGTGGACGCCCTGGTGGGCAACGTGTTCCGCTACACCCCGGTCGGCTGCGCGTTCGCGGTCGCGCTGCGCCTGGTGGACGGCAACACCTGCCTGATCGTGGAGGACGCCGGCCCGGGCATCGCCGACGCGGCGACCGCGCTGCGCCGGGGGGCCAGTACCGGCGGCTCGACCGGGCTGGGGCTGGACATCGCCCGCCGTGCCGCGGAGGCCTCCGGCGGGGCGGTCCGGATCAGCCGCGGCACCATGGGCGGCGCCCGGGTGTGGCTGCGGTTCGGCTCGGGCTCCGACGCTGGCCCGGCCGCGGTGCTGCCCAACCGCCGCTGGCGCCGTCGCGCCGGCTCCCCCGAGATGGCGGGCTGAGATGGCCGGCTGACGGGCGGTGGCGATGGCCGAGACGGAGCGGGGTACGCGGTTCCGGCGGTTACCGCGGCAGGTCCGCGAACAGCAGATGCTGGACGCCGCGGTCGAGGTGTTCTCCCGGCGGGGGTACCGGCAGGCGTCCATGGACGAGATCGCCGAGATGGCCGGCATCTCCAAGCCGATGATCTACGCGTACCTCGGCTCCAAGGACGAACTGTTCGCCGCGTGCATCACCCGCGAGGCGCACCTGCTGGTGGACCGGATCAGCGCGGTGGTCGGCGCCGGTGGCCCGCCGGACGGCCTGCTCTGGCAGGCGCTGCACGCCTTCTTCGGGTACGTGGACGAGCACCGCGGCGGCTGGCTCGTGCTGTACCGGCAGGCCCGCGGCGAGGACGCGCCGTTCGCCAGCCAGGTGGCGGCCAGCCGGGCCAACATCGCCGCCGTGGTGGCCGGCCTGCTCGGCCAGGCCATGGATGCCGAGGGTGCCGCCCGGCCGCCCGAGCCGGAGCTGACCGCGGTCGCCCACGCCCTGGTCGGGGCCGCCGAGTCGCTGGCCGACCGGATGGTGGACCAGCCCGGCGAGACCCCGACCTGCTCCGCGGCGCGCGGTGGCGGCCGCCACGGGATGGCGCAGCCGCCGGCAAGCGATCGTGACCAATCCGTGACCTGATCTGTGTACTAGGCCGGCCCGGCGTGCCACGTATGTCCTAGGGTCCGGCCCGAAGGGTCCTGCCGGACGGCGGCAGCGCAGGGGATCGGAGCAGGTATGGACACGACGGGCGACTACGGCGAGCGGCCGGTTCCGGGGCGGGACGTCCCGGGCCGCAAACCGCCGGCGCAGCCGGTGCACCGGCTGGCCTGGCTGGGCGAGGACGTGCGCGGCCGGGAGCTGCCGCCGGCCCGGTTCGAGGGTTCGATCCCGTTCCCGCCGGCCCTGCTGGAGCGGCACGGCGCGGTGGTGCTGCGGCCGGCGGAGGTCACCCTGGTGGCCGGCCGGCCGGTGCCACGCTCGACCGCGTACCGCGCCGGCGTGCTGCTGGTGCGCGAGGGGACCGCCCAGGACGACGCGTTCTTCGGCCGCGCCAACACCGCGCTGCAGGACCTCGGCGTGAGCCTGGTCAAGCCGCCGCCGATCGCCGTGGACGAACGGCTGCAACGATACCGCGAGCGACTCAACGACCTGCCCCGCCCGGTGCGGATCGCCGTCAACGAGGACGCCGGGCCACGCCGGGTGGACGCCTGGCCGGTGCTGCAGACGCTGCGCGCGTCCGGCACGCTGGCCTCGGTCGGGTCCGCGTCCGTCGGGCTGGACCACCTGCTGGTCGGATCCGCGATGGTCAGCATCGGCGGCAGCCCCGGCGCGGTCGAGGGCAGCCCGGGCGCGGTCGAGGGCAGCCCCGGCCCGGCGGTGTACCTGCGGCCTGGCACCGGCGGGCGGGTCCCGGTGGCGGTGGCGCTGGCCCCGCCGCGGCCCAGCCCGACCTGCACCCGGCGGCGCCCCGTGGTGGCCGTGCTGGACACCGGGATGAGCCCCCATCCCTGGCTGAACGGGTACGTCCGGCCGGACGAGGACGCGCAGGCGGCCGTGCTCGCCGCCGAGCAGGCGCTGCAGAGCACCGAGCCGGCCGTGCAACTGCTGGCCGATGAGTGGGACACCCCGTTCAACGACCAGGACTTCGTGCAGGACATCGACACCCACGCCGGCCACGGCACGTTCATCGCCGGGCTGGTGCGCCAGGTCGCGCCGGACGCGCGGGTCACCGCGGTCCGGATCATGCACCCCGACGGCGTGGTGTACGAGGGCGACCTGCTGGCCGCGCTGCGGGTGCTGCGGCTGCGGACGGAGGACGCGCAGAATGGCGGACCCGCCGACGGCCTGGTGGACGTGGTGTCGCTGTCGCTGGGCTACTTCGACGAGCGCTCCGAGGACGACCCGGACGGTGTGTACACCAGCGCGCTGGCCGCCGAGATCAACGGCCTGACCGCCCGCGGCGTGCTGGTCGTGGCCGCCGCCGGCAACTTCTCCACCGACCGGCCGTTCTACCCGGCGGCGTTCGCCGCGGCCCCCGCCGCGGCCGGCCCGCCGGTGGTCAGCGTCGGCGCGTGGAACCCCAACGGAAGCAGGGCGCTGTTCAGCGACGACGGTCGGTGGGTGACCGGCTGGGCGCTGGGTGCCGCGCTGGTGAGCACCTACCCCAACTTCCAGGGCGCCACCCAGGCGGAGCTGGGCCAGGAGGGTGGCCGCCGGCAGACCCTGGACACCGACGACTTCAGCGGCGGCTTCGCGGTGTGGAGCGGCACCTCGTTCGCCGCGCCGCTGCTGGCCGCCGAGGTGGCCGAGCTGATGTTCGGGTACTCCGAGCAGCAGGCCGAGCTCGGCCTGGACACCATCCGGGCGGAGGCGACGGCCGGGCGGGTCGCCAACGCACTGGACGCCCTGCGGAAGCAGGGGTAGGTGCCGCATGCACAGTGACACCTCCTTGCCGGGCGACCCGCGGGTCGAGCAGCGGACCGCGGACGCGGACCGGCTGGCGGTGTTGCTGGAGCGCGCGCGCGGCGGGGATGACCCGGCCAGCCTGAACGCGATCGTGGCCGAGCTGTCCCCGCTGCTGTGGCAGGTGGCCCGCGCCCAGGGCCTGGACCGCGACACCGCCGAGGACGTCGTGCAGACCACCTGGCTGTCCCTGCTGAGGCACCTGGACACCATCCGCAGCGCGGCCGCCCTGACCGCCTGGCTGGTGACGGTGGCCAAGCGGGAGGCATGGCGGGTACGGCGCGCCGGCCGCGGCGAGCGCCCCATGGAGGACTGGATCGAGTCGGCGCTGCCGGACCCGGATCCGCTCCCCGACGAGCAACTGCTGGTCGACGACCGGCGGCGGGCGCTGTGGCGGGCGGTGCGGCAGCTCCCGCAACGCTGCCAGGAGTTGCTGCGCATCGTCGCGTTCGTCCGCCGCCCCGACTACAGCGAAGTGTCCGCCACCCTCGGCATGCCGCTGGGCAGCATTGGCCCCACCCGGGGGCGGTGCCTCGCCAAGCTGCGGCAGTTGTTGACCTCCGACCCCACATGGAGCCCGCTATGACCCCCCTTGACGAGCCGGCTCCGCCGGGCGCGGACGAGCCGATCGACGACACCGACCTCGGTGTCCTGACCGAGCTGCGCGAGCTGTACGGCGACCTCGACCCGATGGCCGCCGACCTGGTCGACCGGATCCAGTTCGCCCTGGCGCTGGAGGACCTGGACGTCGAGGTGTTCCGGCTGTCCGCCGAGCACGGCGCGCTGGCCGGGGTGCGCGGCGCCGAGGAGACCCGGACGATCACCTTCGACAGCGACAGCCTGACCATCATGTTCAGCGTCAGCCCGTCCGGCAGCGCGACGGTACGGCTGGACGGGTGGTTGGCGCCGCCGGCCGCGCACCGGGTCGAGGTGCGGACCGAGCACGGCGCGATGGAGACCAGCGCCGACGCCGACGGTCGGTTCGCGGTGGACGACGTGCCGCACGGGCTGGCGCAGCTCGTGGTGCATCCGGCCTCCGAGGGGACCCGGTCGGTGGTCACCCCGTCCGTCGTGCTGTAACCGGGACGGCGGCAACCGGGACGGCGGCAACCGGGACCGCGGCAACCGGGACCGCGGCAACCGGGACCGCGGCAACCCGGACCGCGGCAACCCGGACCGCGGCTGCGGTAAACCCGGGGCGGCCTGCCGGGTGGGCGCGCGACACTGGAGACGTGACTGGGGGCTCCGACCCCGGCAACCCTGTCCAGCGGGCCCGGGAGCTGCACGTACGCGGTGTCGCGGCGACCGCTGCCGCCCGCCCCGCGTCCGGTGCCGCGCTGCACCAGGCGGGGCTGCGGCTGCTCGGCTGGCCCGGTCCGCTGCCCGACCCGGAGCGGGCCGGCCTGGCCGCGCGGCTGCTGGTCAGCCTGGCCTTCGCCGAGTCCGAGTTGGGGCGTACCGACCTGGGCCTGGACCTGCTGGCCGACGCCGAACGGCTGGTGCTGCCGGCGGACCTGGGCGTGCTGCTGCAGCAGCGCGGTCTGCTGCTGATGCGCACCGGCCGCACCGCCGAGGTACTGCCGCTGCTGGACGCCGCGGTGCCGCTGCTGACCGGTCCGGAGCACGCCGCGGTGCTGACCCGCACCCTGCTCAACCGTGGCGTGCTGCACACCGCATCCGGCCGCATCGAGCCGGCCCGGGAGGACCTGCGGCGCTGCCGGCAGCTCGCCGAGGCCAGCGGCGCCGCGCTGGTGGTGGCCAAGGCGGTGCACAACCTGGGCGTGTGCGAGCTGCTGGCCGGCGACATCCCGGCCGCGCTGCAGGCGTACGCCGAGGCCGAGCGGGGATACCGCGCGACCGGCCCGGGGTGGCTGCCACACATCAGCAAGGAGCGGGCCAGCGTGCTGCTGGCTGCCGGCCTGGCCCGGGAGGCCGGCGCCGAGCTGGACGCGGCGATCGTGGAGTTCCGCCGGCACCGGCTCTCGCACGAGCTGGCCGAGGCGGAGCTGGCTCGGGCGCAGGCCGCGCTGATGACCCGGGACCTGGACGTGGCCCGGCGGTGGGCGGGCGCCGCGGAGCGCCGGTTCCGCCGCCGCGGCAACGAGGCGTGGGCGGCGCTGGCGGAGCTGACCCGGGTTCGGGCCCGCCGCGGCCCGCCCGGTGCCCGGGCCGCCGTCGCGGCGGAGCTGGCCGACCGGCTGCGCAAGCTGGGGCTGGCCGACGACGCGGCGGTGGCCGACTGGGTTGCGGTGCGCGCGCTGGTGGCCGGGCACCGGGTGGCCGAGGCCGAGCAGCGAGTGGCCGAGCTGCCCCGGATCCGGCCCCGCGCCCGGCTGGAGAGCAGGCTGCTGTACCGGCTCGCGTCGGCGGAGCTGGACGGAGCGCGGGGCCGGCGCGGGCCGGCGTTCCGGCACCTGCGCGCCGGGCTGACCGCACTGCAGGACCACCGCAGCCGGCTGGGCAGCGCCGACCTGCAGGCCGGCACCGCGGCGCTCGGGGTGGAGCTGGCCGACACCGGGCTGCTCACCGCGCTGGTGGAGGGCTCGCCGCGGCTGGTGTACGCCTGGTCCGAGCGCACCCGGGCGCAGGCGTTCCGGATCGCACCGGTGCGCCCGCCGGCCGACCCGGAGCTGGCCGGCGCGGTGGCCGAGCTGCGCCAGCTCCGCCAGCGGGTGCGCGCCGCCGAGCTGGCCGGGCAGCGCGAGCCGGCGGCGCAGCGGCGGTGCGCCGAGCTGGAGCGGTGGATCACCGAGCGCGGCTGGCAGGTGCGCGGCTCCGGGCACGCCAGCGCCGCGGCCGGCTTCGACGCGGTGGCCGGCGCGCTGGCCGAGTCCGGGCGCACCCTGGTCAGCCTGATGACCCGGCACAGGCGGCTGGTCGGGCTGGTGGTCCGGGACGGCGGGGCGCGGCTGGTCGGCCTGGGCGGGTACGACGAGGTGGCGGAGGCGCTGCGCAGGCTGGTCGGCGACCTGGACGCGCTGGCCGGCCGCCGGCTGCCGGACCGGCTGACCGCAGTGATCAACGCCTCGGTGCGGCGTCAGCTCGACGTGCTCGGCCGGGAGGTGCTGGCGCCGCTCAGCGCCGCGCTCGGCGACGGCGAGCTGGTGCTGGTGCCGACCATGGCGCTGGCCGCACTGCCGTGGGGGCTGCTGCCGGGGTTGCGCGGCCGGCCGGTCACGGTGGCCCCGTCGGCGTCGGCCTGGCTGGCCGCCCTGCGCGCCCGCCGCACCCGGCCGCCGCGCGAGCGACCCGGCGAGCGACCCCGCGAGCGACCCCCCGAGCGACCCGGAGAAGGACCCGGCGAACGGCCCGGCGAACGACCCCCCGAGCGACCTCCCGAGCGACCCGGCGAAGGACCCCGCGAGCGACCCGGGAGGCGTCCCGGCGAGGGCCTGGGCGAGGGCACGGGCGAGGGCACGGGTGGGCGCGCCGGCCAGGCGCTCGGCGGGCCGCCGCTGCTGGTGGCCGGCCCGGGGCTGGCGCATGCCGAGCCCGAGGTGGCGCGGCTGGCCGAGATCTACCCCGGCGCCCGCCGCCTGGCCGGCGAGCAGGCCACCGTGTCCGCGGCGCTGGCCGCCCTGGACGGCGTGCCGGTCGCGCACTTCGCCGTGCACGGCCACCACGACCGGGAGAACGTGCTGTTCTCCCGGCTGGACCTGGCCGACGGGCCGCTGATGGCGTACGACGTGCAGGGCCTGGCCGTACCGCCCGAGCAGGTGATCCTGTCCGCCTGCGATGTGGGCCGCGCCGTGGTCCGCCCGGGCGATGAGATCCTCGGCTTCACCGCCGCGCTGCTGTACGCCGGCACCGCGGGGGTGATCTCCAGCGTGACCCGGGTGCCGGACGACGACGCGGTCCGGGTGATGACGGCGTTCCACCGCGAACTGGCCGCCGGGGCCGGGCCGGCGACCGCGCTGGCGCGCGCCTCAGCCAGCGAACCGCTCAGCTCGTTCGTCTGCTTCGGCTCCGGCTGACCCGCCGCCGGCGCGGGCCCCCGACCTGTGGACACGACACGCCGTCGACCGGCGTGCCGGGTCCACACGCTGCCCGAGTTCGGCGTCAACTACAACGGCCCCATCCCCGCCGGCGGCCTGGCCCTGGGGGCCGCTACCGCAGCGGCCACTCGTGCACCGGCGCGCCGGACCGGGAGTTCTCGACGTAGCGGCGGGTCATCTCGCGCAGCGCGGCGGCCCGTTCCAACCCGTTCGACTCCTCCAGCCGGCGCACCATGGCGGTCTGCCAGGCGGCGCCGGTGCGGCCGGTGCGCAGCCGCGCCGCCACCACGCCGAGGTACCGGTCCCGGTCGGCCGGATCGACGCCCCAGGCGTCCAGCCCGGCGGCGGCCGCCGGCAGCAGGACGTCACCGGCCAGCCGGTCCGCCCGCAGGGTGCGGCCGGCCCAGCTCAACCGGGCCTGCAGCCCGTACCGGGCGGCCCGGTGCAGATCCCGCTCCGCGCGCGCGAAGGGCACGCCGGCCCACGGCGGCGGGTCGGCGTCGGCCAGCGCGCGGACCAGGCCGTAGTACAGCGCCGCGTTCGCGGTCATGTCGATGGCGGTGGGGCCGCTGGGCAGCACCCGGTTCTCGATCCGCAGGTGCGGGCGGCCGTCCTGGACGTCGTACACCGGGCGGTTCCAGCGCCAGACCGTGCCGTTGTGCAGTCTCAGCTCGTGCAGCCCCGGTGCCCGGCCGGCGGCGATCGCCTCGTCCGGGTCCTCCTCGTCCAGGAACGGCAGCAGCGGCGGGAACCACCGGACGAGCTGGTCGAACAGCTCGACCGGGCCGGCCACCCACCGGTCGCCGAGCCAGACCCGCTGCGGCCGGCCCGCGGAGACCTCGGCGCGGCGGCGGGTGTCCAGCATCTGCTCGCACAGCGCGATCCTGGTCTCCTGCCAGACCTCGCGGCCGAGCAGGTACGGGCCGTTGCCGCCCACGGCGACCTGCCCGGCGGCGATGAGCTGGGCGGCGTTGTAGTAGCCGGCGAACTCCTCCGGCGGCACCAGCAGGTGTAACTGCAGGCTGGTGGCCGCCGCCTCGGGCGCCACCGAGTCGGCCGAGAACGCCACCGGCTCGGCCCCGTCGATCCGGACCGTGAACGGGCCGTGCCGGGCCGCGCGCATCCGGCGGGACAGCAGCGCGTACCGCGGGTTGGCCGACAGCCGTTCGAACGTCAGGTGCTCGGCGCTGAGCGTCGGCAGCGTGCCGATCGCGACCAGCCGTGCGCCCAGCGGCTCCACCGCGACCGAGCAGGCCGTCATCGCCCCGGCCAGGTCGCGCTCGAACCCGGCCAGCACCGAGCCGCCGAGCCGCCGCGGCGGCAGGTTGGCCTCGATGTTGAACTGGCCCAGCTCGGACTGGAAATCAGCCCGGCCGAGCCGGCTCAGCACCGCGTCGTTCACCAGCCTGGGCCGGCCGAGCGGGTCGACGAGGTCCAGCTCGAGCTCCATCCCGACGCTCGCCGGCCCGGCGCACAGCGAGCCCTCGGCGATCATCCGGTCCAGCGCCGCGACGGACCGCTCCAGCCGGTGCCGGACCGTGCTGCGGTGGACCGTGGCGATCGCCGATGCGTCGATCTGCTCGCCCATGTGGCACCTCCGGCGCACGGATCGGGCGGCCCGCCGGCCGGGGGTGCACCGGGCCGGCGGTCCGCCCGCAGTCCAAGTGGGGCAACGCCCCCGTTGCGGACGAGTCTTACGCTAGCCACCCGCCACCTCCATACGGACCGGCACTTGGGCCCGCCTCGCCGGGCCGAAGGTCACCAGCCCCGCCGCCCGGGGGACCGACCCTGGGCTGGGTGCCGGGCCGCTCGGCATGGCTCGGCCGCTCGGCATGGGCGGGGACCGCTCGGCGTGGCTGGGGCCGCCCGGCGGGTCAGCCGCTGGGTAGCCTGAGGACCGCGCGCAGGCCGGGTCCGGCGTCCTCCAGGGTCACCGTGCCGCCGTGGGCGCGGGCCAGTTCGCGGGCGATCGGCAGCCCGAGGCCGGACCCGCCGGCGTCCCGGTCGCGGGCGTCGTCGCGGCGGGCGAACCGGTCGAACATCCGCTCCCGGTCCGCCGCCGGGATGCCCGGCCCGTCGTCGCGCACCGACAGCCGCACCCACGGCGGGCCGGCCAGCACCGCCACGGTGACCGCGGTGTCGGCGTGCCGCACGGCGTTGTCCACCAGGTTGGTCACCAGCCGGCGCAGCCCGTCCGGGTTGCCGCGCACCACCGCCGGCGCGGTCGGCCGGTCCACCCGGACCGGCACCCGGGCCCCGGCGTAGCGCGCGGACAGGCCGCCGGCCAGGTCGCCGAGGTCGACCGGGTCGCCGCCGCGGGTCTCGTCCCGCCGCGCCTCGTCCAGCCGGGCCAGCAGCAGCAGGTCGTTCACCAGCCGGGCCAGCCGGTCCACGTCCTGCAGCACGTCCGCGGCGGTCTGCTCCCACCCGCCGGTGCGCTCGGCCACCTCGAGCTGGGTGCGGATCGCGGCGATCGGGCTGCGCAGCTCGTGCGCGGCGTCGGAGACGAACGACCGCTGCCGGCGCCGGCTGGCGTCGATCCGGTCCAGCATGTCGTTCAGCGTCGCGGCCAGCCGGTTGATCTCATCGCCGGCCGGCGCGACCGGCAGCCGCTGGTCCAGGTCGCGGCCGGAGATCTCGGCGGCGCCGCGGCGCAGCGCCTCCACCGGCCGCAGCGTCCAGCCGACCAGCAGCCAGGTCAGCAGGGCGAGGAGGACGAGCAGCACCGGTCCGCTGTACACCACCCAGCGCCGCACCACCCGTTCGCTGTCGGCCAACTGCCCGGTGCCGACCGCGACGACCACGGTCGCGTCATCGGCCGGCACCCCGACCACCCGGATCGGGGTGTCCATGCCGGCCCGGTCGCCGGCCAGGTTCAGCCGGTCGCCGCGGCGGACCTGCCCGGTCTCGGCATCGCGCAGCAGCGGCACGAGCCGGTCCGCGGTGGCCGAGGCGGCGACCACCCGGCCGTCCTCGACGATCTGGACGTACGCCGAGGCCGAGCCGGTCACCGGGATCGGCGTCGGCAGCTTGCCGGCCCGGTACAGCTCGGCGATCTCCCGGCCGGCCCGCGCCGCGCCGTCGTCCACAGTGGACAGACCCGAGCGGTGGGTGACGAACAGCAGCAACGCGGCCCCCGCGGCCAGCCCGGCGGCCAGCGCCGCGGTGGCCACCAGGGTCAGCCGCGCCCGCAGGGACAGCCGCGGCACGGGTCAGCCCCCGTCGGCGGCGAGCAGGTAACCGGCGCCGCGCACGGTCCGCAGTGCCCGGCGCCCGAACGGCACGTCGATCTTCCTGCGCAGGTAGCCCACGTACACCTCGACCACGTTCGGGTCGCCGTCGTAGTGCGCGTCCCACACGTGCTGGATGATGTCCACTTTGGACACCACCTCGCCGGCCCGGCGCAGCAGGTACTCCAGCACCCCGTACTCGCGCGCGGTCAGCGGGATCTCGACGTCGCCGCGGCTCACCCGCCGGGACGCCGGGTCGAGGGTGAGGTCGCCGGCCGACAGCACGGCGGGCCGCGGCGGGGCGCCGCGCCGGATCAGCGCGCGCAGCCTGGCCACCAGCACCACGAACGAGAACGGCTTGGTGAGGTAGTCGTCGGCGCCCACGTCCAGCCCGTCGGCCTGGTCGTACTCGCCGTCCTTGGCCGACAGCATCAGCACCGGCACCCAGTTCCGCGCGGCGCGCAGCTCCTGGCAGACCCGGTACCCGGACATGCGGGGCAGCATCACGTCCAGCACCACCGCGTCGTACCCGCCGGCGCCGGCCATCTCCAGCCCGGTCACCCCGTCGTGGGCCAGGTCCACGGCGAAGCCCTCGGCGGCCAGCCCCCGCTGCAGCGCGGCCGCCAGCCGCACCTCGTCCTCCACGATCAGCAAGCGCACGCCGGCCAGTGTCCCGCACCCGCCCGCACGGTGGGTTCCTGAGCGGCGGCTGAGCTCTCAGGGTCCTCACAGCATCCCGGGAGCAGCCTGGCGGACAGCACATCGAACCGGAGGAGCAACGATGCCTGTCCTGTCCGCCCGGGCCCGCTGGCTGGCGCCGGCGGCGGTGGTCGTCGCGGTCGGTGCCGCGGCCGGAGCGGCGGCGCTGACCGCCGACGCGTCCCCGCCACTGCCACCGAAGTCGGCCGCGCAGTTGCTGGTCGACCTGCAGAACGCCGACGTGACCGGCCTGTCCGGCACCGTGGTGCAGAACGCCGCGCTCGGCCTGCCCAGCCTGCCGCGGGTCGCCGGGGCGACCGAGCTCACCAACCTGGTCAGCGGGTCCAACACCGTGCGGATCTGGTACGCCGGCCCGCAGAAGGTGCGGCTCGCGCTGCTGGGCCCGCTCGGCGAGACCGACCTGATCCGCAACCAGCGCGACGTGTGGACGTGGAGCAGCGACCGGAACACCTACACGCACGGCACCCTGCCGGTGGAGGGGCCCGGCAAGGCGCCGGCGCCGAGGGACCTGCCGCAGGAGCTGCCGAAGACCCCGCAGGAGGCCGCGGACCAGGCACTCGCGCTGGTCGGCAGGACCACCGAGGTGCGTACGGACGGCACCGCGTCGGTGGCGCACCGCAGGGCGTACGAGCTGGTGCTGTCGCCGAAGGACACCCGGTCGCTGGTCGGCCAGGTGCGGATCGCGGTGGACGCGGAGAGGTCGGTGCCGCTGCGGGTGCGGATCTTCGCCAAGGGTGCGAACCAGCCGGCGTTCGAGGTCGGCTTCACCCAGGTCAGCTTCGCCACCCCCGGCGAGGAGCAGTTCCGGTTCACCCCGCCCAAGGGCGCCAGGCTGGACACCGGCGAGTCGGGCCGGCCGGGCGACAAGCTGGGCGGGAACGTGCCCGGGAAGGCGCCAGGGGACAAGCTGGGCGGGGAGGTGCCGGGGGACAAGCTGGGCGCGGAGGCGCCCGGGAAGGTGCCGGGGCAGCGGATAGAGCCGGGCGGGCAGCAGCCGGCCGGTGCCGCCGCCGAACCGAAGACCGTCGGCTCCGGCTGGACCACCGTGCTGGTCGCGCACGCGGGTGGGAACGGTGCCGGCGCCGAGGGTCAGTTCGCCGCCGTGCTGGACCGGCTGCCGCGGGTCAGCGGCCCGTGGGGCAGCGGCCGTGAACTGCGCGGCACCCTGTTCACCGTGGTGCTGACCGACGACGGGCGGGTCGCGGCCGGCGCGGTCGAGCCGGCGCTGATCTACCAGGCGCTGGGGGCCCGGTGACCTCGACAGCGACCTCGACGGCAAGCGGGACGGTGCAGGGCCGGGGCGGCCCTGCACCATCCGCGGGCGCCACCCTCGACAATGGCGCGATGGACGCGGCGGTGGTCACGCACGGTCTGACCAAGCGGTTCCGCGGCGGCCAAATGGCGGTGGACGGTATCGACCTGGTGGTGCCGTGGGGCGCCGTGTACGGCTTCCTCGGCCCGAACGGGTCCGGCAAGACCACCACGATCCGGATGCTGCTCGGCCTGATCTCGCCCACCGCGGGCCGGGTCGAGCTGCTCGGCCGGCCGATGCCGAGGGGAGCCGCCGCGGTGCTGCCGCGGACCGGTGCCCTGGTCGAGGGGCCGGCGTTCCACCCGTACCTGTCCGGCTGGGCGAACCTGGCCAGGCTGGACGCCGCGGACCGCACCGCCGACCCGGCCACCGCCAGGGACCGGATCGGCACCGCGCTGGACCGGGTCGGCCTGATCGCCGCGGCCCGCAAGCGGTACCGGGCGTACTCCCTCGGTATGCGGCAGCGGCTGGCCATCGCGGCCGGGCTGCTGCAGCCGCGCGACCTGCTGGTGCTGGACGAGCCGACCAACGGCCTCGACCCGCAGGGCACCCGCGAGGTGCGGCTGCTGATCGGCTCGCTGGCCGCGGACGGCGCCACGGTGCTGGTCTCCTCGCACCTGCTGGCCGAGGTGGAGCAGGTGTGCAGCCACGTCGGCGTCATGCACCGCGGCAAGCTGGTGGCGCAGGGCTCGCTGGAGCAGTTGCAGTCCCGGGCCGAGCCGCGGATCCGGGTGGAGACCGCCGAGCCCGACCTCGCGGTCAAGGCGTGTGTCGACTTCGGACTGTCCGATGTGGACCGGCACGGGTACGGGGTGACCGCCCCGCTCGGCGGCGCGGTGCCCGAGGAGCTGTGCGCCGCGCTGGTGCTGGCCGGGGTGCCGGTGCGCGGGTTCGCGGTGGACAGCGCGAACCTGGAGGACGTGTTCGTGGCGCTGACCGGGGAGGGCTTCGATGTCAGTGGCTGACGTGCAGGTGGAGTCCGGCGCTGTGGTCCGGGTGCTGCCCACCGCGCACCCGCGGCGCCGGGTCAGCACCAGGCTGCTGCGGTCGGAGCTGGGCATGATCTTCCGGCGGCGGCGCAACCAGATGGCGCTGCTGGTGCTGATGGCCGTGCCGGTCCTCATCGGGGTCGCGATCAAGATGTCGTCGGGCGACGCCGGGGGCGGGCCGCCGTTCTTCAACGAGATCACCAACAACGGCGTGTTCGTGGCGTTCGCCGCCGTCACGGTGGTCATCCCACTGTTCCTGCCGCTGGTGGTCTCGGTGGTCAGCGGGGACGCCGTGTCCGGCGAGGCGCAACTCGGCACGCTCCGGTACCTGCTCACGGTGCCGGCCGGCCGGACCAGGCTGCTGCTGGTGAAGTACGCCGGGATCGTGGCGTTCTGCTTCGCCGCCACGCTGCTGGTCGCCGCGGTGGGTGCCGCGGTCGGGCTGATCCTCTTCCCGTCCGGCTCCGCGACCCTGCTGTCCGGCACCAGTGTGTCCACTGTGGACACCCTCGGCCGGCTGCTGCTGGTGGGCGGGTACGTCGGGCTGTGCATGACCGCGCTCGGCGCGATCGGGCTGTTCGTCTCCACCCTGACCGAGACCCCGGTGGCCGCCATGACGGCGACGGCCACGCTCGCGGTGATCAGCCAGGTGCTGGACGCGCTGCCGCAGGTGCACGCCATCCACCGGTACCTGCCCAGCCACTACTGGCTGAACTTCGGCGACCTGATGCGCGACCCGATCGCCTGGTCCGCCCTGCGGCCAGGGCTGGTCTGCGTCGCCGTCTACGTCGCCATCTTCGGCTCGCTGGCCTGGGCCCGCTTCACCGGCAAGGACGTGTCGAGCTGACGCTGCGGTGTGGTCCGCCGCCGCGCGCGGCACCCCGGCCGGACAGTCCGGCGGGGTGCCGCGCCGCGGGGACTCAGCCGCTGATGCGTTCGCCGGTCTCGGCGTCGAACAGGTGCATCTCGTCCGACCGGATCGTGAGGTTGACCACGTCGCCCAGCTTCGGCGGGTCACGCGGGTCGGTCCGGGCGATCACGTCCACCTCGCCGTGGGTGGGGTCGCTGCCCTCGAGCGAGCCGTACAGGAACGCGTCCGAGCCGAGCTCCTCGACCACGTTGACCGTCACCGGGATGCCGCCGTCCTTGCTGATCTCCAGCGACTCGGGGCGGAAGCCGAGGGTGACCTTGTCGCCACTGGCCCTGGCCAGGATGGCGCGGTCCACCGGCACTACGACGCCGGCCAGTTCGACCCCGCCCTCGACCATCTTGACGGTGCGCAGGTTCATCGCGGGCGAGCCGATGAAACCGGCCACGAACACGTTCGCCGGCAGGTCGTAGAGCGTGCGCGGCGTGTCGCACTGCTGCAGCAGGCCGTCCTTGAGCACCGCCACCCGGTCGCCCATGGTCATCGCCTCGACCTGGTCGTGCGTGACGTAAACGGTGGTGATGCCGAGCCGGCGCTGCAGCGCGGCGATCTGGGTCCGGGTGGAGACGCGCAGCTTGGCGTCCAGGTTGGACAGCGGCTCGTCCATGCAGAACACCTGCGGCTCGCGGACGATGGCGCGGCCCATCGCCACCCGCTGCCGCTGGCCGCCGGACAGCGCCTTGGGCTTGCGGTCCAGGTACGGCTCCAGGTCGAGCAGCACCGCGGCCTCCTGGACCCGGCGCCGGATATCGCTTTTCGGGACCTTCGCGATCTTCAGCGCGAAACCCATGTTGTCCGCCACGGTCATGTGCGGGTACAGCGCGTAGTTCTGGAACACCATCGCGATGTCCCGGTCCTTCGGCGGCACGTTCGTGACGTCGCGGTCCCCGATGCGGACCGACCCCGCGTTGACCTCCTCCAGGCCGGCGAGCATGCGCAGCGAGGTGGACTTGCCGCAGCCGGACGGGCCGACCAGGACGAGGAACTCCCCGTCGCCGATCTCCAGGTCCAGCGAGTCGACCGCGGGGCGGTCGCTGCCCGGGTAGATCCGGGTCGCGCTGTCGAAACTGACAGTGGCCATGAGCCATCGTTCCCTTCACCGGCAGGAACGTGCCGGACGATCCGAGTGGAGGGCGCGCGCCCGACACCGCGGGCGCTGTCCGGAGGCTAGCAGGACGGCGACGGCCCGGATGGCGGAACGGCCGGCAATCGCGCGTCGTCGGGTGTGCGACTGTGTTGACTTCCGTGCGGTTGCCCCGCACTGTGGCACCATCCCGAACACCGCTCTCCCGCGGGATACGGAGGTCGCCCGTGCTCGCCGCGCAGCGTCAGGCGCACATCCTGGAGCAGATCCGCCAGCACCGCGGCGTGCGGGTGGCCGAGTTGGCCCGCGACCTCGGCGTCTCCGACATGACCATCCGGCGTGACCTGGACGCGCTGGCCCGGCAGGGGCTGCTGGACAAGGTGTACGGCGGCGCCACCGCGCCCGGCCTGGGCAGCACCGACGAGCCGGGGTTCGAGGCGAAGTCGCGGCGCGAGCGCGCCGAGAAGGACGCGATCGCCGCGACGGCCGCCACGCTGGTGCGCCCGGGTGCCGCGGTCGGCCTGTCCGCGGGCACCACCACCTGGACGCTCGCCCACCACCTGCTGGACGTGCCCGGCATCACCGTGGTGACCAACTCGGTGCAGGTGGCCGATGTGCTGCACAACGGCGGCCGGGCCGACCAGACCGTGGTGCTCACCGGCGGCATCCGTACCCCCTCCGGCGCCCTGGTCGGGCCGGTCGCGGTGGCGGCGCTGCGTTCGCTGAACCTGGACCTGGTGGTCATCGGCGTGCACGGGATGGAGGAGTCCAGCGGGTTCACCACGCCCAACCTGATGGAGGCCGACACCGACCGGGCGCTGGTCGGAGCCGGTCGGCGGCTGGTCGTGGTGGCCGACCGGACCAAGTGGGGGGTGGTGGGCATCAGCACCATCGCCCGTCTGGAGGACGCCGACGTGCTGGTCACCGACTCCGGCCTGGACGAGCGGGCCCGGACGGTGCTGCGGGAGCGGGTCGGCCAGCTCATGCTGGCGCCGGTGTCGGCGCGCAAGGGCCGGGAGGCCGCGTCCTAGGCTCGAGGCATGAGCATCTCCGCCTCGTCCTACCTCACCGAGGTGCTGCGGCGGGCCGCCGAGGTCGGCGACCGGAACCGGCGGCAGATCGCGGCGGCGGCGGGGTTGCTGGCCGGCTGCGTGCGGGCCGGCGGGGTGATCCAGGCGTTCGGCACGGGCCACTCGCAGTCCACCGCGCTGGAGGTAGCCGGCCGGGCCGGCGGGCTGGTCCCCACCAACCGGATCTCGCTGGCGGACCTGGTCCTGTTCGGCGGGGACGACCCGTCGGCGCTGGCCGACCCGCTGCTGGAGCGCGACCCGGCCACCGCGGCCCGGCTGTACCGGCTGGCCGCGCCGCAGCCGGCGGACGTGTTCGTCATCGCGTCGAACTCCGGGGTGAACGGCTCGGTGGTGGAGATGGCCCGGCTGGCCGCGGCGGAGCGGCACCCGGTGGTCGCGATCACCTCGCTGGCGCACGGCTGGCGGGCCGAGCCGGCGCACGGCGGCGGCAGGCGGCTGGCCGAGGTCGCCGACGTGGTGCTGGACAACGGCGCGCCGTACGGGGACGTGCTGCTGACCGAGCCGGACGGGACGGCCGCCTGCGCCGTGTCCTCGATCACCTCGGCGCTGCTGGTGCAGCTTGTCACCGCGGAGGCGGTGCGGCTGCTGCGCCAGGCGGGGGAGCGGCCGCCGTTGTACGTCTCGGCGAACACCCCGGGCGGGTACGAGCGGAACCGGCGGCTCGAGGAGCGGTACGCCGGGCGGATCCGGCGGATGGCGGGGTAGGGGTCCGGGCGGCGCCGAGCGGTTCAGCTCCGGGGTGGCGCCGAGTGGGGACTGGTTGCAAGCCGGCGGCGAGCGGGGCGTCGGTACCGGCGGCGGCGAGCGGTTCAGCCCGGGCGGTGCCGAGTGGGGACTCAGTGCAAGCCGGCGGCGAGCGGGGCCTCGGTACGGGCGGCGCCGAGCCGGCGGAGCAGCGCCGTCCGGATCGCCGGCCGGGAGCCGAAGACGAGCAGGAACAGCGACTCGCGGGCCAGCCGCTGGGCGTGCTGGTCGGCCAGGATGGACCGGCTGCCGGTGCCGGTGACCAGTGCCGCCGCGGCCCGCACCGCCAGTTCGGAGGCGGCGGCGCGGGCGGCGGGCATGGCGGCGTGCGGCCCGGCCGTGTCGAGGGCGGCCCGGACGGCGGCGAGCTCGGCGTCCAGCGGGCCCGGGCCGAGCAGCGCGCAGCAGCGGCCGGCCACGCCGAGGGCGAGCGAGCCGTTCACCCGCAGCCGGGCCGCGTCGCGGGCCAGCACGTCGGTGTACGGCTCGATGGCGATGACCCGGTCGGCCGGTACGGCGTGTCCGTCGAACCGCAGCGTCACGGTGCCGCTGGCGTTGACGGCGACCAGGCGCAGCGGCTCGGCGGTCAGGGTCCCGGACGGCTCGGCGTCCACCAGCGTCCACACCACGTCCTCGCCGTCGCGGGCGGCCACGTAGAGCACGTCCACCCGACCCCAGCCGGTCACCCAGGGAGACTCGCCGTCCAGCACCCAGCCGTCCTCGGTGGGCCGCGCCCGCAGCAACGACGACGCGCCGAGCAGCCCGCCCAGCGCGACGCCCGCGCGCGCCAGGCCGGCGCACATGGGGGCCAGCCAACGGTCGCGGAGGTCGGTGTTGTCGGCGTCGGCGATCGCCCGCACCGGCCCGTGGTGCTGGGTCCACACGAACGCCGTGGTCAGGCAGCCGCTGGCCAGCACCTCGACGACCCGGGCGGCATCGGCGGCCTCGAGCGCCGAACCGCCGGCATCCGCGGGCCCGGCGATGCCGTACAGGCCGGCCTCGGCGAGCAGGTCCAGGTTCGCGTCCGGCAGCAGGTCGGCGGCGTCGGTCCGCATCGCGGCCGGGAACAGCACCTCGTCGGCGAGCCGCCGCGCGACCGCGAGGGCCTCGGTGGCGTTCACATCCCAATCGTGCCCGTTTTCACCCGGCACCGCGCGAATGCCCCATGCCTATTAGCTGACAGTAATCACTCGATTGCGCTATGTGTTCCAGAATCAAGAGAGGCGAGAGTATGAAGATCGTCTCCGCGCAGCCGGGCGGAGGCCGCCCGGAAGGGGGCGCGATGTCCGCGTGGTGCCGTCCTACTCCTCGGACCGAACCACGGCGTGCTGCTACGGCTGTCCGACGAGGCGATGCGGGACGGGAACTCGGTGGTGTACGCCACCGACGACTACGCCGCGGAACCCACCCTGCGCCCCACGCTCACCGTCACCTACACCGAATAGCGTCGGCCGCGCCATCCCCGCGCGGTCACTTCTCCAGTTCGCCCGCGGGCGGTACGGCGGCCGGCGCGGGTGGCGGTTCGGCGGGCGGTTCGGCGGCCGGCGCGGGTGGCGGTTCGACGGCCGGCACGGGTGGCGGTTCAGCGGCCGACACCGCTGGCCGTTCGGCGGCCGGGGCGGATGGCGGCGTGTCGGGCCCGCCGCCAGCCCGTTCCAGGAACCGCAGCAGCTCCACCGGGAACGGAAGCACCAGCGTGGAGTTCTTCTCGGCCGCCACCTCGACGACGGTCTGCAGCAGCCGGAGCTGCAGGGCGGCCGGGGTGGCGGCCATCGCGGCGGCGGCCTCGGACAGCTTCTTGGACGCCTCGAACTCGCCCTCCGCGGTGATGATCCTGGCCCGCCGCTCCCGCTCCGCCTCGGCCTGGCGTGACATCGAGCGCTTCATGCCCTCGGGCAGCGCCACGTCCTTGATCTCCACCCGTTCCAGGTGGATGCCCCAGCCGACCGCCGGCGAGTCGATCAGCTCCTCCAGGCTCTGGTTCAGCGCCTCCCGCCTGGACAGCAGGTCGTCCAGCTCGCTCTTGCCGATGATCGACCGCAGCGACGTCTGCGCCACCTGGGACACCGCGAACAGGTAGTCCTGCACGTTGATGATCGCGGTCACCGGGTCGAGCACCCGGAAGTACGCCACCGCGTCGACCCGTACCGTCACGTTGTCCCGGGTGATCCCGTCCTGCGCGGGGATCGGCATCGTCACGATCTGCATGTTGACCTTCTGCAGCCGGTCGACCATCGGGATCACCCGGGTCAGCCCCGGCTCGCGCACATTCGGCAGCACCCTGCCGAACCGGAACACCACGCCGCGCTCGAACTGCCGCACCACCCGCAGCCCCGCTCCGAACGCGATGCCACCGAACGCGAGTACCGCGAGAATCGCATCGACGATGAGCATGTGCCGCCTCCAGCGCCGTATACGGCATCGTACGTCGGGCGGATCACCAGCCGCCGGTGCGGCGGCCGGACCTTCCGGGAAGGGCTACAGCCAGCGGCGGGCGGCGATGACGATCCCGATCAGCGCCAGGATGCACAGGGCCCAGGCGACGTAGGTGGAGATCTTGTTCGCCTCGCTCCCGGCCTCGGTTGCCAGCACGGTGATCCGGTCGAGCACGGCTCCTCCTCCAGCGGTGTGACGCGCGAGCAGCGTACCCGTACCCCCTTCCGCCGGAGGTGACCGACTGGTAACACTCGTGGGTAACATGGTGAACCCCGGCAGGGAGGTACGACGTGGCCGTCGACACGAAGGTGACCGAGAAGGAAGCCCGCGCCGTCGCCGAGGCCGCCCGGGAGACCGCCTGGACCAAGCCGTCGTTCGCCAAGGAACTGTTCCTGGGCCGCTTCCGGCTGGACCTGGTGCACCCGCACCCGCGGCCGGACGCCGACGAGGCCGCCCGCGGCGAGGCGTTCCTGGCCGGCCTGCGCGAGTACTGCGCCACCCTGGACGGCTCGGTCATCGAGCGGGAGGCGCTGGTCCCGGACGCCTACGTCAAGGGCTTCGCCGACCTCGGCTGCTTCGGGATCAAGATCCCGACCAGGTACGGCGGCCTGGGCCTGTCCGCGGTCACCTACAACCGGGCGCTGATGTTGGCCGGCTCGGTCCACCCGAGCATCGGGGCGCTGCTCTCCGCGCACCAGTCGATCGGCGTGCCGGAGCCGCTGAAGTTGTTCGGCACCGACGAGCAGAAGCAGGCCTTCCTGCCCCGCTGCGCCGCGGGCGCGATCAGCGCGTTCCTGCTCACCGAGCCGGACGTGGGCTCCGACCCGGCCCGGATGGCCGCCACCGCCACCCCCACCGAGGACGGCGCGGCGTACCTGCTGGACGGCGTGAAGCTGTGGACCACCAACGGCGTGGTGGCCGAACTGCTGGTGGTGATGGCCCGGGTGCCGAAGTCCGAGGGCCGCCGCGGCGGCATCACCGCGTTCGTGGTGGAGGCCGACTCGCCGGGCATCACGGTGGAGCGCCGCAACGCGTTCATGGGGCTGCGCGGCCTGGAGAACGGGGTGACCCGGTTCCACCAGGTCCGGGTGCCGGCCGCCAACCGGGTCGGCCGCGAGGGCGACGGCCTGAAGATCGCGCTCACCACGCTGAACACCGGCCGGCTGTCCATCCCGGCGGTGTGCACCGCGGCCGGCAAGTGGTGCCTGAAGATCGCCCGCGAGTGGTCCGCCGCCCGGGTGCAGTGGGGCCGGCCGGTCGGCGAGCACGGCGCGGTGGCCGGCAAGATCTCGTTCATCGCGGCGACCACGTACGCGCTGGAGTCGATGCTCGACCTGTCCGCGCACCTGTCCGACGCGGGCGACAACGACATCCGGATCGAGGCGGCGCTGGCCAAGCTCTGGGCCAGCGAGATGGCCTGGACGGTCGCCGATGAGTTGCTGCAGATCCGCGGCGGCCGCGGGTACGAGACCGCCGATTCGCTGGCCGCCCGCGGCGAGCGCGCCGTCGGGGTGGAGCAGTTGCTGCGCGACCTGCGGATCAACCGGATCTTCGAGGGCTCCACCGAGATCATGCACCTGCTGGTGGCCCGCGAGGCGGTGGACGCGCACCTGGCCGCGGCCGGCGACCTGGCCGACCCGGACGCGGAACTGGCGGCCAAGGCGAGGGCGGCGGCGAAGGCCAGCGGCTTCTACGCCAGGTGGCTGCCGAAGCTGGTTGCCGGCAAGGGGCAGGTGCCGGGGGCGTACGGCGAGTTCGGCGGGCTGGCCGCGCACCTGCGCTACGTGGAGCGGACCTCCCGCAAGCTGGCCAGGTCCACGTTCTACGGGATGGCGCGCTGGCAGGGCGGGCTGGAGAAGCGGCAGGGGTTCCTGGCCCGGATCGTGGACATCGGGGCCGAGCTGTTCGCGATGGCCGCGTGCTGCGTGCGGGCGCAGATGCTGCGCGCCGACTCCAGCCCGGACGCGGACGCGGCGTACGAGCTGGCCGGCGTGTTCTGCCAGCAGGCGCGGCTGCGGGTGGAGCGGCTGTTCGACGCGCTGTGGGACAACACCGACGAGGCCGACTACCGGCTGGCCAAGGCGGTGCTGGGCGGGCGGCACGTGTTCGTCGAGGACGGCGTGCTCGACCCGAGCGAGGGCACCGGACCGTGGATCGCCGAGTGGGCGCCCGGCCCGTCCCGGGTCGAGAACGTGGCCCGCCGCTACCTGCCGCCGACGAAGGGCTGACGGCGCCCGGTCAGCGGCGCTGGCCGCCACCTGCGGCCGACGAAGGGCTGACGGCGCCCGGTCAGCGGCGCTGGCCGCCACCTGCGGCCGACGAAGGGTTGACGGCGCCCCGGTCAGCGGCGCGGCCGGCCGGCTGGCCGGGCCCGCCAGCCGCGGACCGGGCGGCCACGTTGGTACCGAGCCGGGCGCGGACCTCCGCCGCCTCGGGCAGGTCCAGCTCGGCGTAGATCGCCAGCGCCTGCCGCCAGTGCTCGGCCGCCGCCGCCGGCTCGCCGCTGGTCGAGTACACCTGTGCCAGGCCGTCCAGCCCGCGGGCCTCCTGCCGGCGCTCGGTGGCCAGCCGGGCCAGCCAGACCGCCTCGCTGTGGTGGTGGAACGCCATCGCCGGGCGGCCCGCGGCCCGGTAGGTCTCGGCGAGGTCGTTCACCACCTCGCTCTGCGCGCCCGGGTGGGCCACGTCGCGCAGCAGGTCCAGCGCTCTGATGTGGTCGGCGATCGCCTCCTCGTACCGGCCGAGGTGGCGGTACACCGTGCCGATGCAGGTCAGCGCGGTGCCCTCGCGCCACCGGTCGCCGAGCTGGCGGGCCACCCGCAGCGCCTCCCGGTGGCTGGCCAGCGCCTCGTCGTACCGCCCAAGCAGGGTCAGGATCGTGCCGATGTTGGACATGAGCATGCCCTGGTCGTGCAGTTCGCCGTACTCCTGGTACATCACCAGCGCGCTCTGGTAGTTCTCCAGCGCCTCTGACAGCCGGCCGAAAGCCTGGTGCGCCACCCCGATGTTGTTCAGCGACGTGGCCACCCCGTGCAGGTCGCCGAGGTTGCGGAAGAATGTGTGGGCGCGCTGGTACAGCCCGAGCGCCTGGCCGATGTGGCCGAGCTGCAGGTGCGCGTTGCCCAGCCGCTTGATCGCGGTGGCCTCGCCGGCGCGGTCGCCGAGCTCCTGGTAGAGCACCACGGCGCGGCGCTGGCAGTCCAGCGCCCGGTCGGGGCTGCCGGTGTGTTCGTACGCAACCCCGAGGGCGGTCAGCACGGTGGCCTCGCCGTAGCTGTCGGCGGCCCGGCGCGCCGCCTGCAGGCCGGTCTCCAGGCTGGCCACCCACTCCTCGGCGTGGCCGCGCACGTAGCACAGGCGGGCCAGGCAGCAGGCGATCCGCCAGGCGTGCTCCGGCCAGCCGGCCCGATCGGCGTGCCGCACCGCGGCGAGCAGCGTCTCCCGCTCCTGCTCAAGCCAGTCCAGCGCCTCGTTCGCGGTCTCCGGCGCCCGACCGCCGGCCGCGTCGCCGACGCTGGCCGGATCGCGGACGCCCGCCGCATCGCCGACGCCGGCCGTACCGCCGGTCGCGTCGCCGACGCTGGCCGGACCGCCGGCCTGACCGCCGGCCTGACCGCCGGCCCGGTGCCGGTGCGGCGGGGCCAGCACGCCGGCTGCGGCGCTCGCGGTGCGCTGGTAGTGGTCGAGCAGCCGCGTCACGGCGGCGCTCCGGTCCGGCTCCGGCTCCGCGGACAGCGCCGCCTCGCGGGCGTGCTGCCGCATCAGATCGTGGAAGGTGTACCGGCCAGGCAGGTGCTGCACGAGCAGGTGCCGATCCAGCAGCTCCTCGAGCTGCCGCGCGGCCACGTCGGGGTCGAGCCCGGCCAGCGCCGCCGCCGCGCGGACGTCCACGTCCGGGCCGGGCACCAGGCCGAGCAGCCGGAACAGCCGCTGCAGGTCGGGACGGAGCTGCCGGTACGACAGCGCGAACGCGGCCGACACGCTGCGGTCCTCCGCGTGCAGCTCGGCCAGCCGCCGGTGCTCGTCCCGCAGCCGGCGCACCAGGTGGGCGACCGTCCAGGTCGGCCGGTGCCGCAGCCGGGCGCCGGCGATCCGGATTGCCACCGGCAGGTTGCCGCACAGCGACACCGTCTCGGCGGCGGCATCCGGGTCGATCTGCGGCCGCTCGTCGCCCACGCTGCTGGCGAACAGCGCCGCGGCGTCGGCCGGCGGCATCACGTCCACGCTGAGCCGGTACGCGCCGGGCAGGCCGGTCAGCCGCCGCCGGCTGGTGACCAGCGCCAGGCAGCCGGGCTGGTCGGGCAGCAGCGGGCCGACCTGGGCCACATCGACCGCGTTGTCCAGCACCACCAGCAGCCGCCGGCCGGCCACCGTGGACCGCCACAGCGCCGCCCGCTCGGCAGGCTCCTCCGGCAGCGGGCCGCCGACCCCGACCAGCCGCAGCAGGGTGTCCAGCGCCGCGGACGGGCTCATCGCCGGGTAGTCCGCGGAGTGGGCGTGCAGGTCGAGGTAGAGCTGCCCGTCCGGGTACCGCGGAGCGAGCAGTCGCGCGGCGTGAACCGCCAGGGTGGTCTTGCCGACGCCGGCCATCCCGTCCACGGCGGCCACCGTGGTGTGGTCCGCCGCGTCGCGCAGCGCGGCCAGCTCGATCTCCCGGCCGACGAAGTCCGGGACGTCCCGAGGTAGCGCGTTCCGTCCGCGCGGCGACTCGGGCAGCCCCATGTCGGTGAAGTTAGCCCACTCGGCGGAGGCAGGACGGGCGTTCGGGGTCACGATACGTTCACCCTGAACTCGCCGGGTCGTCCGCGCGGCCGGGCAACCGCTCCCACCGACTCGCCATCGCGCGCCTCCCCGGCTTGACCTGGTCGCGCTGGGGTAAGCATCGGCCTACCGGTGGTGCGCGTCGACCCCAGGGAACTTGTCCGTCCGGCCGACAGCGTTACGTGCCTGCGGCGCCAGCGACAGCCGAATCGGACAGGTGCAAGGCCCCCGCCGGTCAGGCGAAGCCCGTGTCCCGGCCCGCGCTTCGCCTGAACAGTCGGGGGTTCGCCTGTCCGGTCAGCCGGGAGCCGAGCCAGCCGACGACGGCGACTCGGTCCTTAAAGGATCCGGAAGGCGTCCGACCCGGGCCGGTCAGCCTTCCTCGCGGACGTGCACCGCGGCCTCCTCGGCGGATGCCGCGCCGCCGTCCACGCCCACGTCGGTGGCCACCTCGGCCGGCTCGTCGTCCGGGTGCGCGCCTTCGTCGGGCGCGATCAGGCGGCCCGCCCGCGGCTCGGGCTCCTCGTCCGGCACGTCGTCCGGCTCCGGCTCCTCCTCACGCAGGCGCTCGTCCAGCGACTCCTCGTCGATCTTGTCCAGCCCCACCGGGCGGTCCGGCGGCACCCAGCCCGAGTCGAGCGGGTCGTCGTTGAGCGGCCCGGCCAGCGTCTCGGCGTTGTCGAGCTGGACGGCGTCGCCCAGGTCGTGCTCCTGCGCGTGGTACGGATCGGTCATCGGGTCGCCTCCCGGTACTCGGTGGGGTGGTCGCCGAACAGGGTGCGGTGGCCGCCCTCGGCCTCCCACGCAAACATGCCGCACCACAGCACGGCCAGGCCGGCCACCCACAGTGCGCAGACGTCCACCACGGAGAAGGCCACCACGTTCGCGGCGGTCCGGTGCAGCGCGAGCACGAGCAGCCCCAACAGGAGGACGAGGACGCCCGTCGCGGTCATCGCGACCGCACCCCGGTTGCCCGGCAGCAGCGCGCCGGCCAGTACCACCGCGGCAACCGCCAGCAGCAGGATGCCGCCGGCCCGGTTGAGGGTGAGCCCGAGGAAGCCCTGCCCGGTCGGCCCGCTGAAGGGCACGTCGGTGGCCAGCACCAGCGCCACCGCGCCGGTCGCCGCGAGCACCAGCCCGACGACGAGCGCGGCGACCCGGTACCGCCCGCGGGCCGGATGGTTCACGTCGAGGTACTGGTGCGCCTCCTCGCTGGACGCCCGCACCTGCCGTACGAACTCTCCGTCGGCCATGTCGCCTCCCCACGCATCGCCTGCCTCAGGCAGTACCCGCGGGGTAGATGGTACGAACACCCGGCGCCGGGTCGCGCGGAACACGGCGATCGGGTGGTTTGGCGGCACCCGGGCGCGGAGATAGATCGGCCGGAGGTGACTGCGACATGGGTGTCGTCCTGTTGGTCCTGCTCCTGGCGTTGATCCTCGGCGGGATCGGCTTCGCCGTGCATGCGCTGTGGTGGATCGCACTGATCGTGCTCGCGATCTGGCTGGTTGGGTTCCTGTTCCGCGCCGGCGAGGGTGCCCGCTGGTACCGCTGGTAACGGGCCGGCTGCGGCGGAGCGACCCGAACGGCCCCGGCCTCAGCCGCCGGGGTCGCGGCCGCGGCTTCGAGTACCGCGACGCCGACGGCAGCCCGGTCCGCGATCCGGCCACGCTGGAGCGGGTCGCCGCGCTGGTGATCCCGCCCGCCTGGCGCGAGGTGTGGATCTGCCCCTGGCCTAACGGCCACATCCAGGCGGTCGGCACCGACGCGGCCGGCCGCCGCCAGTACCGGTACCACGACGCCTGGCGGGCCCGCCGGGACCGGGAGAAGCACGAGCGGGTGCTCGGCCTGGCCGGGTGCCTGCCCGAGGTCCGCCGCCGGCTGGACACCGAGCTGGCCGGCCGCGGGCTCACCCGGGAGCGGGTGCTGGCCTGCGCGGTACGCCTGCTGGACCTCGGTTTCTTCCGGGTCGGCGGCGAGGAGTACGCCCAGGCCAATGGCACCTTCGGGCTGGCCACCATCCGCCGCGAGCACGTGAGGTTGCAGGGCGGCACCGTGGTCTTCGAGTACCTCGCCAAGGGCAACCTCGAGCGGGTGCAGTCCGTGGTGGACGCCGACGTGCGGGACGTGGTGCAGGCGCTGTTGCGCCGCCGGGACCCGTCCCCGGAGCTGCTGGCCTGGTGGTCGCCGGCCGACCGGTGCTGGTGCGACGTGCGCAGTGACCACGTGAACGACCACGTGCGGGAGATCACCGGCGGACAGTACTCGGCGAAGGACTTCCGCACCTGGCACGCCACCGTGCTGATGGCGGTGGCGCTGGCGATCTCCGCGCAGGCGTCCTCGCCCCGCGCCCGTTCCCGCGCGGTCGCCCGGGCGTACCGGGAGGTGGCGTACTACCTGGGCAACACGTCGGCGGTGGCGAAGGCCTCGTACGTGGACCCCCGGGTGGTGGACCTCTACCACGAGGGCGTCACCGTCGCCGACGCGCTGGACCGGCTCGGCGAGCGGGGTGGGCCGGCCACCCACGGAGCGGTCGAGGCGGCGGTGCTGGCCATGCTGCGGGACGCCTGAGCCGGGGCCGGCGCGGCGTCGGCCCGGGGGGCGGCCTCTGCGGGACGCCTGAGGCGGGGGCGGCGCGGCGTCAGCCCGAGGGGGCGGCGTCTGCGGGCCGGCGCGGCGTCAGCCCCACACCTCGGCGGCGGTCTCCACCACCAGCCTCAGCTTGGCCACCTGCTCGTCGTAGCTGAGCGCGTTGCCCTCCACGGTGGAGGAGAACCCGCACTGCGGGGACAGGCAGAGCTGGTCCAGCGGGACGTACTTCGCGGCCTCGTCGATGCGCCGCATGAGGTCGTCCCTGCTCTCCAGCGCGCCGCGCTTGGTGGTCACCAGGCCGAGCACCACCTGCCTGCCCGGCGGCACGAACCGCAGCGGCTCGAAGCCGCCCGACCGCTCGTCGTCCCACTCGCAGAAGAACCCGTCCACGTCGAGTTGCCCGAACAGCGCCTCGGCCACGAAGTCGTACCCGCCCTCGGCCGCCCACGACGACCGGTAGTTGCCGCGGCACATGTGCGTGGTCACGTGCAGCCCCTCCGGGCGGCCGGCCAGCGCGGCGTTGAGCTGCGCGATGTACCGCTCGTGCTGGTGCTCCGCGTCGCCGCCGCGGCTGGCCACCATGGCCCGCTGCGCCGGGTCGTTCAGGTAGGCCAGGCTGGTGTCGTCGAGCTGCAGGTACGTGCACCCGGCCGCGGCGATCCGCCGGATCTGCTCGGCGTACGCGGCGGTCAGGTCGGCCCAGAACTGCTCCTCATCGGGGTACACGGCCGGGTCGAGGGCCGCCCGGCCGCCGCGGTAGTGGACCATGCTCGGCGACGGGATGGTCAGCTTGGGCGTCTGCCCGGGGCCGACGTGCTCGGCCAGGAAGGCGAAGTCCTCGCCGAAGATGGTGTGCTCCAGCCGGATCGGCCCGTCCACCCTCAGCGCCGCGGAGGTGAACTCCAGGTCCCCGTCGGCGTTGTGGAAGGCCACCCTGAGCTGCTCGCTGCCCCGGCTGATGCCGCCGAGGGCGTAGATGAAGTCCATGTGCCAGGACGCCCGGCGGAACTCGCCGTCGGTGGCGGTACGCAGGCCGACCTCGGCCTGCATCGCGATGGCGGTGCGGATCGCGTCGTCCTCGATCCGGCGCAGCCCGGCGGCGTCCAGGGTGCCGGCGGCGAACTGCTCGCGGGCCCGCAGCAGCGTCGGCGGGCGGAGCAGGCTGCCGACGTGGTCGGCGCGGAACGGCGGCGTGGTACGCGACATGCGGCCCATGGTGCTCCGGTGGGCGGCACCGCGCACCTGGTGCCGCCCACCGGGCCCAACCCGCGGAGGGGTCAGAACTGCTGCACCAGCGTGTCGTCGAACGCCTTCAGGTCGTCCGGCTTGCGGCTGGTGATCAGGGTGTTCGGGCCGGCCGTGCAGACCACGACCTCCTCGTCCACCCAGTTCGCGCCGGCGTTGCGCAGGTCGGTCTTCAGGCTCGGCCAGCTCGTCGTCCGGCGGCCGCGGACCACGTCCGCCTCGATCAGCGTCCACGGTGCGTGGCAGATGGCCGCGACCGGCTTGCCCGCGTCGAAGAACGCCCGGGCGAACGCCACCGCCCTCGGGTCCATCCGCAGCCGGTCGGGGTTGGCCACGCCGCCGGGCAGCACCAGCGCGTCGAAGTCGGCCGCGTCGGCCTGGTCCACGGCGAGGTCGGTCTGGAAGGTGTCGGCCCTGTCCAGATGGTTGAACGCCTGCACCGGGGCGCGCTCCGGCGCCACCAGCCTCGGCGTGCCGCCGGCCTGCTCGACGGCCTTCCACGGTTCGGTCAGCTCGACCTGCTCCACGCCCTCGTTGGCGACGAGAAACGCCACGGTCTTGCCCTGGAGTTCGGCAGTCACGAGATCTGTCCTTCCGAGAGAGTGCGTACCTCCCGGCCCGTACCCGGGCGACCGCCCTTCAACCACGACTAGCGCGGTCGAAGCGCAGCGTCGACGATGCGGGGGTGACCAGCCGCCGCGCCGCGCCCATCGGCGCCGGCAGCGGCGGGCAGACGCCGGACCCGAGGCGCTGGCGGATCCTGGCCGTCAGCCAGATCGCCGGCTTCATGAGCCTGCTCGACGTGAGCATCGTGAACGTCGCGCTGCCGTCGATCCAGAGCGGGCTGGGTGCCTCGGCCGGCGCGGTGCAGTGGGTGGTGTCCGGGTACGCGCTCACCTTCGGGCTGGCCCTGGTGCCGGCCGGCCGGCTCGGCGACGCGCTCGGCCGGCGGCGGATGTTCCTGGTCGCGCTGACCGCGTTCGTGCTGACCAGCGCACTGGCCGGCGCGGCGCCCACCGCGGGCTGGCTGGTGGCCGCACGGCTCGCGCAGGGGCTGGCCGGCGGGATGCTCAACCCACAGAACGCCGGGCTGATCCAGGACCTGTTCCACGGCGCCGAGCGGGGGCGGGCGTTCGGCGTGTTCGGCGCCACCGTCGGGGTGTCCACGGCGGTCGGCCCGGTCGCCGGCGGCGTGATCCTGGCGCTGTCCGGGCCGGACGACGGCTGGCGCTGGGTGTTTCTCGTGAACGTGCCGATCGGGGTGGTCGCGCTGGCGCTGGCCGCCCGGCTGCTGCCTCGGCAGGCGGCGTCCGGCCCGGTGGTGCCCCGGCTGGACTTCGCCGGGGCGGGGCTGCTCGGCGGCGCGGTGCTGGCCGCCCTCCTCCCGCTGGTGCAGGCCGAGAACGGCGGGCTGCGCCGGCTGTGGTGGCTGTTCTGCGTCTCGGTGGTGCTGTTCGTCGCGTTCGCCAGGTGGGAGCTGCGGATGGCCCGGCGAGGCCGCAGCCCGCTGCTCGACCCGCGGCTGCTCACCGAGACCGACGGCTATCCGGCCGGCGCGGCGATCGGCCTCTGCTACTTCATCGGGTTCACCGGGATCTGGCTGGTGCTCGCGCTGTTCTTCCAGCGGGGGTTGGGATACTCGCCGCTGCGCTCGGGGCTGTCGGTGACCCCGTTCGCGCTGGGCTCGGCGGTGTCGGCGGCGGTCGGCGGCAGGCTGGTGTCCCGGCTGGGGCGGCGGATCACGGTGGCAGGGCTGGTCCTGGTCGCGCTCGGGCTGACCGCCACGGCGGTGGTCCTGGTCGTGACCGGCGGCACCGCGGCCGGGCTGGCGGCGGCGCTGCCGCTGCTGGTGGCTGGCGTCGGCGGCGGCCTGGTGATCTCGCCGAACATCACCCTCACCCTGCAGTCGGTGCCGGCCCGGATGGCCGGCGCCGCGGGCGGCGCGCTGCAGACCGGGCAGCGGATCGGGGCGGCGGTCGGCACCGCGGTGCTCGCGTCGGTGTACTACGGCGTGCTGGCCGGCACCGGGGACACGCACGCCGCGGTCGGCGTCGCGCTGGCCGGCGCGGTCGCGGTCACCCTGCTCGCGCTGGGCCTCGCGGTGGCCGACCTGCTTCGCGAGCTCCGCCGCCAGCGGCGCGCCCGGTGCGACGCCGACCACGTCCGCGGCCACGAACACTGGTTCTGACCCGGTCTGGGCTCTCTGAGGCGGAACGGAGGGTGGGTCCGCCGCTTCGCCTGACACCGCGCAGGGTTCCGGCCGGATGGGTCAGGATGGGAGGCATGGTGGGTGTCTTCGTGCTGGTCGGCGGCTGGCCCGGGGCGGGCAAGAGCACGCTCGCCGCGGCGCTGGCCGCCGAGCTCGGGGTACCGCTGCTGGCCAAGGACGAGATCAAGGAGGCGCTGATGGACGGCCTGGGCCGGCCGGCCACGGTGCCGGAGTCCCGTCGGCTCGGCCGGGCCGCGGTGCTCGTCATGCTGCGGGTCGCCCGGCACTGCCCGTCCGCGGTGCTGGACGGCACCTGGTTCGACTACACGGTGCCGCTGCTTCGCCGGCTGCCCGGCCCGCTGGTCGAGGTGCATTGCGCGGTGCCGGTGGAGCTGGCCCGCCAGCGGTACCTGGCCCGGGCCGGACACCGGCACGCCGGCCACCTGGACGACCAGCGCACCGAGGACGAGCTGTGGGGCACCCGGTACCGGCCGCTGGGCCTCGGGCCGGCGATCGAGGTGGACACCAGCGTGCCGGTGGACGTGCCGCTGCTCGCGATGCGCATCCGCTCGAACAGCGGGGGGCTCAGCCACTGACCTCGCTGGCGGTCGCCTCCTGCGCGGGGTCGTCGGTGCAGGCTTCTTCCCACCCCCGGCGGGCGGTAACCGCGCAGGTCAGCGCCTCATCCAGCGCCTGCGCCGGCGGCGTGCCGCGGCGTGCCAGACCTCCGGGTAGGCCTGCTCGGCCCGTTCCGCCCGGGCCTGTTCCAGGCCGTGCAGCCGGCCGAAGCTGAAGCCGTTCTCGCCGGCCAGGTGCGCCTGCACGCCGAGCTGGCGCAGCTCGGCCCGGGTGACCACGGTGTCCTGGTGCTCGCCGAGCAGCTTCTGCACCGCCTTCATCCGGCGGGCGAAGGACTTCGCCGGCTTGCCGATCACCGGCCGGGCCGTCTCGGCGGCGTACCGGGCACGCTTGGCGGCCTTGCGCACCTCGTGCAGCGCGGCGTCGCGGTCCCCAGCCGCCAGGTCCGCTCCGGCCGCCCGGTCGGCGGCCCGGCGGGTGCGCCGCCAGGCGGCCCTGGTCCGCTTGCGCAGCACCGCCTTGGCGCTGTCCGCGGCCCGGTCCGACAGCGGCGGCGCGACCAGCAGCCGGTCCAGGGTCTCGAGCAGGTCGAAGTACCGCTGGTCGGACAGCGCGACGCGCACGTCGGCCATCGCCTCCCGGTGCCGGGTGTTCAGCGTGGTCCGCACCCGGGCGGCGACCGGGCCGAGCACCAGCTCCGGCGGCTCCGCCTGGACCGCGGCCAGCAGCCGTTCGCACACCACCTCGGTGTCCCGGGCCGCGCTGAGCACGCCGCCGAGCCACTTCAGCTCCTCCCGGACCGGCTCGGTGACGGACCGGTCGAACAGCGGCCGGAACGTGGCCAGCGCGCTGCGCAGCCGCCGGATGGTGACCCGCATCTGGTGCACCGAGTCGGGCTCGGCGGCCCGGACCTGCGGGTCCAACGACTGCAGCCTCGCCACCTGCTCGCGCAGGTGCGCAAGCACCACCGCGGCGGCCGACTTCGCCGGCAGCTCCGGCCCGGGGTCGGGCGCCCGGCGGCGGTCGGCCAGCGCCCGGGCCAGCTTCGAACCGCTGGAGCCCGGGGTCGCCCCGGCCTCGGTCAGCAGCCCGCCGGCTGCGTCGAGCAGCTTCCGGCCGCCCTCAACCAGCTCCACCTCCACCTCGCGCCAGGCCTTGGCGGCGGCCCCGTCGGAGCCGCTCAGATCGGTGGCGGTCACGCTGTCGTCGGCCACCTCGGCGAGCACCCGGTCGTCCTCGCCGAGCAGCCGGTACGCGGTCCGCCGGGTGGCCAGCCCGACCACCGGCACCAGCGGCCCGCCGCGCAGGTACGCCTCCACCCGGGTGCGCAGCTCGCGCGGCGGCGTGCGGACGGCGCGGCCCAGCGGGAGCCGTACCTCCTCCCGCTCGCCGTCGGCGACCGGCAGCTTCAGGTGCCAGCCCGCGTCGTCACCGCCGGTGCGTCGGCGCAGCGTCACCGAGTGCGACGCCAGCCGCAGGTCCGGGGTGTCGAAGTAGGTCGCGGACAGCTCCTGCTCGTGCGGCGCCGCCACCGCGTGCACGCCGGGCAGGCCGCCCAGGTCGGGCAGCCGGAACGCCGGCTCCACGTCGTACTTCCGTTCCACCTCGCGCACCGTCGTCGTCATCCACCGATCCTGCCCCGCCCTGCCGGCGGCGGCATCCGCAGGGGTCCGGCCGCCCGCGCGTCGACCGCCTGTGCAACCCAGGGCATGTTTCAAAAGCCCATGGCGGCGCCCGCATCCACCGGGACCTCTGAAACACGCCCTAGGCTGGCGGGCAGGAGCCGGGACGTGAGGACACAGGAGATCGCCCGATGTTGTTCGGCAAGGAGCACGTGGACCGGTACGTCGCGACCGACGGCGAGGAGGGGTACGACTGGCGCAACGGCACGACGATCCTCATCCTCACCACGACCGGCCGGCGCACCGGGCAGCAGCACAGCACGCCGCTGATCTTCCGCCAGCACGGCGACGACTACCTCGTGGTGGCCTCCAAGGGCGGCTCGGACGAGCCACCGGCGTGGTACCTCAACCTGCAGGCCGACCCGGACGTGCAGGTACAGGTCAAGGGCGACAGGTTCGCGGCGAAGGCCCGCCCGGCCACCCCGCAGGAGAAGCCGGAACTGTGGCGGTACATGACCGAGGTGTGGCCCGACTACGACGCGTACCAGAAGAGGACCGACCGCGAGATTCCCGTCGTCGTACTCGAACGCGCGTAGCCCCCGGAATCGCCCCACGCCCCAGCCCGGCCACCCACTCCACCCGGCGGAATGCGCACGACGGAGGGCACGGAGAACGGCCAGGGCGGTCGTACTCTCAGATACGTGAGCAACCTGGAGCATGAACCGGGTGAGGTGCTCGGCGGCGGCACGGCCGTGGCCGTCGAGCCGGTACGCGAGCTGCTGACCGGCCGTGAGGTGACGCTCGGCCCGCGCGGCAGCATGGTGACCCGGACGCTGCCACACCGGGACCGCCGGATGGTGGGCGCCTGGTGTTTCGTGGATCACTACGGCCCTGAGCGGGTGGCCGGCGGCGGGGGGATGCAGGTGCCGCCGCACCCGCACACCTGTCTGCAGACGGTGACCTGGCTGGTGGCCGGGGACATCCTGCACCGGGACAGCCTCGGCAGCCGGCAGCTCATCCACCCCGGGCAGCTCAACGTGATGACGGCCGGCCGCGGAATCTCGCACTCCGAGGAATCGCCGCCGGACCACGGGCCGGTGCTGCACGGCGTCCAACTCTGGGTGGCGCTGCCGGACGCCCACCGGCAGGTCGAGCCGGCGTTCGAACACCACCCCGACCTGCCCGTCCTGGCCGACGGCGCGTTGTCGGTCGCCGTGCTCGTCGGCGAGGTCGGCGGCGTGAGGTCGGCGGCCACGGCGTACACCCCGCTGGTCGGCGCCGAGGCCCGCCTGGCCGGCCCCGTGGACACCCGGTTACCGCTGCGGCCCGACTTCGAGTACGCCGCGCTGACCCTCGACGGCGAGGTCGAGGTGGACGGCGTGCCGCTGGCGCGGGGCCCGCTGCTCTACCTCGGCTGCGGGCGTTCCGACCTGGCGCTGCGCGGCGACCGGCCGGCCACAATGCTGCTGCTCGGCGGCGAGCCGTTCGAGGAGCAGATCGTGATGTGGTGGAACTTCGTCGGCCGCAGCCACGAGGAGATCGTCGCGTTCCGGTCGGAGTGGGAGTCCGGCGGCTTCGGGACGGTACGCGAGTACGCCGGGGACCGCCTGCCGGCGCCGCCGATGCCGACCACCACGCTCAAGCCGCGCGGCCGGATCCGCTGAGCCGCCGGACCGCCAGCCGTCCGGCCAGCCCGAGCGCCACCACGGCGAGCCCGGCGACCAACGAGGTCGCCGGCAGGCCGGCCACCAGCACCAGGCAGCCGGCCCCGCCGAGCACCTGCAGAGCGCGCGGCCAGCGCCGCTGCTCGGCCGGCTGGGTGAACGCGCTGGCGTTCGCGATCGCGTAGTAGAGCAGCACGCCGGTGGAGGAGAAGCCGATCGCCGTACGCAGGTCGGTGGCCAGCACGAGCGCGCAGACCACCGCCGCCAGGGCAACCTCGGCGCGGTGCGGCACCCGGTACCTGGGGTGCACCGCGGCCAGCGCGCGGGGCAGGTCGCCGTTGCGGGCCATCGCCAGCGCGGTGCGGCCGACCCCGGCGATCAGCGCGAGCAGCGCGCCGAGGCTGGCCAGCGCGCCGCCGGCCCGCACCACCGGCTCGAGGCCGCTCGCGGTCCCGCCCGCGGCCTGCGCGAGCGGGGCGGTGGCGGCGGCCAGCGGTCCGGGCCCCGCCGCGGCCAGCGCGCTGACGCCGACCGCCAGGTAGACGGCCACCGCGATGCCCAACGCGAGCGGGATGGCCCGCGGGATGGTGCGCGCCGGGTCGCGGACCTCCTCGCCCATGGTGGCGATCCGGGCGTACCCGGCGAACGCGAAGAAGATCAGCCCGGCCGCCTGCAGCGTGCCGTACACGCCACCTGAGCTGAGCGCCGCGGGGCCGCCGAGGTTGGCCAGCGTGGCGCCGTGCGCCCAGATGGCGGCCACCACCACCGCCAGCGCGGCCAGCGTGCAGCCGACCAGCACCCGGGTCAGCGCCACCGTCCTGGTCACGCCCCGGTAGTTGACCGCGGCCAGTCCGGCCACCGCGGCCACCGCGGCCAGTCGTTGCACCCACCACGGCCCGGGTACGGCGTACGCGGCGAAGGTGAGCGCCATCGCGGCGCACGACGCGGTCTTGCCCACCACGAACGCCCACCCCGCGGCGAAGCCCCACCACTCGCCCAGCCGCTCCCGACCGTACACGTAGGTGCCGCCGGAGGCGGGGTAGACCGCGGCGAGCTGGGCGGAGGCGGTGGCGTTGCAGTAGGCGATCGCCGCCGCGACGGCCAGCCCGAGGAGCAGCCCGGAGCCGGCCGCCCGCGCCGCCGGTCCGAACACCGCGAACACCCCGGCGCCGATCATCGAGCCCAGCCCGACCAGCACGGCGTCCGCGGTGCCCATCCGCCGGGCCAGCCCGGGCGCGGTGGCGGTCACGCACCGTATTGTCCGCGCACCCGCGGCCGGCTGGCACCCCTTGGGCCGGGCCGCGCGCGGGGCGATGTTACGCGGTCGTGCTCTGTTGGCGTGGGATGGCCGGGATGCGGGGACGAACGGGAGTACCGTCCCGTTTGGCATGCCGAGGTGTGACGGCGGTCACCTCGTCGATAGGTGTCGTGAAGGGCCCTAGACTTGATCTGGAGGGGGCGCTTCATCCCGCCCGTGTCCCAGGTGGGATCTGGACGGAGGTGTAGTGGCCGTGAGGCGTAGCACCGAGATCCGGCAACTGGATCAAGTGGTGATCCGGTTCGCAGGAGACTCTGGTGACGGTATGCAGTTGACGGGTGACAGGTTCACCGCCGAGACCGCGGTCTTCGGCAACGACCTGTCCACGTTGCCCAACTTCCCGGCGGAGATCCGGGCGCCGGCCGGGACCCTGCCCGGCGTGTCGTCGTTCCAGGTGCACTTCGCCGACTACGACATACTCACGCCCGGGGACCGGCCGGACGTGCTGGTGGCGATGAACCCGGCCGCGTTGAAGGCCAACCTGGAGGACCTGGCCCCGGGCGGCACGGTGATCGTGGACAGCCACGACTTCACCGCGCGGAACCTGTCCCGGGTCGGATACGCCGCGGACCCGCTGGAGGACGGGTCGCTGGAGGGGTACCACCTGCACGCGGTGGACCTGACCCAGTTGACCATGGACGCCGTCAAGCAGGTGGCCGCCGAGGTCAGCCGCAAGGACGCCGGGCGCAGCAAGAACATGTTCGCGCTCGGCCTGGTGTCGTGGCTGTTCCACCGGCCGGTGGAGGCCACCCTCGCGTTCCTGCAGGCCAAGTTCGCCGCCCGCCCGGAGATCCTGGCCGCGAACGTGGCGGCGTTCAAGGCCGGCTGGAACTACGGCGAGACCAGCGAGGACTTCTCGGTCTCCTACGAGGTCAAGCCCGCGGTGCTGGCCCCAGGGACGTACCGCAACATCTCCGGGAACCCGGCGCTGGCGTACGGGCTGATCGCGGCGTCGCAGTTGTCCGGGCTGCCGCTGTTCCTCGGCTCGTACCCGATCACCCCGGCCAGCGACATCCTGCACGAGCTGGCCAAGCACAAGGCGTTCGGCGTGCAGACGTTCCAGGCGGAGGACGAGATCGCCGGTATCGGCGCGGCGCTGGGCGCGGCATTCGGTGGCGCGCTCGGGGTCACCACCACGTCCGGCCCTGGGGTGGCGCTGAAGTCGGAGACCATCGCGCTGGCGGTTTCGATGGAGCTGCCGCTGGTGATCTGCGACATCCAGCGCGGCGGCCCGTCCACCGGTCTGCCCACCAAGACCGAGCAGGCGGACCTGCTGCAGGCGATGTTCGGCCGCAACGGGGAGGCGCCGGTGCCGATCGTGGCGCCGCGCTCGCCGGCCGACTGCTTCGCCGCCGCGGTGGAGGCCTGCCGGATCGCGCTGACGTACCGCACCCCGGTGTTCCTGCTGTCCGACGGGTACCTGGCCAACGGCTCCGAGCCGTGGCGGGTCCCGGATGTGGCCGACCTGCCCGACATGCGGGTGGAGTTCGCGACCGAGCCGAACGGGGAGGACGGCGAGTTCCTGCCGTACCTGCGCGACCCGAAGACGCTGGCCCGGCCGTGGGCGGTGCCGGGCACCCCGGGGCTGGAGCACCGCATCGGCGGCATCGAGAAGGCCGACCGCACCGGGAACATCTCCTACGACCCGGACAACCACGACCTCATGGTCCGGCTGCGGCAGGCCAAGGTGGACGGCATCGCCGCGACGTTGCCGCCGACCGAGGTGGACGACCCGTCCGGCGCCGCCCGGGTGCTGGTGCTCGGCTGGGGCTCAACCTACGGCCCGATCGGCGCGGCCTGCCGGCGGCTCCGCAACGGCGGGCTGGCCATCGCGCAGGCGCACCTGCGGCACCTCAACCCGCTGCCGGCCGACCTGGGCGAGATCTTGCGCCGCTACGACCGGGTCGTCATACCGGAGATGAACCTCGGGCAGCTCGCGCTGCTCATCCGCGCCCGCTACCTGGTGGACGCGATCGGCTACAACCGCGTCCGCGGGCTGCCGTTCAAGGCGGCCGAGCTCGCCGACGTGCTCAAGGGTGTGATCACCGATGCCTGAACCGGCGACCAGGTTCGCCTCGCTGAGCCTGGTGCCCAAGGCGGACGCGCCGCAGTCGGCGAAGGAGTTCAAGACCGACCAGGAGGTGCGCTGGTGCCCCGGCTGCGGGGACTACGCGATCCTGGCCGCTGTGCAGGCGTTCATGCCGGAGCTCGGCATCCGCCGCGAGAACACCGTGTTCGTCTCCGGGATCGGCTGCTCGTCCCGGTTCCCGTACTACATGAACACCTACGGCATGCACTCCATCCACGGGCGCGCACCGGCCATCGCCACCGGCCTGGCCACCTCCCGCCCTGACCTGTCGGTGTGGGTGGTGACCGGCGACGGGGACGCGCTGTCCATCGGCGGCAACCACCTGATCCACGCCCTGCGGCGCAACGTCAACCTGAAGATCCTGCTGTTCAACAACCGGATCTACGGGCTCACCAAGGGGCAGTACTCGCCGACCTCCGAGCCGGGGAAGATCACCAAGTCCACGCCGCTCGGTTCGGTGGACCACCCGTTCAACCCGATCTCGCTGGCCCTCGGTGTCGATGCGACGTTCGTCGCCCGCACCATCGACTCCGACCGCAAGCACCTGCAGGCGGTGCTGCGGGCGGCCGCCGAGCACCGCGGCACCGCGTTCGTGGAGATCTACCAGAACTGCAACATCTTCAACGACAACGCGTTCGAGATCCTCAAGGACCCGGCCACCCGGGACAACGCCACGATCCGGCTCGAGCACGGCAAGCCGCTGCGGTACGGCGACGGGCACGCCGTGGTGCGGGACCCGGCCACCGGGGCGCTGTCGGTGGCCACCGGCGTCGCCGAGGACGACGCGCGGGTGGTGGTGCACGACGCGCACGCGGAGGATCCCACCTACGCCTTCGCGCTGTCCCGGCTGTCCGGCATCGACCTGTCCACCACCCCGATCGGCGTGTTCCGCAGCGTCGAGCGGTCCACTTACGACGACCAGGTGCGTGCCCAGGTCGCCGGTGCCCAAGCCGCCAAGCCCGCCGACCTGTCGGCCCTCATCCATGGCCGCGACACCTGGACCATCCCCGGCTGAGGCTCGAGTCCTCCGGTTCGTGCGTGTGGCACGGACCGGAGGAACATGACGAAATTCGGCCAGCTCCGTTACTGGTGACCGGACGAGCGCTTCCTGTGATCGACTACTCACAGTAACCGCTAAGTGTCCGGCATCCAGAAGGAGCTCAT
>WNGF01000689.1_pt1 | contig 49993 bp, 44 predicted proteins | sample 5400641 | NCBI WGS metagenome assembly WNGF01 (sample SAMN13153371, study PRJNA577476) | soil metagenome | isolation source: 80 cm soil or saprolite under grassland replicate 2 | place: USA:California | collected 2016-06-15 | reverse complement strand
ACAGGTAGCCGCGGTTGGCCAGCCACTGCGCCTCGGGGTCGAAGCCCCAGGCGTCGCGCCACCACGGGCCGCCGTGGACCTTCAGCACCGCCGGCAGCCCGGCGCGGGCCGCGCCGGGCGGGAAGCTCACGTACCCGTGGACCTCGAGGCCGTCGCGGGCGGCGTAGGAGAACGGCTCCATCGTGGCGAGCTGGTAGCGCTCCAGCTCGGGCCGGTGGGAGAACAGGAAGGTCGCTTTGCGGCTGGCGCGGTCCCAGGCGTAGTAGGAGACCGGGCCGTCGTCGGCGGTGAAGGCCAGCAGCCAGGTCCGGTCGGCATGGTCGCGGCCGAGGAAGGCCACGTCGCCCGGGTGCACCCCACGGATCTCGGCCACCTCCCCGGCAAGGGCCGGGTCCAACGCCACCAGGTCCAGCCGATCCCGCTGCACGGCGACCATCTCGGGCTCGCGCGTGTCCGGGTGCAGGACCACGTCCTGGACGTCGTAACGCGGGTCCTCGAACAGCACCTTGCGGACGCCGCCGGCCAGGTCGAGGCGGACCAGGCGGGCCGCATTGGCCTCCTCGGAGCTGACCAGCAGCAGCGAGGAGCCGTCGCGGCTGAACCCGACCGGCATGGTGCCCAGCGCGTCCTCCTGGCCGACCAGCACCGCCTGCCGCCACTCGCCCTCGCCGTCGTCGCGCACCATCACCGAGAGGCCGCCGTCGGGAGTGGCCGCCACCCCGCAGCGCACCCGCAGCTCGGCGTCGGCGACCCAGCCGACGAAGCCGGGGTTGGACGCCACCAGCTCCAGCTCGCCGCTGCCCAGCTCCAACCGGTAGACGTCGTGCAGCTCGGGGTTGTCGCGGTTCAGCCCCACCAGGACCCGGCCGGGGAAGCGCTTGCCGTCGGCGACCAGCTGCGCTTGCACGCCGTCGAACGGGGTCAGGTCGCGGGTCCGGCCTGAGTCCAGGTCGACCGCGTACAGGTGCCAGTCCTCGTCGCCGCCCCTGTCCTGCACGTACAGCAGGTGGCGGTCGTCGTGGGCCCAGCGGTAGTCGCGGACGCCACGCTCGGTGTCGCCGGTGACCGGGGCGGCGTCGCCGGCGCCGAGGTGGCCGACCCAGACGTTGAGCACCCCGTCCACCGGCGCCAGCCAGGCGATGCGGGTGCCGTCCGGCGAGATCGCCGGGCTGGCCTTCTCCGGGTTGCCGAACAGGACCTCGCGCGGGATCAGTTGCGTCGTCATCGTCCTATTCAACCACCAACTGCGGGGGGCTCCGCCCCCCCGCACACCCCCCCGGAGCCCTGACCCGGGCCGGGCCGGTCAACCGGCTTTGGCAATCGGCCTGGTCAACCGGGGCGGCTGGCATGCCCTTCGGTCAGCGTGAGCGGGCCGTCCATGCCAGCAGCTCCGCTGCTGGCAAGGCGTTCACCACCCTGTCGGGTGGGACGCCGCAGAGGAAGGCGCGCTCGCAGCCGTTCACCTGCCAGTCGAGCTGCCCCGGCGCGTGCGCGTCGGTGTCGACGGCGAAGCGGCAGCCGGCCTCCACCGCCAGCCGCAACAGGCGCTTGGGCGGGTCGAGCCGCTCCGGCCTGGAGTTGACCTCGACCGCGACGCCGTGCTCGGCGCAGGCGGCGAACACCGCCTGGGGGTCGAACTCGCTCTCCGGCCGGCGGCCCCGCCCGCCGGCGATCAGCCGGCCGGTGCAGTGCCCCAGGACGTCCACGTGCGGGTTGCGGATCGCCGCCAGCATGCGCCTGGTCATCTCCTGCCGCGGCATGCGCAGCTTGGAGTGGACGCTCGCGACCACCACGTCCAGGCCGGCGAGCAGCTCCTCCTCCTGGTCGAGCGAGCCGTCCTCCAGGATGTCCACCTCGATCCCCGTCAGGATCCTGAACGGCGGCGTCCCGTCCGCCAGCTCCTGGTTGAGGCGGGCGACCACGTCGAGCTGGCGGCGCAGGCGCTCCGGCTCCAGGCCGCGGGCGACCGTCAGCCTCGGCGAGTGGTCGGTCAGCGCGACGTACTGGTGGCCGAGGCCGCGGGCGGTTTGGGCCATCTCCTCGATGGGACTGCCGCCGTCCGACCATTCGCTGTGGGTGTGGAGGTCGCCCCGCAGCGCGGCGCGCAGCTCGGCGGCGCCCTCCGCCACCGGGCGGCCCTCGGTCGCCTCCAGGCGGCGCAGGTAGACGGGCACCTCGCCGACCAAGGCCTCGCGCACCACCCGCTCGGTGACCTCGCCGATGCCGGGCAGGGCGCGCAGGCCGCCGCCGGCCGCAAGCCGGAGCAGCTCGTCGGGGTCGAGGCGCTCGACGGTGGCGGCCGCGCGCCGGAAGGCGCGCACGCGGTAGCTCGGCTCGAGCGCCCGCTCGAGCAGGAAGGCGATGCGCCGCAGCGCCTCGACCGGCGTGGGGCTGGCTTGCTCGGGCACGGTGGACGCTCAGGCCGGCGGGGCGCCGGGGATCGTGCCGCCGAGCACCTCGAGCAGGCGTCCGAGGGCGTACCTGGTGGTCGGCGCCATGGCGCGGTCGAAGGCCCGGTCGAGCGGGACCCACTCGAGCCGCGCGTGCTCGGAGGGCTCGGTGTTGCGCGCCTGCCCGCGCCAGGCGGTGGCGACGAAGAACGCGTCGGCGCGGTCGCCGTCGTGGAAGCAGCCGAGCGGCGCCACGTCCAGCGGCTCCACGTCGGCTTCCTCGTGGACCTCGCGCAGCAGCGCGGCCAGCAGGCCCTCACCGGGCTCGGGCTTGCCGCCGAGCGCGTCCCAGGCGCCCGGGTAGCGGCGGCCGGGGACGTCGGTGCGCAGGCCGAGCAGCACCCGTGGCGGGTCGAGCAGGAACAGCGCCGCGCTCGCCGCCTCCGCGGCGGGTACCTCCGTGACCAGCTCGGAGGCGCCGACCGCGGCGTGGTGCAGGGGGCGCCAGCGGCGGTCGCTGTCCTGCGCCATCAAGGAGACGCCGCCGAGCGGGAAGCTGGCGTGGAAGCCGGCCAGCTCGGCTGCCGCCGCCTCGAGTTGGGGTGCCGGCAGCTCCTGGGCGACGGTCACGTGCGGGTGGAACGGGTGCGTGCGGCGCTCCAGCGGCTCGACCCGCAAGGCCGCCTCCAGCGCGGCCAGGGCGCTCGCGCCGTCGTCCACGACGAGGTAGCTCACCGGGCTGCCTGGCAGGAAGGTGGCGGCGCCGTGCAGGGTCACCGCGGCAGGCGCGGCCTCGGCGGCGGCCCGGTCGAGCAGCGCGACCGCGTCGGGCAGGCGCTCGTCGGCGACGGCCTGGGGCGGGACCAGGGTGACGTGCGGGGCGATGCGCGCGCGGGTGGGCTCGGCGAACGCCCGCCGCCAGGCCTGCACGTGCGCGGCGAGCGGCTCCGGCAGCAGGGCGACCACGCCCAGCCGGCGCTTGGACACCTCAGCCGGGCCGACCGGGGAGGAAGCCCATGCGCTCCTTCACCTCGGCCAGGGTCTCGCGGGCGATCGCGCGGGCCTTCTCCGCACCCTCGGCCAGGACCGCGGTCAGCCCTCCAGGGTCCTCCGCCAGCTCGTGGTAGCGCCGCTGCACCGGGGCGACGAAGGTGACCAGCGCGTCGGCCAGGTCGGTCTTGAACTCGCCGTAGCCCTTGCCGACGTAGGCCTGCTCCAGCTCGCCGACGGACTGGCCGCTGGCGATGGCGAACAGCTCGAGCAGGTTGGAGATGGCCGGCTTGTCGGGCCGGGCGGCCACCTCCCGTCCGGAGTCGGTCACCGCCGAGCGCACCTTCTTGCGAATCACGTCGGGCGGGTCCAGCAGCTCGATGCGGCCGGCCGCCGAGGCGGTCGACTTGGACATCTTGGCGTCGGGCTGCTGCAGGTCCATGACGCGGCCGCCCACCTTGGGGATGTACGGCTCCGGCAGCGGGAAGGTGACGCCGTAGCGGTGGTTGAAGGTGGAGGCGACCTCGCGGGAGAGCTCCAGGTGCTGGCGCTGGTCCTCCCCCACCGGCACCCGGTCGGCCTTGTAGATGAGGATGTCGGCGGCCTGCAGCACGGGGTAGTTGAAGTAGCCGGCGGGCACGGCGCCCTCGCTGCCCTGCGCCGCCTTGGCCTTGAACTGGGTCATGCGGCGCAGCTCGCCGACGGTCACGATGCTGTTGAACATCCAGGCCAGCTCGGTGTGCTCGGGCACGTGCGACTGCACGAAGATGGTGCACACCTTGGGGTCGAGGCCACTGGCGAGCAGGATCGCGGCCACCTCGAGGGTGCGGGCGCGCAGCTCCCCCGGCTCGTAGGGCAGCGTGATCGCGTGCAGGTCGACCACCGGGTAGAAGGCGTCGAAGTCGTGCTGCTGGTCGACCCACTGCCGAAACGCTCCGACGTAGTTGCCAAGGTGCGTATTCCCTGTTGGCTGGACGCCGGAAAGGATCCGGGGCACGAGGTCCTCCACTACTCGTAACGGACGGGGCGTGGCCGCGATCATACCGGCGCCCACGCCACGCCCGCCGGGCTGGCTTCTATACGCTTGGTGGCATGAGGAGGCGCACCCTATGCGTGGTTCGGGTAGCCGAGGTGCCATCGCCCGCTGGCTTCTCATTCGTGAGAGATGTACCTTTGCTCAGGGTCATACTGCCAATCGCGGTCTGCACATTGCAGATGGAGAATCTCGGCACGTCGGGTGGTGATCCGAGGAGGAGGAGCGTCGTGGCAGTCCGACGAAGCTCTACGGCGGCCCGACGCCGACTGGGAACGGAGCTACGTCGTCTACGAGACGCCGCCGGCATGACCATCGAGCAGGTAGCAGAGAGCTTGGAATGCTCTGTGTCCAAGATCTCTCGCATCGAGACGGGTCAAGTCGGCGCCACAGCCCGCGATGTGCGAGACATGCTGGAGATCTACGGAGTTACCGGCAAGCAGCAGGAGCCCCTCATCAAGGTTGCCAAGGAGGCTCGCGAGCGAGGTTGGTGGCACCGATACGGGAATGTGGCCATCTCTGCTCACCTCAGCTTCGAAGCTGCAGCGTCCACGTTTCGCATCTACGAAGCGGCACTCGTTCCAGGGCTGCTCCAGACGGCAGAGTATGCGGCCGCCGTCATTCGCGCCCTGCATCCCGACATGCCGTCCAACCAGCTCAAGCAGGCGCTCGATCTCCGATTGGAGCGACAGAGAGTCCTTCAGCAACCGTACGCTCCGACGCTCTGGGCGATCCTGGACGAGTCGATCGTGCGTCGGCCGGTCGGGGGTAAGCAGGTCATGCGCGACCAGCTCATCCACCTCGCCAGCGCCGCCGAGGACCCCAATGTGACGTTGCAGGTGCTAGCGTTCTCGGCCGCTGAGCACGCAGGTATGGACGGGGCGTTCACGATCCTGGGCTTCCCTGACCCAGCCGACCCCGACATCGTCTACCGCGACCACGCGACCAGCGCACTCCTGCTCGAGGGCGCGGAAGAGCTTCGACGGTACGCCCTGCTGTTCGACCACCTTCGCGCCACTGCCCTCAAGCCAATCGACTCGATCGCCTTTCTCAAGGACCTGATCGATGAGTAAGCCAGAGTGGGTGGACAGGGGTGGTGGACACGATTGCGTACCGGCTTGCGCACCCCGCCAAACGGTGCTTGAGTGCGCCGGCAGATACTGGCCTGCAGTTGCCGATCAGAGGGGGCGCACGGTGGATCGATCCCACGCTGAGTGGCGGAAGAGCACCTATAGCAACCTCAGTGGCTGCGTCGAGGTCGCGGTTGTGAATGGGCAGGTTGCCATCCGGGACTCTAAGGCCCAGAACGGCCCAATGCTCACGTTCGCAGCAGTTGAATGGCAGGCGTTCCTGAGTGGCGTTCGCGCCGGCCAGTTCGACCCGCCCGACCACAGCTAGCTGCTCCCCGGTCTGCGGCCGCGCTTCGCCGCGTTCCGCGTCAGCTGCAAGTTGCTGACCCCGATCCTCGCTGCAAGTTGTATCCTTGCTTCAGGTTCAGTTATCGGACGGCACGATGTCACGGACTCGCATGCTGGTAGTGCTCGTCCTGTCAGCAGTGGCAGGACTGCTCGGTGCCGCCCTCCAGCTATCGACCAACCTTCTGAGCAGGCTCTTTCCTGACGATTGGGTCCGTCACCACTCACTCACGATCGCGGCCGCCACCGGGCTGCTTGCCGCGGCATGCACCGCCGCGACCGTCATCATCACGAGCCTGGTCCAGGCCAGACGCGGCATCAGTGCGACGGAGGCCCCAAGTGCCAGCGTCCGGGATTCCAAGGTCGGGCTCATGGCGGCCATCTCGACCGTCCACGGCGACGTCAACATGGGCGGCGTGCCATCAGCTCGGCTGTCAGGGGCGAAGCAAGAGGAGGAACGCCACGTCAGCCTACCGCCCCGCAATCCGACGTTCACTGGCCGTGGTGACTTGCTCAAGCGGCTGCACCGCCTACTCATTGCCGGACATTTCGTGACGTTGTCCGGGCTGGGCGGGGTGGGAAAGACGCAGGCTGTGATCGAGTACGCATACCGCCACGGTGACCAGTACTCGCTGCTCTGGTTGATCCCAGCCGCGAGCCCCACGCAAATCCTCACCGCAATGAGCATGTTGGCCAAGGCACTCGGGTGCAGCACCGAAGCCGCCTCAGCCGATATCGTCGCCGCGGTCCGTGAGGAGCTTGGGCGCCGTCGTGGATGGCTGCTGATCTTCGACAACGCCGACACCCCTGAGGACTTGATCCCATTCCTGCCGACCTCTGGTGGCGGTCACGTGGTGATTACGAGCCGCAACCCGGCCGGCTGGAGCGACCTCACCCACCCCGTACGGGTCGACTGCTTCACCCTCGATGAGGCGTGCGAATTCCTCATGGCCAAGGCTCGAAGCACCGACCGAGCTGCCGCGGAGGAACTCGCCGAGGAACTCGGCCGGCTACCACTGGGGCTTGCGCAAGCGGCCGGCCACATCGAGCAGGGCGCGATGCCGCTCAAAGGCTACCTCGATTACTTCAGGCAGGCGCACAGGAGCCTGTTGGCCCACGGCCAGCGCGCCACGTATTCGGCCACCGTGGCGACCACGTGGCAGCGCGACCTTCGGCGGATTGAGCAGAGCTGCCCTGGGGCGATGGACCTCCTTCGCCTGTGCGCGTTCCTCGGCACGGAGACGATCGCGTTCGACCAATTGTCGATGGGCGCCAGGGAGCTTCCTTCAGGACTGCGAGCAACCCTGCTCGACATAAGCAAGCGCTACGGTGCGGCCGAGGCGCTGCAACGTTATTGCCTCGTCAGCCTGGATCAGGACGGCATACGGGTCAATCGACTGGTCCAGACTGTAGTGCGGGACCAGCTCGACCAGGTACAGGCTATGGTCTGGGCCAGGTGGGCGACACGCCTCGTCCTGGCAGCGATCCCCGACACGCCAGAGGATCCCAGACATGGCCGGTGGATCGCGAGCATACTCCCGCACGCACGAGCCGTCAGCGTCCACGGCGCACCCGTGGCACCTGACACAACCTGCGAGCTTCTGAAGCGTATCGGGATCCATCTTGGCAGCAACGGCGGCAAGACAGGTCAGCTCCGCGATGCCCTCGAACTGCTCGCGGAGGCCCGCAGCCTTGCCGAAAGCTGCTACGGAGCCGACGATACCGAGCTGGCCCTTGTCCTCAGGAGCCTCGGCGCGGTCCAGATCCAGCTCGAAGACTTCGGCGCCGCGCGGACGACACTCCAGCGTGCGCTCCGCATCCTCGAGGCCGCGCATGGTCCGAACCATCCCCAAGTCGCCTGTACCCTCAGCAACATCGCCGTCGTCTTGCACAAACAGGGCGACGCGGTCAGTGCCCGAGACATGCTCGCCCGCGCATTGCGCATCTTCGAGACTGCCTACGGCCCCGATCATCCAGAGAGCACCCGCGCGCTTGCCAATATCGGCGCGGTCCTGGCAGACCTCGGCGAACTGCCCGACGCCAAGGAGATGCTCGAACGGGCATCTCGCATCGAGCAGGAGGTTTATGGGTCCGAACATGTGGAGCTCGCGCGCACCTTGGGGGAACTCGGTGGCGTGCTTCACCGCCTCCGCAAGGGTGCTGCCGCTCAGGATGCACTCGAACGTGCTGCCCGCATCTTCGAGGCCACCTATGGGCACGATCACCGTGAGTCTGCGATGACCTCGATCGAGCTCGGCCGGATGCTCTTCCGACGCGGCAGGCTGTATGCCGGGCTTCAGCACGTTCAGCGTGGGGCTGCAGCGCTACCAGAGGACGCCCTTCGCTTGGCATCACGACGCAGGACGCGCCACTCCGCTTAACCTATCCACCAGGAGATCAGCCGCGGAGCTGGCGCAGGACGTAATGCAGGATGCCGCCGTGGCGGTAGTCCTGGACCTCGTACGAGACATCACATGGAACATGGCCGTCCTTGGTTGCCGCCCATGGCCGCCCTCAGTACGCTCCGGGGAGGGTTCGCCATGGGACCGCCGGTTGGAGGACCGAGGTGACCACCACACCCGTACGGCAGCTTCTCAGGCAGCGGCGCAGCGAGATCATCGCCGCCGCCGCTCGTCGCGGTGCCAGGAACGTCCGCGTCTTCGGCTCGGTCGCGCGTGGTGACGAGGACGCGGGCAGTGACGTCGACTTCCTGGTCGACTTCGAGCCGTCCCGCTCCCTGGTCGACCTGGCCGGCCTGATCCTGGACCTCCAGGAAATCCTCCAGGTCCCGGTCGACGTGGTCGAGGCCTCGACTCTCCGCCCGGGTGACGAGGACATCGTCACCGACGCGATCGCCGTCTGAACGCGGCATGCGACGCCCAGTCGACAAGCTCCTCGACGACATCCTCCGCGCTGCGGAGGTCGCTGCCGCCATCACGGCCGAGGGCCGTGCCCGCTTCGCGGACGACCTGGTCCTGCAGTTTGCCGCCGAGGCTGCCATCGGCAGGCTCGGGGACGCGGCCTCCAAGCTGCCCGCCGACGTGCTGGCCGCCATGCCGGAGGTGCCTTGGAAGGAGATCATCGGCTTCCGGATCGTGGTCGACCACGCCTACCACCGGCTCGACTACAACCGCGTCTGGAACACCCTGGTCGACGACATCCCCAAGCTGCGCGCGATGGTCGAGCGGTACCAGGGCGAGCGCGGCTGAGCCGTCCGTCTCGATGACGGACGGCGTCCCAGCCGGCGAGATGGCTCAGCCGCGGAGTTGGCGAAGGACGTACTGCAGGATGCCGCCGTGGCGGTAGTAGTGGACCTCGTTGGGGGTGTCGATGCGGACCCGGGCGTCGAAGCTGCGGTCGTCGGCGGTGACGGTGACCTCGCGGGGGAAGCCGTCGGCGCCGGCGCGCTCGAGGCCCTCGACGGAGAAGGTCTCGTGGCCGGTCAGGCCGAGCGAGGACGCCGACTCGCCGGACGGGAACTGCAGCGGCAGGATGCCCATGCCGACCAGGTTGGAGCGGTGGATGCGCTCGTAGCTCTCGGCGATCACGGCGCGGACGCCGAGCAGCCGCGGCCCCTTGGCCGCCCAGTCGCGTGACGAGCCCGAGCCGTACTCCTTGCCGGCGAGGACCACCAGGGGAACGCCCTCCTCCTGGTAGCGCACGGCCGCCTCGTAGATGGTCATCTGCTCGCCGTCGGGCAGGTGCAGGGTGAAGCCACCCTCGGTGCCCGGGGCGAGCAGGTTGCGCAGGCGGATGTTGGCGAAGGTGCCGCGGATCATCACCTCGTGGTTGCCGCGCCTGGAGCCGTAGGAGTTGAAGTCGGCCGGCCCGACGCCCTGCTCGACCAGGTAGCGGCCGGCGGGGCTGTCGCGCTTGATGACGCCGGCGGGCGAGATGTGGTCGGTGGTCACGCTGTCGCCGAGCACCGCAAGCACGCTCGCGCCGTGCAGGTCGCGGACGGGCTCCGGGGTCGAAGGCATGCCGTCGAAGTAGGGTGGCCGGCGCACGTAGGTGGACGACGGGTCCCAGGCGAAGCGGTCCCCGGTCGGCACCTCCAGCGAGTTCCAGCGCTCGTCGCCCTCGAACACCTCCGCGTAGCTCTTGCGGAACATGTCCGACTGCACCGCCCGGCCGATCAGCTCGCTCACCTCGGCCTCGGACGGCCAGATGTCGCGCAGGTACACCGGCTGGCCGTCGCCGCCGCTGCCGAGCGGCTCGTCGTAGAGGTCGGCGTCCATCGACCCGGCCAGGGCGTACGCGACCACCAGGGGCGGCGAGGCGAGGTAGTTCATGCGGCAGTCGGGGTTGATGCGGCCCTCGAAGTTGCGGTTGCCGCTCAGCACCGACGCCACCGCCAGGTCGCCCTGCTCGATCGCGGCCGAGATCTCCGGGCGCAGCGGCCCGGAGTTGCCGATGCAGGTGGTGCAGCCGTAGCCGACCAGGTGGAAGCCGAGCTTCTCCAGGTAGGGGATCAGGCCGGCGCGCTCGTAGTAGTCCATCACCACCTTGGAGCCGGGCGCGAGCGAGGTCTTCACCCACGGCTTTGCGGTCAGCCCGCGCTGGACGGCGTTGCGGGCCAGCAGCCCGGCGGCGAGCATCACCGACGGGTTGGAGGTGTTGGTGCAGCTGGTGATCGCCGCGATCACCACGTGGCCGTGGTCGAGGGCGTAGTCGGCGCCCTCGACCTGGACGGAGGCGTGTGGCCGGTCGGGCTCGTCGCCGCCGGCTGGGCCCCCGGCGGGGGCCTGGTCGGTCTCCGGCCGCACCGCGGCCGGGGCCGTCTGGGAGGGAACGTCGCTGGCGGGGAAGGACTCGGCCGAGGCCTCGTCCACGCCGGTCAGGTTGCCGTTGCTGGCGCTGTGCCAGCCGGCGGCGAGGGCCGCCGGCCCGGCGGCGGGGGCGACCCTCGGCCGCGCCTTGGCGGCGCCCGGCCCGTCCTGGCTGAGCATCTCGGCCAGGGCGTGCCGGAAGGCGTGCTTGGCGTCGCTGAGCGACACCCGGTCCTGGGGGCGGCGCGGCCCCGCGAGGCTGGGCACGACCGTGGCCAGGTCGAGCTCGACCCGCTCCGAGTAGACCGGGTCGCGCTCCGGGTCGTGCCACAGGCCCTGCTCCTTGGCGTACGCCTCGACCAGGGCGACGGTCTCGGGCCGGCGGCCGGTGAACTCCAGGTAGCGCAGGGTCTCGTCGTCGATCGGGAAGATCGCGCAGGTGGAGCCGTACTCGGGCGACATGTTGCCGATGGTGGCCCGGTTCTCGACCGGGACGTTGCCCACCCCGGGCCCGTAGAACTCCACGAACTTGCCCACCACGCCCCGCTTGCGCAGCAGCTCGGTGACGGTGAGGACCAGGTCGGTGGCGGTCGACCCCTCCGGCAGCGCGCCGTGGAGCTTGAAGCCGACCACCTTGGGGGTGAGCATCGAGATCGGCTGGCCGAGCATGGCCGCCTCGGCCTCGATGCCGCCGACGCCCCAGCCGAGCACGCCGAGCCCGTTGACCATCGGCGTGTGGGAGTCGGTGCCGACCAGGGTGTCGGGGTAGGCGCGGCCTTGCTCGTCGCCGAACACCACCCGCGCGAGGTACTCGAGGTTGACCTGGTGGACGATGCCGGTGTCCGGCGGCACCACGCTGAAGTCGGCGAACGCCTGCTGCCCCCAGCGCAGGAAGGCGTAGCGCTCGCGGTTGCGCTCGAACTCCAGCTCGGCGTTGCGCCTGAAGGCGTCCCTGGTGCCGGCGACGTCGGCGATCACCGAGTGGTCGATGACCAGCTCCGCCGGGGCCAGTGGGTTGATGCGGGACTGGTCGCCGCCGAGCTCGGCCATGGCGTCGCGCATCGCGGCCAGGTCGACCACGGCGGGCACGCCGGTGAAGTCCTGCATCAGCACCCGGGCGGGGGTGAAGGCGACCTCGCGGTCGATCTCCGCCGCGGGGTCCCAGCGCGCCAGCGCCTCGATGTCCTCGGCGCTGACCAGGCTGCCGTCCTCGTTGCGCAGCAGGTTCTCGAGCAGGATCTTGAGCGAGAACGGCAGGCGGGTGAGGTCGGCCACGCCGGCGAGGGCGTCGAGGCGCCAGATCTCGTAGGAGCGGCCCGCGACGTCCAGGCCGGCACTCGCTCCGAAGCTGTTCCCTGCCATCTCCCGACCTCCTGGCTTCGCGTCATGTGCGGCGGCGCCGGGCTGGCTCGACGCAGCGAGCCAGCGAGGCGCGCCGTCTTGCCCCAGGGTACCCGCGCGGCCAGCCACCACGACGCACGGCGGACCCCAGGCACGAGCCGGCGGCCGGCCCGCTGGGCGGCCGCTAGATACTCAACTTGGCGACGTCGGCCTGCTTGGAGCGGACCGCCTCGGCCGCCTCGCGCAGGTTGGCCAGCTCGGCGTCGGCCAGGGGCAGCTCCACGACCTCGCGCACGCCGCCGCGGCCGAGCCGTGCCGGCACGCCCAGGTACACGTCGGAGATGCCGTAGTGGCCCTCGACCCAGGCGCAGACCGGCATCACCGCGCCGGAGTCGGCGAGCACCGCCTCGACCATGCGGGCCGCCGCGCTGGAGGGGGCGTAGAAGGCCGAGCCGGTCTTGAGCAGGGCGACCACCTCGGCGCCGCCGTCACGGGTACGCTGCACCAGCCGCTCCACCGTGTCCTGGGCGAGCAGCTCGGCCAGTGGCTTGCCGTCGACCGTGACCAGGCTCGGCACCGGCACCATGGTGTCGCCGTGGGAACCGAGGGTGATCGCCTCGACGCTGCTCGGGCTGGTGCCGAGCTCCTCGGCGACGAAGTGCTTGAAGCGGGCGGTGTCGAGCATGCCGGCCTGGCCCATCACCCGCTCGCGGGGGAAGCCCGACACCTCGGCCGCGAGGGCGGTCATCTCGTCGAGCGGGTTGGAGACCACGATCAGCACCGCGTCCGGTGAGGTCTCGACCAGCCGGCGGGTCACCTCGCCGACGATCTTCGCGTTGGTCTCCAGCAGGTCCATGCGGCTCATGCCGGGCTTACGGGGCAGCCCGGCGGTGATCACGCAGACGTCGGAGGAGGCCGTCTCCTGGTAGCCGTTGGAACCGACCACGCGGGTCTCGAAGCCCTCCAGCGGCCGCGACTGGTTCATGTCGAGCGCCAGGCCCTGCGGCAGGCCCTCGACGATGTCGGTCATCACGATCTCGTCGGCCACGTCCTTCTCGGCCAGGCGCTGGACGGTGGTGGAGCCGTACTTGCCCGCCCCGACGACGGTGACCTTCATACGACGCCTCCCTTGGTGTCCCGAGCGGCCTCGAGCGCGGCGATCACGCCGTCGGCGACCTGGCTGGTGCCGACCGCGGTGGGGTCGTCGCGGTGCGGCTTCATGTCGTAGGTGACGCTCCTGCCCTCGGCGATCACCGTGCCCATGGCGTCCTCCAGCCGGGCGGCCGCGTCGCGCTCGCCGAGGTGGCGCAGCATCAGCATGCCGGAGAACATCATCGCCATCGGGTTGACCTTGTTCTGCCCCTTGTACTTGGGGGCGGAGCCGTGGGTGGCCTCGAACACGGCCACGTCGTCGCCGAGGTTGGCCCCTGGCGCGACCCCGAGGCCGCCGACCAGGCCGGCGGCCAGGTCGGAGACGATGTCGCCGTAGAGGTTGGGCAGCAGCAGCACGTCGAAGTTCTCCGGCTTCTGCACCAGCTGCATGCACATGTTGTCGACCAGGTACTCTTCGTACTCGACGTCCGGGTACTGCTTGGCGACCTCGCGGCTGACCGCGTAGAAGAGCCCGTCGGTGTGCTTCATGATGTTCGCCTTGGTCACCGCGGTGACCTTGCGGCGGCCGTAGGCGCGGGCGTACTCGAAGGCGAAGCGGGCGATGCGGCGGGTGCCGGTGATCGAGATCGGCTTGATGGAGATGCCGGAGTCGTCGCGCACCCGCTTCGGCTGGATCTCGTTGAGGAAGGCGATCACCCGCTTGGCGTCGTCGCTGCCCTGCTCGAACTCGATGCCGGCGTACAGGTCCTCGTGGTTCTCGCGCACGATGACCAGGTCGACCTGCTGGTAGCGGGAGCGCACGCCCTGGTAGAGCTTGCAGGGGCGCAGGCAGGCGAACAGGTCGAGCTCCTTGCGCAGGGCCACGTTGACGCTGCGGAAGCCGGTGCCGATCGGGGTGGTGAGCGGGCCCTTGATGGCCACCTTGTTGGCCCGGATCGAGTCGAGCACGGGCTCCGGGAGCGGGGTGCCGAACCGCTCGATGACGTCGGCACCGGCCTCCTGCACGTCCCAGTCGAACTCAACCCCGGTCGCCTGGAGGACGCGGCGGGTGGCCTCCGAGAGCTCGGGACCTACCCCGTCGCCGGGGATGAACGTGACGCGGTGGGCCATTGGTGAAGCTCCTCTCGTCAAACTCAGCGCCGCGACTCAACGCCGCTGTCGGTCGCGTCGAGAACCATGACGGTCCATCTGCGGGATCAGGGTATCTCGGCTCCGATTCTGGGAACGAACGAGCCGGGCGGCCCTCCGTGGCATCCCAGCCGCCGTAGCTGACCAGCACGGTCGTTACCGACCGGTAGCCTCGCCTACGATACGGAGGCTTGCACGGCAGGACGGGTGACCCACCCTGAAGACCTGGAGGCAGCGCCATGGCTGAGAGCGGTAAAGGCAAGGGCCTGGAGGGCGTGGTCGCCGCGCAGACGAAGATCTCCGACATCGACGGTCAGCGGGGCAAGCTCCTCTACGCCGGCTACGACATCGCCGACCTGGCCGCGCACTCCGGCTTCGAGGAGACCGTCTACCTTCTCCACCACCTGGAGCTGCCCACCCGCGCCCAGCTCGACCAGGTCAGCGGCGCGCTTCGTGAGGCGGCCACGCTCGACAGCCTGCTGGTCCAGTTGCTCGAGGCGGTCGCGAACCAGACCGGGCCGATGACCGCCCTGCGCACCGCCGTCTCCGCCGCCGGGGTGCACGACCCCGACCACGGGGACGAATCGCCCGAGGCGAACCTCCGCAAGGCCTACCGCCTGATCGCCCAGACGCCCCTGGTCGTCGCCGCCTACCAGCGGCTGCGCAGCGGTGGGGCGGCCGTCGCGCCACGCGGTGACCTCTCGCTGGCAGGCAACTTCCTGTTCGCGCTCGGCGGCAAGGACCCCGATCCCGCCCTCGCGGGCGAGTTCGACACCTGCCTGGTGCTCTACGCCGACCACACCATGAACGCGTCGACCTTCGCCGGCAGGGTGGCGGCGGCCACCCTTGCGGACATGTACGCGGCCGCCACCGCGGCGGTCGCAACCCTACAGGGCCCGTTGCACGGCGGCGCCATCGAGCAGGTGCGCTACATGCTCGACGAGATCGGCACCCCCGACCGGGCCAGCCAGTGGGTCAAGGAGCGGCTCGGCAGCAAGAAGAAGGTGATGGGCTTCGGCCACCGCGTCTACAAGACCTGGGACCCGCGCGCGGTGATCCTGCGCGAGATGGCCGAGCGGATCGGCAAGCAGCTCGGGGACACCCGCTGGTACGAGATCTCGGCCAGGATCCAGGAGACGGTGATGGAGGAGCGCGGCCTGTTCCCCAACGTCGACTTCTACACGGCCAGCGTCTACTCCGCCCTCGGCATCCCGCCCGACCTCTACACCTGCCTGTTCGCGGTCGCCCGCATGGCCGGCTGGACGGCCCACATCCGCGAGCAGTACGCCGACAACCGCCTGATCCGCCCCGACTCCGAGTACACCGGCCCGCCGCCGCGCCCCTACCAGCCGGTCGAGGCGCGCGGCTGACGGCGGCCGGTCGCTCCCCCGCCAGAAGGAGCCTGTAGTGGCCGACCCGACCACCCGCGACCAGTCACCGACCGGGGCCGACACCGAGATCCGGCCGTTCCGCATCGACGTCCCCCAGGCCGACCTCGACGACCTGCACCAGCGCCTGGCCCGCACCCGCTGGCCCGACCAGCTGCCCGGCGCCGGCTGGGACTACGGCATCCCGCTCGGCTACGTCAAGGAGCTCGCCGAGTACTGGCGCACCACCTACGACTGGCGCGAGCACGAGGCCGAGCTGAACCAGTACCCGCAGTTCACCACCACGATCGACGGCGCCGACGTCCACTTCCTGCAGGTGCGCTCGCCCGAGCCGGACGCCCTCCCGCTGGTCGTCACCCACGGCTGGCCCGGCTCGGTCGCCGAGTTCCTCGACGTGGTCGGCCCGCTGTCCGACCCCAGGGCGCACGGCGACGACCCGTCCGACGCCTTCCACCTGGTGGTCCCGTCGATCCCCGGCTTCGGCTTCTCGGGGCCGACCCGCGACCGGGGCTGGGACGTGCGCCGGGTCGCGAGGGCGTGGTCCGAGCTGATGCGGCGCCTGGGCTACGACCGCTACGGCGCCCACGGCGGTGACTGGGGCGCGACCATCTCCCGGGAGCTGGGCCGGATCGCCCCAGAGCACGTCGTCGGCGTCCACCTGACGATGATGTCGTCGGCGGTGCCGGTCGGCCCGCCGGACGAGGCGGAGCTGGCCAGCCTCCCCGAGGCCGAGCGGCAGCGCACGCGGGCCTCCGCGGAGCGCCGGGCGCACCTGCTTCAGCACGAGATGGGCTACGGGATGATCCAGTCCACCCGCCCGCAGACGCTGGCCTACGGGCTCACCGACTCGCCGGTCGGCCAGCTCGCCTGGATCATGGAGAAATTCAAGGCGTGGACGGACTCCTCCGAGCTGCCCGAGGAGGCGGTCGACCGGGACCGCCTGCTGACCAACGTGATGCTGTACTGGCTGACCGCCACGGCCGGCTCCTCGGCGCGCCTGTACTACGAGTACGCCCAGGCGCTGCGCGGCGGCGGCTGGGGCGCGCCCGAGGAGCCGTCGAGCGTGCCGACCGGGCTGGCGCTGTTCCCCCGTGAGCTCTCCCTGCCCGTGCGGCACCTCGCCGAGCGGACCAACAACATCGTGCAGTGGTCGGAGTTCGACCGCGGCGGCCACTTCGCCGCCATGGAGGAGCCCGACCTGGTGGTCGGCGACGTGCGCAGGCTCTTCGCCCGGCTCCGCTGAGCGCCGGCCGCAATCCGGGGTCAGGCGGGCTGCGGGCGGGGCAGCAGGCCGGCGGCGCGGATGACCTCGGGGACGCCGGTGGCCGGCCCGACGCCCATCAGGTGGACGCCGCGCACGCCAGGCAGGGCGCGCACGCCCTCGACCATCTCGGCGGCGAGGGCGATGCCCTCGGCCCGCTGGTCCCGGGCGGCGTTCAGGCGTTCGATGATCGTCACTGGCACGGACCAGCCCGGCAGCCGGGCGAACCGCTCGAGCTGCGCGGCCGAGCGTGGCGGCAGCACCCCCGCCAGGATCGCCACCCGGTCGGGCAGGCCGCGGCCTGCCAGCAGCTCCAGCCAGGCGGCGAAGGCGGCCAGGTCGTAGACCGGCTGCGTCTGGACGAAGCGGGCGCCGGCCGCGACCTTGGCGGCCAGGCGGGCGCCGCCCGACGGGTCGGCCTTCCCCGGCGCCTCGGCCACGCCCACCAGGAAGCGGGCCGGCGGGTCGAGCGGCCCGCCCTCGGGGCCGACCCCGTCGCCGAGCGCGGCCGCCAGCCGCGCCAGCCCGATCGCGTCCAGGTCGAAGACGGCCTTGGCGTCGCCGAACGGCCCCACCTCCAGCGGGTCGCCCGAGAGGCACAGGATCGCGCGCATGCCGAGCGCGTGCGCGCCCAGCAGGTCGGCCGCGAGGGCCAGGCGGTTGCGGTCCCTGCAGGTGAGCTGCAGCACCGGCTCGAGGCCCTCGCCGGCGGCGATCACGGCCGCCGCCAGCGGCGACATCCCCACCCGCGCGGCCGCGTTGTCGGTCAGGTTGACCGCGTCGACCAGGCCGGCGAGCTGCGCGGCGGCGCGGCGCACCAGCCCGGCGTCCGGTGAGCGCGGCGGCACCAGCTCACCGGTGACCACGAAGCGCCCGTCGTCGAGCAGCCCGGCGAGGCGGCCGCTGCTGCTCACCGTCGCCCTTCCGCCGGTACCAGGGCACGCGCCGCCCGCACGGTGTTGGTCAGCAGCATGGCGACGGTCATCGGCCCCACCCCGCCCGGCACGGGGGTGAGCGCGCCGGCCACCTCGGCCACCTCCGGCGCCACGTCGCCGACCAGCGCGCCGCCGATGCGGTGGTTGCCGAGGTCGACCACTGCGGCGCCCGGCTTGACCATCTCGGGGGTGACCATCGCCGGCCGGCCGGCCGCCGCGACCAGCACGTCGGCCTGCCTGGTGAAGTCGCCGAGGTGGCGGGTGCCGGTGTGGCACAGGGTCACGGTCGCGTTGGCCCCCGGCGCCTTGGCCGAGAGCATCACCGCCAGCGGCCGCCCGACCAGCAGGCCGCGGCCGAGCACCACCGCGTGGCTGCCCTCCACCGGCACGCGCTCGTGGCGCAGCAGCTCGACGATGCCGGCAGGGGTGCACGGGGTGAACTCCGGGTCGCCGCGGAGCAGCCGGCCCTCGTTCCACGGGTGCAGGCAGTCGACGTCCTTGGCCGGGTCGATCGCCTCCTGGACCCGCACCGGGTCGAGCCCGTGTGGCAGCGGCAGCTGGACGATGATGCCGTGCACGGCCGGGTCGGCGTTCAGCTCGGCGACGGCGTCCTCCACCTGGGCCTGGCTGGCAGCGGCGGGCAGGGCGACACGGCGCGACTCCACCCCGGTGGCCGCCGCCGCCCGCTGCTTGGCGCCGACGTAGATGTGGGACGCCTGGTCGTCGCCGACCAGCACCGCCGCAAGGCCCGGCCTGCGCCCCGCCTCGGCGAGCCGCTCCGCCTCGGTGGCCAGCTCGGCGCGGAGGCGCGCGGCCAGCGCCTTGCCGTCCAGGATTCTCGCGGGCATCTCGTCTCCTTAGCCGTCGTCGCCGCGCGGGGCCACTCCACCGGTGGCCGGCGGACGCCCCGCGACCCGCCACAACGCTACCGCGCCCGACCGCCGCGGCACCGCCCGCGCCGCGGCGCCGCGGCCCGCCGGTTGGCGTGGCGGATCGCGCGCAGGCCCAACCGGACGACCACGGCGACGGTCACGAGCGGGCCGGCGCAGGCGAGCTTCTGGAGAGGCGGCGAGGCCGCTCCCGTGGCCTTTAGCTGGCAAGGTCGCCCTGCCGCTGGCGTGGAGAGGGTCGAGGACCACACTGTCTCGGGGCGAGAGGGTCGAGGCCCGGAGGGAGGGAGGATGGCGGACGGGCGGGAGCGAGCGGGCGGGGGTCGGCGGCGTCCGACGCCCGCCGAGGTGTCGGCGGCCGGCGGACGGCTTCTGCCTGACGTCATCCGGCCTGGCTTGCTGGTGCTGTTCTGCGGGATCAACCCGGGCCTGTACTCGGCCGCGGCCGGGCACCACTTCGCCAGGCCGGGCAACCGCTTCTGGAAGGCGCTGCAGCTCGCCGGCTTCACGCCCGGGCTGCTCGCCCCCGAGCAGGACGGCGAGCTGCCCGACCACGGGCTCGGCGTGACCAACCTGGTCGACCGGGCCACCGCCGGCGCGGCGGAGCTGTCGCCGGGAGAGCTCCGCGCGGGCGCGGCGGCGCTGGCGGCCAAGGTCGAGGCGGCCCGTCCGGCCTGGGTGGCGTTCCTCGGCATCGGCGCCTACCGGGTCGCGTTCGCCGCGCCTGCCGCCGCGGTCGGCCCGCAGCCCGGCCCGCTCGGGGGCGCCCGCGTCTGGGTGCTGCCCAACCCGAGCGGGCGGGCGGCCCACTACCAGCTCCCCGACCTGGTCGTCGCGTTCGCCGCGCTGCGGCGGGCGGCGCTGCCGCCCTCGGGTGGCCCGGCTACTTCTGCTGCACCAGGTTGCCGACCGGTTGGTCCTGCCTGAGCGCGTTGAACAGGGCCAGCGCCCTGGCGCGGTCCCAGATCACCACCGAGCCGGCGCCGGGCAGCGTCTGGGTGGTGGCGACCGGCACGGTGGTCGCGACCCCCTTGCCGTTGCTCACCGCGCGCATCGCGAACGGGAAGCGGATCAGGTGGTAGACGTGGTCGCTGCGGTTCACCGCGACGGAGTCGGCGCCGTTGAAGGCGAGCGGCACGCTGCGCAGCGGGTTGAGCAGCACGCTCGGGGCGGTCAGCCGGCCGATCAGGGCGCTGAGGAACTGCTGCTGGCGCACCACCCGGTCCAGGTCGCCCCGGCCTCCGGCGCGGGTGCGCACGTAGCCGAGGGCCTGCCGGCTGTTGAGCACCTGGCAGCCAGGGTTCAGCCTGAGGCCGGCCTTGGGGTCGTTCATCGCCTTTGGGATGCACATGCTCACGCCGCCGGCCGCGTCGACCAGCGAGGCGAACCCGTCGAAGCCGATCTCCATGTAGTGGTCGATGCGGATCCCGGAGACGCCCTCCACCGTCTGGGCGAGCAGCTTGGGACCGCCGAAGGCGTAGGCGGCGTTGAGCTTGTTGCGGCCGTGGCCCGGGATCGGGACGTAGGAGTCGCGCGGCAGGCTGACCAGGGTCGGGGCACCGCTGCGCGGGATGTGCAGCAGCATCATGGTGTCGGTGCGGCGGCCGGCCGCCTGGCCGGTCCCGAGCCGCTTGCGCTCGGCGGCGCTCAGCCCCTCGCGGCTGTCCGAGCCGACGATCAGCCAGTCGGCACCCGGCGTGACCGCCGGCCTGCCTGCCCAGTCGGTGAGCGCGTCCACCCGGTTGAGGCGCGAGTCCACCATCACGAAGACGACCAGCATCGCGACCAGGAGCAGCACGAGCACCAGCAGCAGGCCCCTGCCCCAGCGCCGCCGGCGGCGCGGCCGCACCGCCATCGGCGGCGGCCCTCCGACCGGCGGCCCGAGCGGCTCGGTGGGCATCCGGGAGCCCGGCGCCACCGGCTGCGCACTCCGGTCGCGGGGCCACTCCTGTCGCCAGCCGCTCATCGCAAACCCTCCGTCATCGCCTCATGGCGGACACCTTAACGTGCCCCGCGGTCCCGCTCTCCAACCAATCGGCCAGGACACGATCCTCCCAGGCGTGGGTCAGCGCGAGGTCAACGTTGGAGAAACTCCTGATCAACAAGACCACCGAGGCGATCGCCCCTGGCGCCGCCCGCCGCGACGAACCGCCAGCTCAGGGACCCGAACGAGCACCTTGCACCTCAACCTCACCTCGAAGCTTGCTCCGCTGCCTCGGAACGAGAAGCGGTGAAGCTGCCCTGGATACTTTGGTTCCCGCAAAGGCGACCCGAGGCCCAAACAGGGGGACCCGATGGGGGGTCCGGGGGGAGCTGTCTCGGGCTTCGCCCGGATCAACCTAGTGCCGGAAGTGGCGGCGGCCGGTGTGGAGCATGGTCAGGCCGAGGCGCTCGGCGGCCGCCGTGACCTCGGCGTCGCGGACGCTGCCGCCCGGCTGGGCCACCGCGCTGACGCCGGCGGCCGCCAGCTCCTCGACGCCGTCGGGGAAGGGGAAGAAGGCGTCGCTGGCCGCGGCCGCGCCGGCGGCGCGGCCGCCCGCCTTGGCGACCGCGATCTTGACGGCGTCGACCCGGCTGGTCTGGCCGGGGCCGACGCCGACGATGCGGCCAGCGGCCGCGAGCACGATCGCGTTCGACTTGACGTGCTTGGCCACCGTCCAGGCGAGGGCCAGGTCGTCCATCCGCCGCGGGTCGGGCGCCTGGCCGGCGACCAGCGTCCAGCTGGCCGGGTCGTCGCTGGCCACGTCGGCCTCCTGGACGAGCAGGCCGCCGGCCACCGAGCGGACCCCGAGCCGCGGCCCCGGGCGCAGGGGGGCGACCTCGAGCAGGCGCAGCGAGCGCTTGCCCGCCAGCACCTCGCGGGCGGCCTCGTCGAAGCCGGGGGCGACCACGACCTCGGTGAACACCTCGGCGATGCGCCGCGCGGTCGCCTCGTCGAGCGGCAATGACAGCCCGACCACGCCGCCGTACGCGCTCACCGGGTCGCCCGCTAGGGCCGCTGCGTAGGCCGCCTCCAGGGTCTCGCCCGGCGCGGCGCCACACGGGTTGGTGTGCTTGACGATCACCGCGAAGGGCCGCTCGGCGTACTCCGCGACCACGCCGAGCGCCGCGTCCGCGTCGAGCAGGTTGTTGTAGGACAGCTCCTTGCCGGCGAGCTGTACGGCTCCAGCCAGGCCGCCTGGTCCGCTGGCGTAGAGGGCGGCCGCCTGGTGCGGGTTCTCCCCGTAGCGCAGCGTGCGCGAGCGCCTGCCGGCGAGCGGCAGGGTGGCCGGGAAGGGGTCGCCGCGGTCGAACCAGGCCGCCACCTGGGCGTCGTAGGCGGCGGTACGGGCGAACGCCTTGGCCGCGAGGGCGCGGCGCTCCTCCATGGTGGTGCCCCCGGCGGCCAGCGCGGCGACGACCAGCCCATAGTCGGCAGTGTCGCAGGCCACCGCGACGGAGGCGAAGTTCTTGGCCGCGGCCCGCACCATCGCCGGCCCGCCCACGTCGATCATCTCGACCACCCGGTCCTCGTCGGCGGCCGGGTCGGCGGCGGCCGACTCGAACGGGTACAGGTTGCAGACGACCAGGTCGAAGGGTTCGATCCCGGCCGCGTCGAGCTGGTCGAGGTGGTCGGGCCGGCGCCGGTCGGCGAGCAGGCCGGCGTGGACCGCCGGGTGCAGCGTCTTGACCCGGCCGTCGAGCAGCTCCGGGGTGCCGGTGACGGCCTCCACCTGGGTCACGGCCAGCCCGTGGCCGGCGAGGACCGCTGCCGTGGAGCCGGTCGAGACGACCTCGACCCCGGCCTCGCCCAGCGCGGCGGCGAGCGGCTCGAGGCCGCCCTTGTCGTACACGGACACCAGCGCGCGGCGGATGGGCTGACGGTCGCTCACGGGACTCCCTCCGGGGTCGCCAGTCCGGGCCGGACCGGGTCGGGCAGGATGCGCGCGTGACGGCCGTCGACCTGGACGCGGCCGTGGGCGACCAGCCGCACGGCGGCAGGCAGCAGCCGATGCTCCTCGCGCTTGATGCGCTCGTGCAGGGAGGCCTCGTCGTCGTCCGGCTCGACCGTGACCGCCGCCTGGAACAGCACCGGCCCGTGGTCGACCTGCTCGTCGACCAGGTGCACGGTGCAGCCGGTGACGCGCACGCCGTAGGCCAGGGCGTCGCGCACGGCGTGGGCGCCGGGGAAGGCAGGAAGCAGGCTGGGGTGGGTGTTGACGATGCGGTCGGGGAAGGCACGCACGAAGCCTGGGCCGAGGATGCGCATGAACCCGGCGAGGCACACCGCGTCCGGGCGGGCCGCGGCGACGGCGGCCTGCACGGCGCGGTCGAAGGCGGCCCGGTCGGGGTGGTCGGCGAGGCGGACCACCGCGGTCGGGACGCCGGCGCGGCGCGCCCGGTCGAGGCCGCCGGCATCGGGCCGGTCGCTGGCCACCAGCACCACCTCGACCCCGAAGCCGGGGTCGGCCGCCGCGTCGAGCAGCGCCTGCAGGTTGGAGCCCTGCCCGGACAGCAGCACGGCCACCCGCTTGACCTCCGCCAAGGTGCCTCCTGGGTGCTCGGGGCGGCCGCGCGGGATCGAGGTCGGCCCGAGCGGCGCGGCCCGCCTCCTGACCGATGCGGATGCTGCCACCGCGCTCCCGCGCGGGCAACCACGCGCCCACAGCCGGCCTCCACTACAGAAACGCTCGGTGGCCAGCCGTCGCGCGGCGGCGGGCCACCTCGCTCATGCCGGCGCTCAGGAAGGCGCGCGTTTGTGCCGAGATTGCTGCCAGCCGTGGCATGTGATTCACTGCGCCGACCTGCAACGACGCAGTGAGTCAACGCACCAGCGGGGCCGCCTTGACGCCCGGCGCTGGTCTTGGAGCCCCACGGACCCGCCGCCGTGTGCGAACCTTTGCGGGTAATCCCGAACGAGTGGAGCAAGATGCGCATGCCGGACCAGCAAGTCGCTGGAGAGGCCGCGCCGCTGGCGTGGCCGGTCGGCGCCCGTGCACTCGCCTGGCGGCCCGGCTCGACGGCTGAGCGTCTCGGCCTCACCTGCCTGGCCGCCGCCGGGGCCTCGTTCGTCTACCCGGCGCTGAGCCGGACCACCGGCCTGCAGGCACCGTGCCTGCTGCGCCTGCTCACCGGCATCCCCTGCCCGTTCTGCGGGATGACGACGGCGGCCACCTCGCTGGCGGCCGGGGAGCCGGCCGCCGCGCTCGCGGCCAACCCGTTCGTGCTGGTGCTGGTCGCCTTCACCGGGTTGATGGCCGCGCTGATGCTGGCGCGGGCGCTGGGACTGGCCCGCCCGCCGACACCCTGGGCGCCGGCATCGCGGCGGGCCGCCTGGTCGCTTGGGGTGGTGCTGGCCGGTGCGAGCTGGCTCTTCCAGCTCCACCGCTTCGGGCTGATCTGACCGCGAAGGCAACGCCGGCGCGTCGACGACGCCAGCCGAGCCGCCGAAGACGAGGAGGACGTATGAGCGAGGGGACCCCTCCCCAAGACCCGCGTGAGGGCGGGCAGGGCCAGCAGGGTGGCGAGCAGTGGACGCCGCCGCCGGGCACGCCACCGCCGCCCCAGGGCGGCTACCCGCCCGCGCCACCACCCGGCTACGGGCAGCCGCCGAGCGGAGGGTACGGCCAGCCGCCCGGCTCGACGCCGCCCCCGCAGGGCTACGGGCAGCAGCCGGGTGGGTGGGGCGCGCCGCCCGGGCAGAACTGGGGCCAGGGTGGCCCGCCCCAGGCGGGCGGCAGCGGCCTCGACCAGAACGTCGCCTCCGGCCTTGCCTACGTGCTGACCTTCATCACCGGGATCATCTTCCTGCTCACCGACAAGCGTCCCGAGGTCCGCTACCACTCGATGCAGGCGATCCTGTTCGGGATCGTCTGGCTGGTGATCTCCCTCGCGGGCCGGTACATCGGGATCGGCCTGCTCGGCCTGGTGTTTTGGCTCGCCTCGATCGGGATGTTCGTCCTGTGGATCGTCCTGATGATCCAGGGCTTCCAGGGCAACCACTTCAAGCTGCCGGTGCTCGGCGACCTCGCCGAGCAGCAGGCTGCCAAGCCGATGTAGCGGCGAGCCGATATACACACGGGGGGCACGCACAAGGCGCGCCCCCTGAGCGCAAGGAGAGAGGATGTCGCAGGGATACGGGCCACCAGACCCCAACCAGCCCAGTCCGGGCCAACAGCAGTACGGCCAGCAGCCACCCGGTCAGCAGCCACCCGGTCAGCAGCCGCCCGGGTACCCGCCGCCCAGCTACCCGCCCGCCCCGCCTCCCGGCTACGGGCAGCAGCCGCAGCAGCCCTCCTACAGCCCGGCGATGGACCAGCCAGGCACCTACATGGGCCGGCAGCTCGCCAACTGGTTGCAGCGCGTCGGCGCGGCCCTGATCGACTACCTGATCACGGCCATCCCGGTGATCGTCATCCTGATCCTGGCGGGCGCGATCTTCAGCAACAGCGACTCGGGCGGCGCCTCGGCCGGGGCCGGCGTGCTGCTGGGGCTCGCCTACCTGGGATCGTTCGCGCTCGGCATCTACAACCGGGCGATCATGCAGGGCCGCACCGGGCAGAGCTGGGGCAAGAAGGCGCTCAACCTGCGCCTGGTCCGCATGGCCGACGGCCAGCCGCTCGGTGGCCTGATGTGCTTCGTGCGCGACATCGTCCACGTCCTGGACGGCATCTGCCTGATCGGGTACCTGTTCCCACTGTGGGACGCCCGCAGGCAGACCTTCTCCGACAAGATCATGAACTCGGTGGTCCTCTCCGAGGCAGCCTGAGCGCGGCGGTCGCGATCGAAGGGGGCGCGCCTGGCAGGCGCGCCCCCTTCGACGTTTGCGGCCCGGTTGTCACTGCCGCCCCGTATCCTCCGAGATATCGCTGGTCAGGAGCCTCCTCAGGGAAGGGGAGCGGGGATGACGGCTGCCGGCAACGGGCAGGGAGCGGGTCCGGCGGGGCGCGGCCCGGGCGACGGTTTCGGCCCGTCGCCGGGCGAGGCCTACCTGGGGGCGACCCCATGGGCGGTCGTCGACCTGGAGACCACCGGCTTCGACCCGTGGCCGCAGCACCGCGCGGTGGAGGTCGCCGTGGTCAGGCTGGCGCCAGCCGGCTCCGTGGTGGCCGAGTTCGACACCCTGGTCAACCCCGGCCGGGCGGTCGAGGCCACCGAGATCCACGGCATCACCGATCAGATGCTGCGCCACGCCCCGCCGTTCGCCGAGGTCGCCGGCGAGGTCGCCGCCCTGCTCGAGAGCGCCGTGGTGGTCGCCCACAACGTCCTGTTCGACGTCGGCTTCCTGCGCGGCGAGTTCCAGCACGCCGGCCTCACCCTGCCGCCGGTCGCCGCCCTGTGCACCGCGCAGCTCACCCGCCTGCTCTACCCTGACACCGAGGCCAAGCTGGCCGAGTGCTGCCGCCGCTTCGGCATCGACCACGGCGCGCCGCACACCGCGCTGTCCGACGCGCGCGCGACCGCCCGCCTGCTCACCCTCCACCTCGAGACGGCCAGGGCGCGCGGCCTGATCACCCTGGCCGACCTGGAATGGCTGCCCGGCCCGCCGCTGCCCCCTGGCTGGGGTCCATGGCCGCGCGGCGGCCGCGGCCTGCGCCGCGCCGACGTCCCCCAGCTGCCGGCCCTGCGCGGCGGCGCCCACCGCTGACGGCCGGACCTACGACCGCTCCGCCGGCGGCGTGGTGAGCAAGTGGACGTGCAGGTCCTCGGCGGGCGGGGTCCAGCGCTCGGGGTCGGCCGGGTGCTGCTCGCCCGAGCGGATGTCGCGCACTTCGTGGCCGCCTGAGGCCTCCCCTGAAGGGAACCAGACGTAGGGGATGCCCTTGCGCTCGGCGTTGCGGATCTGCTTGCCGTACCTGGACGGCTCGTGCGCGACCTCGCAGGGGACGCCGCGGGCGCGCAGGGCGGCCGCCACGGCGTCGCAGCGCTCCCTGTCCTCCTCGGACGGCAGCGCCACCAGCACGCACGACGGCGTGCGCCGGCTGGCGCGCAGCAGGTCCTGGCCGAACAGGCGCCCGAGGATGCGGGTGACGCCGATGGACAGGCCGTTCCCCGGGAAGCGCACGCCGGTCCCGGCGGAGGCGAGGTTGTCGTAGCGGCCGCCGGCGCAGATCGTCCCGAGGCTCTCGTGGCCGGCCATGACCGCCTCGTAGACGGTGCCGGTGTAGTAGTCCAGGCCGCGGGAGATGCGCAGGTCGGCCACGGTGCGACCGGGGATCCGGGCGGCGGCGCGCATCACCTCGGTCAGCTCGGCCAGTCCCTCGTCCAGCAGGTCGTCGCGCAGGCCGAGGGAGCGCACGGCGTCGGCGAACGAGCCGTCCTCGCTGGAGATGCGGGCGACCTCGAGGCACGCCTTGGCCTGCGCCTGGTCCAGCCCGAGCGACTCGACGAGCTGGGCTCCCACCGCGGCCTCGCCGATCTTGTCGAGCTTGTCGACCGTGCGCAGGGTCGCCTGGGTGTCCTCGATGCCGAGGGCGCGGTAGCAGCCCTCAAGGACCTTGCGGTTGTTGACCCGCATGATCACCGGCGGGATGGGCAGGGACCCGAGCACGTCGTGGGCCACGGCCAGCAGCTCGGCGTCGGCGTACAGGCCGAGCGTGCCCTGGCCGACGATGTCCGCGTCGACCTGGAGGAACTCCCGGTAGCGGCCCTCCTGCGGGCGCTCACCGCGCCAGGACTTCTGCATCTGGTAGCGGCGCAGGGGGAATTGCAGCCGGCCGCGGTGCTCCAGCACGTAGCGGGCGAACGGCACGGTCAGGTCGAAGTGCAGCCCGAGGCCGGCGTCGTCGGAGTCGTGCTCGGCCTGCAGGCGGCGCAGGACGTAGATCTCCTTGTCGGTCTCGCCCTTCGCCAGGAGCTGGTCGAGCGGCTCCACCGCGCGGGTCTCGACCGGCACGAAGCCGTGCAGCTCGAAGCGGGCCCGGATGCGGTCGAGCAGCTCCTGCTCGACCAGGCGTTGCTCCGGCAGCCACTCGGGGAAGCCGCTGAGCGGCTGGGGTCCTCTCATGGCGCCGAATGCTACCTGCGCGACGGGCGCGGCCGCAGGCGCATCACCCGCGGCCGGCGTGCTCGCACCCGGACGGGCGCCGCCGGTCGCCCGGCGGCAGGCGTCACGAACAGGGCGGCAGCGTGGTGGTGGTCGTGGTCGACGTGGTGGTCGTGGTCGTCGTTGTGGTGGTGGTCGTGTCGGTCGTCGTGGTCGACCCGCTGGTGGTGGTCGTGGTCGTGCCGGGCAGGCACGGCGCGGTCGTGTTCGGCGGCGTGGTCTTGGAGGTGGTGGTCGCGCCGCGCGTGGTCGTGGGCCTCGCGGTGGTGGTGGTCGCGTGGCTGGTGGTGGTCGGCGCGCGGGTCGTGGTGGTCCCAGGGAGCCCCCCGCCGCCAGACCCGGCGGCGACCGCGGACGTGCCGGACGCGCCGCCGACGGGCGGGCCGCCGCCCCCGAAGCCGCTGCGGTCGTAGAAGGCGGCCCAGCCGAGCACCGTGTCCACGTAGTCCCAGGAGTGGTTGTAGGCGTACAGCGCCTGCCTGAGCTGCGCCGGGTCGGACAGGTCACCGCCGTGGGCGAGGCAGAGGTAGGCGGAGGCGCTGACGCTGGCGTCGAAGAAGTTGTTGGGGTCGGCGATCCCGTCGTGGTTGCCGTCGCGGCCGAGCGAGCGCCAGGTGGACGGGAGGAACTGCATCGGCCCGACGGCCTGGTCCCAGGTGGCGTTGCCGTCGAGGCGGCCGCCGTCGCTGTCGTGGATGGTGCCGCCCCCGGCGCGCCCGTCCAGCGGCGGGCCGAGGATCGCGGGCGTGACGTCGCCGGCCGCGGTGAAGCGGGTCGCGGAACCTCCGTGACGGCCGTGGTTGGACTCGATCCGGCCGATCCCGGCCAGCACGCTCCAGCGCAGGTGGCAGCTCGGGTCGAAGCCCGCCGCCCAGCTCTCCCCGACGTGGTAGGCGCGCAGCGCCAGCGGCGGGATGGCCCCGTCGGCGCCGGGCGGGACCAGCCAGGAGGCCGGCGTGCCCGAGGTCACCCCGTTGCCTGCGGCCGTCGCCTGCGCGGCGGCCCGGTCCCGCTCGGCCTGCGCCGCCGCCGCCTGGCCGGCCAGCCACGCCTGGCGGGCCTCCTCCGCCTCCTGGCTGCCGGACTGGCCAGAGGCGAACAGGCCCGGCTCGCCCCGCACGTCGAGCACCCTCGGCAGCGACCCTGGTAGCAGGCTGACGCAGACGAGGCCGAGCAGCAGCCAGCCAAAGCCGGACAGAAGCCGCTGCCGCACCATGGTGAGGCCAGGAAGCCGGATCGGTATCCGGGGAAGTTTCATCGATCGCACGCCCTTACTACGCAAACCGGCGCCTATGGTGCCACGAGCACCCCACCCGCGTCGTCCCCCTCGGCCAGACCGATGGATGAGACGTCAGGGAACGGGTGGGTATGGGCACGATCACCGGCACCGCCTAGCCCTTGATGGTCCTCACCGCGAGCTCGGCGGTCTCGGTGGGGTTGCGGCCCACGCGCACGCCGGCGGCCTCGAGGGCCTCGGCCTTCGCCTGGGCGGTGCCGCTGGAGCCCGAGATGATCGCGCCGGCGTGGCCCATGCGCCTGCCCGGCGGCGCCTCGAAGCCGGCGATGTAGGCGACCACCGGCGTGGACATCCGCTCGGCCACGAAGCGGGCGGCCTGCTCCTCCTCGTCCCCGCCGATCTCGCCGATCATCACCACCGCCTCGGTCTCCGGGTCGGCCTCGAAGCGGGACAGCACGTCGATGAAGCTCGACCCGACCACGGGGTCGCCGCCGATGCCCACCGCGGTGGTCTGCCCCACGCCGGCCTCGGCCATCTCGTACATCACCTGGTAGGTGAGCGTGCCGGAGCGGGAGACCAGGCCGACCGGCCCCTGGTGGGTGACCTCGCCGGGGATGATGCCGACGTTGGCCTTGCCCGGGGAGATCACCCCAGGGCAGTTCGGCCCGACCAGCGCGACCCCCTTGGCGCGCACGTAGTTCCAGGCCCGCGTCATGTCGAGCACGGGGATGTTCTCGGTGATCAGCACGACCGTGCCGATGCCGGCGTCGACCGCCTCGTAGAGGGCGTCGACCGCGAAGCGGGCAGGCACGAAGATCAGCGAGGTGTTGGCGCCGGTCTCGGCGACCGCGGAGGCCACCGTGTTGAACACCGGGATGCCCTCGACGTCCTGGCCGGCCTTGCCCGGCGTGACGCCGGCGACCACCCTGGTGCCGTAGGCGCGGTTGCGCAGCGCGTGGAAGCGGCCCTCGCGGCCGGTGAGGCCCTGGACGACGAGCCGGGTGTCGCTGTCGACGAGGATGGCCATGGCTACGCCTCCCCCCCGCCGGCGCCGGCGAGCTCGACCGCTCTCGAGGCCGCCTCGAGCATGGTGGCGGCGGGCACGACCTTCTCCGACGGCGAGGCCGCCAGCAGCCGCCTGCCCTCCTCGGCGTTGGTGCCGTCCAGCCGCACCACCAGGGGGACCGTGAGCTTGTCGCCGAGCCGCTCGAGGGCGTCGAGGATGCCCTGGGCGACCAGGTCGCCGCGGGTGATGCCGCCGAAGATGTTGACGAGCACGCTGCGCACCTTGGGGTCGGAGAGGATCACCTCCAGGCCGGAGGCCATCGTCTCGGCGGAGGCGCCGCCGCCGACGTCGAGGAAGTTGGCCGCCTTGCCGCCGGCCTGGGCGACCACGTCGAGGGTCGACATCACCAGGCCGGCGCCGTTGCCGATGATGCCGACCTGGCCGTCGAGCTTGATGTAGTTGAGGCCGCGCTCCTTGGCCTCCTGCTCCTGCGGGTCGACCGCGAAGGTGTCGCGCAGCTCCTCGAGCTCGGGATGGCGGACCAGCGCCGAGTCGTCCAGGGTGACCTTGCCGTCGAGCGCCTTGACCTGCCCGTCGCGCGTGAGCACCAGCGGGTTGACCTCCACCAGCATGCAGTCGTTGGCGACCAGCACCTGGTAGAGCCTGGTGAGCAGCTCGCCGGCGCCCTTGCGGGCCTCCGCGGCGAAGCCGGCGCCGTAGACCACCTGGGCGACGTGGTAGGGGCGCAGCCCGACCAGCGGGTTCACCGCCACCTTGACGATCGCCTCCGGCTTGGCCTTGGCGACCTCCTCGATCTCGACGCCGCCCTCGGCCGAGGCCATCGCCAGGAAGCCCTTGCTGGCCCGGTCGTGCAGCAGGGCGAGGTAGTACTCCTCGGCGATCTGGGAGGCCTCCTCGACCAGCACCCGGCGCACCGTGTGGCCGCGGATGTCCATGCCGATGATCTGCTCGGCCAGCGCCCGCGCCTCGGCGGCGTCGCCGGCGAGCTTGATGCCGCCGGCCTTGCCGCGCCCGCCCGTCTGGACCTGCGCCTTCACCACCACCGGGCCGCCCAGCTCGGCCGCTGCCGCCTCGGCCTCAGCGGGCGACCAGGCAACCCGCCCCCTCGGGACGGCGACGCCGTGCTTGGCGAACAGCTCCTTCGCCTGATGCTCGAACAGGTCCATGCAGCACCTCTTCTCAAACGCTCGGTGGCCCTTCGCCGCTTGTGCGCTGGCTTCCCTCGTCGCTCCTTCGTCGCCTGTGGCTCCTTCGTCGCTCCTCAGTCCAGCCAGCGCGCGGCTACGGGCCACCTCGCTACTACCCAGCCGGCGCGCGGCTCAGGCCGCCGGGCTGAGCGCGGTCCGCAGCCAGTCGACGATCTTCTGCGTGGGGGTCCCCGGGGTGAAGATCTCCGCGACGCCCTGCTGCTTGAGGGCCTCGATGTCCTGCTGGGGAATGATCCCGCCCCCGAACACCAGCACGTCGTCGGCACCCTGCGCGCGCAGCAGCTCCATCACCCGCGGGAACAGCGTCATGTGGGCGCCGGAGAGGATCGAGAGGCCGACCGCGTCGGCGTCCTCCTGCAGGGCGGCGGCCACGATCTGCTCTGGGGTCTGGTGCAGTCCGGCGTAGACGACCTCGAAGCCGGCGTCGCGCAGGGCGCGGGCGACCACCTTGACGCCGCGGTCGTGGCCGTCCAGGCCCGGCTTGGCCACCACCACCCGGATGCGTCCCTGCGCCACGGTGCGCCGCCTTTCACTCGAGGGCCGTGCGCCCTCGACGACGCCGCGCCACGAGGGCCTCCGAGCTGGCCGGGCGGCGGGCGCGGCCGCGGCGGCCTACCCTGTGCCCGACCCACCGGAAGATACTACCCGCGCGGCCGCGCCAGCCCGCCGCGGCCGTGCCACCACCGGAGCCTCCGGACCCATGCCGAACCGCGACCAGCGCGCCGCCTACCTGCCGCCCCGCGCGGCCAAGGCCCGCAAGCTGATCCTGCGCAGCCAGCTCGGCCTCCCCTGGCTGCTCGCCGCCACGCTGGTCGCCAGCGTGATCCTGCTCGCCGGGGTGCTGCTGCTCGCAAGGGGTGGCCGCCCGGGCGGCCCCTGGGTGCGGGTCGACCCGCTGGCCACCTTCCCGCCAGGCGCCCTTGCCGAGGTCCCCCGGCGCGGGCTCGGCGGCCGCGTGGTGGTGGTCGACCGCCGCGACGGCGACCTGCGCGCCTTCGTCGGCCCGGCCGCCGCCTGCCCGGTCTCCCCCGACGGGCGCGGCTTCACCCGGCCGTGCACGCGCCAGTCCTGGGACGCCGACGGCGCCCCACGCACGCCCCACACCCCCCCGCTGACCCGGGTCCCCACCCGCCTGGCCAGCGGCGACCTCTACGTGGACCCGGGAGCTGCCGCCGACTGAAGCTCGCCCGATCGACGTCGCGCTCCAACGCTCCAGTCGAAGCAACGTCCAGCAATAGGCGTCGATCGGGCGAATTCATCTAGCGGCAGCTCCGGAGGGAGCTACCGCCGACTGAAGCCGGTCAGCCCTCCCACTCGACCTCGCGCACGCCGTCCAGCTTGGCGAGCTCCTCGATCAGGTGCTCGGTCTGGTAGCGCGGGGGCATCCGGGTGACCAGCAGCACCCGGCCGCCGTCCGTGCCGACCTCGCGCTCCAGGCCGCGCAGGCTGACCCCCTCGCCGTGGAGCAGCTCGACGACCCGCTCGACCGCGAACCCTGGGCCGGTGACGAGGGTGAGCTCCTCGCGGCTGGGGGCGCGGCTGCGCAGCAGGTTGCGGAAGGTGCGCAGGCCGTACAGGGCGGTGAGGACCAGCACCACGGCGCCGGCCGAGAGCAGGTAGCGGCCGACCCCGACGGCCACGCCGAGGGCACAGGTCGACCAGATGCTGGCCGCGGTGGTGAGCCCGCGGATGGTGAAGCCGTGGCGCAGGATGGCGCCGCCGCCGAGGAAGCCGATGCCGGTGACGATCTGGGCGGCCAGCCGGCTCGGGTCGGCGCCCTGGCCGAACCCGTACGCGGAGACGAGGGTGAACAGGCAGGTGCCGACGGCCAGCAGGACGTGCGTGCGCAGGCCGGCGGGCTGGTCGGCCAGCTCCCGCTCGGCGCCCACCAGCCCGCCGAGGACGGCGGCGAGGGCCAGCCGGGCGAGCTGTTCGAGGTCGGTGGGCATGTGCGCTCCAGCGAGGTCGGTCCGGCGATGCTATCCCGGCTGCCACCGTCTTCCTTCCTTAGTCACTTCTGACCATGAGCGCCTGGTCAACGGCCGTCGATAGCTCATCCGACGGGACGGCCGGCTGGAGGCGCGAAGAGGACAGGTGATCGCTCGGGTGGTGCGCGCGACCGCGCGCTCGGAGCGCGAGGCGCAGGCGATGGTGACGCGCTGGCGCCGCGAGATCGGGCCGCTGGAGCGCTGCCAGCCCGGCTTCCGCGGCGGCGTGGTGCTCTGCGACGGGCCGCACGTGCTCGCGGTCAGCTGCTGGGACGAGCCGAGGGCCGGCGCCGCCCTCGACCCGCTCTCGCTCTGCGTCGCCCGCACGACCTTCGCCGACCTGCTGGCCAAGCCGCTCTCCTGTCGCCTGCGGACGCTGTAGACGACCCATCTACGAGGGAATGCCGCGGGCGGCTTCCAGGTCGCTGACGGCCATCACCAGCTGCTTGGAGCCGTCCTGCTCGCCGGCGACGTAGACCGCCTCCAGGTTGATGCCTGCGTCGGCCAGCTGGCGGCAGTAGCGGCCGAGCGCGCCGGGCTCGTCGTCCATGGTCACCGCCAGCACCTCGCGCACCCGTTCGAGCCGCGCGCCCGCCTCGCGGAGCACCTTGACGGCGACGTCGGCCGGCTCCACCACCATGTGCGCGAGCGCCTCCTGGCCGGGCACGGCCAGCACCGCCAGCGCGACGATGTCGACGTCGTTCTCGCCGAGCAGCTCACTCAGGGCGGCCAGCGTGCCCGGGCGGTGCTCCAGCCTGACCACCAGCTCGGTCAGCACCCTCCCCACCTCCTCCTCGCGCGGCCGGCGCGCGCAGCCGGCGCGCCGGTTCCAGTCCTTCCGCCCCCTCGTGGTCGCGGTCGTGGTCGTCATGGTCCGGATGGGCCGCGGTGACCTGATGGTGCAACGTCTCGGCGTGGCTGGCATGCTCATCGGTTCCGGCCGGATCGAGGTGCACGTCGACCTCGGCCACGCCCGGCTGGCTGTGGAAGATACGGTGCCGCACCCGCTCGCCGAGGGCGTGCGCCTCGCCGAGCGGCAGGGCCGGGTCGACGGTCACGTGCACCAGCACGTGCAGCGAGCGGCCCAGCCAGCGGGCGCGCACGGCGTGGGCCTCACCGGCACCTGGCACCGACCCGGCCGCCCGCTCGATCGCGTCCACCACCTCCGGGTCGACGCGGTCGAGCAGGCGAGCGAGCACGTCGCGGACAGCGCCGACCAGCACCCAGACGATCGCCGCCGTCAGCAGCAGCCCGGCGACCGGGTCGGCGGCCGGCCAGCCCGCCCAGCTCCCGGCGATGCCGGCCGCGGCGGCGAGGCTGGCAAGGCCGTCGATGCGCGAGTGGCGCCCGTCGGCCTGTAGCGGCACGGAGTTGATGCGCCGGCCGACGCGCACCTTGTACTGCGCCACGGTCTCGTTGCCGAGCATGCCGACCAGGGCGGCGCCCAGCGCCCAGCCCGGGTTGCGCAACGCCCCGGCCTGCCCGGTCAGCTTGGCCAGCGACTCGGTCAGGGCGATCCCGGCGGAGGCCGCGATCGCGAGCACCACCAGCACGCCGGCGACGTCCTCGGCGCGGGCGAGGCCGAAGGTGTAGCGGCGGTCGGCACCGCGCCTGGCGACCGTGAACGCCACCAGCAGCGTGCCGGTGGTGAACACGTCGCCGAGGTTGTGGAAGCCGTCGGCGAGCAGCGCCACCGAGCCGCTGGCCGCGGCGAAGGCGAACTCGACCGCCGCGGTCAGGGCGAGCCCGGCGGCGGCCCGCACCACCGCCCTGACGCCCTCGTCCTCCCCCAGGCGCGTCCCCGCGACCGGCGCCGGCGCATGCCGGTGGCTACCGCCCACGACCGCCGTCCCAGCCGACGAGCTCGATCATGCCCCCCAGCGTGACCGACCGGTCCGGTCGACGGCAAGCACCCTCCGACTGCCCCGCAGGCAGGACGACGCTCTGGGGCGCGGCGGACGACTCGCTCACTGGCGGCTGCCATCGCCCCCTGGCGGCGGCGCGAGTAGGGTCTGTCGTAGCGCGACCGACGGAGGTGTCCCCATGAGCGCTCGAGCCGGCAGCGAAGCCCCCGACCGCAACCTCGCTCTGGAACTGGTCCGCGTCACCGAGGCGGCGGCGATGGCGGCCGCCCGCAAGATGGGCTACGGCGACAAGGAGGCCGTCGACCAGGCGGCGGTCGACGCCATGCGGGCGGTGCTCGGCTCGGTCGCCATGAACGGCATCGTGGTCATCGGCGAGGGCGAGAAGGACGCGGCGCCGATGCTCTACAACGGCGAGGAGATCGGCAACGGCCAGGACCCGCAGGTCGACATCGCCGTCGACCCGGTCGACGGCACCACCCTGACCGCCAAGGCCCAGCCCAACGCGATCGCGGTGGTGGCCCTCTCGGACCGGGGCACCATGTTCGACCCGGGGCCTTGCGTCTACATGGAGAAGCTTGCCGCGGGACCGGAGGGCGCCGGCGTGCTCGACTTCCAGGCACCCCTGGCGGAGAACCTGACCAAGCTCGCCAAGGCCAAGGGCGGCGACGTCAGCGACCTCACCGTCTGCGTCCTCGACCGGCCCCGCCACAAGGAGATCATCGAGCAGGTGCGCCGCGCGGGGGCGCGCATCAAGCTGATCCCCGACGGCGACGTGGCCGGCGCGATCATGGCCGCCCGGCCCGGCACCGGCGTGGACCTGCTGGTCGGCATCGGCGGCACGCCGGAGGCGGTGATCGCGGCCTGCGCGCTCAAGTGCCTCGACGGCGTCATGTTCGGGCGGCTCTGGCCGAGGAACGACGGCGAGCGCCAATCGGCACTGGTCGCCGGCTACGACCTCGACCAGGTGCTCACCATCGACGACCTGGTCCGCGGCGACAACGTCTTCTTCGCGGCCACCGGCGTCACCGACGGCGAGCTGGTCCGCGGGGTGCGCTTCGACGGCCGCGGCGCGACCACCCAGTCGCTCTCGATGCGCTCGAAGTCCGGCACCGTCCGCCTGATCGAGGCGCGACACCAGTTCTCCAAGCTGAGCCGGTACTCCAGCATCGATTTCGGCTGACCGACGGCCTCATTCGCGGACGGGGCCGAGCCGCGCGCGGACCGTCCTGGCCGCCTCCACCAGGTTGCGCAGGGCGGCGGTGATCTCGTCGTAGCCGCGGGTCTTCAGCCCGCAGTCCGGGTTGACCCAGACCTGGGTCGGGTCGAGGACGCCCAGCGCGCGCTCGATCAGGTCGCGCATGTCCGCCGTCCGCGGCACCTGCGGCGAGTGGATGTCGTAGACGCCCAGGCCGATCTCCTGCTCGTAGCCGGCGCCCTGCAGGTCGGCGACCAGGGTCATGCCCGAGCGGGCAGCCTCCACCGTGGCCACGTCGGCGTCGAGGGCGCTGAGCGCCGGCAGGATGTCGCCGAACTCCGAGTAGCACATGTGCGTGTGGATCTGCGTCTCGTCGCGGACCACGCCGGTCGCCAGCCGGAACGCCTCCACCGCCCACTCCAGGTAGGCGGCGTGGTGCTCGCGGCGCAGCGGCAGGCCCTCGCGGATGGCCGGCTCGTCGACCTGGATGATGCCGATGCCCGCCGCCTCGAGGTCGGCGACCTCGTCGCGCACGGCCAGGGCGACCTGCCTGGTGGTCTCGGCCAGCGGCTGGTCGTCGCGCGGGAAGGACCACTTCACCATCGTCACCGGGCCGGTCAGCATGCCCTTCACCGGCCTCGCGGTGCGCGACTGCGCGTAGCGGCTCCACGCGACCGTGATCGGCAGCGGGCGGCTCACGTCCCCGAAGATGATCGGCGGCCGCACGTAGCGGGTGCCGTAGGACTGCACCCAGCCGTGCTCGGTGGTGGCGAAGCCGGCGAGCTGCTCGCCGAAGTACTGCACCATGTCGTTGCGCTCGGGCTCGCCGTGGACCAGCACGTCGAGGCCGAGCTCCTCCTGCAGCCGGATCACCGCGTCGATCTCCTCCTCCATACGGCCGCGGTAGGCGGCCTGGTCGAGCGCGCCGCGGCGCGCCGCCGCCCGCACCTTGCGCAGGTCCGGGGTCTGCGGGAAGGAGCCGATGGTGGTGGTGGGCAGCGGCGGCAGGCCGAGCCGCGCCTGCTGCGCCTTGTGGCGCACCGAGTGCGGGCTGGCGCGGCGGGCGTGGTGCTCGTCGGTGCGGGCCAGCCGCTCCCGCACCGCCCGGTCGACCACCAGGCTGGAAGTCCGGCGCTCGGCCAGCACCCTGCGACGTTCGTCGAGCTCCCGCTCGACCGCCTCCCGCCCCTGCGCCAGCCCGCGGGCCAGCGTGACCACCTCGCCGACCTTCTGGCGGGCGAACGCCAGCCAGGGTCGCAGCGCCGGGTCCAGCCCGGTCTCGTCCTCGACGTCGAGCGGGACGTGCTGCAGCGAGCAGGACGGGGCCACGACCACCTCGCCGGCGAGGCCGAGCAGGGTCGCCAGCAGCCCGAGCGAGCGCTCCAGGTCGTCGACCCAGACGTTGCGGCCGTCGACCACGCCGGCGACCAGCCGCCTGCCACCGAGCCCGCCCGCCGCCGCCAGCAGCTCGAGGTTGCGGGCGCCGCCACGGGTGAAGTCGAGCGCGAGCCCGTCGACGGGCGCGCCCGCGAGCACCCCGAGGGCGTCGCCGAGGTGGTCGAAGTAGCTGGCCACCAGCAGCCGCGGCCGCCGCTCCAGGCGCCCGAGCCGCTCGTAGGCGCGCCCCAGCGCGTCGAGCTCGGCCGGGGCGCGGTCCTGCACGAAGGCCGGCTCGTCGAGCTGGACCCACTCGGCGCCGGCCGCCCGCAGCGCGGCGAGCAGCTCCGCGTACACCTCGAGCAGCGGGTCGAGCAGCGAGAGCCGGTCGAACCCGGCAGGTGAGCCCGGTGCCGGCTTGCCGAGCAGCAGGAACGTCACCGGCCCGAGCAGCACCGGCCGGGTGGCGATGCCGAGCTGGGCCGCCTCGGCCAGCTCGGCCAGTGGCTTGGCGGGCTGGAGCTGGAAGCGGGTGCCCGGGCCCAGCTCGGGGACGAGGTAGTGGTAGTTGGTGTCGAACCACTTGGTCATCTCCAGCGGCTGGGCGTCGGCGCTGCCCCTCGCCATGGCGAACAGCAGGTCGAGGTCGCCGCCCGAGCTGGCCCCGAAGCGCTCCGGGACGGCCCCGACCAGCGCGATCGTGTCGAGCACGTGGTCGTAGAAGGAGAAGTGGTTGGACGGGATCTCCCCCACCCCGGCGTCGCGCAGGAAGCTCCAGGCGTCACGCCGCAGCGTCCGGCCGCTGGCCTGAAGCTCCTCGGCGGTCGCCCGGCCGGCCCAGTACGCCTCGGTGGCGGCCTTCAGCTCCCGCCTCGGGCCGATCCGCGGGTAGCCGTAGATGGTCGAAACAGTGGTCATGCCGGCTCCTTCCCCTCGTCGGTCACCGCGACCGAGGTCCCCAGACCAGGAGCCGGGCGTCGAGGCGGCAGGGGGCCGCCTTCCCGCCGGAGCGCCCACCCTCGAGGCCTCGGACGTCCGCGCCGTCGCGCGGGCAGGCTGGCAGGTCTTCGGACTCGCGGGCACTCCACCGGCGGTCGCGCGAGCGACCACAGGCGGGTTCCTACTGGCCGTCGCTTCCCAAGACTGTCTGGCTCAGTGCTTCGTGACGGCGCTCGTTCCCGCTCACCGCTGCGGGGCAGTCCCGGCATTCAACCGGGTTCCCTCTTGCGACGCCTGGCCGGAGCGGGCCGGGTCCGATGGACCCGCGCGCCGGCCGGGCGAACCAGCTGCGACGCTGAGGATCGGCCGGCCCGGAGCCCCTGTCAATCCCGTTGCGGGCGATCAGGGAAAGCCGGAGGTCACGCCGGGGGCGGGCCGGCGAACGCCTCCCGTGCGGCCTGGCGCTGGTCGTACAGCACCTTGATGGCGGCGGCGACCGGGATCGCCATCAGCGCGCCGATCAGGCCGAGCACGGTGGCGCCGATCAAGCCGGCGAGCAGCACCGCCGAGGCCGAGACGTCGACCGCGGAGCGCAGGATGCGCGGTGCCACCAGGTAGTTCTCCACCTGCTGGTAGACGGTGAAGTAGACGGCGGTGAGCACGCCAGCCGGCCAGACGTCGACGGCGAGGGCGGCCACCGCGACGCACAGGACCGCGCCGAGGGTGGCGCCGACCATGGGGACCAGGTCGAAGAAGGCGACCAGGATGGCCAGCGGCAACGCGAACGGCACGCCGAGCAGCAGCAGCGCGGCGTAGGCGGCGATCCCGGCGACCACCGAGATGAGCAGGTTGCCGATCATGTAGTCGCCGACCTTGTCGAACACCAGCTCGACGATCTCGCCCGAGCGCGCCCGGCGCGACGGCGGGAAGAAGCGCACCAGGCCGCGGCGCAGCCGTGGCATGTCGAGCATGAAGTAGATGGTCAGCACCAGGATGGTGAGCGCGCCGAACAGCGCGCCGAACAGCCGGCTGGTGAAGCCGAGCAGCCCGCTGCCGAGCCGCCCGGGCAGCGAGCTCGCCAGCCCGCGGATCTGCGCCGTGAGGTCGAACTGGCGGTCGAGCACGCGGAAGCCGTGGAAGCGCTGGCTCAGGTCGCTGACGTAGCCGGGGAGGTCGCTGAGGAGGCTCTGGAACTGCGTCACCAGCGGCGGGATGACGGAGATGAGGAAGACGGTGACCACCGCGAGGGCGAGCGCGAAGATGAGCATCACCGCCCAGCCGCGGCGCACGCCGTGGCGCTCGAGGAAGCGCACGGCCGGGTCGAGGCTGACCGCGAAGAACACCGCCACCAGCACGCGGACGAGGACCCCGCGGGCGCTCCAGACGGCGAACGCGCCGAGCGCCACGGTGAGCAGCCCGAGGCCGGCGAACAGGCCCCACTCGTAGGCCGTGCCTGGCAGCGGCGGGCGCCGCTCGCCGGCTGCGACCGGGGCCTCGGCGGCGGGCGCGGTGTCCTTGGCGGGCGTGGGAGGCTCGGCGATCTCGGGACACCTCCTCGCGCTCGGCCGGCCGGATGGGGACTGCTCGGCCAACTCTCCATGGGTTGGCGGGCAGGAGGCAAGCCGGTCACTATCGCGCCGCTCGGCACGATAGGCTTCCCCCGTTGTCGTCACCCCCCGAAGGGACAGCAGATGACCGAGATCAACGCATCCGACTACAACGCGTTGGTGGCCGTGGTCGACAACTATCCGGGCAACGACGAGCTGGTGGCCGCGATCCAGAGCTCGCAAGGCGGCCTCGACGGCTTCGTCGACCAGGTCTTCGAGGGCATGAAGAACTCCTTCAGCCCGCAGAAGGCCGGCGGCCAGCAGGCCACCGTGCAGTACGAGCTGACCACCCCGGACGGGCCGCGCAGCTACACCATGCGCATCGCCGACGGTCGCTGCGAGGTGGAGCGCGGCACGGCCGAGAGCCCGCGGGTCTCGATCAAGATGAGCGTCGGCGACTTCCTGCGGCTGATCGCCGGCAAGCTCAACGGCATGCAGGCGTTCATGACCGGCAAGCTGAAGGTCAGCGGCGACTTGTTCTTCGCCCAGACGTTCCAGGGCTGGTTCGAGCGCCCCTCCTAGGCGACCCACGGTCGCCGGGCGGCCCGGTGGTCTGGCTGCCGCGCGCTAGGACCCGAGCTCGACCTCGACCACCACCGCGCGGTGGTCGCTGGCCGCTCCGGCGTGGATGCGGGAGCGGCGGGGCCGCAGGCCGCCGCCGCTGGCGAGCACGTGGTCGAGCTGCACCGTCTGGCCGAGCATCCCCGGCGGGCTGTTTGGGAAGGTGCCGCCGCGGGCGAGCGGCCGCCAGCCGCGCCGGGAGGCCGCCCGCACCAGCGGCAGCCACAGGTTCAGGTCGCCCGCGAGCAGGCGCGGCGGCGCGCGGTCGGCCAGCCGCTGCTGCAGGTGGCGGAGCTGGCCGACGTTCGGGCCGGGCACGAAGCTGAGGTGCGTGGCGGCGAACGTGACCGGCCTTGCCGCGGTCAGCACCTCGGCGACCAGGGCCACCCTGGGCTCGTCCCCTGGCGCCCGCGGCAGCGCCACCGTCTCGACCCGTCCCAGCGGGCGGCGCGAGAGCAGGGCGATGCCGTAGGCCGCGCCGCCGGGGTCGGCCACGCCCGCCTCGGCCGGTCGCCAGGTCGGTGTGCGCGTGACCGGGTCCCACCCCGCCGGCCCGAACAGGGTCGGCGCGAAGCGCCACCGCATCCCCAGCGCGTCCGCGAGCACCCTGGCCTGGTCGCGGCGGTCGCTGCGCTCCTGGTCGCGGTCGACCTCCTGCAGCGCGACCACGTCGGCGTCGAGCCCGCGCAGGGTGCCGAGGGTCAGGTCGAGGTCGACCGGGCCGCCCCCGCGCGCCCGCCCGCTGAAGATGTTCCAGGTCGCAACGCGCAGGATGGTCACCGGCGCATCCTAGACGAGGTGCTCGAACAGGCTGGTCAGGGAGCCTGGGGCGAGGCCTCTTCCTGGTCATCCGACCAGGCACTCTTCCGCCACCGAGACGCCCTAGGTGCCGCAGGCTACGCCTGGCCGGGACCGCGAACCCGCGGGCCTGACGCGCGGGCGACCAGTTCCCGGTCGAGCAGCACGGCCAGGCCCGGCTCCTGGTCGCTGCCGCCGGCGACCCGCTCGATTCGCAGGTGTGCCGCTCGACCGTCGAGCTCGATCGTGGCGACCTGGTTGTCGAAGCGGGGCCCGGCCAGCACCCGCCAGGCGAGCGACGGCGCCGGGACACCGGCGAGCAGGGCGAGCAGCCGCCACGCCCAGGCGACCGGGCGGGCCATGGCAAGCCGCGTGGCCAGCTTGAGCCTGGACGTGAGCTGGTTGCGCAGCGGCGAGCAGACCACCTGGTAGGTGGGGCTGCGCACGCCCGCGCTCGCGGGCCAGCGGGCGCGGGCAAGGTAGGCGTAGTGGACGTCGCCCGACAGGACCAGGACGGAGCCGGGCGGGGCGCCGCGGCGCCCCGCCCCGACCTCGGCGAGCGCGCCGGCCAGGCGCTCGAACGAGCCGCCGAAGGCGGCCCAGTGCTCCAGGTCGAGCCCGCGGCGCAGGCGCTCGCCGAGGCGGGCGAGCCGCCGCCCCCAGGCGCCGTCGCAGACCGCCTCGTCCCAGGCCTCCAGGTGGTGGGCGGCGGGCGCGAGCAGCCACGGCAGCGAGGTGACCACCAGCAGGTGGTCGGCGTCGCCCGCCAGCCAGGGGTCGACCTCCCGCCAGTGCGCCTCGGCCACCAGCTCCCGCCGCGGCGCGAGCACGCGGCCGCCGCGCACGTCGATCACCACCAGCCGGGTGCCGCCGAGCCGCCTGGCATGGCTGAAGCCGTGCCCCCGCCGTTCCCGGTCCCAGGCACGGGCGCGCTCGCGCAGCCACGCGGCGGCATCGCCGTCCGGGGTGGGCTGCGGCGGGACGTCGGGGTTGGGCGCCGCGGCGGGCCTGGCGGAGGCCGTGGCGCTGAGGGCCGCGAAGGTCGGGTCCGTGGCCAGCTCGGCCGGGGAGAGGTTGCCGAGGTGCTGGTAGAGCCAGTAGGCCATGAGGCCGCCGGTGAGGCGCTGGTCCCACCAGGAGGTGGCGCGCACCTCCGCGAGCCAGGCGGCGGAGCAGTTCCAGTCGTCGTGCAGGTCGTGGTCGTCCCAGATCATCGCGCTCGGCACGGTGGAGAGCAGCCAGCGCACCGGCGGGTCGGCCCAAGACTCCCGGTAGAGGCGCGTGTACTCCTCGAAGTCGGCGACCTCGAGGCCGGGCGGGCGCCGCGGGTCGCGCCGGCCGCGGATGAAGGCGCGCACCCCCGGTGGGGTCGCGTCGGCGTAGACCTGGTCGCCGACCAGGAGCAGCAGCGCCGGCCACTCGTCCGCCGCCGCGTGGCGCAGGCGCAGCGCGTAGGCGCGCAGCGCGTCGCGGCCGACACCCGTCCCGTCGCCGGTCGGCACCGCCCACGGCGGCGCGTGCGGCGCCGCGACGCGGCAGGAGCCGAAGAGCAGCCGCAGCGGCCGGCTGGGGTCGAGCGTGCGCAGCACGCTCGGGGGCAGCTCGGAGCCGGGCTCCGGCCAGGCCGGCACGCCGTCGAGGCTGACCTGGTACGGGTAGGCCGTGCCCGGGGCGAGCCCCTCGACGACCACCAGGGCGTAGTGGTGCCCGGCGACCTGGAAGGTGCGGGCACGGCGGCCGAGCACCTCCACCTCGCAGGCGGCGTCGGTCTCGACCCAGACGGTGGCCTCGGTCTCGCCCGCGTAGCGCAGCACGGGTCCAAGGATCAGGCGCGGCACGGTTGGGGATGCTACGGCACCGGGTCAAGCAGGACGTTAGGGAGGTGGCCCGTAGCCGCGCGCTGGCTGGACTGAGGAGCGACGAAGGAGCGACGAGGGAAGCCAGCGCACAAGCGGCGCAGGGCCACCGACCGTTTCTATCAAGCAGTGCTCCTTGCCTGGTCCTGGGCTGGCGGGCAGACTCGGGGGATGGCGAGCACGGTGTTCCTGGTGCGTCACGCCAAGGCGGCCAGGCGGGAGAACTGGGTCGGAGCGGACCGGGACCGGCCGCTGGTCAAGCGCGGCCGTGCCCAGGCGGAGCGGCTGGCGCTGGCGCTCACGCCGGAACGGCCGGCGCTGCTGGCGGCGAGCCCCTGGCTGCGCTGCGTGGAGACGGCCGAGCCGTTGGCCGAGGCGCTGGGCATCGAGATCATGCACGACCAGCGGCTGGGCTACGACGGTCCGGACCTCGAGGAGTGGATGCGCGAGGTGGCGGCCCGGCCCGGCCACGCCGCGGTCGCCGTCGGCCACGGCGACCTGATCCCCCACTACCTGCTGCGCGCCGGACTGCTGCGGGGCGTGCCGCGGTTCCGCACCGGGTCGCTGTTCCGGATACGGCTCGGCGACGGCGGGCCCGTCGAGGTCACCTACGTGGACCGGTCCGAGCTGGAGGTGCCCGACCTGGACAGGGATCCCGGGGGCCTGCCGCGCCCTGGCGGGTGCGCATGAGCGCCGGGCAGGACTGGGAGCTGGGCGCATTCGGCGGCATCGCCACCTTCGCCCGCCTTCCTCACCGCCCCGACCCGGCCGGAGCCGACGTGGCCGTGGTCGGCGTGCCGTACGACTCGGCCACCACCTTCCGGTCGGGCGCGCGCTTCGGCCCGCGCGGGATCCGGGCGGCCTCCCAGGTGCTGCGGCCCTACAACTCCGCCATGGACGTGCAGCCGTTCGAGCTGCTCGAGGTGGTCGACGTGGGCGACGTGCCGGTCGCCCCCGCCTACGTGGAGGAGACCCAGGAGCGCATCACCACGGTGGTCGGCCGGCTGCTCGACGCGGTCGGGGTGGTGGTCACGCTCGGCGGCGACCACTCGGTGTCGCTGCCGCTGCTGCGCGCCCAGCGGCGCAAGCGTGGCCCGGTGGCACTGATCCACCTCGACGCCCACCCGGACACCTGGAGCGACGAGTTCGGCCTGCGCTACGGGCACGGCACGCCGTTCTGGCACGCCGCCAGGGAGGGGCTGGTGGACACCGGCGCCAGCATCCAGATCGGCATGCGCGGACCCACCGAGGGACCCGATGACCTGCGCCGCTCGCGCGAGCTCGGCTACCACATGGTCACCGGCGAGGAGTTCTGGGAGCTGGGCGTCGCCGGCACCCTCGCCCGCGTCCACCAGGTGGTGCGGGGCCCGGCCTACCTGTCGCTCGACATCGACGTGGCCGACCCGGCCTACGCGCCGGGGACCGGCACCCCCGAGGTAGGCGGGCTCACCAGCAGGCAGCTCCTCACCCTGGTCCGCGGCCTGGCCGGCCTCGACCTGGTGGGCATGGACGTGGTGGAGGTGGCCCCGCCGTTCGACCACGGCGAGATCACCTGCCTGCTCGCCGCGAACCTGGTCTACGAGTTCCTGTCGCTGCTGGCCAAGGGCCGGCCGGTGGGCCGGTAGGTGGCGTCCGTGGCGCAGCGGGAGGGGGTGCCCGACGACTGGTCGGTGCCAGGCGACGGGGTGCGCCTGCACGCCCGCGACTGGGGTGGCGACGGGCAGGCCGTGGTGCTGTTGCACGGGCTGGCCTCCAACAGCCGCATCTGGGACGGGGTGGCGCCACGGCTGGCCGCCGCCGGGCTGCGCACGGTCGCGCTCGACCAGCGCGGCCACGGCGACTCCGAGCAGCCCGACCACGGCTACGACTTCGCCACCGTCGGGCGTGACCTCGAGGCCGCCGTGGCCGCGCTCGGCCTGACGCGGCCGCTGCTGGTCGGCCACTCCTGGGGCGGCAACGTGGTCCTGCAGTACGCCGCCGACCGCGACGACCGCGCCGTCGCCGGGCTGGCGCTGGTCGACGGCGGCTTCATCGAGGTCGCCGCCTGGCCGGGGATGACCAGGGAGAAGGCACGCGACCAGCTGGCTCCCCCACGGTTCGCGGTCCCCGTGGAGGACTGGCTCCGCCAGGCCGGCCGCTGGATGCCGCCAGGGGTGAACAGCGAAGACGGCTGGGTGCGGGAGTTCCTGCGTGCGGGCGTGGAGGTCGACGCCGGCGGCATCGCCCGCGCGCGCTTCCACTTCGACAACCACATGCAGGTGGTGGACGCGCTGTACGGGCAGCGGCCCTCGGCCCTCTACCCCCGGGTGGGCTGCCCGGTGCTGCTGCTGCCGGCCGCCAGCGACGAGTTCGCCGCCCTCAAGCGCCCGGCGGTCGACCTGGCCGCCCAGCGCCTCCCCGACGCCCGCGTGGTCTGGTTCGAGGACACCGTCCACGACATCCCCCTACAGCGCCCCGAGGCGCTCGCCGCCGAGCTGACCCACTTCGCCACCGAGCTGGCCAGCCACGCCTGAGCCTGGACCCTCTGGTCCAGGTGTGGCCACTCGTTGTCCACGGATGTGGGGGCGGCAGGAGGGTACCGTGGCGCTGCCGTGGTGCAGCAGAGCTCGCGTTCCAAAGGGGGAAGCGATGGGGCCGGAGGACGACGGGGGCGGGTCGGAGCTGTACCGCAGCCGTTCGCTCTGGCTCGACCGGCTGGCCGACGAGGAGCCGATCACGCCGCGGGCGCCGCTGGTCGGGCCGCTCGAGGTGGACGTCGCCATCGTCGGTGCCGGTTACACCGGCCTGTGGACCGCGTACTACCTCCGCCGCGCCGACCCCGGCCTACGGATCGCGATGGTCGAGCGGCACGTCGCCGGGTTCGGGGCCTCCGGCCGCAACGGCGGCTGGTGCTCCGGCTTCATGCCGACCGCCCACGAGGCGATGGCCAGGCAGGCCGGACGCGAGGCGACGGTGGCGCTGCAGCGCGAGCTGTACCGCACGGTCGACGAGGTCGGCCGCATCGCGCGCGACGAAGGCGTCGACTGCCACTGGGTCAAGGGCGGCACCGTGCAGATGGCCAGCTCGGCGATGCAGCGCGAGCGGGTGCAGGCGGCGATCGCCGACGCCCGCCGCTGGGGCATCGGCCCGGACGACCTCGACTGGTTGGACGCGGCCGAGGCGCGCGGGCGCATCAGGGCCGACGGCCTGCTCGGTGCCGCCTGGTCGCCGCACTGCGCCGCGATCGACCCGGCACGGCTGGCCCGCGGGCTGGCGCGGGTGGTCGAGGGCAAGGGCGTGCGCATCTTCGAGGAGACCCCGGCGCTCGCCCTGCGGCCCGGCCTGGTCGACACGCCCGACGGGCGGCTGCGCGCCGAGGTGGTGGTGCGCGCCACCGAGGGGTGGACGCCGACGCTGCCCGGCTCGCGCCGGCTGCTGGTGCCGCTGTACTCGCTGATGATCGCGACCGAGCCGCTGCCGCCAGAGACCTGGGAGGCGATCGGCTGGGCCGGCCACGAGACCGTCCACGCCGGCGGCAACCTGTTCGTGTACGCGCAGCGGACCCGCGACGGCCGCGTCGCCTTCGGCGGGCGCGGCGCCCCGTACCACTTCGGCTCGACCGTGCGCCCGGCGTTCGACCGCAACGCCGCCGTGCACCGGCGCCTGCGCGCCAGCCTGTGGAGGCTCCTGCCCCAGCTCGGCGAGGCGCGGGTCACGCACCGCTGGGGCGGGCCGCTGGGGCTGCCGCGCGACTGGACGCCGTCGGTCGGGCTCGACCGGGCCAGCGGGCTCGCCTGGGCCGGCGGCTACGTCGGCGACGGCGTGGCGGCGGCCAACCTCGCCGGCCGCACCCTCGCCGACCTGATCACCGGGGCCGACAGCGAGCTCACCCGCCTGCCGTGGGTCGGCCACCGCTCGCCGGCGTGGGAGCCGGAGCCGCTTCGCTGGCTCGGCATCAACCTGCTGCGGCTGCTCGCCGCCTCGGCCGACGCCGCCGAGGAACGCAACGGCCGCCCCGCGCGCCTGCGCGAGCGGCTCCTCACCCGCTTCACCGGCGGCTAACTACCCCGCAGCTCGCGGAGGGCGGCGGCGGTCTCCGGCCGGGCGAACTCCTCGAAGGCGTAGGCCGCGGCGCGCACGGCGGTGTAGTAGAGGTCGAGGTGGAGTCGCTCGTTGGGGGCATGGATGCGGTCGTCGGGCAGGATCACCCCGATGTAGACGCAGGGGGCGCCGAGCGCGTCGGAGAGGGCGCGCTCCGGGCCGGAACCGCCCTCGCGGGTGAACAGCGGCGCGGCGCCGAAGGCTCGCTCGACGGCGCGGGCGGCCGCCTGGTTGCCCGGATGGCCGATCGGGGTCAGGCACGGCCTGACCCCGCCGAACCAGCGCACCGACAGCTCGCACCCCTCCGGGGCGTGCTCCCGCAGCCACTGCTCGAACAGGGGCTCCAGCTTGGCCGGCTCCTGGTCGGCGACCAGGCGGAAGGAGACCTTGGCGTGGGCCTCGGCCGGGACCACCGTCTTGGCGCCCTCCCCGGTGTAGCCGGCCCAGATGCCGTTGAGGTCGGCGGTGGGGCGGGCGCCGACGCGCTCGAGCGGCGAGAAGTCCCGCTCGCCCGGGAGGGCGCGCACCCCGGCGGTGCGCATGAGCTCCTCCGGGTCGAACGGCAGCGCGGCGAGGTTGCGCCGCTCCTCGTCGCTCAGCTCGCGCACGTCGTCGTACCAGCCGGGGATGGCGATGCGGCCGTGCTCGTCCTTGAGCCGGTCGAGCAGCTCCACCAGGGCGGCGGCGGCGTTGGGGACGGTGCCCCCGAACACCCCGGAGTGCAGGTCGGCCTCGCCGCTGCGCAGGTCCACCTGGGCGTAGATGAGCCCGCGCATGGCGGTGACCATGGACGGGACGTCGTGGGCGACCATGCCGGTGTCGGAGACGACGATCACGTCGCAGGCGAGCCGTGCGGCGTGCACGGCGAGGAACGCGTCGATGTTGGACGAGCCGGCCTCCTCCTCGCCCTCCACCAGGAACTTGAGGTTGACCGGCAGGCGGCCGTCGGCGGCGAGCAGGTGGCGCACGGCCGAGAGCTGGAAGTGGACCTGGCCCTTGCAGTCGGAGGCCCCCCTGGCATGCAGGCAGCCGTCGCGCACGGTCGGCTCGAACGGGGGCGTCAGCCACTCCCCGAGCGGGTCGACCGGCTGCACGTCGTGGTGGCCGTAGACGGTGATGGTGGGGGCGTCGGCACCGGCACCGAGCCACTCACCGTAGACCGCCGGCGCCGAGCCCCCGGCCTCGAGGATCTCGGCGTCCAGCCCGGCCGCCTCCATCAGCCCGGCGAGGTGCTCGGCCGAGCGGCGCACGTCGCCGGCGTGGGCCGAGTCGGTCGAGATCGACGGGATGCGGCACCACTCGGTCAGCTCGGCGACGAGCGCGTCGGCCTCTGCCCTGACGAAGGCGTCGATGTCAGCCACTGGCGGCTCCCTGGGGGTTGGGATGCGGAGCACGGCGAGGCTACCAAGCGGCGGCGGTGCCTCGCCCGGCCCGGCCCCGCCGCACCGTCGCCAGGCTGCGCCGGGTTCCTAGCGCCGCTGCTCGGACGGGACGCGATCGGCGCCGAGGGCTCGCTCGGCGCCGAGGGCGCACTCGAGCAGCTCGTCGGGCGGCATCGGCCGGCCGATGTGGAAGCCCTGCAGCAGGTCGCAGCCCATCGCGGCCAGCCGCCGGTGGGTCTCGGCGTCGTCGACCCCCTCGGCGACCACCCGCAGGCCGAGGCTGTGCCCGAGCGTCACGGCGGCCTCGACAATGGCCTGGTCACCGGCGTCGGAGGCCATCCCGACCACGAAGGACTGGTCGATCTTCATCTCGTCGACGGGCAGCTCGCGCAGGTAGCCGAGCGACGAGTAGCCGGTGCCGAAGTCGTCGACCGCGAGGTGCACGCCGAGGTCGGAGAGCTGCCCCAGGGCCCGGACGGCCTGCTCGAAGTCGGTCATCACCTGGCCCTCGGTGACCTCGAGGGTGAGGGCCGAGGCCGGCAGCCCCAGCGCCGCGAGCAGGCCGGCGACCTCCTCGACGAGCCGGTCGGCCAGCAGGCCGCGGGCCGAGAGGTTGACCGCGACGCCGAGGTCGAGGCCGGCGTCGCGCCAGCGGCGGCAGTCCCGCAGGGCGTCGATCAGCACCACCCGGGTCAGCGCCGCGATCTGGCCGGTGTGCTCGGCGATCGGGATGAACACGTCGGGGTGCACGGCGCCGCGGGTGGGGTGCGGCCACCGCGCCAGGGCTTCCGCACCCACGATCCGGCCGCTGGCGACCTCCAGCTTGGGCTGGTAGGTCACCGTCAGCGCGCCGGAGTCGATCGCCGCCCGCAGCTCTCCGACCAGCGCAAGGCGGTCGGGGTTGGAGGGGTCGCGGGCCTCGTCGTACGGCACCACCCCGCCGTGGCCGGCCTTGGCCTGGTACATGGCCACCTCGGCACGGCGCAGCAGCAGGTCCGGGTCGTCGCCGTGCTCGGGCCAGCAGGCGATCCCGACGCTGGCGGACACCTCGAGGTCGATCCCGTCCATGTGGACCGGCGGGTCGAGCGCCGCCCACAGCCGCCCGGCGAGCTCGGCGGCGGCGGCGGGGTCCCCGACGCCGCGGGAGAGCACGGCGAACTCGTCGCCGCCCAGCCGGGCCACCATGCCGGTTCCC
>WNGF01001281.1_pt1 | contig 50026 bp, 51 predicted proteins | sample 5400641 | NCBI WGS metagenome assembly WNGF01 (sample SAMN13153371, study PRJNA577476) | soil metagenome | isolation source: 80 cm soil or saprolite under grassland replicate 2 | place: USA:California | collected 2016-06-15 | reverse complement strand
GCGTGATGCCGAGGGCCTTGGCAGTCTTGAGGTTGATGACCAGCTCGAACTTGGTAGGCTGCTCTACGGGAACATCGGCTGGCCTGGCGCCCCTGAGAAGCTTGTCCACGAAGCCCCCGGCCCGGCGCCAGAGATCAGGAAAGTTCACGCCAAAGGCCAGCAGACCACCGGCTCTCGCGTACTCGACGAACCCGATCGTGGGAAGCCGGCGTTTTCGCGCCAAGTCGGCGATCCGCCCGACGTGGGCGAGCAGCATGGCATCATCCTCCACCGCGATCGCACCCGCCTGTGCCTTGACGAGAGCGGTCACGGCGTCCTCAAGGTCCCCCGGGTCCCGTACCTCGACGAACTGAAGCTGTATCTTCAGCGCCTGCGCTGTTTGCTCCATCGCCCTGCTCACTGGCCCATTCACCGGATTATCACGATTCAGAAGGACCCCCACGCGACTCAAGCGCGGAAGGGCCTCCTTGAGAACCTCTAGCCGCTTGGCGTTGAGCTCGGGGACAAAGAAGGATGAACCGGTGATATTCCCGCCTGGACGCGCGAGGCCTTCGACAGCCCCGATCGCGACGGCCTCGCCGACGACCCCGACCACGATGGGTATTGTGTCCGTCGCCCGCTTGGCGGCAAGTGTGCCCGGCACGCCGTGAGTCACCAACACATCAGGTTTCGACCGAACGAGCTCCGCAGCCAATTCGGGAAGACGTTCGTACTTCCCCTGGGCCCAGCGGAACTCGATGAGGAGGTTCCGGCCCTCGACATAACCGAGATCGCGAAGCCCTACCCGGAACGCCGTCATCTGACTCGCATAGTCGGACGGCGAGGTGGAGCCGAGGAAGGCGACCCGGTACACCCTCCCAGCCTGCTGTGCCGCAGCGGAGGATACGCCGACGAGTACGCAGACGGCGAAGGTGGCGATGATGGCGAGCCTCTTCAGTCCCATCTCCTCTGCAGGCGTTCGAACTACCCTCGCGCAGATTCTTGGATCGGATCCATTTGCCTGCCGGTATCCTCTCGGAGGCTAACGCCCGCGGTGACCGGCCGCGGCGAGCGAATGCGAGCCAGCGGTCCGGTCCACTGCGGGGTTAGAAAGCCTGTTGCCACAGACCGTCATCGTACGACTCCATCTGACGGCGGACTCGCGCGTAGAGCGCGTCGAGTTCCTTGCGAAGCCGCTTGTCCGTTGAGTGGTTGGCTTCCGCCGCCACGAAGCCCAGTAGCTCGTCGAGATCGTCGAGCGTGTACCGGACCATGTACTTTCCTGTCTCGAGTTGCGCCCTGCGGAGAGCTGTTGTCAGCTCGGGTCCGGTGAACGTGTGCTCCAGCACCAAGACCCGTTCGCGCGGGCTGAAGTTGACCTCGACCTTCTGACCTCGCTTGATCTTCTTTCGCATCACCACAGCTTTCTAACTATTGGACTGCAGCGCCGTCATCTACCCCGGGATGCCGGCATCCAACAGTGAATGCGAGCATCTTTACCTGGATGGCGCCCGGGCATCTGGATGGAGAGTCCCTCCGCTCGAGCCTGGGTATCCACTATTGGATGCGGGTTCGTCGACGATGCGGCTATTCAAACCGAGCGCGGCCACGCGATCGTAGCGCAACTGCCAGACCCGTCGCTCTGGATTCCACGTCCCACCGGCCTGCTTTACCCGGTCGCGGACCGCCACCTCTGCAAAGGCGACGCGTACTCCGACGATCTGGTCGTGGGCGAAGCGAGGCCGTGGCGGTTCCCAATCGCGTTCGGCGACGAGGAGCTCCACGGTTTTGAACCGTTTTTCCCGCTGCGCGTCGTAGCGATAGCGCACACAGATGAGGCGGTCACCGTGCTGCGCGAGGAGCTGCTTCGTGCCCTTCTGGCCCGGCTTGAGATGCAGCCGTACCCGCGGGGAGGAAGACTCGGGCGATCGCCGGGGTGGCGTGCGCGGGCGGAGGGTCCGGCGGGCGCGATCGATGAGACGCGGTAAGAGGGGCCGGGAGAGCTCGGCTCGTGGACCGCGTACGCGGACCCGCGTCGGCGGCACTCCGACAGCACCGCGTACGAGAGCGGAAGCTCCCTGAGAACGCTGGTCATGCGGTGGCTCGCCCTCTGTCAGCCGAAAGGGTAGACGACGAGCCTGAGTCGCGCAATGTCCCAATTCCGATACGTCGGGCGTGGGTCCGCAGTCTAGCACCGGGCGGTCGCCGCCGTAGTTGCCGCGCCCGTCAAGCGCCGACGTAGCGGGTGATGTGGTACGGCGTGTGCGCGAGGCCGGGGCAGAAGCGCCCGACCACGGCGGCCAGACGCCCGCAGATCTCCTTCGTCGGCGCGTTGACGCGGGTCAGGCGGGCGCGCGCAGCCTCCGCGTCCCGCGCGAGCGCGGCGACGTCGACGGTCGTGACGCGCCGGTGCTCCACCACCATGCGACCGCCGACCATGACGCTCTCGACCGCGGTGCCGTCCTCGGTGTGGACGAGCTGGTTGGTGGGGTCGTTGAACGGGATCCAGTTCACGTGGCCGAGGTCGAGGAACACGATGTCGGCCTTGTAGCCCGGCGCGAGGCGGCCGATCTTGTCGCCGAAGCCGAGCGCCCGCGCGCCGCCTTCGGTCGCGGCCAGCACGACCTCCTCGGTCGTCACCCAGCGCTCGACGTCGGGTGTCTGCCCTTTCGAGACGAACGAGGCCAGCCGCATCGCCTCGTACACGTTCTGGTTGTCGGAGCAGTTGGCGCCGTCGGTGCCGACGCCCACGTTGACGCCGCGGTCGAGCATGCCCCGCATGTCGGCGAGCCCGTTGCCCAGGCGCAGATTGCTGCCGGGATTGTGCGCGACCGAGGCGCCGCGATCGCCGAGCCGCTTCATGTCGTCGCCGTCGAGCCACACGCCGTGGGCGACCGTGAAGCGAGGGCCGAGCACGCCGAGATCGTCGAGATGGGCCGTGAGCGTCTTGCCGTAGAGCCCGAGCCCGACGATGGCCTGGACCTTCGACTCGGCCACGTGGGTGTGGATCCCCAGCTCGTACTCCTTCGCCAGATCGACGCAGGCGCGGATGAAGTCGTCCGAGCAGTGGTGCGGGATGGTGGGCGCGAGGCCGAGCCGCACCTGCTCGCGATCGAGCGTCCAGGCCCGCAACGCCTTTCGCACGTTGTCGACGCTCGTCTTCCAGGGGGCGAGGCGGAGCTTCTCGACGTCCTTGCGCATCCCCGGCGTGAGGACGTCAATGAGGCCGGGAATCGCCTCGAAGAAGGTGCGGTCGGCCATCATCGGCGCGACGTGTGCACGCATGCCGACCTCTGCGTAGGCCCGGCCGACGGCCTCGAGGCCTTCCGACGTGGGCGCCGGCCATTCGAACGGCAGGTCGTAGGCGGCGGTGCAGCCCTTGAGCACCATCTCGACGGCGCCGAGCTTGGCGCTGAGGTACTTGTCCTCGAGCGAGCGATTCCCGCTGATCCACGGGCCCGCGGTCAGCAGCAGCTCGAGCGTCCAGAGGTCGCCCATTCCCTTGGCGAGGTTCCCGTGTGCGTGCGTGTGCGCGTTGATCAGGCCCGGGTGGAGGAGCTTGCCCCGGGCCTCGATCACGGTCGCGCCCGCGGGCGCCTCGAGACCCGCGGCCCCGATCTCCGTGATCGTGTCGGCGGTGACGAGGACATCCGCGGGATCGGCGCGATGGCCGCGGACATCGAGCACGCGGCCTCCGCGGATGATCTTCACGTCAGCCCGCGTGGCGGGAGTGCGGCGGGGGACGAGCCCCCGCCCTACGCGACCGGATCTGGCTTTCATGGGCACCTCAGACGATTTCGATCATTGAAGGGTTCGGCTCGCCGCCCGAGCGCGGCTCACCTCACACTGCCACTTCATGGCAAGGGGTTCGGCTCGCCGGCGGTGGCGGACCATGGGAAGAAGACGCGCTCGACGATGACGAGCGCCTGGAAGAGCACGATGCCCATGATCGAGAGCAGGATCATGGCGCCGAAGGCGACCGGCGTCTTGAAGAACGCGGTGGACGAGGTGATGAGATAGCCGAGGCCGCGGTTGGCGGCGACGAACTCGCCGACGACCGCGCCCACCACCGAGAGCGTGATCGCGACCTTGAGCCCGCTGAAGATGAACGGCACCGCGTAGGGCAAGCGGATCCGCGCCAGCTCCTGCCAGCGCGTGGCCTTGTACGACCGCCCGAGCTCGAGGAGATCGGCCGGCACCGAGGTGAGCCCGGCCGCGATCGCGATCACGAGCGGGAAGAACGCGACCAGGAACGTCACGACCACGCGCGGCAGCTCGTTGGCGCCCAGCGCCACCACCAGGATCGGCGCCAGCGCGACCTTGGGAATGGACTGCGTCACGACCAGCAGCGGGTAGACCGCGTTGGCGAAGAGCCGCGAGTAGGTGATCACGATGGCCAGGGGCAGGCTCACCGCGATCGACACGAGAAAGCCGATGACGATCGTCTGCAGCGTGGCCAGCGTGTGCCCCCCGACCGCGGCGGCGATCCGGGTGGTATCGGCCCAGATCACCGATGGCGCCGGCAACAGGTAGACCGGGATACGGAACACCCGGACGGCCAGCTCCCACACCACCAGCAGGAGCAGGAAGAAGAGCGTCGGCTGGAGGACATCCCGTGCCGACCGCCGGAGCCGCGCCCGGCTACGCCGTGATCGCGACGGTCGCTCGTCCAAAGATCAGACTCCGGATGCGCTGGGCGCACCCCTGGAACTCGGGGAGCCCTTGCAGATCGAACGTCCGCGGGCGCGGCAACGGCACGTCGATCTCCTCCACGATGCGGCCCGGCCGCGGGGACATGACGACGACCCGGTCGGCGAGGAGGACGGCCTCGGGGATCGAATGGGTGACGAAGAGGATCGTCTTGGGCTGCGCCGCCCAGATGCGGAGCAGCTCGAGGCTCATCTCCTCGCGCGTCAGCGCGTCGAGCGCGCCGAACGGCTCATCCATCAAGAGGATGGCCGGATCGTGGATGAGCGCCCGGCAGATGGCGGCCCGCTGCTGCATGCCGCCCGACAGCTCGCGCGGATAGCGGTGCTCGAAGCCGGCCAGGCCGACGAGCTTGAGGAGCCCATGCACGGTGGCGATGCTGTCCGGCCGCATCTGCCGCATCAGCCGCAGCGGGAACAGCACGTTGTCGGTGACGCTCGCCCAGGGCAGGAGGGTCGGGTTCTGGAACACGATGCCCGTGTCCTGGCGCGGCTCGCGCACGGGGGCGCCGTCGATCAGCACCTCGCCGGCGGTCGGGCGCAGGAGACCGGCGATGAGGCGCAGCAGCGTCGACTTGCCGCAGCCCGAGGGCCCCACGATGGCGACGAACTCGTCGCGCTCGACGGCGAGCGACACGTCGCGCAGGGCGACGACCTCGTCACCGTCCAGCGGACGGAACACCTCCTCGACGTGCCGCAGCTCGATCACGACGCCGGGGTTACTTCTTCGGCGGCAGGAACCGGACGTCGATGGCCTGATGCGGGTCCCACTTGGGGTCGAGCTGCTGCGATTCGGCCACCACGGCGTAGGTGAACTTGAAACGGTCGTCGGCGTAGTAGCCGAGACCGGTCGCCTTCGAATGGTCGTTGAAGACGAAGCCGAGCGTGGCGCGCACGCTGCCCACGCAGTCGTCCACCTCGACCTCGGGGTTGGCCTTGACGTGCAGCTCACACGTTTCTTGAGGACTGGCCTGCGCGGCCTGCCAGGACGCCTGGGCCGCGCGCAGGAAGCGTCGCACCAGATCGGGCTTCTTGTCGATCATGCCGTCGGTGGTGATGATGGAGCCCGAGTAGATGGTGAAGCCGGCCTGTACGAACGGCAGGACCACGATCTCCTCACCCATCTTCCGGGCCTGCTTGTTCTGGTAGTAGTGGTGGATCGAGTAGAAGGGCGCGGCGTCCAGCCGCTTGGCGATGAGCATCGCCGCCATGGACGAGGCGTCGACGGTCACCCAGTCGATCTTGTTGGGGTCGGTCCCCGCCTTCTCCGCCACCTTGGGGAAGTAGAGCTTGTGGCTGTTGCCGGGCGTGATGCCGATCTTCTTGCCCTCGAGCCCCTTGAAGCTCGTGATGCCGGAGGATTTGAGGACGAACAGCGAGTGCGGCGAGTGGGTATAGACGATCGCGATGGTCTTGACGGGGGTGCCCGCGCGCTGACGCGCGGTGATGACGGCCGAGATGTCGGCGATCCCGAAGTCGCCCGCGTTCGAGGCGATCTTGGTGACCGTGTCGCCCGAGCCGTAGCCTCGGCTGATACGGACGTTGATCCCTTCCTTCTCGAAGAGGCCGCGCGCCTTGCCCGCGTAGTAGGCAGCGTGCTCGCCCGTCGGGATCCAGTCGAGGATGAAATGGACGTCGTCGGCGGCGCCGGCCGTCGCGGGCAGCGCGCCGAGCATGGCGGCGAGGAGCGCGCAGGCCAGGGCCAGTGAGCGGATGGTGAGCATCGGGAACCCTCCTCGAGACCGATCTTGGAGGGCGATTCTACGCCGATTGCGGGACGGCCGGCCTTCTAGCGGGCCGGGGCGCGGCCGCGCGAGTAGCGGTCCAGCTCCTCCTTGCTGATCGTGCCGTCGCGGTTGGTGTCCATCGCCTCGAAGTCCTTGAAGCGCGCGTTCAGGTATTCCTGCAGCGACAGCTTGCCGTCGCCGTCGCGGTCCGCGGCGCGGAACGCCTCGAGCGGGATCATCGTGACCTCGCTGACCACGAGGTAGCCGTCCCGATTCACGTCGAGGAAGTAGAACACCTCGACGGCCCGGCGATGAAACTCCTCGCGATCGATCCGCCCGTCGCCGTTGCGATCCGTCTCCTGAAAGGCGCGATTCACGTCCCCGCCGGGGGGCGGCGCCGGCTGGGCCACCGCGGAACCGGCGACGAGGAGGGCGGCGAGCGCGAGCATCCACGGGCGCATCAGTTGATCACCTTCCAGCTGCCGTCCGGTTGCCGGCACGCGGTGCCGTACGCCTGGTGCTGGTCCCCGCCGATGCTCACCTGCTGCGTGAACTCCCGGCAATACTGGCCCTGTGGGTTCTGGTAGGTCCGCACCGGCGTCACCGAGCCGGTGTGCCCGTTGTCGGGATTGGTCCAGGTCGCGGCCTGCCCGGACGGGGTGGTCTCGAGGGCCACGTGGGTCGCCTTCGCCTGGCGCTCCTTGTCCTTGTCGTCGAGGACGTTACCGAGGAACCCGCCGAGCAGGCCACCGCCGATGACACCGGCGGCGATCCCGAGCCCACCGCCTCCGAGCGCGGCGGCCATCAGCCCACCGACCGCGGCGCCCCCGAGCCCGCCGATCGCCGTCTTCGGGCTGTCCTGCATGCTCTGACATCCCACGAGAGCGATGATCAGCGCGAGCAGACACAGTGCCCCGGCAAGCCGTCGATGCGCCATTCGTCTCCCCCCGGAAGCCGTCCTGGAATCGTCCCTTGATACAGCGCCGAGGAACGGATCGTCAAGCCCGGCCGCGGCACGTCTGGAGAGCGCCTACCTCCGGAGCGCTTCGACGTCGCGCAAGTGACGTGTCTACTTGCCGCCGCCAAAGAGCATGAACAGCAGGCCGGTGAAGCCACCGTTGCGACGGCGCGTCTCGGTGGACGCCAGCGCGGAGGGTTCTCGCGCTGACCGGACGGCCAGCTCGAGCCAGACGGAGTCGCCGGTATGCAGAGCTGCGATGGCCTGCGAGGGCACGGCGAGCGTCAGCCCACCGGCCGAGGTGTTCAAGGCGACGACCTCGACCGTCCGTTGAATGCTGCTGATGGATGCGGAAAGCCGCTGCGCGATCAGCGGTGGCGGCCTCTCCGCACGCTGCGGGACCCGGGCCGGATCGGCGTGTCGGATGAGGGCGACGTCGACCACCACCGAATCTCCCTTCGCGAGCGCCGTGGTTGCGGCACCGACAGGATGGAGCCTCAGGCGACCGGCCTTCGTCTTGAGAACGACAACGTCGGCGGTGAGGTCGACTTCGCGGACCTCTGCCTCGAGCTGTTGACGAACAATGAAGGACGGAGCTCCGGCCCGGAGTCTTGGAGTCCCGGGACCGCGCTCCTTGAGGTCGCCGGCCATGCTCGCGCCGCCGTCCAACAGGATCAGCAGCCCGGCGAAAATCCCCCTGTAGACGCCTTTCACGGCCATAGCCCCGTACGGTGTGGCAAGCGCGGGGCCAGCGACCCTGACGTCACCCCCCGCGCAGGAAGCGATCGGTCGATGGCGAAACTTTTTCCAGAATTGCTGACAAACGTGCGACTTCGCGAGCGGTTCTAAGGAGGCCGATTCTTGACGAGGAGCGGACGAGTCCTGAGGGCCGGGCGCCCGAGCGTTCTGGCGAGAGGGAGCGAAGCTCGCGACGGCTTGGAAGGCTTCGGCAAGGCTACGGGAGGAGGCTGCTTCGCGGTCAGCGAGCGAGCGAGGCCCGGCAGCGGACCGGTCGGGACCGCCTTACCGAGAGGCGTCGGTGGGAGGGGGCGACTCGGAATCCGAGGATTCGTTTTCACGGCGATAGCACGACAGGTGGACCCACAAACCAAGAAAGTCGATACCCGCTTCCGCTTCGTACACCGGTGTCGAACACAGCATGCAGTGGTCTTTGATTCTACCGTCCTTCCGTTCCCCGCTGAATGGCGCCATGCTTCATGGAAGGGCAAGTCACGTACCACGCGGCCATGCAGGCCTGCGAGTCTTCCGCACGACCGCTCAGCGTCCACGCCGCCGGCACAGGACGAGGCGGGGAGATCTCCGACCACACCGTGTTCCAGGGGCGGTCGACGTTCGTGCGCAGGAACCGGCGCAGCGGTCCCAGAGATCGGTCTGTGCGAGCCCATGAATCCGTCGGCCGAGCACCGGAAAGGCGGCGAGCGGCGGCGCGCAGGACACGGTCTCGCTTGACAAGTCTCCGTGAACTCGTTAGCGTCAACTTGCTGTTTTGGCGGCTCCTGCTGTTCCTCCCACGCTGAGGAGCAAACGATGCGGATTTCGCGGACCGGCACCTTCACGATCCTCTCGGTCGTCGTCGTCGTTCTCGGCCTGGCTGTCCTGGGGGTCGTCTTGCCCAGGGTCTACGGCGCGGACCACGCCGACGGTCCGAACGCCTCGAACGACGCCTCGGGAGACCTGAACGACATCTATGCGTTTCTCGATCCGAACAACAACAGCAACATCGTCGTCATCGTGACCCTCCGGGGCTTCATCCCGGCGGGCGAGAACGGCAACATGGGCCAGTTCGACCACCGGATCATGACGGTGCTCGAGGCCTATCTCACCGGGAACACCGTGACGCCCCCGACGGCTGTCCCCGACGTGATCGTCGCCGTTCAGTTCAGCCAGCAGGTATCGCGGACGTCGCCACAGACAGCGACCATCACGTTCTTGAACGGAGCGAGCACGGCGCTCTACAGCTTCACCGCGCCCACGACGATCTCGTCGATCGCGGCGACCGCGCCGCCGCAGACCGTCACCACCGACCCCACCAGCGGAATCAAGTTCTTCGCGGGCATGACGGACGATCCCTTCTTCTTCGACATCCCCGGGTTCAACCGGTTCGTGGCCTCGGTCCTCGCCGGGACTCCGGACCCGAGCCAGCTCACCCGCGGCCGCGACAGCTTCGCCGGATACAACACGATGACGATCGCGTTCAGCGTGCCGCGCAGCCTGGTGCCGGCGGGCGTCTCGAAGGTCGGACTTGGCGCGCGGACCTTCCGCACGAGAGGAACGCTGGGGGTGCCGGGGTTCGCGGTGATCGAGCAGCTCGATCGCGAAGGGGTCCCGGCCGTGAACGTGGCCCTCACCCCCTTCAACGTCAAGAACAATTACAACCTCGGAAGCCCGCAGCAGGACGCCGCCGGCGCCTTCGCCTCGGGGATCGTCGCGACCCTGCAGGCCCTCGGCACGTCGCAGGCCAATATCAACTTCCTGGCGGGCCTCGCCGTCAGCAACGGCGACCTGCTCCGCCTGGATCTCAACACGCCGAACAACGGCCCGGGCGGCGGCAACAATCCCGCGGCGGCGTTCCCGAACGGCCGGCGGCTCCGGGACGACGTCGTCGACACGCTGCTCAACGTGATCACCAACGGAGTCATCACGACCGGCGACAACGTCAACGCCAACGACAAGCCCTTCCAGGACGTATTCCCGTTTCTGGCCTTGCCCTTCCAGCCGTTCCCGTCGGGCACGTTGGACGACTCCACGCGGAACTGACGCGGAGTTCGAGACACCGCGACAGACGGAGGTCGGCATCAGCCGCGCGGTCGTAGGGATTGTGGTGTCACTTCTCGCGCTGGGGTCGGCCGGGGATGTCCTTGGCCAGCCCCGGACCAGCGATGACCTGATCCATTACTACCAGGCCCGTCTCGCCCGACGGGCCGACGTCGGTAGCTACGCGCGCCTCGGTCAGGCCTACATCTTGAAAGCGCGCGAGACGGGCGACCCCACGTACTACGCCCTCGCGGACACGGCGCTGACGCGCTGCCTCGAGCTCAATCCCGACCGGGCCACGGCCGCACGGGCTGCGACCGACCTGGCGTCCGTTCAGATGGCCCGACACCAGTTCCGCGAGGCCCTGGCCACGGGCCAGAAGGCGCTCGGGTTCGACCCGGGGAGCCTCCTGCCGTACGGCCCCATCGGCGACGCGCACATCGAGCTCGGCGAGTACGACAAGGCCGAGGGCGCGTACGAGAAGATGAAGGCCCTGACGGGCGCCTTCCACCCGCACGGACGGCTCTCGATGCTCAAGTTCCTCAAGGGCGATACCCCCGGGGCGATCCTCGAGATGCGGGGGGCGGTGGAGACGGGACTCGAAGGTAACCAGCCGAGGGAGAACGTCGCCTGGGCCCGGTTCAAGCTGGGCGCCACCCTCTTTCAGACCGGCGACCTGACGGGGGCCGCGCAGGCTCACGAGCAGGCGCTCTCGACTTTTCCGGGATATCATCGCGCCCTGGCCGGTCTCGCACAGGTGCGGGCCGCGCAGGGACGATATTCCGAGGCGATCGAGTGGTACCGCAAGGCGATCGGCGTCATCCCGTTGCCCGAGTACGCCGCCGCTCTGGGAGACGTGTACACGAAGACGGGGCAAGCCGACGAGGCCCGGAAGCACTACGCCCTGGTGGAGTACATCGGCCGCCTCAACGCCCTGAACCAGGTCCTCTACAACCGCGAGCTGGCGCTCTTCTATCTGAACCACGATCTCAAGCCGGCGGAGGCGCTCGAGCTTGCCCGGAAGGAGCTCGAAGTCCGGCGCGACCTGTACACGTTCGACGTCCTGGCCTGGGCGCTCTACAAGAACGGACGGGCCCGGGAGGCGCTCGCGCCCATGACGGACGCGCTGCGGCTCGGCACGAAGGACGCGCGGCTCCTGTTCCATGCCGGGATGATCCACCAGGCGCTGGACGATCGCGAGCCGGCACGCCGCGCATTGCAGGAAGCGCTTCGTCTCAATCCTCACTTCGACCTCCTGCAGGCCGAGGTGGCCGCGCGCGCGCTGAAGGAGATTGGAGAACGACCCGGTCAGCCCTGAGCCGCCGGCTCCTGTCCGGCCTCACGCTGCTCATCGTGGTCCTCGTCGCGGCTGCTTCGGCCGTCGCCCATCCGCTCGGCAACTTCAGCATCAGTCAGTACACGGCCATCCGGATCGGGCGGGATGCCATCGAGCTCCGCTACGTGATCGACATGGCGGAGATCCCGACGTTCCAGGAGATCCAGGAAACGGCGATCGTGCCGGAGGCCGGCCATGTCCGCCTCGGTCCGTATCTCGCGCGGAAGGCGGAGACGCTGAAGGACGGCCTGCGCCTGGAAGTCGACGATCAGGCGCTGCCGCTGCGTACAGAAAGCCGGGACGTCATCTTCCCCCCGGGGGCCGGCGGCCTTCCGACGATGAAGCTCGGTGTCGTGTACCGCGCGGCGCTCCCTCCCGGCCGCGGGCAGGGCGCGCGGCTCTCCTACCGCGACGGTAACTACGCGGACCGCGCGGGCTGGAAGGAGATCATCGCGGTCGCCGGTCCCGGCGCAACGATCGTGAATGCCTCGGTGCCCGAACGCGATCGGAGCGACCAGCTGAGCAATTATCCCGTGGATCTGCTGGACAGTCCTCCCCAGGATAGGCAGGCGCGCGTGGTCTTCCAGCGCGAGACCTCGCCGCCCGTGGCGGCCCGGCCGCCCGGCTCGCCGCCGAAGCCCGTCGAGTCGCCACGGGCCGAGGCGCCGAGGCAGCCCGCGGCCGAACCGCCGGCCCCGCCGGCCTCCCCCGCTGCCGACGGCTCCGAGCTTCGGCTCCGTGCCAACCGGCAGGCCACGCCGCGGAGCGCCCTGGCCGACCTCGTGACGGTCAACGACCTCGGGCTCGGGGTCGTCCTGTTCGCGCTCGCGGCCGCGGCCGCGCTCGGCGCGTTTCATGCGCTCGAGCCCGGCCACGGCAAGACGGTCGTCGCGGCGTATCTGGTCGGCTCGCGGGGAACGGCCTCCCACGCGGTCTTGCTCGGGCTCACGGTGACCGCCTCGCACACGGCGGGGGTCTACCTCCTCGGTGGCGTCGCGCTCTATGCCTCCCGGTACGTCGTGCCCGAGCGGCTGTATCCCTGGCTCGGTGTGTTCTCGGGTCTGGTGATCGCGGGCCTGGGGTTCTCGCTCGTGCTCCGTCGCTATGCGGCGCAGGGCCACCATCACGAGCATGGTCATGCCCATACCCACGACGGCGACGATCACCACCATCACCATCCCGGGGCGGATCATCACCATGGTCATCGGCATGGCCACGTCCATCATCACGAGGCTGACGGACCGGTCTCCCTGCCGGCGCTGGTGGCGCTCGGCGTGACCGGCGGCATCGTGCCGTGTCCAGCCGCCGTGGTCGTTCTCCTGAGTGCGCTGTCGCTCAACCGGGTCGGCTTCGGCTTGCTCCTCATCGTGGCGTTCAGCGTGGGGCTCGCGGCCGTGCTCATCACCATCGGCGTCCTGATGGTGTATGCGCGTCGGCTTCACCACCGACGGCCCGCTCGTCCGGCGCTGGCTGCCGCTGGCCTCCTCGGCCGTCATCACGATCGTCGGGGTGGTCATCACGTTCCAGTCGCTGATCGCCGCCGGCATCCTCCACCTCAAGCTGTAGCCGACCGCTGAAAAAGGCCCATCTGCCGCAGTAGGAGGTGAGGCCGCTCGGCGGCCGAGCCGACGCTTCAACGGCGCGAAAATTTCGGTCATTTCACCGCTGCGGCTCGCGCCGCCTGGCGGCGCTCACCTCGCACTGTGATCAGCTCGTAGAGTCGCGCCATCAGGCCTCGGGCCTGCCACGCCTCGTACGTCACCCGCTTGGCCGCCGCCACGTCCGCGGCGAAGGCGCGTTCGACCGCCGCGGCGAAGCCGCCGTCGTAGACGGCCACGTTGAGCTCGTCGTTCAGCGCGAAGGAGCGATGATCCAGGTTCGTGCTGCCCACGGTCGCCCAGACGCCGTCGACCACCATCGTCTTGGAGTGGAGCAGCGACGGCTGATACTCGTAGATCTCGATTCCAGCCCGTAGGAGCTCGCCGAAGTTCCGGCGTCCCGCCTCGCGCACCAGGGCGTGATCGATGGTGCTCGGCACCAGCACGACGACTCGGACCCCGCGCCGGGCGGCGGCGAGGAACGCCTCGGCCAGGGGCCGGTCGGGCACGAAGTAGGGGTTGGTCACGTGGATCCACCGCCGCGCGCCCGCGATGGCCAGGAGGAACATGTTCGACATGGGCTCGCCGCCGTCGGTCCACGAGCTGCGGACGACTTGCGCCTCGACCCCGCCCCCGACGCCGCGCCCGCCAGGAAAGTAAGCGGGGCCGCCGAGCATTTCGCCGGTCGCCTCGCGCCAGTTCTCGGCGAAGACCGCCTGGAGATAGTCCACCACCGGCCCCTCCAGCCGCACGTCGGTGTCGCGCCAGTGTTTCGGGGCCCGGCCATTTCCCATCCACTTCCAGCTGACCCCGGAGCCTCCGGTGATCCCGATCCGACCGTCGACGACCAGCACGCGCCGGTGATTTCGATGGTTGTCCCGACGGAGCGAGAGCGGGCCGATCGGGCGAAAGGTCGACAGCCGACAGCCGGCGTCCTCGATGGTCTTGCGATGCTCTGTCTTCATCGACAGCGCACCGACACCGTCGAGAAGGACCCTGGCCGGGATACCCGCGCGGCAACGCTCGGCGAGCGCGGCGGCGATCTCGGCGGCGACGGGTCCCTCCGCATAGAAGTATTCGGCGTAGGTGATCGACACGCGCGCGGAGCGGATGGCGGCGAGCTTGGCGGGAAAGATCTGGTCGCCGTTCAGGAGGAGCTCGACCCGGTTGTCGGCGAGGACGGGCGCGCTCGTGTGCGCCTGCACGGCGGCGGCGAATGCCGGGGCGTCGACGGCGATGTTCGGAAGCTCGCGCGGTGCCGGCGCCCGGCCGCACGCGGCCACGAAGAGCAACGCCGCGAACATCAGCCGGGGGAGCTTCAATCGGTGCAGGGGCCGGGGGTGGCCGCGGGGCCGTCGGGGATCTGCAGGAGCGTGATGAACTCCGGATCGTCGTCGAGGCCGATGAACGGATTGTCGGCGTCCGGGGCGCCCGTGTCGAGTGCGAACCGGAGGATCTGCTGGGTCGTCCGGCTGCCGACGTAGAGCCAGTCCCCGTCGAGGGCCATCCCCGACGGGGCCCCCAGCCCGCCCGCCCCGTGCGCGACGACGGTATCGATCGCTCCCGACGAGAACTGGTAGCGCATGATCTTGCCGACGTCGATCTTCTTCTTCTTCCCGACGCGCTCCTTCTTGGAGCTGCCGATGTACAGGACGTCACCGCTCACGAGCAGGTGCACGGGCGTATCGAGGCCGTCCTTGTGCGTGACCACGTCCGTGATGAACGCGCCGGTGTGCCCGTGGTACATCCGCACCGCTCGCGCCGCCTCGTCGGTGACGTAGAGATGACCGTCGGGACCGAACACGAGATCGCGGACGACCTGCACGCCGTCGGGATTGGCGCTGCTGTACGGAGGGATGAAGGTGCCGGGCACGCCGGTCACGAGCGCGGGCATGGGGGCACCGGGCGTGCATCCCGCGTCGGTGCAGCCGGGGCCGTAATAGCGCGTGATCGAATTGTTGCTTGCCGGGTCACCCTGGTTGGCCACGTAGACGTTGCCGTCGCTGCCGAAGACGAGGTTGAACGGATGCTGCAACCCCTGACTGTAGTTCGGCTGCGTGCTGTCCGTGGACTGGGTGAAGACGCCGAGGCACGGCCGCGAGAGAAGGGTCCCGGTCGCGCCGGCGGCCGGGCCGAAGTGAAGGATCCGGCTGTCGTTCTTGAAGGCGTTGGCGAGATAGAGATCGCCGCCCGGCGTGACCACGAACCCCCGGGGATCGTGCAGGGTCGCGCCGGTCAGCACCGGCCAGGGCGTCGTCTCTCCCGGGGCGACGATGGGCTGCCCCGAGGTGTCGAAGCTCAGGATGTTCGTGCCGCTGTGGGTGACGACGTACCAGACGTTGCCCTGGGCGAGCGCGCCCGTCGGCGTCGCCGCCAGCGCGAGACCCACGAGGAGCAGGACGAGCACGACTCGTGTCGACCGTCCGCTTCCGATCACCTCAGTACTTGTTCGCAATGGGCAGCTCGTTGGCGGGAAACAGCGTGATGATCTGGGCGCCGGCCGGCGTGACGATGACCTCCTCTTCGATCCGCGCGGCGGAGACGCCATCGGTCGCCGGGCAGTAGGTCTCCACGGCGAACATCATCCCCGCCTCGAGCTCCATCGGGTCGTCGAAGGAGTTCAGCCGGCTGATGATGGGGCGCTCGTGCAGGCCGAGCCCGATGCCATGGCAGAAGTTCAGCCCGAACGCCGCCATCTCGCTCTCGAACCCGATCTCCGGGGCCTTGGGGAAGGCCCGGGCGATCTTGTCGGTCGTCACGCCCGGCTTGATGAGCGCGATGGCCTCGTCCATCCACTGCCGCGCCTTCTTGTAGGCGTCGAGCTGGGCGCGCGTGGCCTTGCCGACGTTGAAGGTGCGGTAGTAGCACGTGCGGTAGCCCGTGAAGGACATGATGATGTCGAAGAAGGCCTGATCGCCGGGGCGGATGATGCGGTCGGTGAAGTTGTGAGGATGCGGGCTGCAGCGCTCGCCCGAGATCGAGTTGATGGCCTCCACGCAGTCCGAGCCCATCTCGTAGAGCCGCTTGGTGGCCAGGGCCACGATCTCGTTCTCGCGCACGCCGGGCTTCAGCGCCTCGTAGATGTCCTGGTAGACGCCGTCGACCATCGCCGCCGCCATGTTGAGCAGGGTCAGCTCGTCCTGGCTCTTGATCATCCGCGCCTCGAGCATGACTTGTTGTCCGTCGCGCACCTCGATGCCGATCTTCTGTAATTCGAAGAGAAACGGCGGCTCCACCAGATCGATGCCGAGCGGCATGTCGGCGACCCCCTCGGCCTTGAGGATGTCCTTGATCTCCTTCGCGGCCTGCTTGAAGAGCCCGGCCTTCGGCGAGACGGCCCCCCGCATGCCGACCATGCCCGCCAGGGACTGTTTCTCGGGGATCCACGGCGCGTAGAGGCGGTGGTGGCGGGCCGCGGAGCCGAAGTCCCACACCCACGGCTCGCCGGTGCCGGTCAACAGCGACCAGCGCGTGAGCTTGTCGCGCGCCCACTCGCCGATGACCGTGCTCGAGATGTAGCGGATGTTGTACTGGTCGAAGACGAGCAACGCCCCCAGGCCGGAGCCGGCGAGGGCCTGGCGCACCCGGGCCAGGCGGTACGCGTTCAGCCGCCGGAAGTCGACGCGCTCCTCGAAATCGACCTGCATGTGACCGGGCGCCTGCAGCGGGCGGTCCCATCGGTGCCGGGGATCGGTGGCGTCGGCGTTCACGGGCTTCGGCGCGGGCGAGGTCTGCTTGCGGGCCATGGCCATCCTCCGTAGGCGGCATGATAGCCTACGGCGCCATGGACGAGACGCGGCCATTCGCGGGAATCCACGTCGTCGAGTTCGGTCAGTTCATCGCCGTGCCGTTCTGCGCGCAGCTACTCTCCGAGGGTGGCGCGGATGTCATCAAGATCGAGTCGCTGGACGGCGATCCCGTCCGACGCCTGGCGCCGCTGGCTCCCGGCGAGACGCGGCACTTCATCTCCCGTAACCGCGGCAAGCGAACGCTGCCGCTCGATCTGCGCAATCCCGCGGCGCGGCCGGTGATCGAGCGGCTGCTGGCCCGGGCGGACGTCGTCCTGACCAACTTCCGTCCCGGGCTGGCCGGCGAGCTCGGGCTCGATGGCGCCACGCTCACGCGCCGCCATCCGCGTCTGGTCGTCGGCAACGTCAGCGCCTTCGGCGCCCGCGGCCCGGACGCCAAGCTCCCCGGGATGGATCTCGTCGTGCAAGCGCGTACCGGGCTCATGGCTGCGACGCAGGGGGCGCACGGCGATCTGTCGTCGAGCGCCGATACGCCGGCCATCGCCGATTACACGTGCGCGATGTCGCTCGCCTTCGGCATCGCCGCGGCGCTGCTGCGGCGGGAGCGGACTGGCCGCGGCGGCGAGGTGGATGTCGCGCTGATGATGGCGGCGCTCCTGGTGCAGAACAACTCCTTCGTGCGCGTGGAGCACGCCGACGGCCCGGTGCATGCCGAGGCGCGTGTCCAGCTCGCCCAGATGCGCGCGGCCGGCCGCCCGTTCGCGGTGCAGGCGGCGCTCCAGCCGCGCACGCGCACACCGGGAATGACCGGCGTGTACTACCGTACGTACGCGACGAAGGATGCGGCCATCGCCGTGGCCTGCGTGAGCGCGGGCCTGCAGCGTGCGCTCATGAAGGCCGTCGGGTTGACCGACGACGCGCACGAGCGTGCGATGCCGGACCGGGACGCCCAGGTCGCGCACTACGCGGACCTGGGCGCTCGCATGGAAGCGCTGATGGCCTCGCGCACGACCTCGGAGTGGCGAGCGCGGCTGGACGCCCACGGCGTTCCCGCCGCCGGCGTCGCCCTGCCGTTCGAGATGCTGGAGGACGAGCAGGCGCTCGCCAACGGCATGCTCCACGATCTCGCCCACCCGACGCTCGGCCCCGTCCGCGTGCTCGCCCCGCCCGTTCGTCTCGACGGCGACGGCTTCCGCCCCGCCCCCGCCACCGCGCCCTTCGGCGCCGACACGCGTGCTCTTCTCGGTGAGCTCGGGTTTTTGGAGGACGAGGTCGCCGCGCTTCTGGCCCAGCGTGTGACCCGGGAGTCCCTCGCGTAGGTCGTCAGACGACGCCGCGACGGCGGAGCTCGGCGAGACGTTCGGCGGAATAGCCGATGCGGGTGAAGATCTCGTCGGTGTGCTCGCCGAGCTTCGGCGCTGGCGTCCGCAACCCCCCGGGGGTGCGATCGAGACGGGGCACCACCGCGTGCATGGGCACCGTGCCCATCTCGTCGTCGGGCGCCTCCACGACGATCCCACGCTCCTGCACGTGGGGATCGGCGAGGAACTGGGCGATGTCGTAGACGGGCGCGGCGGTGACGCCGGCCGTCTCGAAGAAGGCGATGGCCTCCGCCAGCGTCCGCTGCTCGATGAAGCCGCCGACGATGCCGTCGACCTCGCCCCTACGCTTCACGCGCTCGGCGTTGGTCTTGAACGCCGGATCCTCGTTGAGGTCCGCGCGCCCGATCGCCGCGAACAACCGCTCGGTCATCGCCTGGGTCGAGGCGGAGATGGCAACCCAGCCGCCGTCCCGAGTGGCGTAGACGTTGCGTGGCGAGGAGGACTCGGAGGCGCTGCCCACGCGCCGGCGAATCTTCCCGGACAGCCGGTGGATCGCGGCCTCCGGCCCGAGGATCGAGAAGATGGAGTCCAGCAGGCTCAGATCGATGACCTGGCCCCGTCCGCCGTTGATCTCGACGTCGCGCACCGCGATCACGACGGCCATGGCGCCGTAGAGGCCCGCGATCATGTCGGCCATGGCCAGCGGCGGCAGGACCGGCTCGCGGTCCTCGAAGCCGTTGCGCGAGGCGAAGCCCGACATCGCCTCGACCAGCGTGCCGAAGCCCGGGCGCGGGGCATAGGCGCCGGTCTGGCCGAACCCCGAGACGCGGACCAGGACGAGCCGCGGGTTGCGGGCGGCCAGGCGATCCGGGCCCACGCCGAGGCGCTCCAGGTAGCGGTAGCGGAAGCTCTCGATCATCACGTCGAAGTGCTCGACGAGGTCGAGGATGATGGCCGGCGCCTCGGGGGCCTTGAGGTCGAGGGTGATGCTCTTCTTGTTCCGGGCGTAGACCTTCCAGTGCACGCTGATCCCGGCCTCGCGCCAGTCGCGCAGCGTGTCGCCGCGGCCCGGCGCTTCGACCTTGACGACCTCGGCGCCGAAGTCGGCGAGCTGCAGGCTCACCATGTTGCCCGCGACGAGGCGGGAGAAGTCGAGGACCCGGATCCCACGAAGCGGCCCCGCGTGCGTCGCGTCGAACCGCTGGTGCGGCAATGGCATGCGCCGAGGATACACGCGCCGACGAAAATCTTGTACCTTCGGCGCATGACGATCCCCCGCCGCGCCGCGCGCCGCTCTTCCCTGATCCTGCCCGTCAACGTCCGGCACTTCGTGGAGCGCGCGCACACGCGCGGTGCCGACGCCGTGGTCCTCGACCTCGAGGACTCGGTGCCGCCCGCGGAGAAGGCGAGCGCGCGCCGGCTCGTGAAGGACGCGCTCCCCCTCGTCGGGCGGGGCGGCGCCGAGGTGCTCGTGCGGGTCAACAACGATCCCGCGCTGCTCGCCGAGGACGTCGACGCCAGCGTCCATCCCGGGCTCGACGGCCTGAGCCTGCCAAAGGCGGAGTCGGTCGAGCAGCTCCGCGAGCTCATGGCGCAGATCGATCGCCTGGAGCGGGCGCGCGGGCTTGCCCCCGGTCACGTGAAGCTCAGCCTGGCCTTCGAGACTCCGCGCGGCGTGCTGCGGGCCCAGGAGCTCGCAGAGGCCTGCCCGCGGGTCGTGACCATGGGCGTCGGCGTGGAGGACTACTGTCTCGAGCTGGGGGTCGAGCCCTCCCCGGACGGCGTCGAGCTGCTCTACGCGGTCTCGCGCGTGGTGACGATCGCCAAGGTGCTGGGTGTCCAGCCCACCGGCTTGATGGGCAGCATCGCGGGGTTCCGTGACCTGGTGGCGTTCGAGGGTGCGGCGCAGCGCGCCCGCCAGCTCGGCTGCGAGGGGGCCGGCTGCATCCATCCAGACCAGGTCGTCGTGCTCAACCGCGTCTTCACGCCGGAGCCGGCCAAGGTGGAGTATGCGCGGCGTGTCGTCGAGGCGTTCGAGGAGGGGCTACGGCGCGGCACGGCGTCCGTGAGCCTCGAGGGCAAGATGGTCGACATTCCCGTCTACAAGCGTGCCCTGGTCATCCTCGATCGGGGACGGCTCGTCGCCGAAACCGAGCGGCGCAAGGCGGAGGCCCTGGCCCGTCTGACCTGACCGCGTCGTCGCTCAGCGATCCAGCCAGGCGGCGGCGAGGCGGCCGCCGTAGTCGAAGCCGAGGTTGGGGGAGTAATTCTTCAGCGCGCGATCCCACACGCCGACGTAGATGCCCGAGGGCATGTGGACGTAGTACTGCTGGCGAGTGAGATAGCGCTGGATCTCGTGGATGATCTCTCGGCGCTTACCGACGTCGAAGGTCCGCCGCTGGCGCGTGCGGGCTGGACAGAAAGTTGTCGGCCTCGAGGAATGGCGCCGCCGGCCCGAAGCCCATGGCGTCGTACTTGCCGAGGCGGCAGGTGGCCACGTAGGCCCCGTACTCCTTCTGGTCGAGCCTGGCGTCGATGCCGACGTCCTTGAGATTCTTCAGCACGATCTCCATCGTGTCCACGAGCAGCGTCGATCCGTAGGTCGAGAAGCAGACCGTCGCCGGGAACCCACCCGGATGGCCCGCGAGGGCGAGGAGCCGCCTGGCCTCCGCGGGATCGTACTTGCGCCGACGCCCTCGAGGGTGTCGGCGATGATCCGCGGGCGGTCGATGGCGAGCGAGATCGCCTGACGCACGCGCACGTCGTTGAACGGCGCCCGGTCCGTCCGCATCTGGAGATCGTTCACCACGTTGGACGGGAACTCCGCGATCTGCAGGCCGGGCCGGCGCTGCTTGAGCTGCTCGCGGATCTGCACCCAGTCCGTGCGGTCGATGGTGCCGGGAAACTCCCAGCCCAGATCGTACTTGCCGACGTGACTGTAGCTCGGGTTCTTCTTGCCGACCCAATGCGAGCCGCGGACGTGCTCCACGACGTGAACGGCCCCGTGCCCATCACGTTCTTCTCGAACCACTTCTGGTCCTTGCGAGGATGTCTGCCTTGTAGATCCAGCTGAACGGCGAGGCGAGCAGGTTCAGGAACGACGCCGACGGCCACTTGAGGCGAAACACGATCGTGTAGGGATCGGGTGTCTCGACCGCCTCCACGATTCCGCGAGATCGCCGATGACCTTGGTCCCCGTGCGGTCCGTCGGGTCCACGCGCAGGAGCGTGTTGTAGTGGGGTGCGGCCGGGTGGACGAGGGCGAAGGTCCCCTCACGGTGACCGTCGTAGGTCGGCGGCTCCGCGGGCACGACGAAGACGAGCTCACCGCCGGACCGGGGCTTGTCCTGGGCGCCGACGGCAGTGACGAGCCCGACCGCGACCAGGAGCGCCGCGAAGGGCAGGGATATTCGTTGAAGGATTCGGGTCATGCGTCCTGTCTCCTCACTCTAGGTTCGTTGTCGCGCGGTGAGATCGGGCCACAGGGCGTCGGCGCCGCGCGCGGTGACGTGCCGGCCCAGCTCGCCGGCCCAGTGGCTCTCGCTGCCGAACTCCGCGCGCCACGACCAGAGCCGCCGTGTGGCGAAGTGCAGCGAGTGCTCGTAGGTGAAGCCGATGGCGCCGTGGACCTGATGCGCGATGCCGGCGCCGATGCCGGCCGCCTCGCCGGCGCGGATCTTGGCCACGGCCACGTCGAACGTGGGATCGCCGGCGTCCGCCGCCGCGAACGCGCGCTCGGCGGCGATGCTCGCGGCCGCGGCGTGCCCGGCGAGCACGGCCAGTTGATGCTGGATGGCCTGGAAGCTTCCGATGGGTCGCCCGAACTGCCGCCGCTCCGTCGTGTAGCGGACCGATTGCTGCACCAGGCTCTCGAGCGCGCCGGCCATTTGCGCCGAGCGGACGAGCGCGCCATGGAGTGTGATCGTCTCGGGGCCGGTGCCCGCGGCCGCGGGCGCGGCGGCAAGCACGGGCGCATCCTCGAACGTCAGCGTGTCGCGCGGCTCGAGGGCGAGGTTGCGGTCGGCGCTCACGCGCAGGGCCTCGCGAGCCAGGAGCGCGACCATCGCGCGGCCGTCGGCGTCGCCGACGAGCACGACGTGTCCCGCCGCCGCGCCCCACGGCACGCGCGATGCGGCTCCGCGCACGCGCCAGCCGCCGCCGGCGCGCGTCAGAGTCAGCCGCTCGTCGCGGTGGACCGGCGCCACCGTGAGGGGACCCAGGGGCACGTCGAGGCCCGCCCCGGCGAGCAGGCCGCTGGCCACGATCGTCTCGGCCAGGGGAACCGGTGCGGCGTGCTGTCCGGCCGCGCGCACGACGACGTGGGCGTCGCGCCAGGTGCCGCCGGCGCCTCCGCGCGTCTCCGGCACGAGGGGCAGGGTGAGCCCGCCCTCTTCGAGCGCGCGCCAGAGCTTGTCCGGCCAGACGCCCTTCTCCGCCGACTCGATCAGCTCCTTGGTGGCGAGATCGCTGAAGAGCCGGCCGACGGTGTCGGCAAGGAGCGTCCGGAGGTTCATCTACAGGCTCGCCTCGGACGGCGGGGCCCCAGCCCGCGACGTCCTGCGGCTCGCACGACAGTCATCGCAGGCCGAGCCCGCGCGCGATGATGCCGCGCAGGACCTCGCGCGTGCCGCCCCGCAGGGAGAACGACGGCGCGCGCTGCACGAGATAGCCGAGCGTCTGCTGCAGGTCGCTGCCGCTGTCGAGCGACGGCTCGACGTCGAGCAGCGCGTGGACCGCTTCCGGCAGCTCCTGCTCGAAGCCGGTGCCGACGTCCTTGACGAGCGCGGCCTCCAGGTTCGGATTCGCCCCCGCGTGCAGCATGCCGGCCACGGAGAGCGACATCTGCCGGAGCGTGGCCAGCTGGGCCACGAGCCGGCCCACGGCGACGACGCCGCGGTCCGTCGGTCGCCGGGCGACCTCGCGCACCAGCTCGGTCAGCATGGCGAAGCTCGACAGATAGCGCTCGGGTCCGCTGCGCTCGAAGGCGAGCTCCGTCGTCACCTGCTTCCAGCCGTCGCCCTCGCCGCCCACGCGCATGTCCTCCGGCACGAAGGCGTCCTGGAACACGACCTCGTTGAAGTGATGCTCGCCCGCCAGGTCGATGATCGGCCGGATGGCGATGCCCGGCGTCCGGAGGTCGACGAGGAACTGCGACAGCCCCTCGTGCTTCTTGTCGGGCACGACAGCCGTGCGGAAGAGCGCGATCGCGTAGTCCGACAGATGAGCGCCCGACGTCCAGACCTTGGTGCCGTTCACGACATAGCCGCCGTCGGCGCGCACGGCCCGCGTCCGGATGGACGCGAGATCGGACCCCGAGTCGGGCTCGCTCATGCCGATGGCGAAGGCGAGCTCGCCGCGCGTCACGGCGGGCAGGAAGCGCTCGCGCTGCGCCTCGGTGCCGAAGCGCAGCAGCAGGGGGCCGCTCTGGCGGTCGGCGATCCAGTGGGCGGCCACGGGCGCGCCGGCCGCGAGCATCTCCTCGAGCACGACGTAGCGCTCGAGGAACGTCCGCTCGTGGCCGCCGTACCGCTCGGGCCACGTCATGCCGATCCAGCCCCGCGCGCCGACCCGGCGGCTGAAGGCGCGATCGAATCCGCTCCACGAGTGCGCGCGCCGGTAGGATGGTCGATCGCCGAGCGTCTCGCGCAGGAAGTCCCGCACCTCGACGCGCAGCCCCTCGACCTCGGCCGGCAGCTCGATGAGATCGAACGCGAAGCTCGTCACGGGGTCAGACCAGATTGTATCGCGCGTGGGGTCAGGCTTTGACTTCTATACATCTTGCAACTGCCGTCGCGCGGTTATGGCGCGCGTTGACCGAGATGTATAGAAGTCAAAGCCTGACCCCGTCCCCGGGCGCCAGGATGCGCATCGCCGAGAGGACGAGGTCGCGCTTGCGCGCGGGATTGGGGTCGCTGGAGAAGAACGTCAGGAACGCGGTGTCCACGCCGGCGTCGAGGTAGGCGCGGAGGCCGGCACGGATCGCCTCGACCGGGCCGCGCAGCAGCAGCTCGTCGATCACGCGCGGCGGGATGGCCGCGACGGCGGCGCGGCGGTCGCCGCGGCCCCAGGCCTCCCACATCGCCGCGAGCGCGCCGGCCCGGCCGAGCCACTCGTGGAACGCGCGATAGACGGGCACGTTGAGGTATGCGGCGACGTGGCGGCGCGCGGCGACGTCCTCGCCGTCGAGATAGACGATGAGGCGACACGTGACCTCGATGGCCGCGGGATCGCGGCCGGCCCTCTGCGCCGCCTCGCGGACGACCGCGATGCACCGGGGGACGTCCTCGGGCGCGAGCCAGTTGAGGATCACGCCGTCGGCCAGCTCACCGGCGACCGCGAGCATGCCCGCGCGCAGGGCGGCGACGTAGATGGGCACCGGCGCGACGGGCGGGCGCGAGAGCCGAAAGCCGTCGACGGCGAAGGTCTCGCCGCGGAAGACCACGCGCTCGCCGGTCAGGGCCTGACGCAGGCAGTGGACCATCTCCCGGACGCGTGTGGCCGGCTTCTCGAAGACGCCGCCGTTCCAGCCCTCGACGATGACATTCGAGCCCGCGCCGATGCCGAGGATGAACCGCCCGGGCGCGAGCTCGGCGATGCCGGCGGCGGACTGCGCGAGCGTGGCCGGCCCGCGCGTGAAGACGTTGACGATCGCGGTCCCCAGCCGCAGGCCCGTCGCCTGACCGGCAATGGCGAGCGGGCTGAAGGCATCGACCCCGTCGGCCTCGTACGACCACGCGTCGCGGTACCCGAGCCGCTCGGCCTCGCGCAGGAGCTCGACGTGCTCCTTCAGCCCGAAGCCCTCGACCGGCACCGTCAGCGCGATCCGCTTTTCCATGCGCGTCGATCCTACCGCGGCTGTACTGCGAGCCGCAGGACGTCGCGGGGCTGGGGCCCCGCCGTCCGAGGCGAGCCTCTGATGTAGTGCGAGCCGCAGGACGTCGCGGGGCTGGGGCCCCGCCGTCCGAGGCGAGCCTTTGATACGGTACGCTAGCGGGATGAGCGTTCCGGAGGATCCCCGCTTCGTTCGCCTCGACACCTGCGATCTCTGCCGTGCCAAGCGGCTCACGCCGTGGTTTCACGAGGACGACATCTGCTGGATCGCGGAGTGCGAGATCTGCGAGGTCCCGATGGTCGTGTGGCGATGGCACGGCACGACGCCGCCGGCGGAGCACGTCGCCCACATGCGTGACCGGCTGGCCGAGGTCGCCGCCGCGCAGCTGGGTGAGTTCTACGTCGACGGCCACATGCGCAACATCCCCGACCACTACCACGCCCACGCCCGGCCGAAGGGCGGCTTCTTCGGTCACGACGCGAGACGCCGGTGACGCCCGCCCGCGTCGACTACGGATGGGTCGTCGTCGCGGCCCTGTGCGTCACCGAGACCGTCTCGTGGGGATCCTCTACTACGGCTTCCCGGTGTTCCTGCCGCCGATGGAGGCCGAGCTCGGCTGGTCGCGGGCCGCGCTGCCCGTGGGCCGGTGGATCGACCGTCACGGCGCGCGCAGCCTGATGACGGCCGGCTCGTGTGTGGCGACCTTGCTGGTGCTGGCGTGGTCGCGGATCGACAGCCTGCCCGCGCTCTACCTGCTCTAGTTCCTGATCGGCCTGAGCCTCGCGGCCACGCTCTACGAGCCGGCCTTCGCCGCGGTCGTCGGCTGGTTCCCCAACGCGCAACCATGACCGCGCGTTGCTCACGGTGACCCTGGTCGCCGCGCTCGCCAGCACCATCTTCATGCCGCTCGAGGCGTGGTTGCTGACGCGGCTCGGCTGGCGGACGGCGCTGGCCACCCTCGCCCTGATCCTCGGGCTGATCACGATCCCCATCCAGCACTGGTCCTGCGACCGAGCCCGCATCGGGCACGTCGGACCGACGCCGGCGCGACGGACGTGCCGGGCGTGGCCCTGGGCGCCGCCGTGCGCACGGGCGTGTTCTGGACGCTGGCGGGAGCGTTCTTCGTCGGCAACTTCACGACGAACTCGGTCACCGTGCACCTGATCCCGTACCTGTCGACGCGTGGGTACTCCCCGGCGCTCGCGGCGTCGATGATCGGCTGGATGGGGGCCATGCAGCTTCCCGCTCGCCTCGTGTTCGCGCCGATCACCGCGCGCTTCGGCCACGCCACCATCACCGCGATGATCTTCTTCGTGCAGGCGGTGGCCCTGGTCCAGCTCGTGCTGGCCGCGCGCCTGCCGACCCTGGCGCCGATGGTGATCATGCTCGGGGCCGCGAACGGGGTCTCGACGCTGGTGCGGGCGACGATGATCGCCGAGCTCTTCGGCCCCCGTCACTACGGCAGCATCAGCGGCGCCGTCGCCCTCGGGGCCCACGGGCGCGGCCCTGCTGCAGGTGGCGGCGGGGGGCTACGAGCGTGTGTTCTGGATGCTCGCGGTCTCGCTCGTGATGGCCGGCACCGGTGTGTTGCTGCTGACACGACGCACTCGACGGTGATAGGTTCGACGTCCCGCTCATCGAGGGCCGCCACGGCTGTGCCGGGGCGGCCCGAGCGTATGGGGGGCCTGGGGGGCGCCCGGAGCCCCCCATCGAGTCGTACCCCAAAGGAGGAAGGCATGCGCAAGATCGTCCTGCTGGCCGTCGCGGGCGTGCTCGCCGCCGCGGCGCCGGCCTTCGCTCAGAAGAGCTATCCGTCCCGGCCGATCGAGGTCATCGTCCCCTTCGCGCCCGGCGGCGGCACCGACAACCTCATGCGGACGATCGTCGCCATCATCGACGAGAACAAGTGGTCGCCCGTCCCCATCAACGTGATCAACCGGCCGGGCGGCTCGGGGGTCGTGGGATACACGTACGTGATCAACAAGAAGGGCGACCCCTACGTGATCGCGGGAGGCTCGCCCACGATCGTCTCGGCGAAGGTCGAGGGACGCCTCCCCGCCGACCATCGCGGCGGGTTCACGACGCTCATGATCGTGGCCATCGACGAGCTGATGCTCTCGGTCCGGACGGAGTCGAAGTTCCAGACGATCGAGGACTTCGTCAAGGCGGCCAAGGAGCGCCCGGGGCAGCTCACGGTCGCCGGGACGGGCACGAACTCCGAGGATCACATCTTCACGCACCTCCTGGAGAAGGCCGCCGGCATCAAGGTGAAGTACGTGCCCTTCCAGTCGGGGGGCGAGTGCGTGACCGCGCTCATGGGCGGCCACGTCGATGCCGGGGTCATGAACCCCAACGAGATCATCGCCCAGATCGACGCCAAGAAGGCCCGCAACCTCGCCGTCGCCGCCAAGAAGCGGATGCCCGACGCGACCGACGTGCCGACCTTCGCCGAGAAGGGCTACGAGTTCTTCTGGGAGCAGATGCGCGGCGTCGTCGGCACGGCCAAGATGCCGCCCGAGGCGGTCAAGTGGTGGCAGGACGCGCTCAAGAAGGTGGTGGGGAGCAAGCGCTGGCAGGAGAACTACATCAAGCGCAACCTGCTGACGCCGGTGGAGTGGACGGGCGAGGAAGCCAACCAGTACCTCGACGGCCTGCGCGCGAAATACGAAAAGGCGCTCGGCGAGATGGGGGCAATCAAGCGCTGATGCGGCGGGCCGATCAGGTCACCGGCCTGCTGCTGCTCGCCTTCGGCGTCTCCTTCGCGGTGGGCGCGCTCGGGTTCCCGTACTCGACGCCCACCGGCCCGGGCTCGGGCTTCCTGCCGTTCTGGCTCGGCCTCGTGATGGCTGCGCTCGCCCTGGCCCTTCTCGTCGGCGCCACGCGGGAGGCCGATCCCGGCCCCGCGTGGCTGCCGGAGGGCCGGCCCCTGGCGCGTATCGGCGTCGTCATCGTCGCCACCGTGCTCTTCGTCGCGCTGATGCCCGTCGTCGGCATGGCGCTGGGAACGGTGCTGTTCCTGGTCGGGCTCCTGCGCTTCCTCGAGGGCCACGGCTGGGTCGTGACGCTCGGCGTGGCCGTGGGGATGGCGCTCGTCAACTGGCTGATCTTCAGCTACTGGCTCGGGGTGCCGTTCCCGCGCGGTCCTCTCGGGCTCTGATGGACCTCTTCCACAATCTGGCCCTCGGCTTCGGCATCGCGTTCTCGCCGTTCAACATCCTGATGGCGGTCGCCGGCGTCATCGTCGGCACCCTGATCGGCGCCTTGCCGGGAATCGGCCCCGTCTCGGGCGTGGCGCTGCTGCTCCCGCTCACCTTCGGCATGCCCCCGACCTCCGCCATCATCATGCTGTCGGCCCTGTACGCGGGCACGATGTACGGCGGCACCATCACCTCCGTCCTCATCAACACGCCGGGCGAGTCGGCCTCGGTGGTGACGTGCATCGACGGATACCAGATGGCGCTCAAGGGGCGCGCCGGCCCCGCGCTCGGCGTCGCCGCCATCGGCTCCTTCGTCGCCGGAACGGTCGGCGTGGTGCTGCTGATGACGATGTCGCCGTTGCTCGCGCGGTGGGCGCTGTCGTTCGGCCCGCCCGAGAACTTCGCGCTGATGCTGCTGGGCCTGACCACGGTGACGGGGCTCACGGGCGACGACGCGCTCAAGGGCTACCTCAGCATGGTGTTCGGGCTGATGCTGGCCATGGTCGGCTTCGACGTGGTCTCGGGAGACGCGCGGTTCGCCTTCGGCATTCCCGAGATGATGGACGGGGTCGATTTCCTGCCCGTGGCCATCGGCCTGTTCGGCATGGGCGAGGTGCTGGCCGGCGCCGAGGGCGCCGTCCGCATGGAGATCCTCAAGGCCCGCTACGGCCTGCGCGACGTGATGCTGAGCGCGTCCGAATGGGCCCGCAGCCGCTGGCCCATCGTCCGCGGGACGGTGCTGGGCTTCGTCGTCGGAGTCCTGCCCGGCGCGGGACCGACCATCGCGTCGTTCCTGTCCTACGCGCTCGAGAAGAAGGTGTCGCGGCACCCCGAGGAGTTCGGCCACGGCGCCATCGAGGGGGTGGCCGGGCCCGAATCGGCGAACAACGCGGCGTCCGCGGGGGCGATGGTCCCCATGCTCACGCTGGGCATTCCCGGGTCGGCCACGACCGCCGTGATGCTCGGCGGGCTCATGATGTGGGGGCTGCGGCCCGGCCCCATGCTCTTCGAGAAGAACCCCGACTTCGTCTGGGGTCTCATCGCCTCGCTGTACATCGCCAACGTGCTGCTGCTGATCCTCAACATCGGGTTCATCCCGGCCTTCGTCCGGGCGCTGCGCGTGCCCTACACGATCCTCATGGCGCTGATCGTGGTCTTCTGCATCACCGGCGCCTACGCCCAGAGCAACAAGCTGTGGGACGTGGGGCAGATGCTCGTCTTCGGGGTGCTCGGCTACCTCATGCGCAAGCTCGGCTACTCCCCGGCGGCGCTCGTGCTCGCCCTCGTGCTGGGGCCGCCGGCCGAGCGCGCGCTCCGCCAGAGCCTCATCATCTCCGACGCCGGGGTCGGGATCTTCTTCCTCCGGCCGATCGCCGCCGTGCTCACCGTGGCCGCGCTCGCGGCCGTGGCGGTGCCCGTGACCCGGGCCCTGCGGACGGCTATAATCCGCCGCTGATGGTCGGCGTCGACCCCATCACGGTCTCGGTGATCCAGCATCGCCTACACGCCATCGTGGCGGAGATGGGCGAGGCGATGCTGCGCACGTCGTATTCCCAGATCCTGAATTCCAGCCGCGACTTCTCGACCGCCATCTGCGATCCCGGCGGGCGGCTCGTGGCCCAGGCCGAGCACGTGCCGATCCACGTCGGGGCTCTGCCGTGGGCCGTGCAGTCCGTGCGGTCGTTCTTCGGCGACGGCGTGCGGCCGGGCGACGTCTTCCTGCTCAACGATCCCTATCACGGCAACAACCACCTGCCCGACCTGACGGCGTTCGTACCCGTCTTCGCCGACGGGCGATTGCTCTTCTGGTCGGTCAATCGCTCGCACCAGTCGGACATCGGCGGGGCCACCCACGGCGCCTACAACCCCGGCGCCACGGAGATCTGGCAGGAGGGCCTGCGCATCACCCCGCTCCGGCTCTACGACGCGGGCGCGCTCCGCGAGGACGTGCTCGAGATGCTCGCGACCAACGTCCGGCACCCGCGCGACTTCCGCGGCGATCTCGCGGCCATGATTGGCTCGGCGCGCGTGGGCGAGCGGCGGCTCGGGGCCTTGCTCGACGAGTACGGAGTCGCGCGGACGCTGGCCGGGGTGGAGGCCGTGCTGGACAGCGCCGAGCGACGGACCCGCGCCTGCATCGGCGAATGGAAGGACGGCGTCTTCCGCGGCGAGGCGATCATCGACGACGACGGCCGCGGCACCCGCGATCTCTGGATCCGCGCCACCGTGACCAAGCGCGGCTCCGAGCTGACGGTGGATCTCACCGACTGCCATCCGCAGGTGACGTCCTTCATCAACTCCTCCTACGCCAACATGCGGGCCTCCGTCGCGATGGCGCTCGCTTACCTGATCGATCCCGACATCCCGAAGAACGACGGCACCTTCCGTCCCCTGACCGTCATCGCCCGCGAGGGGACCATCGTGTGGGCCACGGCGCCGGCGCCGGTCACGCTGTGCACCAACTGCTGCGCCCAGGAGATCGGCGAGGCGATCATCAAGGCGCTGTCGCGCGCGTGCCCCCAGCGGGCGATGGCGGGCTGGGGGCGCCGCTTCCGCATCGCCGTCCAGGGCCGACATCCGAAGACCGGGCGCTCGTTCATCTGGCACATGTTCCAGGCGCGTCCGGGCGGCGGCGCGTCGTCCGCGGGCGACGGCTGGCCGGGCGCCGGCGAATGGCAGGCGGCGGGCGGGATCAAGTTCGGCAGCCTCGAGGTCACGGAGGTGCGCTTCCCGCTCTTCTTCCGGCGTCACGAGTTCCGTCCCGACTCGGGGGGCCCGGGCCGCTATCGCGGGGGTCCCGGCGGCCTCCTCGAGTTCGTGGTCGAGACGGACGAGCCGGCGCGAGCCAACACCGCGGGCGACGGCGTCCGGCATGGGGCCTGTGGCATGGCCGGCGGCGTCGACGGCAAGCCCCACCGGTATCGGCTCGTCTCGAAGGGCAAGGCCCGCGCGCTCAAGACCAAGGAAGTCGGCATCGAGGTGAGACCCGGCGACGTGTTCCACGTGGAGTCCGGCGGGGGCGGGGGATGGGGCGACGGTCGCAAGCGCACGCGGGAGCAGCGCGCCGCCGACGTCGTCGACGGCTTCGTCAGCCGGAACGGCCGCGGGCGCGGGAGGACGTGATGGAGGTCTTCGAGGCGATGCGGACGACCTTCGCGGCCCGCGAGTTCACCGACGAGCCGCTGCCCGACCGGACGCTGTTCGAGATCCTCGACCGTGCGCGCTTCGCGCCGAGCGGCGGCAACCGGCAAGGCTGGCACGTCATCGTCGTTCGCGATCGCGTCACCCGCGAGGCGCTGGCCCAGCTCACGGTGCCGGCCGCCAGGCGGTACATCGCGCAGATCCAGGCCGGCGAGAACCCGTGGAACCCCGTCGACCCGACCGCGGTGGACGCGGCCACCATCGCGCGCACGCCGCCGCCTCCGCGCTTGATCGAGCCGGTGCTCAAGGCGTCCGTCGTGCTCGTCCTCTGCGTCGATCTGAAGGTGGTCGCGTGCACCGATCAGGCGCTCCGTCGCATCGGCCTCGTCGGCGGGGCGTCCATCTATCCATTCGCCTGGAACATCCTGCTCGCCGCGCGCGCTCACGGCTTCGGCGGGACCATCACCACGCTGGCCGTGGCCGAGGAGCCGAAGATGAAGGCGCTCCTCGGCGTGCCCGAGCACGTCGCCGTGTGCGCGGTCCTGCCGCTGGGGCATCCCGTGAAGCAGCTCACCAAGCTCCGCCGCAAAGCCGTGCCCGAGTTCGCGCATCGCGAGCGCTGGGACGGCGCGGCCTTCACCGGGGAGCGCGGCGCCTGAGCCTGCGCATCGGGATCGACGTCGGCGGCACGTTCACCGACCTCGTCGCCGTGGACGAGGCGGGGCAGGTGACGTTCGCCAAGGCGCCCTCTACTCCCCGGGATCCCTCCCTCGGGGTGCTCGACGGTCTCGCGCGCCTGGCCCGCGCGCTCGGTGTCGAGCGCGGCGACCTGCTCGCGCGGACGGAGCGCATCGTCCACGGCACGACGGTCGCGACCAACGCGCTGCTCGAGCGGAAGGGGGCGAAGGTCGGCCTGCTCACCACCGAGGGCCACCGTGACGTGCTCGAGATGCGCGAGGGGCTCAAGGACGACCGCTACAACCTGCGCATGCCGCCGCCGCGGCCGCTGGTGCCGCGGGCGCTCCGACTCGGGGTGCGCGAGCGGCTGCGTGCCGACGGCCGCGTCGAGACGCCGCTCGAGCGCCGCTCGCTGGCGCGTGCCGTCGCGGAGCTGCGCCGGGCCGGCGTCGAGGCCGTCGCCGTGTGCTACCTGCACGCCTATCGCGACGGGCGGCACGAGCAGCTCACCCGCGCGGCCCTCGCGGAGGCGCTGCCCGGCATGTATGTATCGCTGTCGTCTGAAATCCTGCCGCAGATCAAGGAGTACGAACGCGTTTGCACGACCGTGGTCAACGCCTACGTGGGACCAATCCTGTCCGAGTATCTCGCGCGTCTCGGACGGCGCCTGGTCGAGGCCGGCTACCGCGGCCCGGTGCTCGTCATGCAATCGCACGGCGGCGTCGCGCCGATCGCGGAGGCCGGGCGGCTGGCCGCCGGGGCCGTGCTGTCGGGGCCGGCGGGCGGGGTCGCGGCCAGCCGTCACTGCGCGCGGCTCACGGGCGTCGACGATCTGATCACGTTCGACATGGGCGGCACGAGCACCGACATCTCGCTGGTCGAGGCCGCCGAGGCCGCGCTCGCGGTGGACCGGGCCGTGGGCGAGCATCGGGTGGCGCTGCCGAGCCTCGACATCGTCTCGCTCGGCGCCGGCGGCGGCTCGATCGGCTGGGTCGATTCCGGCGGCATCCTGCAGGTCGGCCCCCAGTCGGCCGGCGCGGATCCCGGCCCCGCCTGCTACGCCCGCGGCGGAACGGCGGCGACGGTAACCGATGCGAACCTGGTCCTCGGGTATCTCGATCCCACGCGGTTTCTGGGCGGCGAGTCGCGCCTCGACGTCGGCGCGGCCGAGCGCGCCCTCGACACGCTGGGCCGCGCGGTCGGGCTCGATCGTGTGCGCGCGGCATGGGGGGTCCACGAGGTCGTCAACACGCGCATGGCCGAGGGGGTGCGGCTCGTCTCCGTACGCCGCGGCGTCGACCCGCGGCGGTTCGCGCTGCTCGCGTTCGGCGGAGCCGCGGGCCTGCATGCCACGGAGGTGGCGCGGCGTCTCGAGATCGGGCGCGTCGTGCTGCCACGGGCGGCCTCGGTGCTGTCCGCCTGGGGCATGCTCGCCACGGATTTGCGCTACGAGCTGGTGCGCAGCCACGTGGGCGATCTGCGCGGCATCCGCCCGGCCACGCTGCGGCGCCTGTTCGCGCGGATGGACGTCCAGGCCCGGCAGCGGCTGGGAGCGTTCGACGGCGAGGTGCGACTACGGCGGGCGATGGACATGCGCTACGGTGAGCAGGTCTTCGAGATCACCGTCCCGCTCGACGGCGTCGATCTCGGCGCCCCCGACCCGATGAAGGAGATCGTGGAGCGCTTCCACCACCGTCACGAGGAGCTGTACACGTACAGCTTGCGCGACCAGGACGTCGTGCTGGTCAATGCCCGCGTGGCGGCCGTCGGCGTGCTCCCGGCGCCCCCCGAGGAGCCGCGGCTCGATGCCCGACCGGAAGGGCGACCGCGTACGCGGCGCCGCGTGTACGTCGACGCGTGGCGGCATGTCGACGTCTTCGATCTCGATGCGCTGGCGCCGGGGCAGGCCATCGACGGCCCCGCGGTGCTGGAGGCGCCGACGACCACGGCTCTGCTGCGCCCGAACGACCGCGCCATCGTCACGCCGCTCGGCTGGCTCGACATCGCCGTCGGCTAGATTCTTGCCCCGCCTGTAGGAATCCGGAGGGGAATCATGCCGCGAGCAAAGACACGCAAAGACACGACGGCCAATCGGCAGAGCTGGGTGCGCCACGTGGCCGAGACGTCGGACGCGATGGACCTGCCGCGTGGAATCTTCAAGCGGTCTCCGGCGGCGATCGCCCGAGGTCTCAAGCGATCAGTGATGCGCAGCCGGCGCACGAAGGGCACGAAGTTTCAGTCCGCGATGTCGATGCTGAACCTCTTCATCAATCGCAGTGGACGGAGCCTCTCCGCCAAGGACCGCCGCCGGCTCGAAGCCGCCAAGACCGAGCTACGCCACGCCTTCGGCCGCGCGAAACCCGCGGCATAGCAAAGGACCGCCCCGGCGCAGCCGGGGCGAGAACGCCACTGGGGGGTTTGGGGGGCCATGTCGGGGCCCCCCATGTCGGACGATAAATAAGAAAACCGGGGGCCATGTCGGGGCCCCCCATGTCGGACGATAAATAAGAAAACCGGGGGCCATGTCGGGGCCCCCCATGTAATCAGATCCTGACGCGCGATATGGTGGCGGTGTCGTCGCCCTCGGTCAGCTCCTGGAGGGTTCGCTCGCCTGCTTCATCGGCGATCAACACGCGGACGTAGAGCCGGTCGCCGATCACTTGCGCGTCGGTCAGCGCCACGAGCGTTGGCTTGAAGGCGATCGCTTCTCTGATCACCTCGTTCACGGCGGACTTGACCACCTTTTCGAGCTCGGGCTTGTCATTCACGTCGACATCGGCGAGGGACACCGACGTCGTGGCCTGGACGACGTGGGCCCAGGCGGGTGCGCCGAACGACGCCACCGACGCGAGCGTGAGCGCGGCGAGTAGATATTTCATGCGAACCCCCTTATTCGGTCTCCGTTCTCACGGAGGTGCATAGTTCCTGCCAGGCACGTCATGAAGACACCGGCGCGCGACGTGCACGGTTCCTTCCAGCGAGGACAGCGCGTGATGCGTGGCGCGCGGCCTCGAGGAGAGGCATGACCGAGATCCGACGCGAGGACGTGCAGAGTCTGCTGGGCGTGGGCGCGCAGCTCGTCGACGTCTTGCCGAGGTCGCAGTACGACGATGAGCACATTCCGCGCGCGATCAGCATTCCCCTCGACCGGCTGGTCAAGGAGACCGGCCGCCTGCCCAGAGACCGGGCGATCGTCGTCTACTGTCACGACTCGCAGTGAGACCTGAGCGCCCGGGCCGCGGCGCGGCTCCGCACACTCGGCTTCGAGCAGGTCTTCCGCTACACGGGCGGAAAGATGGACTGGTTCGCCAGCGGGCTGCCCCGCGAGGGGAGACTGGCCGCCCGCGTGCGGGCCGGCGAGATCGCTCGTCGCGACGCGCCGACGTGTGGACCGGCAGACCGCGTCGTCGACGTCATCCCCCGCATGCGGGCGGCCGGGTGGAATCTGTGCGTCGTGGTCGACGCGGAGCGGGTGGTGCTCGGAGTGCTCGAGGCCGAGGCCCCTGGCGTCGACGCGCTCGTCGGCCAGGCGATGCGTGAGGGGCCGAGGACCCTGCGGCCCCACGTTCCCGTCGACGACGTCATCGAGCGGTTCAGGCGCCGCGACGCGAATTCCAGCGTGCTGATCACGACATCGTCGGGCCGACTCCTGGGCGTCCTCCGGCGGTCCGACCTGGCAGCGACCGACGGGCCGCAGCGCACCGAAGCGGCGACGCGCTGACCCGGCCTGCCGTATCATCGCCCCGGGGCGCGCGTGGGTGGGCGCGCCCGGCCGATGATCACCCTTCACGACGTCACCAAGACGTTCGGCAGCCGCGTGGTCGTCGACCACGTGTCGCTGGTCGTCGCGCCCGGGACGACGGAGATCCTGCTGGGATCGACGGGCTCCGGGAAGTCGACCGTCCTGCGTCTCATCCTCGGTCTGCTCGTCCCCGACAGCGGGGAGATCACGGTCGACGGTGTACCCGTCACCGCCACGACCCGCGACGACGTCCTCCGTCGCATCGGCTACGTGGTGCAGGAAGGGGCGCTCTATCCCCATCTGACGGCGGCGGCCAACGCGACCCTGCCGGCGCGCGCGGACGGGTGGACGCCGGCCCGCACCGCGGAACGGCTCGGCATGCTCGCCGAGGTGGTCGGTCTCGAGCGGGGCCTGCTCGGTCTCTATCCCGCGCAGCTCAGCGGCGGCCAGCGGCAGCGCGTCGGGATGATGCGCGCGCTGATGCTCGACCCGCCGGCGCTGATCCTCGACGAGCCGCTCGGTGCGCTGGACCCGATCTCGCGGTCGGAGCTGCAGACGCAGCTCGTGCGGATCTTCAGTGAGCTGCGGAAGACCGTGGTCCTCGTCACGCACGACGTGCGTGAGGCCTTCGTCCTCGGCTCGACGATCACGCTGCTGAATGCCGGCCGCGTCGTCCAGCGGGGAACGTTCGCCGACCTCGCCCGTCGGCCCGCCGCGCCCTTCGTCACCGAGTTCCTGAGCGCTCAGACCCCGCCGCCGGAAATGAGGATGAGTCTGTGACCGCGCGCAGTCGACGATGGGCGGCGCTCGCCGCGCTCTGCGCGGTGGTCGGCACACCGGCGGCGGCGTCGGCCGCCCCACCGGTCCGCGTGGGATCGAAGTCGTTCACGGAGAGCTATGTCGTCGCCGAGATCGTGGCCCAGGTCGTCGAGCAGACGGGGGAGGCGGCGGCGGAGCGGAAGCTCGGGCTCGGCGGGACGGGGATGATCTACGGCGCGCTGGTCAACGGTGATCTGGACGTCTACCCCGAATACACCGGGACCATCGGCCGCGCCATCCTGAAAGACCCCACCGTCACCGGCGTGGCGGAGCTGCGCCGTCGATTGCTGCCGCTCGGCCTCACCATCAGCGATCCGCTCGGCTTCGACAACACCTACGCCCTCGCCGTTCGCCGCGAGACGGCCAGCCGGCTCGGCCTACGCGCGATCAGCGATCTGCGCCGCCATCCCGAGCTGAGAGCCGCCTTCGACCCCGGATTTCTTCAGCGCGACGACGGCTGGCCGGGCCTGCGCCGCCACTATGACCTCGGGCTCACAGGCGTGCGCAGCATCGAGCACGCGCTCACCTACCGGGCGCTGAGCAGCGGCGGCGTCGACGTCATCGACGTCTTCTCCACCGACGGTCAGCTCGTCCGGTTCGACCTGGTCGTCCTCGCCGACGATCGGCACTTCTTCCCCGACTACGCCGCGGTGTTGCTGGCGCGCGCGTCGCTGCCGGAGCGTGTGCCGCGGACGTGGGCGGCGCTCGAGCGGCGGCTCGTCGGCAAGATCGACGGCGCGACCATGGCCCGCCTGAACGCCCGGGTCGATCTCGATGGCCGGACGTTCGCGGAGGCCGCCGCGTCGTTCCTGGGCGCCTCCACGGGGGACGGCGCCGGGCGCTCTCACCGCCGTCTCGCGCGTGAGCTGGCCAGGCACACGCTCGAGCACGTGGTGCTGGTCGTCGTGTCGCTCGCGGTGGCCGTGGCCATCGGCGTGCCCCTCGGTCTGCTCGCCGCCCGTCGCCGTCTCCTCGGTCAGCTCGAGCTCGCGAGCGTCGGGGTCCTGCAAACCGTGCCCGCGCTGGCCCTGCTCGCGTTCATGATCCCGCTCTTCGGTATCGGAAGGGTTCCCGCCCTCGTCGCGCTCTCGCTCTACGCGCTCCTGCCGATCGTCCGGAACACCTACACCGGCGTGTCGACGATCGATCCGCGGCTCGTCGACATGGCCGCGGTGATGCGTCTGCGCGGCTGGCAACGGCTCGCCTGGATCGAGCTGCCGCTGGCCTCGGTCACGATCATGGCGGGGATCAAGACGGCCGCGGTGCTCACGGTCGGCACGGCGACGCTGGCCGCGTTCATCGGCGGCGGCGGCTACGGCACGCTGATCGTGACCGGCCTCGCCCTCAACGACGTCGCGACGATCCTCGCCGGCGCGATCCCCGCCGCCGTCATGGCCCTGGTCATCCACGCCGTCTTCGAGGGCATCGAGCGGCTGGTGGTGCCCCTTCCTCTGCGCGGTCGCCCTACGGCGTGATCACATCCGAGTGGGTGTCGAGCTCCTGGCGGAGCTCGCGGCAGGTCGCGATGACGTCGTCGTGGTATCCGGGAAACCACGCGGCCATCCATTCCGGACGCTCGAAGAAGGCGAGGGACGGCTGGCCCGCCCGCCGGATCGCCGTGCGCTCCACGAGACCGCTGGCATTGATGAAGCTGACGTCGTCCAGGATGCGCCCGGCGGCCGCGAAGCCAGCCGTCACGGGGATGAGATGGGCGACGGCCTCCAGGCTCTCGCCGACGGCGCGCAGGCAAAAGGCGTGCACCCGACGTCGAGGATCGGCAGGCCATGCGGCCGCCACCGTGCGCATGGTCAGGCCCGAGAAGATCGTGTCGTCGACGATCGCGATCGACGGGGCCTCGATCGCCGAGCCCAGCTGGGAGGCGAGCGACGCGGGCCCGGCGATCACGTACCCGCCCCGTCCGTCCTCCTCGCGCCAGGCGTCGACGCGATGGATCGACGGAAACCAGCCCGTCCGCGCGTGGACCTGGGCGGCGACGCGCGCGCCCGCGCGCCCGATGCCGAGGGCGCGCGCGAAGGGGGCGTGGTCGCCGCGGGCGATCAGCGCGTCGAGCTGCTGGGCCAGCGTGAGGATGACCACGCGGCCGGTGTCACGGCGTAGCCTCGCGAGCAGGCTCTGGCCGAGGCGCCAGGCCCGCGACTCCTCGCCGAGCGCGCGCAGGACGTCCGAGAGATCGTCGTGGACGTAGAGCGTGCGTGGCGCCGGTGTCGCGGCGGTCACGCGCACGTCAGCGCGACCGTCCGGAAGCCGGCGAAGATGTTGCGCCGGTGACGCATGTAGAAGTTCCGCCACGTGGCGCGGATCAGCCGCGATCGCGTCGTCCAGCAGCCGCCTCGCAGGACCTTCTTCTGGCCGAAGTACGGCTGCGAGTATTCACGATACGGATCGCAGACGAATCCCGGGTAGGGCTCGAAGGTGTCGTCGACCCATTCCCAGACGTTGCCGATCATCTGGCGGCAGCCGGCGGGGCTGTCGCCGTCGGCCAGGGCGCGCACGTCGATCGTGCCGCCCGCGCGGAAGTCGAGACTCGCGCGCTCCGGCGTCGGGGGGTCGTCGCCCCAGGGAAAGCGGCGCTTGCGACCGGTGGTCGGCTCGAGGGTGGCGGCCATCTCCCATTCGGCCTCGGTCGGCAGGCGACGGCCCGCCCAGCGGCAATAGGCATTGGCCTCGTACCAGTTGACGTGGACGACCGGATGCCACGGGGCGAGGGGCACGACGCGATCGAAGCGGCGCTCGGCCCACCGCCCGTCGTCGCCTCGGGTCCAGAACATGGGATGCTCCGCTCCCTCGCGGCGGCGCCAGTCCCACCCCCGGCGATGCCAGAGCTCGCGTCGGCGATACCCGGCGTCGTCGACGAACGCCGCGAACTCCGCGTTCGTGACCGGCGTCGACGCGATCCGGAAGGGCGCGACCTCGACGGGGTGAGCCCACTTCTCGTTGTCGAACACGAACGGCTCGTCGTTGTGGGCGCCGAGGGGAAACACCCCGCCGGGCGTGGCGACGTCGTGGGGACGGTAGTCGGCCTCCACGGCCGGTGCGGCGCAGGCCGCCACGTAGCTGTCGAGACGCGGGCGCGCATAGCCGTGGGTTTGCAGGATCAGCGTGAGGTTCTCGGCGTGCATGTCCTCGTGCAGCGCCGCCAGCGTGTAGAAGTACGCGTCTTCCGCCGTCGGCCGCCGCGACTCGAGCCGCCCCGTGCTGCGCCGGACGACGTCGCAGATGTAGTCGAGCGTCTCGCGCCGGGAGGGATAGCGGTGATCCCACCGCTGGGTGTAGGGCACGTTGAACGAATCGTAGATGCCGTCGGCGCCGGGCAGCAGCGTCGGCTCACCGCCCAGGTGTCGCAGGATCCAGTATTCCTGGAACCAGCCGACGTGGCCCATCTCCCAGATCGGCGGCTCCACGAAGTGCGCGGGGGTCCCGAGCATCTGCTCGTCGGTGAGCCCGTCGAGGAGCTGCATCTCGATGCTCCGCGCTTCCAGCAGCAAGTCGGCGAGGGAGGCAGCGGTCGGCTCCGTCATCGGTCGGGGAATCGTATCACGCGCCGGCTTGACAGCGTGGGACGGCCCCGGGTAGCGTCGGCCGCGACATGGCGCAGACGGTCTTCGAGGCGTTCATGGCGACGGCCGCGGCCGCGCCCGACAACGTCTTTCTCTGCGCGCCGCCCGCCGCGGGACGCGCGTACCATCCCGACGGCGTCGAGCTCACATACGGACAGACGCGGGAGGCCGTGCGCGGGATGCGTGAGGCCTACGCCGCGGCCGGCTACGGTCACGGGCACCGCGTGGCGCTCCTCCTCGAGAATCGTCCGGAGTTCTTCTTCCACTACCTGGCGCTCAACGCGCTCGGCGTCGGGATCGTGCCCATCAATCCGGACTACCGGCACGACGAGATGCTCTATCAGATGGAGCACTCGGAGGCCGATCTCGCCGTCGTCCTCGCGAGCCGCGTGCAGGATCTGAAGACGGTGGCGCGCGAGCGCGCGAAGCCCTTGCCGGTGGTGAGCGCCGAGCGATGGCCCGCGGCGCTGCCCCCGCCGGGGCCCGTCCCCCGGTCCGGCGAGCCGGGGCTCGACACGGAGACGAGCCTGCTCTACACGTCGGGCACGACCGGGCGGCCCAAGGGCTGCATCCTCACGAACTTCTACTATCTGAACGCCGGTGCCTGGTACTGCGATCTCGTCCGCCTCGAGCGGGGCCGTGAGCGCATCCTGAACCCGCTGCCGCTCTTCCACATGAACGCGCAGGCCGTCACCGCCACCGCCGCCATCCTCAGCGCGAACTGCCTGGCCCAGCCCGAGCGCTTCAGCCCCGGGCGCTGGTGGAGCGACGTCGTTGCCTCGAAGGCGACGGCGATCCACTATCTCGGCGTGATGCCGCCGCTTCTCCTGAACCAGCCCGTGCGCCCCGAGGAGCATCGGCATCGGGTGCGCTTCGGGATCGGCGCCGGCGTGGAGCCGGAGCTCCACGCCGCGTTCGAGCGCCGCTTCGAGTTCCCCTTGATCGAGGTGTGGGGGATGACCGAGACCGGGCGCATCTACGGCGACACCGGCGAGCCGCGCCGGATCACCACCCGCGCCTTCGGCCGTCCGCGCGGCCGCCTCGAGGCCCGGGTCGTGGACGACAAGGACCGAGAGGTCGGCCATGGGATCGAGGGCGAGCTCCTCGTCCGCTGGGGCGGCCCGGAGGGGCCGCGCCACGGCTTCTTCTCCGGCTATCTCAAGAATGCCGAGGCGACGGAGGAGGCGTGGCGGGGCGGCTGGTTCCACACGGGCGACGTCGTGCGCCAGGACGACGACGGCATGCTCTACTTCGTGGATCGCAAGAAGAACATCATCCGCCGCTCCGGCGAGAACATCGCCGCGGCCGAGGTCGAGGCGTGCCTGCAGGCCCACGAGGCCGTCGGGCAGGTGGCCGTGCTCGCCGTTCCCGACGCGGTCCGCGAGGAAGAGGTGATGGCGTGCATCGTCCCGATGGCCGGCGCGAAGGGCGATCGCGCGCTGGCCGTCGACCTCCAGGCGTGGTGTCTCGCGCGCCTGGCCTATTTCAAGGCGCCGGGCTGGGTGCTCTTCGTCGACTCACTGCCCACCACCGGGACGCAGAAGGTGCAGAAAACCCAGATCTTCCCGCGCGGCGAGGACCCCCGGCAGCGTCCGGGCGCGCTCGACCTGCGCGAGACGAAAAAGCGAAGGTGACATGAACCTCCCGGAGATCCTGGCCGAAGCGAAGGCGAGTCTCGACGAGACGATCCAGCTGCGCCGCCGGATCCACCGGCATCCCGAGCTCGGGCTCACGCTGCCCCGCACGCAGGCCGCGGTGCTGGAAGCGCTCGGTGGCCTCGGGCTCGAGGTGACGACCGGGCAGCGCACGACCTCCGTCGTGGCGCGGCTGCGCGGCGCGCGCCCCGGGCCGACGATTCTCCTGCGCGGCGACATGGACGCGCTGCCGATGCCCGAGGACACCGGCCTGCCGTTCGCCTCGGAGGTCGACAACGCCATGCACGCGTGCGGTCACGACGCGCACACGGCGATGCTCGCCGGCGCCGCGCGGTTGCTGGCCCGCCGGCGCGACGCGCTCGCGGGCTCTGTCCTGTTCATGTTCCAGCCCGGAGAGGAGGGCTTTCACGGCGCGCGCGTCATGATCGAGGAAGGGCTCCTCGACGGCCCGGAGGCGCCGACCGGGGCGTTCGCCATGCACATCACCCATCGGCGTCCGGCCGGGGTCATCAGCGCGCGGCCGGGGCCGACCGCGGCCGCCGCCGACTCGCTGCACATCGTCGTGCGCGGCAAGGGCGGGCATGCCTCCGCGCCGAGCGACTGCCTCGACCCCGTTCCCATCGCCTGCGAGATCGTGCAGGCCCTGCAGACGATGGTCACGCGCCGCGTGCACGTCTTCGACCCCGCCGTCGTTACCATCGCCAAGATCGAGGCGGGGACCACGCGTAACGTGATCCCCGAGACGGCGAGCCTGCTCGGCACGATGCGCAGCGTGTCCGAGGCCACCCGCGAGCTGCTGATCGAGGGCGCGCGCCGTGTGGCCGAGGGCGTGGCGTCCGCGCACGGGGCCGAGGTGACCGTGGACATCACGCGCGGCTATCCCGTCACCGTCAACCACGACGGCTTCGCGCGGTTCGTGCTCGACACCGCGCGGGATCTCCTCGGCCCCGACGGCGCTCAGGCCGCCCAGAATCCCATGATGGGCGCCGAGGACTTCTCCTACGTGCTCCAGCGCGTTCGCGGCACGATGGCGAATCTCGGCACGCGCCCCGACAGCGGTCCCGTTTACCCGAATCACTCGAACCGGATGCTGCTGAACGAGTCGGCGCTGGCCGCGGGCGTGGCCATGCATGCGGCCGTGGCGCTGCGGTTCCTCGAGCGGAAGGGAGAGGTGTCGTGAAGGCCAGAGCGAAAAAACCGGCCGTGAAGGCGGCGAAGAAGCGCGCGGTGAGGCCGATCCCCGAGGGGCATCCGGCCGTCTCGCCGTACCTCATCGTCGACGGCGCGGATCGGGCGCTGGCGTTCTATCGCAAGGCGTTCGGGGCGAAGGAGCTGATGCGCCACGCGGGCCCGGACGGCCGGATCGGTCATGCGGAGATCCGGATCGGCGATTCCATCATCATGCTCGCGGACGAGCACCCCGAGGTCAATGCGCGCAGTCCGCGGGCGTTCGGCGGCTCGCCGGTCCGCCTGCACGTGTACGTGAAGGACGTCGACGCGGTCGCTCGCCAGGCCGTCGCCGCAGGCGCCAAGGTCGTCCGGCCGGTGCAGGACCAGTTCTACGGCGATCGGAACGGGAGCTTCGAGGACCCCTTCGGCCACGAGTGGCACGTGTCGACGCACATCGAGGACGTGTCGCCCGCCGAGATGCGCCGGCGCGCGGCCCAGGCCGGGAAGTGAGCCGCGCGGCGATGGGCAAGACGACATTCGACTTCTCGGGGCAGGTGGTCGTCGTGACCGGGGGCGCCAAGGGCATCGGCAAGGGGGCGGCCGAGGCCTTCGCGGAGGCCGGCGCGCGGGTTCATGTCGTCGACATCGACGAGAAGGCGGGCGAAGCCGTGGCGCGCGATAGTCGTGAGCGTGGTGGCCGATCGGCCTTCCTCGCTTGCGATGTCACCGACGCCGGCAGCGTGAGCGCCACCTTCGATCGGATCGTCGCCGAGGCGGGACGGATCGACGTCCTCGTGAACTGCGCCGGTGGATTCTGGCAGCAGCTCTCGGTCGAGGACACGCCCGAGGATGAGTGGGACAAGGTCGTCGATCTCAACCTCAAGAGCATCTTCCTCTGCGCCAAGGCGGCGATCCCGACGTTCAAGCGCCAGCGGAGCGGGCGCATCATCAACATCGGCTCCATGGCCGGCGTGAGCGCGCTGACGCGGTCCTCGCCGCCGTACTCGGCCGCCAAGGCCGGGGTGCACTCGCTCACGCGCGTGCTGGCCTTCGAGCTTGGCGAGCACGGTGTCACCGCCAACGCGCTGGCGCCGGGCACGACGGCGACCGAGCGCGTGGTCGCGGTGCGCAGCCAGGCCCAGCGCGACATGATCGGCAAGTCGACGGCAGTCGGGCGGATCGGCGAGGTGGCCGATATGGTCGGCTGGGTGCTCTTCCTGGCGGCGCCGGAAGCGGGGTATTTGACCGGCCAGACGCTCTCGGTCAATGGCGGGCGGCTGATGGTATAGCCGTTGGCGCCGCCCACAGCGGAAGTGGACAAGGCTTGCCCCGCGTGGCGCCGGGCCGTATCCTCCGATGTGAGCCGTATTCTTCGACGGGAAAGGGAGGCGAGCCGGCGATGGCGAGTGAGCTTCACGGTGTCGAAGCCCAGATGGATGCAGCGAACCTCTACCGTGAGGAGATCTTCACCGACCGTCGGGTGGGCACGATTCGCTTCCTCACGCCGGTCACGAAGGAGGGCCTGATGGACCCCGGTCGCAAGGCCCTCTACGTCGGCGAGACCCAGGTGCTGACGCCCGCCGGGATGCTGCCCATCGCCTTCGAGATCGACGCGCGATCGCTCGGCGACGCGATCGACAAGTTCGGCGACGGGGTGAAGCAGGCCGTCGAGCAGACGATGCAGGAGCTCCGCGAGCTCCGGCGCGAGCAAGCCTCCTCGATCGTCATTCCCGATCGGATGGGTGGCCTGACCGGACCGGGAGGCCTCGGCGGCCCGGGCGGTCCGCCCCGCGGCAAGATCCAGCTCCCGTAACGCGCGGGGAGATCACATGAGCGCCCGGCGGGTCGTCAGGATCTTCACCGGTCAGCCGACGTCCGACGGCGCCGGCGTCCGGCTCACGCGCGTCATCGGCACGTCCGCGCTCGACCACTTCGACCCGTTCCTCCTGCTCGACGAGTTCAAGTCGGACAAGGCCGACGACTACCTGGCGGGCTTTCCCGATCATCCGCATCGCGGGTTCGAGACCGTCACCTACATGCTGGCCGGCGCCATGCGCCACCGTGACCACGCCGGCAACCAGGGCGAGCTGGTCGCGGGCAGCGTGCAGTGGATGACCGCGGGGCGCGGCATCGTCCATTCCGAGATGCCGCAACAGAAAGACGGCCTGATGTGGGGCTTTCAGCTCTGGATCAACCTGCCCGCACGCGACAAGATGACGGCACCGCGCTACCAGGATATCCCGCCCGAGAAGATTCCCGGGGTCGAGCTGAGCGCCGGCGTGCGCGCCCGCGTCATCGCGGGCGAGGCCGGCGGCGTCCGTGGGCCGGTCGAGGGGATCGCCACGCGCCCGCTCTACCTGGACGTTCGCATGGGCGCGGGGGCCCGGGTGTCGCTCGACGTCGCCGCCGGACACAACGCGTTCGCCTACGTGTACGAGGGGCGCGTCGCGCCCGATGACGGGTCCGGCGGCACGCAGGACGTCGGCGCCGGCCAGCTGGCGGTGCTCAGCGACGGGGACGCGGTGACGGCGACGACGACCGGCGCGCCCGCGCGCTTCCTGCTGCTGGCGGCGCGGCCGCTGGGGGAGCCCGTCGCGCGCTACGGCCCGTTCGTCATGAACACGCGCGAGGAGCTGGTCCAGGCCGCGGAGGACTACCGGAGCGGACGGCTTCTCGGTTAGTATCTTCGCGATGACCGATCCCGGGACCGCTCCCCGGCTGCGCCGCGTCGCCGTCCTGTTCGCTCTCACGCTCTCGATCCTGCTGGCCGCCCCTGCCGTTCAGGCGGGACCGGCCACGGACCAGCTCCGCAATCGGGTCGACCGCATCCTCCAGGTGCTGTCGGATCCCGAGATGGCCAAGGAGAGCCGCACCGTCGAGCGGCGCGCCGCCCTGCGACGGATCGCCGGCGAGGTCTTCGACTTCAACGAGATCTCGCGGCGCAGCCTGGGGCGCTACTGGCAGCCGCGCACCCCCGCCGAGCGCGAGGAGTTCGTGCGTCTCTTCGCCGATCTGCTCGAGCGCGCCTACGTGTCGAAGCTCGAGCTGTACTCGGGCGAGAAGATCGAGTACCCCGGCGAGGTGCCGGACGGCGACGTGACGACGGTCAAGACGCGGATCATCACCAAGCAAGGCACGCCGATCCCGGTCGACTACCGGATGTTCCAGCAGAGTGGCCAGTGGCGGGCGTACGACGCGCTGATCGAGGGCGTGAGCCTCGTCGCCAACTACCGCTCGCAGTTCAACAGCGTGATCCAGCGAACCTCGTACGAGGACCTCGTGAAGACGCTGCGCGCCAAGGCGCAAGAGGGCGCGCCTCCGCCCCCCGCGAGCAAGCCGGGCGCGGTCACCTCGCCGGCGTCTTCGATCCCGCGCGCCCAGACGCCATAGCGCCGATGCGCGTGCTGCGGACGACCGCCGCTCTCGTCGCGCTCTCGCTCTTGCCGTTCGGGGTGGGAACCGCACAGCCGCTGTCGCCCCTCATCGTCGACTGGGACCGGTACTTCATCGTCCAGCCACAAACCGGCATGCGCGAGGGGCGGACCGTCGCCGCGGTCTGGAACACGAGTCTCTGGAATGCCCGTCGCATTCAGCTCCTCGTTGAAACCCTGGATGGCGGCGGCCAGCCCACGGCTCAGCGAGTCGTCTGGCTGGGCTCCGATCTCCCCGCCGGCAGCCACGCGTATCTCGAAGTGCCGATGTTGCCGGCGGCGTCGTACCGGGTCCGCGTCTTCGCCTTCGTTCTCGATATGGCCGCCGGTCCCCGGTAGCTGTCCCTCAACCCGCGCGGAAGCGCTTCACGGCCTCCTCGTTCCACTGAAGGCCGATGCCCGGTCGCGCCGGCGCCTCGATGGTGCCGTCGACGGGGCGCAGCGGCTCGGCCAGGATCGGCGCGGCCACGTCGAGGTACTCGATGTAGTGGCAGGTCGGGGTCACGGCCAGCAGATGAGCGCTCACCTCGATGAAGAGGTGGTTCGAGCACGGCACGCCCGCGGCCTGGGCCAGGGCGGCGGCGCGGAGCCATCCCGTGACCCCGCCGATCTGCTGCGGGTCGGGCATGACGAGATCCGAGGCCTTGAGGGACAGCGCCAGCTCCATCTCGTGCACGCCGTTGAAGTTCTCGCCGATCTGGATGGGCGTGGCCACCTGGGCGGCGATCTCGGCCGCGCCGCGATAATCTTCGGCCCGCACCGGCTCCTCGATCCAGCTCACCCCCTCGCCGTCGAGCACGCGGCCGCGACGGATCGCTTCCGGGATCGCCAGCGACTGGTTGAAGTCGACCATCAGCGCCGCGTCGCTCCCGAGCATCTTGCGCGCCGCGCGCACCACGGCGAGGTCCTCGGCGAGCGTCGGCCAGCCGATCTTCACCTTCATCGCCGTGAACCCCGCGGCCGCGGTCCTGGCCGCCGCGTCGGCGGCCTCACGCGGTGGGATCATTCCCAGGCTGTTGTAGGCGGGGATCGGTCGCGGCCGCCCGCCCAGCAGGCTCGACAGCGGCACCCCGGCGCCGACGGCGAGGGCATCCCACGCGGCCATGTCGATCCCCGCGACGGCCATCCCCTGCAGCCCGCGCGTCCCGAACAGCGTCATGCGCGCGCGCAGCTTCCGGTCGATCTCGACGGGGGCGAGCTCATCGTCCTTGAGGCCCTCACCGAGCGCCAGCACGAGCTCGCGCAGCGGCCCCAGCGTGAACGCGTGGTACCCGAAGAGATAGGCGCGTCCGACGACGCCCTCGTCGGTCGCGAGGTCGATGAGCAGCAGTGGTGCCTGGCTCACGTGCCCCGACGCCGTGCGGACGGGCGGATCGAGGGGGGCGACGACGGTCCGGGCCTGGAGATCACGGATTTTCATCGGGAGCCTCGCGTCAACCGGCTCTTTCGATCTTGGCCCACGTGTCCCGCAGACCCACGGTGCGGTTGAAGACAGGGCGCCCGGGGGCGTGGTCCTTCCAGTCGGCGACGAAGTAGCCCTGGCGCTCGAACTGCACGCGCGTCTCCGGCGCGATCGACGCGAGCGCGGGCTCGACCTTGGCGCCGCCGAGGACTTCGAGCGAGCTCGGATTCAACGCGGTCTTGAAGTCCTCCTCCTCGTCGGGCTTGGGCGTGGAGAAGAGCGTGTCGTAGAGCCGGACCTCGGCGTCCACCGCGTGCTGGGCGGAGACCCAGTGGATCGTGCCCTTCACCTTGCGGCCCCTGGCATCCCCGCCGCGGCTCGCCGGGTCGTACGTGCAGCGCACCTCGGCGATCGAGCCGTCGGGGGCCTTGCTGAAGCCGGTGCACTTGACGATGTAGGCATAGCGCAGGCGGACTTCCGCGCCCGGCGCGAGACGGAAGTACTTCGGCGGAGGCGTCTCGCGGAAGTCGTCCTGCTCGATGTACAGCATGCGTCCGAACGGCACCGTGCGACTGCCGGCGGTGGGGTCCTCGGGGTTGTTGACGGCATCGAACGCCTCGACCTGGCCCTCGGGATAGTTCTCGATCACCAGGCGGAGCGGTCGCAGCACGGCCAGGCGACGCTCGGCGAGACGGTTGAGATCCTCGCGCACGCAGTGCTCGAGGAGGGCGACGTCGATGAGGTTGTCGGCCTTGGCGATGCCGACCCGCCCGGCGAAATCGCGGATGGAGGCGGGCGTGTAGCCGCGACGGCGGAGGCCAGCGAGCGTCGGCATCCGCGGATCGTCCCAGCCCGTCACGAGGCCGTCCTCCACCAGCGAGAGCAGCTTCCGCTTGCTCACCACGGTGTGGGAGACATTGCGGCGCGCGAACTCGATCTGGCGCGGATGGTAGATCCCGAGGGCGTCGAGGTACCAGTCGTAGAGCGGGCGGTGGTCCTCGTACTCCAGCGTGCACAAGGAGTGGGTCACGCCCTCGATGGAGTCCGACTGGCCGTGGGCCCAGTCGTACATCGGGTAGATGCACCAGTCGTCCCCGGTCCGATGGTGCGTGGCCTTGCGGATCCGGTACATGACGGGATCTCGCAGGTTGATGTTGCCCGCCGCCATGTCGATCTTCGCGCGCAGCGTCTTGCTCCCGTCGGGGAATTCACCGCGGCGCATCCGCTCCAGGAGGTCGAGGTTCTCCTCGACGGAGCGGTTCCGGTACGGGCTCTCCCGGCCGGCCTCGGTCAGCGTGCCGCGCATCTCGCGCATCTCCTCGGCGCTCAGATCGTCGACGTACGCCTTGCCGGCCTCGATGAGCTGGATGGCCCAGGCGTAGAGCCGCGCGAAATAGTCGCTCGCATAGTAGAGATGCTCGCCCCAGTCGAAGCCGAGCCAGCGGACGTCGCGGATGATCGCGTCGACGTACTCCTGGCTCTCCTTCGTCGGGTTCGTGTCGTCGAAGCGCAGGTGGCAGCGTCCGCCGAACTCCTGCGCCAGCCCGAAGTCGAGGCAGATGGCCGTGGCGTGACCGATGTGCAGATACCCGTTGGGCTCCGGCGGAAAGCGCGTGACGACGCCCGTGAAGCGCCCGGCCGCGAGGTCCGTGACGACCTCGTCGCGAATGAAGTGCGAGGGCTTATCGCGCGCGTCGGAATCACTCATGATCGTTGAAATCCTATCATCTTCGCCGCCGTGCGTATCGAAAGCGGGGCGTTGCGGAGTGCCTCAGTTCGAAACTATGGCGACCCAATGGCCGCCGATCCACCGGGCGGGTGGGGCGGGTGGGGCCTTGGGAAACCCGATCGGACTGTCTGGCCCACCGCCCGCCGGTCGGTTGCCGGTACGCCTGTCACGACGTACGACGACGGGTTTCCCAAGGCCCCACCCGCCCCGCCCGCCCTCTCCGCGGTGCTCAAGGTCGGAGCGACGACTCGAGTGGCGAGGCGCTCGTGCGCGACCTGAAGAGAGTGCGTGCCCCCAACCTTCCTACGACAGGCTTGAGTTCGGCCGTGATCGTCGGTCAATTCCACGAGGGTCCTTCGAGGCACGACTCCGCGGCCCGAGCGACGCGTGGAGGGCGGGAGAGACGGGTGGGCCTTCGGAAACCCGTCGTCGTACGTCGTGCCAGGCGTACCGCTTACCGACATTCAGGCGGACGGCTAGACGGTCCGATCGGGTTTCCGAAG
>WNGF01001573.1_pt1 | contig 50032 bp, 38 predicted proteins | sample 5400641 | NCBI WGS metagenome assembly WNGF01 (sample SAMN13153371, study PRJNA577476) | soil metagenome | isolation source: 80 cm soil or saprolite under grassland replicate 2 | place: USA:California | collected 2016-06-15 | reverse complement strand
CGAGAGTCGATCATCTGACCGCGAGCCAGCGCGACGCGCTCGCCGCCGAACTCGCCGAGCTCGAGGGTCCGAAACGCGCAGCCGCGGTTCGCGCGATCAAAACAGCCCGCGAGCACGGTGACCTGTCGGAGAACTTCGAGTACCACGCCGCGAAGAACGAGCAGGGCTTGCTCGAGGCGCGCATTCGGACGCTGCGCTCGCGCCTCGACCACTCAGTGCTCGTCGACGAGACGCAACTCGCGCCCGACGAGGTCAGCGTCGGATCGATGGTGGAGATTGAAGACGAGAACGGCCACCGCATGGAACTCGAGATCTCGAGCTTCGGCGCAAGCGGAACGATTTCCCCCGACTCGCCGCTCGGCCGCGCGCTTGTCGGGCACCGCGAAGGAGGAGACGCCGTCGACGTGGAGGCCCCGCGTGGCACGTGGACGGCGCTAATCCTCTCGGTTCGGCGTAGATGAATCCTTCGACGAGCAAGCCGGCTGCCACCGAGCGCGAGTACGGGCGCGAACATCGCTCGGAACCCGTCATTCCCCGTGGCGCCAGCGCCAAGCGCGTCGCCTGCGTGAGTGTTGGGCAACATGCTTTCTATGGGACCTGATCCGAAGCAAGGTTTGTTTACTCGCGTGATGCAGTTCCTACGTCTGCGCAAGCGGCCGCCGGATGTCGGTGTTCGGGAACCCCGTCGCCCGGTTCCGTCTGCCTCCGGTGGCGCAGTCAGCCTCGAACCCCCTGAGGGAGAAGAACTCAAGTAACCAGCGGAGCGCAACGAGGGCGGCCTGGCCCGCAAATCGAGTCACAGACAAAGAGCACCGGCGCCACCCTGACGACAGCCCCAGACGGGACACCCGCACACTCACAGCGCGGGAATGACGCCCGAACCGGTCAACGGCCCTTACGGGTACCGCGCGTGCCGGAGCAGGTGGTCCTTCGTCGGTGACACCCGGCGCCGGCTGATGGTTCGCCAGCCGTGGGGCATCCATCTCAAGAATGTTTGGAGCCGGAACGTCGGGCAGCAAACCGAGGATCCACCTCCCGGCTGGTCGAACCACACGACGCCGCGGCGCGCACCCCAGAAGGTCTCCATGATTACGCGGCCCTGGACGCGCGCATCGCGACCGCGTCCCTTCGCTACCCCGAGGGAACCGGTCCCGTAGATCCGCCGTACGGTGTCACCAAAGGTGGCGTAGATAGACACTGCTGCTACTCCGTGGTTGCAACCGCTGCAGGCGGCGGTCACCAGAAGATCGTCATGGCCATCGCGCGTGACGTCGGCAAGCCGGATCGACCGGCCCGAAAGCGGAAATGGTGAGGCACGTATCAGCGTGTGCGGCACCCAACGTGCTGAGGCGCGAGTGATCTGCTCGGGATTCCAGAGCGTCACGACATAGCGGCGCGGATCGCCCCACCCAAGGACCGGGCGTGAGTCTCGGAACTGCCAGGCCGTAACAACTTGTTGCGTCGTGTTCCCTGCGGGGATGTACCAGACGTGGTTGAGCCTGGCTTTCGACGGGACAAGATCGGCAAGGTCAAGATCCCTCGGGTCCGGTGACCCCTCGACCGAGTGCGGCAGCGGGGCGTTCGGTAAGACAGCTGGACTTGCGCCGCCGCCGAGTATCCCCACGACACCGATGAATGCAAAGGCGCCTGCAAGGCGCATAACGACTGTTTACCACGATCATGGACGGCACACACGTCGCGAATCGGCAGGATGTTGGGCTGCGCGAGAGTGCTCTCGCCAGACGCCTGAATATCTTCCTGAGCGGTCGCCACGACCGGCACGACGCGTGGAACCGTCAGCCGCTGGAGTAGCCGCCGCACTGCGTGAGATCGAGCGACACCGCGTACGCGCGCGCTGCCGCTCCGGCGGCGCCGGCGTCGGCGAGCGCTTGCCGCACCTTCGCGGGCGCATCGGCGCGGATGGCCGACAGGTAGCGCGTGAGCGCGCGCTCGGTCTTGTGCAACGCGTTCAGGAACAGGTTCCGCTTCCTCGCTTCGTCGGCCTTGGCCGGAGGCTTCACCGCCTTGACCGCCGCGAGCTGCTCGCGGAGGAGGGGCAGCGTCTGCTCGAGCCAGGACTGCAACGACGCGACGTCGGAGGGAGCGGGGCTGACCGCATCGATCTTCACCTGCCACGGCTTGCACGCGTCGTCGACCTGCTGCGCCCACCGGCTCTGGTCCTCGGGCGGCGTGGGCCGCGTCGCCGTCGCGTCGGCGGGACTGGTCGACTGCGACCCTGACGTCGAGCTCCCCGCCTGCTTGTCCTCGGAGCAACCCGTGCCGGCGGCGGCGACGAGCGTCGCCGCCAGCACGGAAAAGGCGAATCTCACGGCACGGTTGTACCAGGCCCGCAGGTGAAGTGGGCCGGCGTGTCCGCGTGGATCGGCTTCGTGTTGAACTTGGCCTCCTGGGCGAAGACGATTGCCGTCTCGCGGAAGCCGGATGTGCCGGCCGTGGCGGTCGTCGTGGCGCCGTCGCCCTGCGCGACCCCTTGCAGGAACTCGATCAGCCCCGGCGCGATCGCCCGGGTCGAGACCCAATCGCCGTAGGTCGACGGACAGAGGTAGTAGCCGTTGAAGCTGCCCGACCAGTCGAGCAGCCGGTCGCCGATGGCGGGACCATTGTCGCCCTCGTTGGCCTGCAGCGTGTCCTGATCCCAGCCACCGTAGAGGTAGTCGATGCCTTCGAAGTTCTCCTGGTTGTAGAGAACGCCGTTCTGCGACGCTTCGGCACCCGCGACCTGGAACCACGTCTCGGGATCGCTGGCCGGGAAGAGGCCCGGAACCGCACCCACCGTCCGGGGCCGGACGTCCAGGTAGTCGGCCCCGTAACCGCCGAACACATGGTCGTGGCCCGAGCCGCCCCAACCCGCGTCGACCCGGTCGTGGGCCAGCCTGTTCTGGTTCGCGGTGATCGCAGTGAAGTTGTCACCGAGGAAGATCCGGTCGTCGCCCGTGTTGCCGTTCGCGAGGTCCTCGCCGGGCCCTGTGTGGATCCAGTCGTTCCCCGCGCCGCCGAGCGCGACGTCGTGCCCGATACCGGCGGTGTTCACGCTCTGGTCGAACGCGTAGAGCGTGACCTCGCGCTTGAGCATCCCCGTGTAGTTGACGGTCGAGCCGAGGAACGGCTGTTGCGGGGCAAGGAACTGGTTCAGCGGACTCGGGTCGGCGAGCTCGTCGGGCGTGGGCCCGTTGAGCTGGTTGTCGACGATCTTGCCCATGTCGCCGACGATCGCGTCCTCCTCTTCGTTGCCCTCGAGCCAGTCGTTGCCGAGCAGGCCGTAGAGGTCGTCCTTGCCCTCGCCGCCCTTGACGAAGTCGTTGCCGAAGGCGAGCGGGTCTTCCTTCAGTTGCCTCGTCGTCACGTCACGGCGCACCACGTTCGACGCCGTCCACGTGCCCCGCGCGGGCTCGGGGTTCGGGTTCCCCGTCTGGCCGTACGGACCGCCGCCCGGGCCGGCGATCGTGATCCACACGCCGGCGGCGCCGAGGTACCGGTCGACGAAGGCGTTGTCGCCGGCAAGCGTGTCGTCCTCGCCGTTGCCCTCGATGACGTCGTGACCGTCGTTCAGGTTGTTCGGCTTGCTTGCTTCCGCGAGCGCCTTCGGCGTGAAGCCTGCGTCGCGGTCGGTCGGGGGCAGGACGGCGTTCAAGTGCCCGCTGTTCGACGACGAGCCGCCGAGCACGTCGTCCTCGCCTTCGTTGCCGTACAGGTTGTCCGAGCCGGAGTTGCCCTCGATGTAGTCCTGGCCCGTCTGGCCGCTGACCGTGTCACCCGGCGTCGGCACGCGGCACTGCGGATCGTTGATGTCGGGCAGGTCGTCATCGTCGTCGTCCCCGTTCGGCGCTTCCTCGCCGCCCGCGAGCGTCCCGGTGCCCGGGCCGCCCGTGGCGTTCTGGCAGTTCGGCGCCCCGACGCCGCCGGCCTCGCGGCCGTATGCGTCGCCGGCAGCGTCGTCCGTCTGGCCGTTGTCCTGGCCGAGCAGGATGTCGTTGCCACCGTTGCCGGCGATCGTGTCCGGACCGCTTTCACCCGGGTCGGCATTGCCCGGCTCGGCGTTGCCGACGATACGGATGTCGAAGAGGAAGACGTCGCGCAGCTTGGTCCCGCGCTGGTCGTCGGTGCGCCAGTCGCCTGAGCCGTCGAGCTTCCTCTGGATCCGGGCGTTGTCGCCCGCGACCACGTCACCGAGGCCGACGGCGCCGTCGCCTGAGTCACCGTTGATCGTGTCGCCGGCGTCTCTCAACGTCTCGCCCGTGCGCGTCGGGTCGAGCGTGCCGTCGCGGTCGGCGTCGAGCACACCGTTCGTCGCCGAGCCGCCGCCGGTGATGTCGTCCTCACCGCCGTCGCCTCGGATGGCGTCGGCGCCGCCGTTGCCCTCGATGTAGTCGTCACCGGGGCTTGCGTCGGCTGCCGACGCTGCACCGAGATTCGCATCGTCGCCCGTGATCGTGTCGTCGCCGCCCTCACCGAACAGGACGTCGTCGTTCGCCTCGCCGTTGATCGTGTCGTTCCCGTTCGTGCCGTTCGTCTCCGGCGCGGCTGCGCCGGTCACCGACACGTCGAGCAGGCGGATGACGCGGAGGATGTTCGGCTCGTTCCACGTCGTCTCGCCCCACGTGCCGTTGAACGGCAGGCGTGCGAGCTCGGCGTCGCCCGGCGCGGGGAGCAGGCCTCGGACACGGTCGACCGTTCCGTTGTCGCCGATGACGGTGTCGTCGTCGGCCGCCGCGACGGCGCCCGCGCCGTCGCCCCCGTGCAGCACGTCGTTCGCCGCGTCGTCTCCGACCGGATTGTCGATCCGGTCGGCGGCGGCCGTCGACTCGTCGTTCGAGAACGTGCGGCCTGTGCCGCCGATGACGTCGTCGCGACCCTCGTTGCCCTGGATCGTGTCGTCACCTGCGTTGCCTTCGAGGTGGTCGTCGTGAGCGTTGCCCTGGATCTGGTCGTCGCCGCCCTGGCCGTACGCCACGTCGACGCCGTTGTTCCCGTAGACGACGTCGTCGCCCGAGGTCCCGTTCGTCAACGGTGCGAGCGAGCCGACGATTGCGACGTCGCGCTCGCGCGTGATCCGCCGCACGACCTGGAGCGCGTCCGGGCTGTGCAGGTCGTCGAGGATCCAGGCGCCGCCGCTGAGCGCACGCTCGATCACGGTGTTGTCGCCGGCGATCGCGTCGCCGCCGTCGTCGCCGTAGATCGTGTCGGCGGCGTCCTTGCGCCCGTCCGTGCCGACGCGAACGCTCGAGACGATCGGGTCGCCCGTCTCCACGCCCGTGACCATGCGGTAGATCCAGCCGGTGCCGCCGGCGATGTCGTCCGCGCCGTCGTCGCCGTGGATCACGTCGCCTGCGAATGCAGGCCAGGCGCCACCGTAGGTACCGTCGGGATCGGGCGCGTTGCCCGTCCCGTTGGCGTTGCCCTCGACGATGTCCTGAGCGGCACCGCCGGAGATCCCGTCGTTGCCGCCCTGACCGTAGATCACGTCGTCGGCGGCCCCGCCGAGCAGCTGGTCGTTGCCGCTCGTGCCGTTTGTGAGCGGCGCGTCGTCCACCGTCGTCGCGACGTCCATCAGCGCGATCAACCGGTCGACGGCGCTGTTGAACGTGTTCGCGACCCAGGCGCCGTGGTCGTCGTCGACGCCGTCGGTCTTGCGGACCATCCGCGAGTTGTCGCCGGCGAGGGCGTCGAAGTCCGCCTCGCCGAAGATGACGTCGCCCGTGTCGAGGCGACCGTCCGTCGCGGTCGCGGCCAGCGACGAGTCGGTGCGGCCGGTGCCGCCGATCAGGTCGTCCTGACCGTCGCCGCCCTTGATCGTGTCGGCTCCGTCGTTGCCGAAGGCGAAGTCGTCGTTGGTGCCACCGGTGATCCAGTCGCCGCCACCCTGGCCGTAGAGCCGGTCGTGGCCGTCCTGGCCGCCGATCGTGTCGCCGCCCGATGTCCCGGCCGGTGGGGCGGTCGTCGTGGTCGCGACGTCGAACAGCTTGATCCGGCGGATGACGACGTTCTCGGCATCGCCGGCGCGGAACGTGTTGCAGTCATAGCCGGCGCTCGCGTTCGGCTCGGCCGGGCAGTCACTTCCGGCCGCCCGCGTGATCGCGGCGTTGTCACCGACTGCGACGTCGGCGTCCTGGCCGCCCCAGATGTCATCGGCACCGTCTGCGACGCCGCCGGTGCCCTGGGACGTGCCGCCGATGATGTCGTCCTGGCCGGTGTCGCCGTAGAGGCCGATCCGCGCCACCGGCGGCCCACCGAGCACTCCGGCGCCGTCGGAGCCGCCGTTGCCCTCGATGTAGTCGGCGCCTTCGTCGCCGTGCACGAGGTCACCGTCGCCCCCGGCGTAGACGTCGTCGTTCTCCAGGTTGCCCTGGATGTAGTCGGCGCCGCCCGCCGTCGGGTCGCTTAGCGAGACCGAGCGAGTGGTCGTGAGGTCCGGATCGCTGCCACCTGGGCGGGTGATGATGGCGTTGTCGCCGGCGATCACGTCCTGCTCGGTGTTGCCGAGCATCGTGTCGCCGCTGTCGGCGGGCGGCGAACCGCCCTGGGAGCCGCCGACCATGTCGTCCTGCCCGGCGTCGCCGTACATAACGTCGCCGTCGTCGCCCCCGGCCTGTGCCCAACCGTTGACACCGGACGGAACCAGGTGGAGGTCGAAGTTGACATTCGCGAGCGGGTTGGTTGCGTCGTCGAGCGGAAGCGCGGAGGTGTCGTTTGCGTTGCCCTCCATCTTGTCGTCGCCACCGCCGCCGCGCATCAGATCGTCGCCGTTTCCGCCACGCATGACATCGACCTCGCCGTCGCCGTACATCTCGTCGACGCTGTCGTCCCCGTCCATCGTGTCGGCGCCGGGGCCGCCACGCATCACGTCGTTGTTGTCGTCCCCGTGCATGGCGTCGGCACCGTCCTCGCCGTACATCTCGTCGTCGCCGTCGTTGCCGTTCATGACGTCGTTGGCGGATCCGCCGCGCATCTCGTCGTCGTTCGGCCCGCCCTTCATCGTGTCGACGCCGCCCTGCCCCCACTGGAAGTCGTCGCCGGGGCCGCCGTCGATCGTGTCGTTGCCGACGAAGGTGCCCGCGAGAGTGACGGCGATCGAACTGCCGTTGCGGGTCAGCGTTCCCTCGTCACCGATCATGTAGTCGCGGCCGGGACCGCCGTGCAGCTCATCGCCGCCGCTCGCGGCCGGCGAGTTGTCGGTGCCGCCGGCGATGTCGTCGTCGCCGCCGCCGCCGAACTCCGTGTCTTTGTTGGCGCCGCCGACCATCTCGTCGGCTCCGCCGCCGCCGCACATCTGGTCGTTGCCGTCGCCTCCGTCGAGCGAGTCGTCCCCGTTTCCTCCGTGCAGCTGGTCGTCGCCGTCGGAGGCGATCAGCGTGTCTTTGCCACCGTTGCCGCCGCTGGTGGAGCCGTCGCTCGAGCAGTTGAAGTCGAGGTCCTCGTCGCCCCACAGCTTGTCGTTGCCGCCGTCGGCGGACAGCGTGTCGTTGCCGGGGCCGCCGTGGAGCTCGTCGACCGACGTGGCGGCCGGATCGTCCGGTCCGGCGGTGAGGACGTCGTCGTCGGCGTCGCCGAAGAGCTTGTCGGCGCCCTTGCCGCCGTTGACGATGTCGTTGCCGGCGTTGCCGTGGACGTTGGTGTCGTCGCCTTCACCGGCGTCGATGTTGTCGTTCTCCGTTCCGCCGCGGATCGTGTCGTTGCCGCCGGCGGCGGAGAGCTTGTCGTCGCCGGGGTCGCCGTCGATGGTGTCGCCGCTCTCGCCGGTCGTGACCTCGTCATTCCCGGTGCCGGCCGAGATGTCGGCGCGGAGCGTGAACGGAACGGGCGGGTTCTGCTTGCCCGGGTCGGACTTGGTGCCGGAATTGCCGCCCGGCAGCAGCGAGATGACATCGTCGCCGTTGTCGGCATTGGCAATGAGGACGGCGTTAGACGTCCCGACCTTGGAGGTCGTCAGGAAGTAGTCCTGCTGGATGCCGAAGGCAGAGACCGAGAAGCGCGTCTTCCCGTTGTGCTCCGCCGACTCGGGACCATACGACTCCATCTGCCGGACGGTGAACTTCTCGTTTATCTCGCCCGGCGCGATGTTGCGCGCGTTGCGTTGGGCCGAATTCCCCATGTGCAGGATGAGTTGCTCGACGCTGCCCGAGGGCGTCACCACTGCGAGCACGGGCGGCTTCGGCGTACAGATGTCGAGCTTGAACTCGAGCAGCGTGATCTTGACGATCTGGATCGAGAACTCGACCGAGGTTATGAACAGGTCGATCTTTACGAACGCCGAAAGCGCCGCTTCGATCTTCCCGGTCACGTCGAACAGGCAGATCGGCGTGAAGAGCTTCGACACGATCTCCTCGATTCGCAGCTTCCCGTCGAGTGGTGGATCCTCGTGTAGGTCGAGTCCCATGGTGAAGATGATCTCGCCGCGGATTCCGACCTTGAAGATGTAGACGCTGACGGCGCCCTCGGCGTACACCCTGCCGGTGAACGCAATCTCGGGCACGTCGACGCCCTGCGCGTTGTAGTCGTCGAAGAAGATGCCGTCGAGCAGGTGTGTGCCGGTACCGCCCTCGAGCACCTTGCGCAGGCCCGACGTGTCGTAGCCCATCGCGAAGCGGCCTTCGACGCGGAAGGAGCCGCCGATGCAGATCTGCACCGGCACCGGGCCGATGAGGATCGGCGGGAAGCAGAAGCCGAAGCCGGCGCCCGCGCCGAACGTACCGGCGTCGTAGTGGACGAGGGTCGTGTCCTTGCCCATCAGGACGCCGAAGATCTCGCCGGCGTTCCCGAGGAACGGGAAGGTCAGGCCGCACACGCCGAACGTCGAGCCGCGGCCGACGCACTCGTCGGGTGCCGCCTTCGCGGAGGTGTACGGCGAGCCGGGCTTGCCCAGCTCATCGATCAGGTTCGTGGCGGTGTCACCGCCCGGTGTGAGGCCCTCGCCGGCCTCCTCCGGGAGCGGTTGACTTTCGCCGGCGCGCTGGCCGGTGACACTGAAGCCGCCCCCGGTCGGACCGGTGCCGAGCGGAATCAGCAGGTTCCCGTCGGTCGGGATCGTGTTCACGAACTTCACGAACTGCAGGATCGAGCGCAGCAGCGAGAGGTCGTTCCCGCTGATCGCCTCGAGCAGGTCGAGCACCGTCACCGGCCCCTGGCCGATCAGCTTCGACAGATCGGAGATGATCGGGACCTCGCCCTGGAGCATCTCGACCACGGGCATCAGCGGGCCCGTGACGTTCTTGACCTGCTTGACGATCGGGCTGAGGAAGGCGCTGATGAACTTGCCGGCGTCGAGGTTGACCCCGTCGAAGGAAATGTTCAGCGCCGCGAAGTCGAGGCCCGCCGAAGGCGACGCCGTGAAGCCCCAGAACAGGTGGAACTTTCCGAGCACGCTCGGGAAGCCCGCGTTCTGCCCGGTGTTCAGGCCGGTGCGGAAGCGGGTGTCGACGTTCGCCTTGCCCGAGAGGCTCGGATCGACGCTGAACTTGCCGCCGATCAGGTCGGACAGGCTGACGCGGTTGCCTCCGCTCTTCTTGAAGTCGAGTGACGCGTCGAGGCAGAGCGCCGTCGGGTTGTCACCCGCTGCGGTCAGCGTCCCACAGTTGAGAACGGCGTCCGCATCGCGGATCGTCACCTGGAGGAAGGCGAGCTCACCCGCGAGACAACGGGTGTTCGAGAAGCCGTTCAGGTACGTGGGCGAGCCCGGCGAGGTGTAGTCGTGGTTCGAGTCCGTGCACGTGAAGCCGGCGGTGCCGGGGAGGTTCCCCATCGTCACCGACGCGTTCAGCGAGAGCTCGGGTGCGCTGCCGTCGACCGCCGGGTCGGCGGTATCGGGCGCATGGCGTGCGCGCACCTCGTAGCCGTCGGTGCCGTGCCAGTCGACGCCTTCGACGGCGGCGGTCCCGAAGTCGTCGCAGTAGAGCTTGTGCTCTTCGATCTTCGTGACGCGGCAGCCCTCGGTCGTGGTCGTGTTCTGCAGCCACATGCCGAGCTCGACGAGGTCGTCGGCGGCATCGGAGTTGTTCGCCCCGTTGAAGTCGGTGTCGTCGTCCTGCAGGTACTTGAGGACGGAGTAGGCGTCGTTCGTGCCGTCCGGCGGATCGTCGGTGTCGACGTCGAACGGGCGCTTCTCGACTTTGCCGAGCAGCGACTTCTTGCCGTTGGCCACGATGTAGGGCCCGTCCTTGAACGAGAGGCCGAAGTCCACGAGCAGGCTCCACGAGCCGCTGCCGTGCACGCCGCCGGTCAGCCGGAGCGGCAGGCCGCGCAGGCCGATGTCGAACGGCACCTCGCCGTTGATGCCCTGGCCGATCTTGAACGTGACGCGGAAGTCCCTGATCAGGTTCGAGGTGACGCCCTGGCCGTTGGCGCAGACGGTCGCGGAGCTGCCGCACAGCGGCGTGACCACGACGTCGTCCAGAGTCGCGGCACCGGTCGGATCGACCCCGTTCGTGTCCTCGAGGAGGTCCGCGCCGGTGCCCCCGCCGTCGTCCTTGAGCTTGTCGAAGATGAATTGTTGGGTGACCTTCGAGAGGTCGTACGCATCCACGTCGCCGTCGCCGTCCTGGTCGGCCGCGTTGAGGATCTGTTGTGCGAGCGTCGAGAAGGGCAGGACGACGTTGTTGTTGAAGGCGCCGACGACGTCCGCGCCCGCGTCGAGCGTGTCGCCGATCAGCGGGATGTGGATGTCCTGCGCTGCGCCGTCGAGCGTCTTCTGCAGGTTCGCGAGGATTTGCGGCAGGACCTGGAGCAGCAGCTTCCAGTCGAGCGGCTCGCCGTTGATGAGGCTCTGGAGAGTCGGCGGCAGCGTCACGTTGCAGAGCGGCGTGCCGCCGATGGTGCACTCGACCTTGACCGGGTCGGCGAAGTTGACGCCGACGGCCTCGATGTTGACGAGCGCGCACGCGTCGCCGCTGGCCTCGACCGGGCTGCCGGCCGGCTCGTCGCAGTCCTGGCTCGTGCCGGTGAAGCTGCCCGTGATGCCGGACAGGAAGTCGCCGAACGTCTTCGTGTTGTTGTCCGGGATGCCGTCGTCGCCTGTTTGGGTGACGCTCAGCTTGGCGCCGATCTTCCCGATGCCGATGCCCGGCTGGTCGCCGTCGGTGACCGGGTCGGTGTCGGTGATCGCCGTGCCGAGCTTCACCGAGACCGGACCGAGCGATGCGGAGAAGCCGATGTCGGTCGCGTCCAGCTTCGCCTCGAGTGAGACGCCGGTCGTGTCGAGCACGACGACGTCAGGTGTGAGGTCGAGCTTGAGCGGGATGCCGACGTCGAGCTGTGCGGTCGCGTCGTAGTCGAGCTCGATCTTCCCCTGCGTGTCGACGGCGATCAGGTCCGCGAAGCTGCCGGCGACGTTCAACGGCGCCTGGACCGCGGGCACGGACCGGTCGGACGTCTCGCAAAGACCGCCGCCGGAGCAGAAGCCGACGCCGAGGCTGACGACGAGGTCCTTCGTGCCGTTGCCGACGACCTCGTAGTCGTCGCCCGAGTCCCACTGCATCGCCGAGCCGAGCGCACACGTGAGCGTCTCGGTCGCGACGGCCGTGATCGTGCAGTGCGTCTTGTCCGTCTTGTTGATCAGCAGATTGCCGACGTCCGGCCGCTGCGCCTCGGGGAGCGCCGGGAAGTCCGCGCCGCTGTCCTCGAGGACGTGCTCGGTGCTGCCGGCGGATGCCTGGCCGCTTGTCTTCGGCCCCGCCCCTGCGGCCGGCAGGTCGAGCAGGTCGAGCTTGATGACGTTGTCGACGCCGAGCTTCTCGTTGATCAGGTCGGCGAGCTGCTGCAGCGACTGAGGCGGAAGCGACGACGGGAACTCGACCGTGTGATTGCCGGCGGCGTCGGTGAACTCGCTCTTGATCTGCCACTCGTCGATCGCCGTGTCGTCGCTGAAGGCGGCATTGCCGTCGCTGACGACGACCTGAACGCGGTCGTCACCGGTGACGCCGTTCTCGTCAGGCCCGACCGTGCCGAGAACGTCGCCGGCGAGCGGCGGGAAGCCGTGACCCTTCTCCGGGAACGTCGTCTGGTCGACGGCCTCGGTGGGAGGCAGGTGTGCGGGGTCGGGGACGAACGCGCCCGGCGTGACCGTCACCGAGCCCTTGAGCTGGCTCCACGTCACCGCCGTCGGATCGACCGTCGACACGGCCCGGCACCAGAGCGTGGTGTTGTCCGGCAGCAACTCGATGTTGAACGGCCGGCCGAGAATGTCTTTTGCGGGATTCGTACCGTCCGGGTTACCGGTGCAGTCGATCTCCGCGAGCGGCGCGCCGCGGAGCTCGTCGATCGTCTGCTTGATCGACTTGATCTTCCCGACGAGGTCCTTCGTCGAGATGCCAATGAGCGGGATCTCCTTGTCCGTCAGGCCCGGATCGATCTGGTCGACCTGGTCGACGAGCTTGTCGAGGTTGTCGAGGATGTAGCCGAGCCAGCCGAGCGCGTTGCCCTCGACGGCGTACTCGTCCCCGGTCTTCCACTTGTTCTTGTTGACGTCGTCGCTCGGCCGCGTGCCGCCGGACAGCGTGCACTCGAGTTCGTTGTCGTTGATGGTCGCGATCGTGCAGCTCGCGCCGGTGGTCTTGTTGCTCAGCTTCAGGTTGAGCAGGTTCGCGCCGTGCTCGGCACTCGCCGGGCCGGCGGGATTGAAGCCGACGTTCTTGAAGTTCTTCGACGCGTCGAACAGGTTCGTGCTGGTCGCCGCGGTGTGCGTTCCCGTGACGGACGGGAACGGGTCGAAGTCGCGGAGGTTGAGGTTGAAGTCGCTGTCGGCCGAGACGGCAATCGTGGAGAAGTCGGGCTCGCAGCTGTTCGACTTGAAGACGTTCGGCCAGTTGAGCGCTACGCCCCCCGACGCAAGCTGCTGTCCGTTGACGGACGCGTTGATGCCGATACCGGCGGTTGCCTTGAGGTTGCAGACGGCGCTGAGGTGCGCGCTGTCGAGGTGGAAGAGCAGCTCGCCGACGCCGATCGCGTCGGTGATCGTGTTGCCGCCCGCGACGAACGGTGCGGGGGTCTTGATGTCGACGCGCAGCACGGGCTTCGATGCATCGGCCTTCGAGATGCCGAACGCGGTGCCCGGCGCGAAAGTGTTCTTGGAGCCGTTGCCGCCCGCCTGGACCTCGACGAAACCGACCTTGCCGTCGAGGTCGAGGGTGCCCGTGACGTCGAGGGCGCCCACGGACAGCTCCGGCTTGTCGGCCGCGTTGTCGACCTTGACGTAGAAGCGGTCGATCAGGCCGCCGTCGACGTCGTACGTGTCGCCGCCGGCCCATGTGATGCCGCTTCCGGTCGCACAGGTGAGCTTGTGCTGCGCGACGGCTGCGATCGTGCACTGACCGGTCGGTGCGCTCGTCTTTTTGAGCACCTGGGCGAGGTGCGGATCGTTTGTTCCGTCCGTGAAGTCTGCTGTCGTGTCCTCGAGCTCGTTGCCGGTCGAACCGGCGGTCGCAGTGCCACGCAGCGGAGTGATGTCGCTCGTGTTTTGCAACAAGAGCACGCCGAAGGTGACGTCGAAATCGATGTCCGACGCATCGGCGGTGAAGCTCGTGCTCCCGGGGACCCCTTCGAGCACGTCCTTCAGGCCCGCGATGTTCGTCGCGTTCCGGATCAGGTCGCCGATGTTCGCGTTCACGCCGATGCCGGCCGGATCGAAGTTGTCCTTCTTCAGGCGGAACGTCAGTGACTTCGTCGCCGAGGAGTAGCCGAGGTTCGCGAGCGCGTTGTCGAGACCCGCGGCGGCGGCGAGGCGCTGGAACAGCTCCTGCGCGCTACCCGGCCGTGGAATCGCCTTTCGCGTGACCGTGGGCGCGCCGGGATCGGAGTCCCAGGACAGCTCGATCGTGAAGTTGCCCGGAGCGATCATCTTGAAGACGGCGTCTGCCGTTGGGCTCTCGCCGTCGGCCCCGAGTGTCGCGTCGGCTCCGGCGCCGGACGTGTTGACGCAGTCGGGCACGCACGTCGCGGAGACGTTCGTGACGCCGCTCGGCACGGACCAGACGACGGACCCGTTCTGCTTCTTCTGCTGCGTCTGCGCGCGGCAGTAGACGAGCGTGCCCGTGGTGAGGTTGTCGGTGACGCCGGTCGGGAAGTGGTCGGCGTCCCCGGGCTCGGTGCCGCAGCCGACGGTCGCGTTCGTGAGCCGCTCGGTGTAGTCGAGCAGCGGCTTCACGCCGTCGAACGTGTCGGAAATGCTCTTCTTGAGCAGGGGGAGAGGACCGTTGCCCGCGTTCTGCGCGTCGGACAGCGAGGAGACGAACTCCGCGAGCCCGTTGGCGACGTCGCCCGCCGTGATGTTCTGCCACGCGCCGAGTGCGCCGAGGGTCGGCGCGGGCGTCGCATTGAAGCCGTCCGCGAGGGTGGTGTCGGTGAATGCGATCGACGCGTCGGCTGCGGTGCCGGCGGTGAACGCATCGCCGTCGACCAGCGTCGCGTCGACGTAGAACGTCGTGTCGAGGTCGTTTCCGGACGGATTCCCCTTGACGATGAACGAGCCGGACGGCGGAGTCGGCGCGAGCTCCGTCAGCGCGTGCGACGTCCACTCGTCCATCGTGATGCCGCCCACCGAGTCCGGATCGCTGAAGGCGACGCTCGCGCAGGCGTGGAGCGTCGCCGCCTCGGTCGTAGCGGCCGTCGCCGGGTTGTCGGTCGAGACGTTGACGTCGGTGAAGCCGAAGCGCGCGGTGAACTTGGCGACGGAGGCGGTCGCGTGCGCGCAGAGGTTGACGGTCGGAGGCACCAGCGAGAGCGCCGTCGGCGGCGCCGTTGCGGCGCTCGTGATCGCTGCCGAGTCGACGTTGAAGGTGAGCGTCGTGTTCAGCTCGAAGGCGATCCCGAGACTCCCACCGGTCATGTCGACGGGCCCGAACTTGAAGGCGAGCGGCTGATTCACGGTTCGCGTCGCGTGGACCGGGATCGTGATCGAAGTCGACGTCGAGCTCACGGGGACGGCGCCGCCGAACTGCACCGTCACGCCTCCGTAGTTCCCGTCGCGCGCGTCGACTGCCGTCGCGAGGTCGCTCATGGTCCCGAAGCTCCCCAGCGGTCCGACCGCTTGGTCGAGCAGGTCGCTGAGGTTCAGCGCACCCGGGTCTCCCGGCGCCAGGTCGGCGAGCGGCAGGTTGTTGGCGAGATCCTGGTACTCGCCCAGCGCATCACTGGCGGACGCAAGCCGGTCGCCGAAGCTCTCGATGGCGTTGCCGATCGCGGTGGCGTCCTGGTCTTCGGGGTTCGCCTGCGCCGAGCCGACCGTGCCGACAACCGCGATCGTCATCGCGAGAACCACGAAGAAGCGTGCCCAGTTGCGCTTTATGCCTGCCATCCCGGCCTCCAATTGGTCGAAGTCGCGGGCATGCGGCTGCGCGCACGGCCCGAGCGAAGAGACGAAAAGTCAATGAGGGGGGCCGATGGCGGCCGCGCGGTGCTACCGGCTGCGTTCGCCCTTGCGAGCACGGCAAAGCCGCGCTGTACAAGGGCCGCAGGATGCCCTCGGTCCTGCATCAATTTTTAGCCAGCCCCCGGTCGTGGAAGACCTACTGTGTTTTCAGTAGGTGAACGGCGGCGACCGTACCACAGTCTTTGCGGCAATTTCAAGCATCGCTGCGATCTGAAGGGAAATTGCCCTCGTTCGAGTGAGCGCTACGCCGCGCGGAGCTTTTCGCGCCACGCCGGATCGAGCGCGCGGAGTCGCTGCACGCGTTCGCTCACGGGTGGGTGCGTGACGAAGAGGGCCGCGAGCCCGTCTTCGGCGAACGGATTGATCGTGTAGAGCGGCTCCGTAGCGGGCGTCGACTGGAATGGGAACAGTTCTTCGGTCTGCTCGAGCCGGATCAACGCATCCGCGAGTCCGTGCGGCGACCCGCAGAATCCTGCGGCCGTTCGATCGGCGGCGAACTCGCGCTTCGTCGTCAGCATCAAATGCAGGAACGACGCGGCGATCGGCCCGAGGAACAGGAGCAATACGCGCTCGAGCCAGCCGCCGATCCGGCTCATCTCGATGACCATCGCCGAAAGCACGACGAGCGGCGTCTGAACCGTCACGTCGCGGTTGTGGATCTTCGCCAGCTCGTGGGCGAGCACGCCCTCGAGCTCGGCCGGCGAGAGCACCGCGAGCAGGCCGCGCGAGACTGCGACCGCCGCGCCGCGCGTGCCGCGTCCCGCCGACAGCGCTCGGGGATGCGGATCATCGAGCAGGTAGAGCCGCGGTTTCGGGATGCCCGCGAGCAGAGCAAGGCGTTCCGTCGTCGAATGGACGATCGGCGCAGCGGCGAGGGGCAACTCGCGCGCGCCGACCATCCCGAGCGCGACGCGGTCGGCGTAGAACGCGAGGCCGCCCGCCGAGAGGAGCGCGCAGAAGAGGAAGATCGACGCGAGCCGGTAGCCGCCGAGCGTCCAGCCGAGCGCGGTGAACGCGACGCAGAAGCCGGTGAGCAGGAGCCAGGCCTTCGCGAGGTTCCGCGCGGCTAGCACTCGAGGGGCACCACTACTCGGTGTCGATGTCGGGCGGCTCGTCCTCGGCGAGGCCGCGCGGCGGCCAGTCGTCCTTCGGAGGATGTGGCCGTTCAGCTCGAGATGCGCGACGTCCTCGATGTAGCAGTACGCGGTGAGAACGCCGTCCTGATACTCGCCGCCGAAAAGTGCCACCTCGACCTGCTCGCCCTTGTATTTGCCTGTGTAGTCCTCCACCGCGGGGGTCAGTCTATCCGCCGGAAGCCGCCGTCCTCTGTGACGACTCTGAACACCTCGCAATTGGCGATTGCCCTGCTCTTCCGGCGGCTGGCGGCTACGGACGTGCCCTCGAGGAACGCGCGCGTGGCACGGATGGTGCCGCCGTGGCCGACGACGAGCACGCGCTGGGCCGGGTGGTCGGCGGCGATGCGGCGCAACGCCTTGAGGATCCGCTCTCCGAGCTGCTCGTAGGTCTCGCCTGTGTCCCAGCCGTGCCCTTGGTCGTGCCAGTTGCGCGCACCCTCGGGAAAGCGCTCCTCGATCTCGGGCCACGTCAGGCCCTGCCATTCACCGACGTCGATCTCGCGCAGCTCCCGCGAGGCGACGACGTCTGTGCCGATCGCCGCTGCGACGATCTCGGCGGTCTGGCGCGCGCGGGCGAGGTCGCTCGTGTAGACGACGTCGATTTGCGCGTCGGCCAGCTCTTGTGCGAGCGCGCGCGCCTGCTCGCGTCCGGTCTCGTTGAGCGGCGGGTCGGCATGGCCCTGGAAGCGCCCGCCGCGGTTCCAGTCGGTCTCGCCGTGGCGTATCAGCAGGAGCTCTGTCAAGGACATCTAGGCTAGCGCCGTGGATCTGGGTCTCAGCGAACGTGTGTGCGTGGTCACCGGGTCAACCGGCGGGATCGGTCTCGCGACGGTGCGGCTGCTTGTCGAGGAGGGCGCGCAAGTCGTCACCTCGGGGCGCTCGCACGCTCCGAACGTGGGCGAGGGGCTGCACGTGTCTGCGGATCTCTCCGCGCCGGAGGCTCCGGCGAACTTGATCGAGGCCGCCGCGCAGGCGTTCGGCCAGGTCGACGTGCTGGTCAACAACGTCGGCACCGCCTACATCACGTCGTTCGAGGACGTCTCCGACGGGGAGTGGGAGGAGATGTGGCAGCTCAACGTGATGAGCTACGTGCGCGCGATCCGCGCGGTGGCACCGCATATGCGCGAGCGGGGAAGGGGATCGATCGTCAACGTCTCGTCGACGGCCGGCAAGCGGCCCTCGACCGGCATGCCGCACTACTCGGTGACGAAGGCCGCCGTGCTTTCGCTCTCGCGGCTGGTCGCGGACGTCTACGCGAAGGACGGCATCCGCTGCAACGCCGTCACTCCCGGGCCCACCGCCACGGACGCATGGGTCGGGCCGGGTGGGCTTGCCGACCAGCAGGGCGACCGGGGCGAGGTGCTCGCCAAGGTCGCGGCGGGGCGGCCGCTCGGGCGCCTCGCCGAGCCGGAGGAGATCGCCGCCGTGATCGCTTTTCTGTGCTCGGAGCGTGCCTCTTACGTCACGGGAGCCGCCTGGAGCGCCGACGGCGGGACCGTTCCGATCATCGTGTGACGGGGTTGTTCAGGTTGCTCCGGAAGACGTTGTCCGGGTCGTACGCCGCCTTCACCTCCTGCAGTTGCGCGTAGTTTGCCCCGTACGTGTCACGCAGAAGCTGCTCGCCCTCCTCGACAAAGCCGGGGAAGTTGAGATACGTGCCTCCGGGCGAGAGCGCGCTCGCCTCGCCGATGAGCTCACGCGTCCAGGCGATGTTGGCTTCGTCGGCCGCGGGATCGTCCCAATTGGACTCGACTCCCAGCAGGAACGGCGCGTCGCGCTTTGCGAACGCGCTGCCTCCCTCCGGCTCGTTTCGCATCGCGCCCCCCAGCGCCCAGACGTCGATCGAGCTCAGCGCCGACGGCCGAGTGCCGGCGTAGCGGCTGACCAGCTCGGCCTCCGCGTCGCCGACCTCCGAGAGGAAGATCGACTTCCAGTAGTAGCGGCGCCCGTCCGGGTACTCCGGATCGAAGAGCTGCTGCGCCACGACGAACGGCATGGGGCCGCTCAGGTCCGCGACCGGCTCGCCGAGCTCGCGCAGCGGCCTGACGGCTTCCTCCGCGTCTTCCAGCGGCCCGGACCAGCAGCCCGCAGCGATGAAGACCGGCTTGCCGTGCCACTCGGGCGGAAACGGCTCCTCCGCGGGCGCGGTCCAGTAGATGGCGACTCCCATGAGCTCGTCGGGTGCGCTCGCGATGAACTCGCCGAACGCCCGCAGTCCTTCCGTGCCGACCTCCGCCGGGTAGAACGTGATCGCCATGAACACCTCAGGCCCGACGGGGTGAAGCTGGTACTCGAAGGACGTGACCGCCCCGAAGTTGCCGCCGCCGCCACGCAGGGCCCAGAGCAGGTCTGGATGCCGGTCGGCGTCCGCATGCAGCAGCCTCCCGTCGGCGGTAACCACGTCGGCGGCGATCAGGTTGTCGCACGAAAGCCCCAAACGGCGGGTGAGGAAGCCCATGCCGCCGTGCAGCGTCAACCCGGCGATTCCTGTCCGCGAGACGACGCCGAACGGTGTTGCAAGCCCAAATGCCTGCGTCTCGTGGTCGACGTCGCCGAGTCGCGCTCCGCCGCCTGCGCGAACCGTCCTCCGGTCGACGTCCACGAAGACGTTGCGCATCGCGCCCAGGTCGAGCACGACTCCGCCCTCGCAGACGGCCGTTCCGGCCACGTTGTGCCCGCCGCCTCGCACAGAGACGGGAAGCCCTCGCTCGCGTGCGAACGCAACGGCCGCGACCACGTCTGCGTTGCCCGAGCAGCGGACGACGAGCGCGGGGCGCCGGTCGATGACTCCGTTCCAGACCCGGCGGGATTCGTCGTACGCCGCGTCGGCCTCGGCGATCACCTCACCCCGGATCTGCTCCCGCAGCGTGTCTGTCTGAACGCTCTCGATAACGGCCATGCGCCTGCCTCCTCCCGAAATCGACGTTGTGCGTTTCGTATCACTCCGGCAGCGTTCGTTACAAGATTCGCGCGACGATCGGCGCGGGCCGGGCGACGGGTTAGGCTGGACGGCGATGCCCGAGACCGCCGGCAGAGTGGCCGACACGTTCGCGGCGCGCGTGCGCGACGAGGAAGAGCGCCGGCTCTCGCCGCTCGCCATCCGTTCCTACGAGACTCGCGGCCGCCTGCGTCCTGAGGAGGAATCGGCAGTGCGGACGCCGTTCCAGCGGGACCGTGACCGGATCGTCCACTCGAAGCCCTTTCGCCGGCTCAAGGGCAAGACGCAGGTCTTCATCGACCCGGCCGGTGATCACTTCCGCACGCGCATCACGCATACGCTCGAGACGTCCGCGATCTCGCGGGTTGCTGCGCGGGCGCTGCGCCTGAACGAGGATCTCGTCGAGGCCATCGGCCTTGGACACGACATGGGGCATCCACCCTTCGGCCACGCGGGCGAGGACGCACTGGACCGAGCGCTGCAGGAGCGCTTCGGCCGGCGCTTCCGCCACAACGAGCAGTCGCTGCGGATCGCCGAACAGCTGAACCTCACCGAGGAGGTCCGCAACGGCATCCTCACGCATACCGGCGAGCTCGAGCCTGAGACGCTCGAGGGGAAGATCGTCCGCATCGTCGACCGTGTTGCGTACATCAACCACGACATCGACGACGCGATCCGGTACGGCATCCTCGACGAAGACGAGCTGCCGAGCGACGAGATCGAGCTGCTCGGCCCGACCGGCGCGAAGCGGATCGACACCCTGGTGCGAGATCTCGTGGCCGTGTCCGAGGCCGCGGGTGACATCAGGCAGAGCGAAGAGATCGGCGAGGCGATGCTCTCGCTGCGCTCGTTCATGTTCGATCGCGTCTACCTCGGCGAGCACGCGCGCGCCGAGCAGATGCGCGCGCACCGCGTGATCAAGCGGATCTTCGAGCACCTCGTCGCGCGCGGCGACGATCCCGTCGCGATCGTCGAGTTCATCGCCGGGATGACCGACCGCTTCGCCTTGCACTACGCGGAGACGCTCGACTAGTGGTGGGCCACTAAATGGCGCGGATCAAGGACGCGTCGGTGGAGGCGGTCAAGCAGGTCGCCGACATCGTCGTGCTCGTGGAGGCACGCGTGCGGTTGCGCAAGGTCGGCGGCCGCTACACGGGCCTCTGTCCCTTTCACCAGGAGAAGACGCCGAGCTTCTCGGTCTCGCCGGACCGCGGCACATACCATTGCTTCGGCTGCGGTGTGGGCGGCGACGCGATCACGTTCGTCGAGGAGACGGAGGGCGTCGATTTCGTCGGCGCAATCGAGTGGCTCGCCGATCGCTTCAACGTTCCGCTCGAGTACGAGGACGCCTCGCCCGAGGCCGACGCCGCGCGCCGTCGCCGCGACCGGCTGTACGCATTGCTCGAGCAGGCGGCGTCGTTCTACGAGCGTTACCTGTGGGAGAGCGCGGCCGGCGAGCGCGTGCGCGCGTACCTCGCGCAGCGCGGCCTGGAGGAGCCGATTTGCAGGGAGTTTCGCCTCGGATTGTCGCCCGGCGGTAACTCGCTCGTGCGGAAGGCACGGGAGAAGGGGTTCACGCAGGGGGAGCTTGCGGCGGCCGGTCTACTGAGCCGGCGCGGCGGCGACTACTTCGCGCACCGGCTGATGTTCCCGCTCGCGGACGCGCGCGGACGCACCGTCGGCTTTCAGGCGCGCAAGCTGCGCGAGGACGATCCCTTGCGCGGCAAGTACGTGAACTCGCCGGAGGGCGAGCTCTTCCACAAGTCCGCGATCCTCTACGGCCTCCACCTCGGGCGTGCGGCGATCGCGAAGCAGGACCGCGCGCTGATCGTCGAGGGCAACACCGACGTGATCGCGCTGCGGCAGACGGGGCTCGAACCGGTCGTCGCGTCGATGGGGACGGCGCTGACGGAGCAGCAGTTGAAGGAGCTCGTGCGCCTGACGCAGCGGCTCTTCCTCTGCTTCGACTCCGACGCGGCCGGGGAGGAGGCGACGCTACGCGGGATGGAGCTTGCATTGCAGCGCGGCTTCGAAGTCAAGGTGGTGTCGCTGCCGAAGGGGAAGGATCCCGCTGACGATCCCGCGGGCTTCGAGGCGCGGCTCGGCGATGCGGAACCGTACGCGGTGCATCGCGTGCGCCTCGAGCTCGACCGCGCGCGCGACCGGCAGCACGCATACCTGCGCGTTCAGGATGTGCTCAACACGGTGCCGGAGTCGCCGGAGCGGCACGAGGCGTGGCGGCTCGCGAACGACCGGCTCGGCCTGACGGTGCAGCTACGCGCGGCCGGCGGCGGGACGATGACGGGCCGAGCGATCTCGCCGAAGCTGCTCGAGGCGAGCGACCGACTGGAGCTGAGCGCGCTCGCGGGCGTACGCCGGCATCCGAAGCTGGGCCGGATCCTCGCCGAGCTCGGGCCGCAGCACTTCGACGATCCGCTGCACCGGCGCGCGGTTCCCGTGCTGATCGGCCTCGAGGAGGCCGACACGGAGCTGACGCGCCTGCTCGCCGCGCTCGACGCGCGTGCGGAGCTCGAGGGGATCGACGAGCAGACGGCGGAGCAGCTCCTTCTGCGCCTGCGGGAGCGGAAACTGCAGCGGGAGCTCGCCGAAGCGGCCGACGAGCGGTTGCCCGACCTGCAGCAGGCCCTCGCCAGAGTCCGAGATCGCATCCGAGAATTCGCGTAGAGGCTGGCTACAATGGCCGCCGGCCGAGCGCCGTTCCCCGGTAGCTCAATTGGCAGAGCATCCGGCTGTTAACCGGAGGGTTGCTGGTTCGAGTCCAGCCCGGGGAGTTACAGAAACCTCTGCTAACGCGGCCCTTTCGATTACATCCGGAAGCGCGAAGTGCAAACGGCGTCCAGACATGAGGCTCCCGAGTCTGCTTCGGGCCTTCGTTACCTGCTCGGCGTGGGCGAGGATGAACGTCTCGTGATCTGCCGGCCGACGCCGAAGCCGCCGTTCCTCGATATATGAGGCGACGCCAAGGACCACGAGGAGCGCTGCGAGACCGGCGATGTACGCGGCGGTTTCCGCGCCCGTGCGAAAGTCATCCCGGTAGCGCGCAGCGGCAACGAGGTCGAGAGCGAAGGAGATCATGGCCGGTCCGACGCCGATACGCACCCGGCGCCAGTCGCGCTCCCGCACGGCGAACCAGAGGAACGCCGCGGCGTAGGTGAAGAGCCAGCCACCGAGGACGCTCGCGGGCAGCGGCGGCAGGGGCCACGGCCAGCGCTCGGTCAGCGGCGTCGATTCGGCGAGCAACCCGATGCCGATGACGGCGAGAGCCAGACCGGCACCGCCGAGTGCGATTCGCGTCGCAGGCAGCGCGGCGGTCAATGTGCCGAACTCTCGAGAGCCTCCAGCACGCTCCTGCAGCAGGAATGCGGCGAGCACGAGCGGCGGCAGTGCGACGTAGACGGCGAGCCAGATCCACGCGACCGCTTCCGGCAGGCCGCCATCTCGGAACGCGAACGTGTCGAGATGGCGAAGCGTGGCGAACAGAGCGACCGACGTGAGCGCCAGCGCCGCGAGCAGGACGGTGCGCGTTCGCTGCCAGTCACGAGTACGTGCTGCGAGCGCGAACGAGATTGCTGCGCCGATGTAGCCGGCTCCGAAGAATGCCGCGCTCAGCGGTGCCTTGATTGTCCAGGCCCAGTAGTCGGCGGTTCGATCCGGGAGCGCGACGAGCCCGATTCCGGTGCCAATGGTCAGGCAGATGCCGACCATGAAAACGGTGCGGGTGAAAGGCAGAACGTGTGTGACGCCGGTTTCTCGACTTGCCATTGCACCATCTTGCGCCTCCCGTTGGGTTTCGCAAAAACGCCTGTGCGGCGGTCTCGCCGGTGTTGTTAGGGCGCCGCCGATTCGCGGGCCACCGGGTGTTGTGTAGGCGATAGCTCCGTGAGAAGATTCGCACGTCGGCCGTTCGCCTTTCGGGGTCTCGGGAGGACGGACTGCAGTACGGGGAAGGGAGGATCCATGACGAAGGTGAAGCGCCTGGGAGCGCTTCTGCTTGCCGTCTGTGCGTTGGCGATCTCGCTGGCGCCGGTGGCGTTCGCAGACGCGGGAGGCGGCCCCGGAAGCAACAACGGCTGCCCGGGCCACCAGCCACCGCCCCCGCCGCACGGGGGATGCGGCCACTAACCGCGTAGTTACGGCGGAGAGCCCCGCGTGCCTTCCTGAGGCGGCGGGGCTCTCCCTTGTTCCTCGAGCGGCTCAGTTCGCGGCGACTATGCCTTTGCAACTGGTTTGACGGAGGGTCGTCGAGGCGACTGAATGGTCAATGGCACGCAAGCGCAACGCGCCGCGTTCGCTCTGGACGGGTTCGATCTCATTCGGCCTCGTGAACGTTCCCGTCCGCGTCTACAGCGCCGTGCACGAGCACAAGCTCCGCTTCCACCTCGTCCACGCGAAGGACGACGGACCGATCGGCTACGAGAAGATCTGCAAGGTCGAGGACAAGCCGGTGCCGAACGACGAGATCGTCAAGGCGTTCGAGTACAAGAAGGGCGAGTTCGTCCAGATGAACGACGACGACTTCGAGGCGGCGCAGGTGGAGGGACAGCACACGATCGACCTCGAGGACTTCGTGCCGTACGAGCAAATCGATCCCACGTTCTTCGCGCACGCGTACCTCGTGGGGCCGCAGGAGGGAGCCGAGCGGCCGTACTCGCTGCTCGTCCGCGCGATGGAGGACTCGGGCTTGGCCGGCATCGGCAAGTTCGTCATGCGCAATCGGCAATACCTGGGCTGCCTGCACATCCGCAACGAGATCCTGACGCTGGAGCAGCTGTACTTCGCCGACGAGGTCGACCCGCCCAAGACGATCCTGCCGACCAAGCTTCCGAGCGTCGAGAAGCGCGAGCTCGACCTGGCCCTACGGCTGATCGAAAGCTTCTCGAGCGACTGGAAGCCCGAGAAGTACGAGGACACCTACACCGACGCGCTCGGGGCCATCGTCAAGCAGAAGCGGAAGGGCGAGGAGGTGCACCGGGTGCACGAGCCGGAAGAGGAAGGGCCGCCGGATCTCCTGGAAGCGCTGCGCCTGAGTCTCGAGCAGTCGAAGGGCGGCCGCCGGCGCACGCGTCGCAACGGCGCGTCGCGTAATGGCTCGGCCGCGACAAAGGACGAGCTGCAGGAGCAGGCGCGCAAGCTCGGCATCGAGGGACGCTCGAAGATGTCCAAGGCTCAGCTCGCGAAGGCAATAGCCTCCGCGAAGTGACGCTCAACGACGCGATCGACAACCTCTACAGCGCGGAGCTCGAGGACTTCACCGCCGAGCGCACGCGCATCGCGCGAGAGCTGCGCGACGCCGGCGACCCCGAGAGCGCGGCGCATATCGCGAAGCTGAAGAAGCCGACCGTCGCCGCGTGGGCGCTGAACCAGCTTGCCCGCCGGCACCGGCGCGATGTCGACCTAATGCTTGACGCGGGGCACCGCCTTCGCCAGACGCAGGAAGGCGTCGTCGGCGGCGGCGACCGCGCGTCGTTCGAGCAAGCGCAGAAGACGGAGCGCGATGCCTTGCGCCGGCTGACCCAGCAGGCGTCGCAGCTGCTCGGCGGCGCATCCCCGCAGGTGCTGGCCCAGATCAGCCAGACACTCCGCGCCGCCGCCGTCTCGGAAGAAGGGCGTGAGCTCCTTGCTCGCGGACGCTTCACGACGCCGCTCGAGGCCGAGGGCTTCGACGTGTTCGGCGCGCTTCCGGCATCGGCGCGGGCGCGGCCGAAGAAGCAGCCGGCGCGCAAACCGGCGAACGATGAGCTTCGCAAGGCGCGAGAGCGGCTCCGAGAGCTGGAGCAGAAGGCTCGCGCCGCCGAGCGCGAGGCGGAGAAGCTCAAGGGCGATTTGAAGAAGAGCGAGCGGGCCGCGGAGTCAGCGCGCGTCGCGATTGCGGCAGCTCAGCGCGAGTTCAAAGAAGCGCAGCGGCGCGCCCGCAAATAACCCAGTCGGCCCCACGCGTCCTGCACCCGGGGTGGAAAACGCGGCGGCGAAGAGCGAAAATCATCAGACCGTCTTAGTCGCCACTTAAGGGGAGAGAGCCAATGACCGTTGCCGACGTTGCTGCCCTGGAGCTTGACGAAGCTGCGCTTCGCGATCTGGAGACATCCTTCCGCGGCGAGCTGATTCGCCCGGCGGAGTTGACCTACGACGTCCATCGGAAGGTCTGGAACGGCTCGATCGACCGCTATCCGGCCCTGATCGCGCGCTGCGCCGGTGTGGCAGATGTGCGTGCCGCCGTCGGGTTCGCAAAGGCAAGCGGGCTGCCGGTCGCAGTCCGGGGCGGCGGGCACAGCTTCCCGGGCAGCTCGGTCTGCGACGGCGGCATCGTCATCGACCTCGGGTCGATGAAGGGCATCCGGGTCGATCCGGAGGCGCGTACGGCGAGGGTTCAAGCCGGTGTGCTCTGGGGCGAGCTCGATCACGAGACGCAGGCGTTCGGCCTCGCGACGACGGGAGGGATCGTCACGCACACCGGCGTGGCCGGGCTCACGCTCGGCGGCGGGATCGGCTGGTTGCAGCGGAAGTACGGGCTCACGATCGACAACCTGCTTGCAGCCGACGTCGTCACGGCCGACGGCGAGCTCGTGAAAGCGAGTCCCGGTGAGAACCCAGATCTCTTCTGGGGCCTGCGGGGCGGCGGCGGCAACTTCGGCATCGTCACCGAATTCGAGTTCCGCCTCCATCCGGTCGGGCCGATCGTCGTCGCGGGGCCGATCTTCTGGTCGATGGAGGAGTCGCCCAGACTCCTTCGCTTCTACCGTGACTGGATCGCCGACGCGCCCGACGAATTGATGACGATCGTCATCCACCGCAAGGCCCCGGCAGTCCCGTTCGTCCCGAGCGAGCTGCACGGCCGTCCGATCGTCGGCGTCGCGTGCTGCTACGCGGGTCCGGTTGCCGACGGGGAAAAGGCGGTCCGACCGCTCAAGGAGTTCGGCACGCCGGTGCTCGATCTCTGCGTGCCGAAGCCGTACGTCGAGCATCAAGCGATGTTCGACCCGTCTTTCCCACACGGGTGGTGGTACTACGTCCGGGCCTGCGACGTCGCCGAGCTCACTGACGAGGTGATCGACATCACGGTCGACCACTCGATGCGAATCGAGTCGCCTCTCACGTCCTTCCCGATCTGGCAGCAGGGGGGAGCAATCGCAAGCGTCGGCGAGGACGAGACCGCCTTCAACGGACGCGACGCGGGACACACGTTCAACATCGCCGTTGCGACCGAGACCGCTGAGGGCTTTGACGCGGAGCGCGAATGGTCGCGCACGTTCTGGTCGGCGCTCCAACCTCACCACACGAGCGTCTACGTGAACTTCCTGATGGACGAAGGCGAGGAGCGAATCCGACAGGCATACGGGCCGGCCAAGTACGACCGGCTGAAGGCGCTCAAGCGCCGCTTCGACCCGGACAACCTGTTCCGGCTCAACCAGAACATCCCGCCGGCGTAAACGCCTAGAAGGCCTCCTTCGCCAGCTCGCGCGAGCGGTCCATCGCGGCCTGGATCGCGTTCAGGAACGCGGCGCGCACGCCCGCCTGCTCGAGCTCGCGGATCGCCTGAATCGTCGTGCCGCCGGGTGACGTCACCGCCTCCCGAAGTTCGACGGGATGCATCTTCTCGTCGCGCAGCAGCTTTGCCGTCCCGAGCATCGTCTGCACGACGAGCTGCGTCGAAGTCTCGCGGCCCAGACCGAGGAGGATTCCCGCCTCGATCATCGCCTCGGCGAGGAGCGCGAAATAGGCAGGGCCGGAGCCCGAGACAGCAGTGACCGCGTCCATGTACGGCTCGGCCACGCGCACCACCGCGCCCAGATGCGTCAACGCCTCCTCGGCGAGCTCCAGGTGCTCGTCTCGCGCATGCGCGCCGGGGCAGATGCCGGCGATCCCCTCGTGCACCGTCGCCGGAGCGTTCGGCATCGCCCGGACGACGGGAATCTCGCCGCTCAGGTGGCGCTCGATCGCCGCCGTCGGAATCGCCGCCGCGACCGAGAGGACCGTTTGCTCCGGCGTGATGCGGCCCGTCAGCTCCTGGAGCAGCGTCTCGATGTCCTGCGGCTTCACCGACACGACGATCAGGCCGGCGTCGTCGACGGCCGCGGCGTTGTCCAGTGTCACCGGAACGCCGTACCGGTCGGCGAGCTCCGCGATCCGTTCCTCCCGCCTGCCGGTGACCACCACCTCGTCGGCCGTCCGCCAGCCGGACGAGAGCAGCCCGGCCAGGAGCGACTCACCGATCTTGCCGCCGCCGAGGATCGCGACCTTACGGGCTGCAGCCATGGCACGAGTGTAGGAAAATGGCGCGATGCTCCTCCGCGAGGTCGAGTACGCGCGTCCGAAGACCGTGGAGGAGGCGATCGGCCTGCTTTCGGCGAACGACGGCGCCAGGGCGCTCGCGGGCGGACAGACGCTCGTGAATGTGATGAAGGCGCGCGCGGCCTCGCCGGACATGCTCGTCGACCTACAGGACCTCGACGACCTTCGCGGCGTCCACGACCTCGGCAGCGGCTCCGTCGAGATCGGCGCGATGACGACATGTACGCAGCTGATGAGCGACGAGGCGGCCGGCGCGCGCTCGATCCTGGGCGAGGTGGCGGCGATGATCGCGGACGTCCAGGTACGCAACCGCGGCACGATTGGCGGCAACGTCTGCTCGAACGATCCGACGAACCACCTGCCACCGCTGCTCGTGGCGCTCGACGCGAGCTTCACGATCGCCGGCTCCGGCGGCGAGCGGACCGTGCCCGCGGGCGAGTTCTTCCTCGGCGTCTACTTGACCGCGGCCGGCCCCGGCGAGCTGCTGACGAAGATCACGATCCCGTCCGGCGGCCAGGACGGATTCGCCGCCGTGACGATCGGGCGGGACGGCACCGGCATCGTCACGGCCGCCGCGTCGCTGAACGGCGGCGCGCGTGTCGCGATCGGCTGCGTCGACGCCGTCCCTGTACGGGCGCGGCAGATGGAGGAGCGGATTGGCTCGGACTTCTCGGACGCGCATGTGCGGGCTGCGGCCGAGGGAGTCGGCGGCACGCTCGATCCGCCCTCGGACGTGCATGCTTCCGCGGACTACAGGCGGCATCTGGCCGAGGTGCTCGCAGTACGCGCGGTGGTCGCGGCGAGGGAGCGGCGCTGATGGAAGCGGTGACGAGGAAGCGCATCACCGTGACCGTGAACGGCGAGGAGATCGAGTACGACGTCGAAGCGCGTCGGCTGCTCGTGCACTTCCTGCGCGACGACCTCGATCTGACCGGAACGCACGTCGGCTGTGACACCGGCAACTGCGGCGCCTGCACTGTCATCTACAACGGCGTGCTCGCGAAGAGCTGCATGCTGCTCGCGATTCAGGCCGACGGCGCAGCGATCGAGACGGTCGAGGGTCTGGCTTCGGACGGAGAGCTGAACGCGCTCCAACAGGCGTTCTCGGATCATCACGCGCTCCAGTGCGGCTACTGCACGCCGGGAATGCTGATGAGCGCGACGGCGCTGCTGCGCGACAACCCCTCGCCCAGCGAGGACGAGATCCGCAAGGCAATCCAGGGGAACATCTGCCGCTGCACCGGCTACGTGAACATCGTCGAGGCGATTAAGGCTTCTACTGGGGGTTCCGCGTGACTTCTGTGCACTCACCTTCCGCGGGCGGAGCCGGGCTTGCCCCGGCGGGAGCCCACATGCGGCATGACACGTGGCAAACAAGAAGAAGGGGGCTCACGGGGGAAACATGGTTTCCCCCGTGTTCAAACATCTGCCGCTGCACCGGCTACGTGAACATCGTCGAGGCGGTCAAGGCGGCCACGAAATGACGGAGACTGCGGCAACACCGCTCGTGGTCGCGCCCGGCGAGACGAAGCCCGGCTTCGCGGGCACGAACGTGCCACGCAAAGAGGACAAGCGGCTCGTCCAGGGCGAGGGTGTCTTCTTCGACGACATGAAGCGGCACGGCATGGGCTACGTGCATTTCGTTCGCTCGCCGTATGCGCACGCGAAGATCGTCTCGATCGACGTCTCGAGGGCGCTCGAGCTGGGCGGCGTGTACGGGACGCTCACCGGCGAAGAGGTCGCGATTCTCACCGATCCGTTCTTCGAGCTCTCGGTCAAGCCCGGCGCGGACATCAAGGACTACGCGCTCGCGGTGCATCGCGTTCGTCACGTCGGCGAGCCGGTCGCGGCGGTCGTCGCGTCGTCGCGCGAGCTGGCGCGCGACGCGGCCGAGCTGGTCGCAGTCGAATACGAGCCGCTCCCGGTCCTCACCACCGGAGAGGACGCGCTGAAGAACGAGGTGATCCTCCACGACGACGCGGGCTCGAATGTCGTCTGGCAGGGCGTCTTCGACTGGGGCGACTACGAGGGCGCGGTCGCCGAGGCCGACCACGTCGTGAAGGTCGAGCGGCTGCACTTCGACCGCTTCTCGTCCACGCCGCTCGAGTGCAGCGGCGTTCTCTGCGAGTACAACCGCGGCACGGGGCAATGGACCCTCTACGGCAACCACCAGATGCCCGGGATCGGGGCGATCTGGATTGCCCCGGCGTTGCGCACCGGCATCGACAAGCTGCGCTTCGTCTCCCAGGACATCGGCGGCGCGTTCGGCAACAAGATCTGCCTGCACCCGCAATACGTCGCCGTTGCCTTGCTCGCTCGCAAGCTGAACCGGCCCGTGCAGTGGACCGAGTGGCGCACCGACCAGCACACGGCGAATGCGCACGGGAACGAGCGCACATTTCTCGACATCGAGGTGCCCGTGAAGGCGGACGGGACGCTGCTCGGCCTCAAGGTGCGCGCGCTCGACGACTGCGGCGCGTTCCCTCGCTACGAGCCGCTCGGCTGCATCATCTGGGCTCAAGTCACGCCCGGGTGCTACCGCTGGCGCAACATCCGCGTCGACTTCACGCAGGTGTGCACGAACAAGTCGCCGGTGTCGCCGAACCGCGGCTACTCCCGCATGCAGCATCTCTGGCTGACGGAGCGCGTGATCGACCTCGTCGCGAGCGAGCTCGAGCTCGATCCGGTGGCGGTGCGCAAGCGCAACTACGTGCGCGCCGACGAGATGCCGTACGAGACGCCCAACGGCTGCGTCTACGACTCGGGCGACTACGCGCGCGCGCTCGAGATCGCGCTCGAGCTGATCGGCTATGACGAGCTGGACGCGAAGCGTCGCGATGCCGAGTCGCGTGGGAGGCTCCTCGGCTTCGGCATCGGCTCGACCCTCGACTCCGGGACGAACAACTTCGGCCAGTCGACGCTGCTCAACCCGGAGCTGCAGTTCTCCGGGAACAACGAGGTGGCGACGGTGAAGCTCGACATCTTCGGCGAGATCGTCGTCACGCTAGGCACGGTGCCGCAGGGCCAGGGACACGAGACGACGGCCGCACAGGTCGTCGCCGACATCCTTGGCGTGACGCCCGACGACGTCACGGTGCGCGCCGGCCACGACACGTATTGGAACTCGCACGCCGGCTTCTCCGGCACGTATGCCTCGCAGTTCGCGGTGACGGGCCTCGGGGCGGTGAAGGGTGCGACTGACAAGCTCGCGCACGAGATCAAGCGCGTGGCCGCGGGTGTGTTCGGAGCGACCCCGGACGACATCGAGCTGGCCGAGGGGCAGGCCCGGCTGAAGGCAAATGCGGAGGCCGCGATCCCGTTCATGGGGGTCGGTGCGATCGTCAACGCGAACAACGCGATCCTGCCGGAGGACGTGCGCGACGTGACGCTCAACTGCCGCTACGTCTACGTGCCGCCGTTCCAGCTCCCCGACAAGGAGCGTAAGTTCGGCAATCTCACGCTCACGTACGCGTCGCAGGTGCACGTGTGCCTCGTCGAGATCGATCCGGAGACGGGCGTCTACGAGATCGTCGAGTACGCAGCCGTCGACGACTGCGGCACCCGGATCCATCCGCAGATCGTCGAGGGGCAGGTGCACGGCGCGACGGCGCAGGCCATCGGCGCGGCGACGCACGAGATCTTCGCCTACGACGAGGAGGGCAATCTCCTTACGCCCAACTTCTACGACTACCACGTGCCGCACGCGCTCGACATGCCGCCGCTGAAGAACGGCTACCTCGAGTCGCCGTCGCCGTTCACGCCGCTCGGCGCCAAGGGCATGGGCGAGGGCGGCGGCGCAGGCATCCACGCCGTGTGCGCCGCGTTGCAGGACGCGCTCGCCTCGCGCGGCAAGCCGACCGTCTGGCGCAGCTGCAATTCGTACCACCAGGTCTGGGAGTACCTGCGCGAGCCGAGACGCCTGGTCGAGGTGACGACGCCGTGAAGGTGGAAGGAACGCGTTCTTTTGCCGCCCCGCGTGCCACGGTCTGGGAGGTGTTGAACTCGCCGGAGCGGATGGCGAAGCTGATGCCCGGCGTCGAGTCGTTCGACGTGCACGACGAGAGGCACTGGCGCGCGAACGTGAAGATCCCGCTGGGGATGGGCGGCCTGCGGATGAGCTTCGACTTCACGAAGCTGGAGGAGCGGGAGCCCGAGTTCGCGAAGCTGCACGCGAAGGGCAACGGTGTCGGCGCGATCGTGAGCATGGAGACCGCGTTCAACCTCGCCGAGAACGGCGGCAACACCGACATGAAATGGGAGGCCGACGTGAAGATCGCCGGCCCGGTCGGCTCGATGGGCCAGCGTGTCCTGCAGCCGATCATCAATCAGCAGGTGAACAACGTCCTCACGGCGCTCGACAAGCAGGTGCAGGAGGCGGCCGGCTCTTAGCGCACGCGTTGCCAAACGAGCCGCGGGTTGCCGCCTGTCTCGGCGTGAAGTGCGGTCGCATCCTCCGGCACGGCTCCTGCCAGCTCGAGAAAGCGTGCGACGTCGTCGACCCCGAGCGGACGCAGCCGCAGGCGGTGGTGTGCGGAATGGTCGGCGAGCACCGCGAGCGCAGGCCGCGTCCCAGGCCCCTCGAGGTAGGTGCCGACGATCGCGACGTGCATCTCGGCGAGTTCGCCGGCGATGAAGTCGAGAAGAAGCAGGGACGCGTCGTCGGCGTGATGGAGGTCGTCGAGAACGAGCAGGAGCGGCTGTCGAGCCGCAGCTTCCTTCAGCGCGCGCGCGAACCGGACGAACCCCGCGAACCGATCAATTTGGACGTCGGTCTGCAAGTCGGGAGCAGCGTCGAGCGACCGGAGCGCCTGAGACCAAGGCCAATACGCGGGAGCGTCGCCTCCCTTCCAGGACCTGCCCCAGAGGACACGCGTCCCCGCGTCCTTTGCAAGGCTGGCGAGCTCATCGGCGAGGCGCGTCTTGCCGACTCCGCTCTCGCCGCTGATCAGGAACAGCCGCCCGCGACCGACGGCCGCGTCCTCCACTGCGGCCCACAGCTCGTCGAGCTCGCGTTGCCGGCCGACGAAGATCCCTGCTGCGCGACGGCCCGGCCGGACCTGCGCAGGCCCTGCCACACCGGCCAGGTCGAGCGTTTCCTCCTGCCTCAGGATCGCCTGCTCCAGCTCGTGCAGCGCCCTTCCCGGCTCGATCCCCAACTCGTCGACGAGGGCACGTCGTGCGTCTCGATACGCCTCGAGGGCCTCGGCCTGGCGCCCACAGCGGTAGAGCGCAAGCATCAACTGGCCGCGCAGTCGCTCGCGCAGCGGTTCGCGCGCAACGAGCGCCTCGAGCTCGCCGACAACCTGCGCATGGGCGCCGACCATCAGATCCGCCTCGACACGGCTTTCGATCGCCGTCAGGCGCAGCTCTTCGAGCCGTGCGATCTCGGGCTGGGCGAACGGCTCGTCGGCCACGTCGGCGAGCGGTGCGCCCCGCCAGAGCTCGAGTGCCGCGGCGAGCGCACCGCGGGCCGCGGCCGCATCGCCCTGCGCGAGCAGCCGGCGTCCCTCCGCCGCGAGCTCCTCGAAGCGAAACAGGTCGAAGCCGCCCGCGTCCACTGCGAGCACGTAGCCGCCTGGTCGCGTGCGCAGGACATCGAGGTCGCCGAGAGCGCTACGGAGGCGTGAGACGTGGATTTGCAGAGCCTTGTCCGCATCGGCGGGAGGCGAGTCGCTCCAGAGCAGATCGATCAACCGGGCGGTGGGAACGACTTCGTTCGCGTGCAGCAGCAGGAGCGCCAGCAGCGCACGCTGCTTCGGGCCGCCGAGCCGGATTTCGCCCGCGGCGCCCTCGACTTCCAGCGGGCCCAGGATTCGAAATTCCACGTCGTTCGGCGACGCTAGTCCTGCCGTGGGCGCGTTGCAACCGGTCCGAAACCAGCGTGCAGGCGCCGCTTCGTCTTGTGGGCAGTCGACCGCAAAGGACGGTCGGGACGAAAGGAAGGCTCCGATGAAGCGCATCGCACTCATTACTTTGATTCTCGGAACCGCACTCGCCGTTGCGCCCGCCGCCTACGCGGTCGTCATGTCTGATGGTGCCGCCGACAGCAGCGGGGTCGTCTTCCAGACCGACGTGCTCGGCGGCGACGGCATTCCCACCGGGCTCAGCCAGGCTGAGTACCAGGCTTTGCTCGCTCGCGGCGAGGCGCTGAACCAGCAGTACGGCAGCGTGTCGAGCCCGCAAGTCCCGGTCGCCGGCGGCGACTCGTTCGACTGGAGCACCGTGGGGATCGGCGGGGCGGCGCTGGCGGGCGCGATGCTGCTGGCGATCGCGTCCCTGGCGGCGACGCGGCGGAGGCACCAGCTCGGCTTCTGAGCAGGCAACCGTTCCGACCGTGACGAGCGGGCCTTCGGGCCCGCTCGTCGTTTGCCGCGACTTAGGATCGACTACGTGGCGCCTCCCTTCCGCATCGGCGTGATGCAGCTCACCATGGAGCCGGTGGGCGAGATGCTGGCCACGGCGCGCGTTCTGGACGAGCAGGGCTTCGACACGATCTGGCTCGCTGAGGCGTATCCCTGGTGGCGCAAGCACCAGATGGAGGCGCGGTCGTCGACGGTCGTTTCCGCGCTCATGGCGCTGCAGACGAAGCGGCTGACGATCGCCTGGGGGATCATCTCACCGTTCACGCGGCATCCCGTGCAGGTGGCGATGGATGCACGTGTCGTGCAGGAGTTGGCGCCGGGACGGTTCATCCTCGGCTTCGGAACCTCGAAGATCTTTCTCAACAACGCCCGGATGCAGACGACGAAGACGCTGGGGCCGATGCGGGATGCGGTGGCCATCGTCCGCGGCGTGCTCTCGGGCGACGAGTTCAGCTACGACGGCGACACGTGGAGCGCCGACGTTCCGGCGATGAACGCGGAGGCGCCGCGCGAGGTGCCGCCGGTCTACGTCGCGGCGACGGCGCCGAAGATGCAGGCGCTGGCGGGCGAGATCGGGGACGGCTGCCTGACGCCGTCGATCACGACGCCGGCGTTCGTCCGTTACACGCGCGACAACGTCAGGGCGGACATCGACATCGGCTGCACGATCGTCGCGTCGATCGCGGAGGGCCGCGACGAGGGGCGCGAGGGCGCGCGGGAGATCGCGGGGATGTACCTCGCGAACAAGGTGCAGAACATCAAGGGCGCGGCCGACACGCTGCTCGAGCTCGCGGGAATCGACATCGAGGAGATCCGGCCCGTCGCGGAGGCGATGGAGCGGGGCGGCCGCCTCGCGGCGAAGGAGCAGGTGACGGACGCGATCCTCGACAAATGCAAGCCGATCGCGGGCACACCGGCCGACTGCATCGCGGCGATCGAGGAGTACCGCGACGCCGGCTGCACGCACGTCATGCTGGAGCTGTGGGGCGCGAAGCGGCACGAACAGATCCGGCTCTTCGCCGAGCAGGTCCTCCCGCACGTCCGATGATCGACAAATCGCGCCTCGTCGACCTCGCCTTACGGCTCGTGTCGACGCCTTCCTTCACCGGCTCCGAGCAGGCGGCCGCGGAGCTCGTGCGCGACGTGCTCGACAGGATCGGGCTGCAGACGCAATGGCAGCAGGTGGAGGAAGGGCGCGCGAACGTTCTCGGCACGTGGGCGGGTGCGGGCGGCGGGCCGACGTTGATGTTCAACGGGCATCTCGACACGTCGTACTCCGGCCGCGAGCGATGGCTGCAAGGGATCCCGGGCTTCCAGCCGGAGGGGTTCGAGCGCGACGATCGCATCTACGGGCTCGGCATCTCGAACATGAAGGGCGCGCTCGCGTGTTACGTCGAGGCGGTCCGCGCTCTGCAGGACGCGGGCGTTCGGCTGCGAGGCGACGTTCTGATCGCGGCGGTCGCGGGCGAGATCGAAAAGACTCAGCAGGGCGACGCGCAGGGCGCGGAGTACCGCGGCTACGCGGCCGGCTCTCGGTACCTCGTCACGCACGGCGGCGTCGCAGACATGTGCATCCTCGGCGAGCCGACCGAGAACAAGCTCGTGCTCGCGCATTTCGGCTCGCTGTGGCTGCGGCTGTCGACGCACGGGCCGTTCGTGCACACGGCGTTCACAGCGGGAAGGCGCGACGAGAACTCGATCCTGCGCATGCGTCCGGTGCTCGACGCAGTGCTCGAGTGGTTGCCGCGGTGGGAAGACGAGATGTCGTACGGCGACGTGCGCGGCGTGGCGAACGTCGGCTCGATCGAGGGCGGCTTCGGCTGGCGCGCCTCGCGCACGCCGCACCGCACGGACCTGTACTTGGACTTGAGGGTTCCGCCGGACGTGCCGATGGCGGACGCGCGGCGTAGAGCGCTCGAGTTTGCGCGCTCACTCGAAGACGTCGACGCGGAGGTGTACGTCACGGCGCCGGGCGCGGAGATCGAAGATGGGCATCCGCTCGTAACAGCGCTTGGCGACGCACACGAGGAGGTGTTCGGCGCCCCGGCGGAGCGAGACGTCACACGCTGGTTCTCCGACGCCTCGGTGCTCACGCGGTACGGCATCGCAACAGTCAACTACGGCACGTCGTCGGGTCTGCCCGACGCCGAGCTCGGCGAAAATCTGAGCATCGATGGGCTTGTCAAAACGGCTGAGGTGTATGCGCGTGCGGCGATGAAGGTGTGCGGCGTCGTATGACGCACGACGTCTACACGCTGCCGCCGGACCTGCCGGTGCCCGAGGACGACGGCGCCGCGGATCACCTGCTCGGGACGATGCTGCCGCAGCTGACGCTCAAGTCGTCGCAAGGCCCCGTGTCGCTCCGCGAGCTCGGGCGCGAGCGGCTCGTCCTCTACATCTATCCGCGCACGGGCCGGCCCGGCCGCCCCTCGCCCGCGGGCTGGGACGAGATTCCCGGCGCCCGCGGTTGCACGCCCCAATCGTGCGCCTTCCGCAACCACGCGGCGGAGCTCGCCGGACTCGGCGCGCTCGTCGCCGGCCTCTCGGCGCAGTCGCTGGACGACCAGGTCGAGTTCGCGGAGCGAAACCACATCCCGTACCCGGTTATCGCCGATTCCGAGCTGCGGCTCGGCGCGGCTTTGCGCTTGCCGACCTTCGAAGTGGAAGGAACGACGCTGTACAAGCGAATCACGCTCGTCGTCGAAGCCTGCGCGATCGTAAAGGCGTTCTATCCGGTGTTCCCGCCGGACAAGAACGCCGACGAGGTTGTCGCGTGGCTGCAGGCGCGCGGATGAAGCTCGTCACGTTCGACGACGGCAAGGTCGGTCGCGTCGAAGGCGAAGTGGTCTCCGAGCTCGACGTCGGCTCAATGCGGGAATACTTCGAAGCCGGCGAGGTCGCGCGCGCGACAGGCGAGGAGCACGCACTCTCCGACGTGAAGCTGCGCGCGCCGATCGTCCCGAAGAAGTTCTTCCACACGGCCGGCAACTTCCGCGAGCACGAGGACGATTCGAAGCGCGTCGCGTGGTCGCACGAGATCGCGCCGTGGATCGTCTTCTTCCAGAACGTCGACGCGATCGTTGGACCGGACGAGCCGATCGTCTATCCGGAGCACCTCACGGAGGAGCTCGATTACGAGCTCGAGCTCGCGGTCGTGCTGAAGAAGGGCGGGAAGTGGTTCTCGCCGGAGGAGGCAGCGGACTACATCGGTGGCTACGTGATCTTCAACGACATCACGGCACGCGACATCCAACGGCGCGAGATGCGCTCGGGCGTCTTCTCGTTCTGCAAGGCGATCGACACGTTCTGCCCGCTCGGGCCCTGGATCGTGACGCCGGACGAAGTGCTCGATCCCCACGACCTCCGTATGGAGTTGCGGGTGAACGGCGAGCCGCGGCAGACCTCGCACAGCGGGAACATGAGCGTGACGATCCCGGAGATCCTGTCGCACTACTCGGCGCTCGGATACAGCCCGGGCGACGTGCTCTCGACCGGGACCGTGAGCGGAGTCGCAGGCTTCAGCGAGGACGCCGCGTCGCTCTATCTCAAGCCGGGCGACGTGATCGAGGCCGAGATCGAGCGCATCGGCGTGCTGCGCAACCCCGTGATCTCGTGGCAGGAGGCCCACGGAAGCCCGGCGCCGCCGCGCGTTCGCTGGTAGCGCTCTTGAACGGCCCGGCCCCGGCTGCCAGGACCCGTAGCGTCATCAGACCCTAGGGGGCACTTTGGCTACTGGCGCCCGAGGAGACGGACGCCGAGCTTGCATGGGTGAAGGCGTGGGGCCCGTTGATCGAGCCGTTCAAGTTGGCCGGCGCGCCGCTGACGTTCAGCGCCGACACCGGCGATGAGCGGGTTCGGGCGACGTACGGCGAGGAGAAGTACGCGCGCCTCGTCGCGCTGAAGGACAAGTACGACCCGGAGAACCTCTTCCGGCTCAACCAGAACATCAAGCCGACCGGGGCCTCGGCGTAGCCGTTCATGCGCCGGCGGCAGCGCGACCCGCTGCCGCCGGCGTTAGGCTCGCCGCTGCATGAGCTGGCCGCGCGACGACACGAAGCTCGAGCGCGTCCGCAGCCTGATGGCGGAGGAAGACGTCGACGCGCTCGTCGTCCGCGCGCCCGACAACGTCCTCTACCTCTCGAACTTCCTGCCGATGAAGGGCTACGACGTCGTCGTCTTCCCGCGCGAGGGCGAGCAGACCCTGATCTGCCTCGAACCGTCGCTCGAGGACGCGCGCCGGATGGCGTGGACGGAGGACGTGCGCCTGTTCAAGGGCTACGCCGAGAGCGATCCGCGCCCTCCGACTGCGCGCGCCGTCGAGCTCGCGCTCAAGGTCTGCCGCGAACGCGGGCTCGAGCGGATCGGGCTCGAGCTCAGCCAGGGCACGCAGACCGCCGACCGGATGCTCGGCGAGCCGACGACGCCGACGCTCGCGTACTTCGAGGCGTTCGGCAACCGCGTCGACGCGACGCCGCTCCTCGCGCAGGCACGCGCGATCAAGACCGAGCAGGAGCTCGAGCGCATGCGCCTCGCGAACGAGCTCGCCGCGCTCGCGCTCGAGCAGGTCCGCGCGAATCTGCGCGCCGGAATGACGGAGGCGGAAGTCGCGGCGGCGTGGGAGGGAGCCGTGCACGCGCGCGGCACCGGCTACGAAGGAAAGGTGGAGAACGCCCGCGGCTACTCGCTGGTCTGGTCCGGTCCCGGGATCAAGACGTTCACAGCCACGAGCGACAGGCCGATCTGCGAGCACGAGCCGACGCTGTTCGAGATCTGGGTCAGCGCCGACGGCTACTGGTGCGACCACACGAAGAACCTTTGTCCCGGCGAGCTCGACCCGCGCTACGCCGAGCTCGAGGAGCAGTTGCTCGACGTCTACGGCAAAGGTGTCGCGCATTGTCGCGACGGCGCCGACCTCGCCGAGCTCGACCGGCTGATCCGCGCAGGCATCGCCGCCGCCGGTTATCCCGGGCAACCGTCGCATCCCGTCGCGCACGGCGTCGGCGCACGCGCGCACGAGCCGCCGTACGCGCATCAGGCCGGGTCGGGCACGATCCGCAAGGGAATGGTGCTTGCAATCGAGCCGGGGATCTACTGGGAGGGCGGCGGCGGCCTGCGCGTCGAGGACAACTGGCTCGTCACCGACGACGCGCCGGAGAAGCTCTGCTCGTTCCCGGACGGGATCGTGCGCGTATGAGCATCCCGCGCGACAAGCTGTATCTCGGCGACCTGAACCGGCGAGCGCTCGAACCGCAGCGGCGAGGGCCGGTCGGCCTCTACGACACGACGCTGCGCGACGGCGAGCAGGCGGTGGGCGTCGCTCTCGACCCCGAGCAGAAGCTCGAGATCGCGCGCTTGTTGGACGCGCTCGGGATCGAGCGGATCGAAGCCGGATTCCCACGCGTCTCGGAGGACGACGCGCGTGCGATCAAGCTGATCGCGGGCGCCGGCCTGAACGCCGAGATCTGGGGATTCTCACGCGCTGTCCAGGCGGACGTCGAAGCGCTGGTCGAGCTCGGCGTGCGGTACTCCGTGATCGAAGCGCCGGTGTCCGACCTCAAGTTGGAGGCGTACGGCGTCGAGCGCGAGGTCATGCTCGAGCGCATCCGCAAGGCGGTGTCGTTTGCAGCGGAACACGACATCACCGTTGCGTACTTCGGCGTCGATGGCACCCGTGCCGAGCTCGACTTCCTCGAACGCGCGTATACGACAGCGGTCGAAGCCGGAGCACGCGAGGCCGTCGTCGTCGACACGCTGGGGATCGCGACGCCCGAGGCGGCGGCGTATCTCGTCGAGCGCGTCTCGGGCTGGGTCGACGTCCCGATCCACTGGCATGGGCACAACGACTTCGGACTCGCGACCGCCGCCGCCGTCGCAGCCGTGCAGGCGGGTGCGAAATGGATCCAGGGAACGATCAACGGCATGGGCGAGCGCGCCGGCAACGCCAGCCTTGCGGAGGTCGCGCTCGCGCTCGACGCGCTCTACGGAATCCGCACGAACCTGCGCCTCGATCGAGCGCGCGACGTGTCCGAGCGGGTGCGCGAGCTCTCCGGCTACGAGCTCGAGCCGTGGAAGCCGCTGGTCGGGGACACGCTGTTCCGCCGCGAGTCCGGAGCGGTCGCCTCGCAGTTCCACGACCCGCCGTCGATCGAGCCGTACGCGGCCGACCTCGTCGGCGCCGAGCGGTCACTCGTGCTCGGGAAGAAGTCCGGTCTGGACTCGATCCGGATCAAGTGCTCTGAGCTCGGGCTGGAGGTTCCGGAGGAGCAGCACGCCGGTCTGCTTGCGCGCGTCAAGCTGCTCGGATCCGAAAAGGGCGGGCTCGTCACCGACGAGGAGTTCCGGCAGCTTGTGGCGACGCGTGCCGACGCCTGAGCAGCGACGGCAGCGAAAGCTCGCGGCCGCCCGTCAGCCCGCGCGGCAGGAACACCACCACCACTGCCATGAACGCGGCGACCACGACGAGCCGTGTCCCATCCGGAGCGTGGAACCAGCTCACTGAGTCGTTCTCCGCATCGCTCAGAAACGAGTCGAGACCGCTCACGAGCAGCGCGCCCACGACAGCGCCCCACAGGCTTCCGACGCCGCCGACGACGAGCATCGCCAGGCTCAGGAACGTGAAGTCCAAGAACACGTCCTGGACGTTGATCGTTCCCTGGTAGTGCACGAACAGCCCGCCGGCGAAGCCCGATAGCGCGCCGGAGAGCACGAACGCCCAGAGCCGCTGGCGGTGAATGTCGATTCCGGCGGCCTGGGCGGCGAAGGGGTCCTCGCGGGCGGCGCGGAGCTTCCGCCCGAACGCGCTGCGCTGATACATGAAAGCGACGCAGGCAACCGCGCTTGCCCCGACCGTCGCCTGCCAAAGATCGGTCGTCTCCGGCACGGTGGAAAGGGTCAGTGGGCCCGGCCCGATCTTCTCCCAGTTCCGGACGATGTTCTGCGTGATCTCGAGCACGGCGAAGGTGGCGATCCCGGCGGCGAGCCCGGAGAGGCGCATCAGCGGGATGCCGACGAGCAGCGCGTACAGCGCGCCGATCGCCGCAGCGAGCGCCAGCGAGCCGGCGTTGCCGAGCGTGTGGTCGCGGATGATCGAGAAGACCTGCGGGAGCACGCTCTGCTTCACGTCGGCGGGCACCGTCATCTCACCGGCGGCGTAGGCGCCGACGATGAAGAAGCCGATCTGCCCGAAGGACAGGACGCCCGAGTTGCCGACGAACACGTACAGCGCGACGACGATCGCCGCGAAGACCAGCGCGTTCGTGAACTCGAGCGCCCGCGACACCGTCATGAAGCTGCCGACGAGGCCGACGAGCCCGAGGAGAGCAATTGGACCAAGGAGCGCGACCGCGTTCGCTCTCGTCATACGCGCTCCACGGCGCGCTGCCGGCGCCGTACGAATAGGCCGTCGGGCCGGACGAGCAGCACGAGGATGACGAGGGCGAAGATGGCCGAGTCGAGATAGACGCCGCTCGTGAAGGGCCAGCTGCCGGTGCTCGGCAGGAAGCCGTCGAGCGCGCCTTTCGCGAACCCGATCGCGAAGCCGCCGAGGGTGGCGCTCCAGAGGCGGTCGATCCCGCCGACGACGACGCCCACGAGCACGATGATCGTGTCCCGCAGCGCGTAGTCGGCGGTGACGTAGGAGGTCTCCACGGTCATCACGATCGCGACGACCGCCGCGAGGACGCCCGAGAGGAGAACGGCGAGCGAGATCACCGCGTTCGCACGGATGCCGAGTAGCCGCGCCGTCCGAAAGTCCGTCGCGGCCGCGCGCATGTGCAGGCCGAGGCTCGTTCGATTCAGCAACAGGAGCAGCAGTGCGAGCGTGACGGCCGCGACGACGATCGCGACGAGCCAGATCCAGCGCACGATCAGCGTGCCATGCCCAATAGGGCCGTTCAACCCTGTCAGCGTCCCGACCGTCTTGCCGAGCACGCCAAGCTTGAGCGTGGCGATGCTCTGGAGGAGAAAGCTGATCGCGAACGTTGCGACGAGCATCGTCGCCGGCGACGCACGGCGCAGCGGTCGAAACGCGACGAGGTCCAGCGTCATCGTCAGCCCAATCACCACGGCGAAGCAGACGAGGATGCTGACGGCGGGGTTGAGGTCGTTCGTCAGCGCGAGCGCGTACGCGCCCGCCATCACCAGCTGCCCGTACGCGAAATTGACGAGCCGCAGGACGCCGAACACGAGCCCGATCCCGACCGCCATCAGCGCATACACGGAACCCGTCGCGGTCGCGTCGATCAGCGTCTGGATGGTGCTCATGACCCGAAGTAAGCGGCGATCAAGCGCTCTGTGTCATCCGCATCGTGCGGCATGAGAGTCGTCACCAGCTCGCCGTTGGAGAGCACGTAGGTTCGATCGGCAAAGGCGACCGTCCGCTGGGCGCGCTGCTCCACGAGCAGGACCGTGACGCCGCGCTCCCGGATCTGGGCGAGCGCCTCGAAGACCACGCTTACGAGTTGCGGCGCAAGGCCGAGCGACGGCTCGTCGAGAAGAAGGACGTCCGGCCGCGCGACGAGGGCGCGCGCAATCGCAAGCTGCTGCTGCTGCCCGCCGGAGAGGGCTCCCGCCGGTCGGTCGGCGAACTCCCGGATCACGGGGAAAAGATCGTGGACCCAGCCGACGTCTTCTTCGCGGTCGGCGCCGTTTCGCGACCTCCGCCCGGCGAGCCCTAGCCGGAGGTTGTCGGCGACGGTCATGTTCGCGTAGATCCGGCGTCCTTCGGGCACGAGTGCGATCCCCGCCCGCGCGACCGACTCCGGCGGCCGGCCGCGAATGGACTTCCCGGCGAGGCGGATCTCCCCGGCCTGAACCGGGACGAGCCCCATGATCGCGTGCAAGGTCGTCGACTTCCCCGCGCCGTTGGGGCCGATCAGGCCGACGATCTCCCCGCGCTCGAGCCGGAGGCTTAGCCGGCGCACCGCCGCAACGGCGCCGTATCGCACTTCCAGCCCATCGAGCTCCAGCACCGCGGGGCTCATTCCTCGGCCACCGGGGCTTCGCCCAGGTACGCAGCCGTGACGTCGAGGTTCGCGCGGATCTCCGCCGGCACTCCTTCGGCCAGCGTGCGGCCCTGGTCGAGCACCTGGATTCGATCGCACACGTCCATCACCAGGGCCATGTTGTGGTCGATCAGCAGGACGCCCGCCTCGTGGTCGTCCCGCACCGACCGCACGACCGCGGCGAACTCCGGGACCTCGGCCTCCGGCAGTCCCGCGGCCGGCTCGTCGAGGAGAAGAAAGCGCGGCTCCGTCGCCAGCGCGCGGGCGACGCCGAGCTTGCGCTCGTCACCGTGCGCGAGGCTGCCCGCCGGCTGTTTTCCGCGGTTGTCCAGCCCGAGCAGCTCGAGGAGCTCTGAGGCACGCCGACGCGCCTCACGGGGCCGGGCGCCCGAACCGAGGGCGGCCACCTCGACGTTCTCGCGCACGGTGAGGCCGGAGAACGAGCGGCTGTGCTGAAACGTGCGCGCAAGCCCGATGCGACCGCGGCGGTGTGGGCTCCACGACGTAATGTCATGTCCCTCGAGCTCGACGCTGCCGTCGGAGGGAAAGTCGAAACCCGTGAGCACGTTGACAAGCGTCGTCTTGCCAGCTCCGTTTGGCCCGATCAATCCGACGACCTCGTGGCGGTGCAGCTCGAGCGTGAGGTCCCTGAGAGCGAGGATGCCTTCGAACGCGCGTGAGACGTTGGTGGCCCGGAGAACATCTCCGGGCCACCCGTTGGTTCTGCTGGAGTGTGGTTCCGGCAAGTTCGCGTGGACTAGCGGAGACTGACCACCTTCCTGGTCTTCCACATCCGCAGGAACGTCTCCTTGTTGTTCTGGACCTTCATGATGCGCCACGGCCGTCCGGTGACGCTGTGGAGCTTCGACGAGTACGTGACCGGACCCGAGATCGTCGCCACGTTGTGGAACTTCTGGATCGTCGCAGCGAGCTTCGCTCCATCCGTCGATCCACCGTCGCGTTTCAGTGCCTGGGCAAGGATGTCGATGGTCGCGGCGCCGAGGACGAAGCTCGCCGTGTAGGGGACCTTCTTCGCCGCGAGCAACGACTTCAGCAGCGAGTTCACCGCGGCGTTCGGATCGTCGCCAAACGAGGACGCGTAGTTGTCGACGTAGTACTCGGTCACCTTAGGGTTCTTCGGGTTCCAGTACGTTCCGTCGCCGCCCCATGAGTTGATGATCGGAGTCTTGTTGCCGGCACTCCGGACACCGCCGACAAATTGGGGAAGCTCTCCGAACGCCGTCACGAACGAGATCACGTCTGCCTTCATCGGCGCAACCTTGCTGATCACGTTGCCGATCGTCTTGTCGAACGAGGTGAACGCCTCACGGGCGACGATCCTCCCGCCGAGCTCCTGGAACCGCTTGGCGAACGAGTCGGAGACGTTGCGGAAGTAGACGAGGAAGTTGTCCTTGACGACGATCGCGGTCCGCCAGCCGCGACCGTAGGCGTACTCCGCCTCGGCCGAGCCCTCGTCCTGCGCGGTCCCGCCGACGGTGAAGGCGAGCTTGCCCTTCCCGCCGAAACGCTGCGGGCCCATCTGATCAGTTGTCACGCAAGGCGACACGGTGAGGATGCCCTTGTTCAGGAACTCCTGCGTCGCCGCCGCGGCGTACTCGACATCGCAGGTGACGAGGGCGATCTTGGCCCCAGCTTGGATCAGCTGGGCGGCGCAGGACTTCTGCTTCTTCAGCTGGTGGTTGCACACCCTGATCTGGAAGTTGGCCCCGCCTTTCGCAGCGAGCTTCGCCGCCTCGATCTGAGCGCCGGCGAGCGCCGGCGAGTCGAACGGTTTCATGCTCGCCGTCAGGTCGACGGCCGCTCCAATGATGATCGGCGCTTTCGCCGAGCTCTTGCCGGCGGCGGTTGCCGCCGCCACCGTCAGACCGACCGCAGCCGCCACGAGTCCCAGCGCGGCGACGATCCCAAGCCTCGGTTTCTTCATCGTCCCTCCTCAAAAGGTAAACCGGCCAGCGCCACCTTACGCCCGCTGAGTACGCACATTCAACGTCGTCGGTTTAGCTTTCGAGCGTGCGCCTCTCGATCTGCGAGTTCACGACGCTCGGGGCGAGCTTCGAAGAGGACCTCGGGGCTTACCGGGCCGCAGGTGTCGAGGGGATCGGAATCTGCGAGCTAAAGCTCGGGGACGATGCGGCAGAGCGACTCCGCGAGAGTGGGCTCCGCGCAACGCACTGCGTGCCGGCGGTGCCGTCGATCCTGCCTCTGCCGCTCATGGATGGGCCGGCCGAGCCGGCCCAGCGCGTGGAGGCGTTGTGTGAGAGCGTCCGGCGGCTCGCGGAGCTCGACCCCGTGTGTGTGGTGTTCCTCACCGGGCCGACGGGCGATCGTGACCTCGTGCGCGAGGGGATCCGCGCAGTTGCGGCGGCGGGAGACGCCGCCGGCGTGCGGGTCGCGCTGGAGCCCGTTCACCCGACGCAGGCCGACGCCTTTTCGTTCGTCCACACGATTCCGGAGGCGCTCGAGCTGATCGACGGAGAGCACGTCGCGATCATGCTCGACACGTGGCACGTCTCCGACCCGGACGAGATCGAGCCATATGTCGACGACATCGCTGGCGTGCACGTCGCCGACCGGCGCGAGCTGACGCGCAGCCATTTCGACAGGGTGCTTCCCGGCGACGGTGTGCTCGACCTGGCCGGGGTCTTCCGCACGCTCGAGGCGGGCGGCTACGACGGCTGGTACGACGTCGAGATCTTTTCCGACAACGGCATCTTCGGCGACGCTTTCCCGGACTCCCTTTGGGACGTCGACCCGGGCGAGCTCGCGCTGCGTGCACGCGAGAGCGTCGAACGTGTGTGGGAGCGTCGATGAGCCGCCGTTTCGACGCAATCGCGATCGGGAGCGGGATCAACTCGTTGGCTGCCGCAGCGCTGCTCGCCAAGGCGGGCTGGAGCGTGTGCGTCCTCGAGCGCAACGACTGGCTGGGCGGCGCGATCAGGACGGCCGAGATCACGGAGCCCGGCTTCGTCCACGAGGTCTTCGCGGCCTGGCATCCGCTCTTTACCGGCTCCGCCGCGTACGCAGAGCTCAAGCCCGACCTGGAGGCGCGCGGGCTCGAGTACCTGAACACCGACCTCGCGACGGCGACGCTCTTCCCCGACGGCGAGAGCGTGTTCCTCACCACCTCGCACGAGGAGAACGTCGCCACGCTCGGCTCCGCCTGGGATCGCACGGTCGGCGAGTTCATGCCGAACGCCGACCTCGCGTTCGGCGTTCTCTCGACCGAGCTGTGGTCGCGCGACGGCACGCGGCTGGCGTGGAAGGCGTTGCGCCGCCTCGGCCGCCGCGGGCTCGTCGAGTTCACGGGCAACGTGCTCGTGAGCTGCCGGGACTGGGTCACCGAGACCTTCGAGGACGAGCGGGCTCATGGGCTGTTCGCCCCCTGGGTTCTACACACAGGGCTCGGTCCTGACGCGGCCTCGTCGGGCTTCATGGCGCAAGTGATCGGCGTCGCGATCGAGCTCGGCGGGATGCCTGTGCCGCGCGGCGGCGGCGTCAAGCTCGTCGACGCGCTGACGGGAATCGTCCGCGACAACGGCGGCATGTGCGAGACCGGACGCGACGTCGAGCGCATCCTCGTTTCGGGCGGTCGCGCGACTGGAGTACAAACGTCGGACGGCGAGGAGATCGAAGCCGCGCGCGCCGTGCTCGCGAACGTCACGCCGCAACAGCTGTACGGCGATCTGCTCGGCGCGGAGGGGCCGGTCGCGGGCGAGGCGCGTCGGTTCCGCTTCGGCCGCGGCGAGATGCAGATCCATTTCGCGCTGTCGGAGCCTCCCGACTGGAAAGCAGACGAGCGCCTCCGCCGCACGGCGATCGTCCATCTGACGCCCGGCCTCGACGGCGTCTCGCGCGCGGTCAACGAGGCCGAGCGCGGCTTGCTCCCGGCCGAGGCGACTGTCGTCGTCGGCCAGCCGCTGGCCATCGACCCCTCGCGCGCGCCGGATGGTAAGTGGATTCTCTGGATCCAGCTCCAGGAGCTGCCGTCGCGGCCGAAGGGCGACGCCGCCGGGGAGCTCGACACCGGCGACGGCACGTGGACTGAAGAGTTGCGCGAGCGCTACGCCGACCGCATCCAGGCCCGGATTGCCCGACACGCGCCGAACTTCGAGTCGGCGATCCTTCGGAGGGTTGCCTACTCGCCGGCGGACATCGCCGCGGCGAATCCGAACATGCCGGGCGGCGACATCTACTCCGGCGCGTGTGCACTCGACCAAAACCTGTTGTGGCGGCCGCGCCCCGGGCTTCCCGGGCACCGCACGCACGTCGAAGGTCTCTGGCACATCGGCGCCTGCACGCACCCCGGGCCTGGTCTGGGCGCCGGCTCGGGCACCCTCGTCGCAAAGGAACTGCTGCGTCCGAGCGTGGCCGACCGGATACTCCGCCGGTAGTGCCCGTCGACCGCGAAACCTTCGTCGAGATCATGGCCTCGTACCCGTCTGGGGTCGCAATCGTGACGACGGTCGACGCCGACGGGACGCCGCGCGGCCTGACGACAACAGCGGTCTCGAGCGTCTCTGCCGAACCGCCGCTCTTGCTCGTGTGCGTCGATCGGATGAGTCGGACATTGCCGGCGCTAAGGGCCGGCCGCTTCGTCGTCAACTTCCTTCGGGAGGGCCGGGCCGAGCTGGCGCGGCTGTTCGCGTCGAAACGTGACGACAAGTTCGAGCACGTTGCTTGGCGTCGGAGCGCGAGCGGCTTGCCCATTCTCGAAGACGATGCGCTTGCGTGGGCCGAGTGCGTGACCGTACACGAGCTCACGCCGGGCGATCACTTCGTCCTGCTCGGACAGATCGAAGAGGGCGCAGGCGCGGCGGCCGACGAGGACGCGCCGCTCATGTACTACCGCCGGTCGTGGGGCGTCTGGCGGCCGGCGCCGCGCGACATCGAGCGCCGCCAGATCCCGACGCTCGAGGTGAGCGGACAGGATCTGCTCTGGGAGGGGGCGGAGCTCTAGACGGGCAGCGCCTGCAGGCGCGGGGCCGGCTTGGGTTCCCTCAGCAGCACGCGTGCAAGCGACCAGCCGGCCACGACGACCACGCCACCCGCGGCTGCGTCGAACCAGAAGTGGTTCCCCGTGGCGACGATGTCGAAGAGCATGAACGCGGGATAGACGGCGCCGAGCACGCGCACCCACCGGCGGCGCGCGAGCGTGAGGAGGACGACGCCGACGATGAACGCGTAGCCGAAGTGGAGCGACGGAACGGCGGCGACGGGGTTGTAGAAGCTTCCGAGCAGATCCGAGCTCAGGTTCAGACCTGTGTGCGTCGTGACCGTGTCTGAGAAGCCGAGTCCGGCGAGGCGCGGAGGGGCAGCGGGATAAAGGACGTAGCCGGCCAACGCGAGCGCGGTGGACGCGATCAGCGTAGTGCGCACGAGCGGAAAGGCCTGCCGGCGCTCGCGATAAACCCAGCGAACGGCAAGCGCTGTGGCGCCGAAGTGCAAGCTCATGTAGGCGACGCCAAGCAGGGCCGGGAGATAGGGAACGCCCCGCGACCACTCCTGCACCGCCCGCTCGTTGAACACGTGGAGAGCGCGCTCGAGCGCGACGATGTCGGTGGTGTGATCGCGGGCGATCGAAATGCTCGCGTCGCCCGCACCGCGGACGGCTTCATAGACGGCGTAGAGGAAGGCGAGGATGCCCATCTCGACGGCGGCGCGATGTGGGCGGGAGAGGGATGACGAGAGTGTCACGCCACGACCGTTGCATCCCCAGCCGCGCAGCGAAATGGGGCGGGCCCCCGTCCCGTGGTGGGGTAAACCGAACTACGCGGTCAGGCGACGAGCGCGGTGGAACGCGCCGGTCGTCGTCGGCCGTCGCCGCCCTTTCTGGCAACGGCCTCCAGACAGACAGACCGACCCGCCGAGTCTCACAGTCACCCGAGCCGCCAGCTAGCCGCGAGCGGAACGCTTTGTCTGTCAACCCAACGTGGCGGCGGCAAGCAGCACCGGGCGGCTAGGTTGACCGGCGCGTTTAGTTCGTCGACTTCCACCAGACGTCGTAGGTTCGCCCGGCGGCGGCGCGGGATCGGCTCGTAATGAATCACGGACAGCTTAACCGTGCGGAAGGTGGTCGCCGTGATGTTCGCCATGACCACCGTGTAGCTGTAGTTGCTGCCTGGAGTCACCTACGCGATAACCCCGTGCTTCACGCAAGAACGTGATAGGTGAGCGTGTAGCGTCTGGCGGCGTGACCCGGTTTGTCGTCGACTGCGAGACGCTGCTCCGGATTGCCGCTGGCGAGATCGACGTCGCCGCCGAGCACAAGCTCGTCGCGCCGACACTCGTTCGCTCGCAGGCGCTGTCGACGCTGTACGAGGCGGCCCGCCGGGGTGAGATCTCTGCCGCCGAGGGGATCGAGCGGGTGACGCGGATCAACTCACTGAAGGTTCGCTTCCTCGGGGACAAGGTGCTCCAACGGCAGGCGTGGAAGGTCGCAGACCAGCTGGGGTGGGAGACCACGTACGACGCCGAGTATGTGGCGCTGACGAAGCTACAGGCGGACGTCTTCATCACCTCCGACGAGGATCTGGCACGGGCCGTCTCCGGCCTCGTCAAGACCGCGACGAGCGACGCGCTGCGCACGGTGTGAACGGCGCCCGGGGAACGACCCCTCGCTTGCGCCAGTATCTGGAAATGATGCCCCGAGTGGTCTAGGAGGAGGACAGCGCGCGCTCGAGGGCGGCCCGGTCGGTCGGGCCGCCGTGCGTCGCAAGCACGTGCTCGACCGGCAGTGCGAGTAGCGGGCGCAGCCCCTCGGCGATCTCCTCGCGCGTCACGCCAGGGCGGAGCCACCTCTCGTTGATCTCGAGGCCCCGGCCGAAGTCGACGAGGGTGTCGCCGGAGATCACCGCACGCTGGCTCTCGACCCAGAGCACAGTGTCGTT
>WNGF01000876.1_pt1 | contig 50282 bp, 43 predicted proteins | sample 5400641 | NCBI WGS metagenome assembly WNGF01 (sample SAMN13153371, study PRJNA577476) | soil metagenome | isolation source: 80 cm soil or saprolite under grassland replicate 2 | place: USA:California | collected 2016-06-15 | reverse complement strand
TGTATAGACCGGAGAGATGATGGACAGGTGTTCGGGGACACGGTGGACGGTTTTCATTGGGTTTGCTCTGGTTGATCGAGTTGGATTTGAGTGATGTTTTGGTGGCAGAAGAAGACGTCGAAGACGCCTTCGAAGGAGGTGGGGCGTAGGGCGACTGGTTGGCCGTAGAAGGCGTTACCGATCTTGAAGGTGCGCCCACGGAACCAGATTTCTCCGCCCTGCTGGACCTTTCGAACCTGATCGGTGGAGTCGTAGAGGATGGAGGGTAAGGACTCTGGGAAGGACCGTGAGGAAGGTCGATAGCGGCTGGCCGGGACTTCCATGGCGAGAGCTTCGTGAGGGCGTTGGAGGTTGTAGACGTTGCGCCAGAGGTCGAAGCGACGCTGGGCATGCTCGAGATCACGGAAGGAGTTGTTCTTGAGCAACTCGGCATTGAGGGTACGGTGGAAGCGTTCGTCCTTGCCTTGGGTCTGAGGGTGATAGGGGCGGGAATGAGAGACACGGATGCCGATGCGGATGAGCCAGACAGTCAGCGGGGTGAAGCGATGGTCGGCATCGCTTCCCCAGGGGGAACCGTTGTCCATGGTCATGCGTTCCGGCAGGCCGTAACGGCGAAAGATGTCGGAGAGCCGGTGCTGGACGGTGTGCGTCTTCTGATCGGGGCAAGCCAGCAAGCCCAGGGCGAAGCGGGAGTGATCGTCCAAGACGGTCAAGGGATGGCAGCGGGCTGCATGCGTGGCGAAGTGGCCCTTGAAGTCCATCTGCCAGAGCCTGTTGGGGACGTCGTGTTCGAAGCGTTGCCACGGACGGTGCTTGGTGGACTCCTGCGGGTTAATCAAGTCGTGTCTGCGCAAGATGGCGTGGACCGTGCTGGCGGCGGGTAGGCCCTCGACTCCCAGATCCCGCAATCGTCGGCGCAGCTTGCGAGCTCCCCAGGCCGGTCGCTGATGGCGAAGCTCAAGCACGGCTTGCTCGATGAGACCCGAGGCCCGACTCGGACTCTCCCGTGGCCGACGCGACAAATCCATCAGGCCCTCACGCCCCACAGCGCGGTATCGGCACATCCACTTGTAGGCGGTCGTCGGGCTGACCTGAAAACGGCGGCACAGCAGCCGAATGTTCTCGTCCGGCTGGCTAGCCAGCCGGACGAACTCTTCTCTCTGATCCACGATAGACACCTCGTTCCAGGGCATGCGATCTCTCCTCCCCAGACGAGATCTTCAGCCCCAAATGTGTCCACCATGTCTCCGAACACCCGTTCATGATGTACCCGGTCTATAGACTCCCGGAGGGAGAGGGCACTCTCTTCGGCGTCTCGGCCTCGTCGAGCAGCTTCCAGTACAGCGCCTCGATCAGGTCCAGGCGGACTTCGGAAGAGAAGCTCTTCGCCACGCGCTCCAAGCCGGCTCGGCCGAGGCGGACCGAAAGCGCCCGATCGGACAGAAGGCGGCGGAGGGCCTCGGCCAGGGCTTCAGGCTTCCGCGGCGGAACGAGCAGGCCTGACTCGCCGTCCACCACGAGCTCCGGGTTGCCGCCGGCGGAGCTGGCGATGACGGGCTTTCCGAGCGCCATCGCCTCCCGCAGCGTGCCCGTGATCCCCAGCCCCTCGTAGGACATGTCGGCCACGACGTCCGCCGCCGCCAGCACGTCCGGCATGTCGTCGCGAAAGCCGATTGGGAGAACGCGGTCTTCGATCGCGTTCTGGCGCGCGAAGGCGGAGACTTCCGCCTTCTTCGAGTCGCCTTCACAGGCCACGACGGCCGTCTTCAGCTTCGGAAAGTCCGGCGCGAGAAGAGCCGCGGCGCCGATCAAGTCCTTCCAACCTTTCCACTCGCGAGCGCCGACCTGCACGAGAAGCGTCTCGTCCGGGACGACCTCCCACTCGCGGCGGACGCGCTCCCGATCGGTCTTCGCCGGATCGAATCGCGCGAGGTCCACGCCGGCGAAGATGACGTTGACCTTCTCGGCCGGAAGGTTGCCCGAGGCGACGATCACCTTCTTGATGTCCTCGCAGACGGTGACGGCGGCATCCATGCGGACGTGGAACTTGATGCGGTTGAAGACGTCCAGAGGGAAGGAGACGCCGCGGTTGACAACGAGGACCGGTCGGCGGCGCGAGAAGTAGGTCGCGAAGAGGGCGACGGAGTGGGCAATGCCCTTGTGGACATGGACGACATCCACGGCTCGCTCGTCGTAGACGCGCGCCAGCCGCCGGGCGCTGCCGAAGTCGAACTCGTGCTTCAACGGCAGGGGGATGAAGTCGAGGCCTTCCTCCCGCGCGCGTGCCGGCACGTCGCCCTCAGGGCGCGACACGATCGCCACGCGGTGTCCGCGCCGGGACAGCCCCTCGGCGAGCTGAGACATCTGCACGACGCTGCCGGTGTTGAGGTTGCCCTTCTCGAGAACCTGGAGAATCGAGAGAGGCCGGCGGGCCGAGGTGGTAGTTGGTGGGTGGTAGGTGGTAGGGATGCCGTCCGTCATTTTCCCCTATCACCTATCACCTAACACCTATCACCTTCCTCAATCACCGTCCGGCCACTGGCTCGCAGCGCCGTCCGGCACGAGGACGACCTTGCCGTGCTGTTCTCCTTTTTCGAGGCGCTCGTAGGCTTCGACAGCGCGGGAGAAGGGGAAGGTGCTGTCGAGGCGCGGGGTGAGCTTCCCCGCTTCCACGGCCGAGAGCATCGCGCGGAACTCGCGGTCGTTCGCCATCGTGGAGCCGAGGATTGCGAGCTGGTTCCAGAAGACCAGGCGCAGCTCCTCCTTCGGATTCGGTCCGGTCGTGGCTCCGCAAGTGACGATGCGGCCACCCTTCGCGGCGCACTTCAAAGACGTCATCCAGGTCTTGTCGCCGACGGAATCGATCACGACGTCCACGCCGCGCCTGCCGGTCAAGGCGCGGATCTCCTTGGCGACGTCCTGTTTGCCGTAGTCGATGACGACCTCGGCCCCGGCCTCGAGCAATCGCCGCGCCTTCTCATCGCCGGAAGTCGTGGCGAAGACGCGCGCTCCGAGGAGCCTGGCGACCTCGAGGGCCGCTCCGCCGGCCCCGCCGCCCGCCCCGTGGATCAGAACCGTCTGCCCCGGCCGGACGTCGCCGCGCGTGACGATCATGCGCCAGGCCGTCTGGTAGACGAGCGGGAAGGCCGCCGCCTGCTCGAAGGAGAGCTTCTCCGGCATCGCGAAGACGTTTCTGGCGGGAACGACGACCGCCTCGGCGAAGGTGCCCGGCACATGCTCGCCAAGGATCTGGAACCGCACGCAAAGGCTCTGCTCTCCGGCGCGGCAGAACTCGCACGCGTTGCAGTAGAGGCCCGGCTGGAGGAGTACGCGATCGCCGGGCGAGAGGCCTTCCACCCCCGGGCCGACGGCGTCCACGACTCCCGATCCGTCGGCTCCCGGAATCTGCGGCAGCGGAACGCCGGGAAGCCCGTCGCGGACGAAGAGGTCCAGATGGTTCATCGCGGCCGCGCGGATCGCGACGCGGACTTCCCCGCCGCGCGGCTCCGGCGTCTCCCGGTCGCCGTACTCAAGGACGTCGTTTCCGCCGTGCTTCTTGAAGAAGATGGCTTTCATGGGAACAAGTTTCTAGTTTCTGGTTTCGAGTTTCTAGTGTCCTGAGTCAGAAATACACGGATTTCCGATTCAGGACACTACTGGGAAAACCAAGAAACGCGAGACTCGAGACTCGAAACTCACTGTAAATACCCCAGCGACCTCAGTTTCTCCAAGTACTCGCGGTCCGTGACCGACTTCTGACCAGGCGCGGTCACGATCCGCGGACCGTAGGTCGGCACGGTTGCCGTCTCGAGCGAACCCGCCGAGAAGACGGGCCCGGCTGGGCGGCCGGGCAGGTCCTCCGCCACCGGAATGCCGGCCCGCGCCAGGATCGAGGGGGCAACGTCCTCGCGCCGGATGCGCACTTTGGAGCCACGAGCGGCGCCGCTGTCGAAGACCACCATCCGCCCCAGGCCGCCTTCGGGCGGATGGCTGTCGGCGGCGAGCACGACGAGGACGAAGGAGCGCCCGGCGCTCTCGACCACATCGATCTCGTGGCCGAGAAAGGACTCGATCTGGGAAAGCGTTTTGGCCCGCCCGGCCGGGTCGCCGCGGACGATATCGAGCGAAGGCAGGTACACCGTCGAAAGCGTGTCTGCCCGGCGCTGCTTGCTCTGCGACAGCGCGTCCAGAGCGATCCGGTCCACGTCGGTCCCGCTTCCAGCCTGCTTCAAGACGTCCTCGTTTCCCACCACAACCGCGCCGGGCCATGGGCCCGAGGACCACCAGTTGACCGCGAGAGACGGCAGGCCTGCCGAAGAGCACACCTCCCAGAACGTCATGCTGCGGCGATCGTTGGCCGACACCGGGGCGCTTCGGACGAGGCCCAAACGGCGGCCCAGGCCGCGTAGGTACCAGGCCATGCCGGGCGGCGGCCGCAGCGCGAGATTCGACCCGAGCGGGCGCACCCTCTCGAGCGCCCGCACGCCGTGCCGGCCGGGCGGCACGCCGGTCGCCAGATTCATCCAGACTTCCGGCGGCGTCGCCTTCTCAGCCGGCCACCAGCCCGTCGCGCCGTGCTCGAAGAGCTCCTTCACTTTCGGCGAGGTCCGCTCCGGCGGGCCGTCGAGCTCCAGGCCGTCCACGGCGACGACCCGCATCTCGCCGATCTGGCCACGGGGCTGGGGAGACCGCACGGGCTCGGGCTCCTGGCGCAGAGCGAAAAGCGAGGCTGCGACGACCATCCCGAAGACGGCCACCGCGACGAAGACTCCGCGGCGTCGCCGTCCCGGCAGGCGGTGGGAGCGCGCGTAAGCCCGGGCCAAGATGCAAGAAGCCGCCGCCTAAAGCGTAGCTCCCCCCGATCCAGAGCGCGACGACGAGACTTCCCGTCGCAAGCCCCGCGACGAGCCCTCCTCCGGCCGGATGCCTCGTTCGGTCGGCGGCCAGAGCGAGGATCGCCGCGATCGGGATCGCGGGCAGCAGGCTTGCGACGAAGAGGTGCGCCAGCACCGCCACCAACGGGCCGGCCGACCGTCCGAATCCCGGCTCGGCCGTCTCGATAGCCGCGGTGGAGGCAAGCGCCGCGCCAAACGCGCCGGCGAGCACCGCCGGCACGAAGAGCCCCCCGCGCCCCTCGAACGCACGCCGGAAGACGAAGCGCTCGACGCGCCCATCGAGGTAACCCAGGTCCTTGAGACGCTCTCGCGCTTCTTCGAGGCTGACCGACGGCGGCGCCGGCTCGGTCACGACCGTCGGTCTCGCACGACACGGGCGAGGTCCGCCAGCACGGCGGCCCTGCGCCCGAGCGAATCGAGGCACGCGGCAGCCGCCTCCACCAGCTCGTTCACCAGCTTGCCAGACGAGTCCACGCCGAGTAGCGTGGCGAAGTTGGCGCGGTGCGCGTCTCGCTGCGTGTCCTTGCCCATCCGCGCGGCGTCCCCCGTCAGGTCGAGCACGTCGTCGGTGATCTGGAATGCCAGACCGAGGTTGCGCGCGAATCGTGTCAGCGCCTCGAGCGTCGTTTCGCCGGCTCCGCCCGCGAGGGCCCCCCCGCGCACGGCCGCCACGAAGAGCGCACCCGTTTTTTTCGCGTGGATAGCCTCGAGGTCCTCCAGGACGAGCACCTTCGGGTCGGCAGCGAGATCGGCCGCCTGACCGGCGCAGCAACCTTCGGCGCCGACAGCGGCCGCGAGCTCCGCGATCCCCGGCGCCGCCGCAGCGAGCTCCATGGCGCGAGAGAGCAGTGCGACGGCGGCGAGCTCCGCGGTCGCGACCCCGTACACAACGTGAAGGGCCGGCCGCCCGCGCCGCTGCCGGGCGTCATCCATGGACGGCAGGTCGTCGAGGACAAGAGAAGCGGCGTGCGCGAGCTCGACCGCCACGCCGACGGCGACGGAAGCCTCACGCGGCGCCCGCAAGAGATCGCCCGCCGCCACCGCGGCGAGCGGCCGGAAGCGTTTGCCCGGCGAGAGCGCCGCGTCCTCCATCGCCCGGGTCAGCGCGGGCGAGCGCGTCAGGGCGGCCGGAAGGGAACGAGCGAGGGCCTCCTCGATCGAAGGGCGAGTCTCGGCCGCAAACCGGCCGAAAGCGCCCTCACCCGACTCGGAAGGAATCCGGACGGCCCCTACTTGTAGCTCGCGACCGCCTCGGCCTCGTTCTCGTAGACGTCGAAGACGGTGATGAGCTGCGTGACCGTGAGGACGTCGTTGATCTTGGGCGGAAGGTGGAGGAGCTTCAACTTCCCGCCTTTGTTCGTAACCGACGTGTAGCAGCCGACAAGCTCGCCGATGCCGGAGGAGTCAATCGTCGTCACGTCGTGCATGTTGATCAGGATGTTCTTCTTGCCGCTCTCCGCGAGGCTGTTGACCGTCTCGCGTAGCTGCACGTCGCCCGCTCCGATCGTGATCTTGCCTTTCAGGTCCAGGATCGACACGCCCTGAACCTCGCGCACGCTCGTCTTCATGCTTTCCTTTCCTCCTTCTCCTTCTCGACTGCCAGGTTCTTTCGCAACACCAATTCCATGCCGCCACCGGCGGCGCGGCTAAAGCGGACGTCGTCCATGAATGTCCTCATGTAGAAGATGCCGCGCCCCGAAGTCTTCAACCGATTCTCCGGAGTGAGCGGGTCGTCGACTTTTTCCGGGTCGAAGCCGGAGCCCTCGTCGCGGATCCGGATCTCGAGCCATCCGTCCGTGACGTTCATCTCGAGATGAACGCGTTTTCCGAGATCCTTTTCGTTGCCGTGCTTGATCGCATTGGCGAGGGCCTCGCGGAGGGCCATTAGGATCCAGTGCCGGGTTTCGTCGGAGACGTCGCGACCCTCGAGCAGTTTCCCGCAGAGGTGTTGGGCCATCTCGATGTTCTCGAAACGGCTGGAAAGCGACATCCGGATGGGACCGGACTCGGTTGGCTGCGTCGACACGCTCATTCACGTTTGTCTTCGTTCGAAAGACCGGCGGATCTTATGCGAACACCCCCTGAGTGTCCATGCTACCCTGCCGGCAATGCGAAAAGGCCGCGCCGCGGCGCTGTTTCTCATCGCTGCCGTCGCTCTGATGGGCGCGACGGCCCTGTTGCCCGCCCGCATCAGCGAGGTCGCGAAGGAGGTCGAGCGCGTTCGGGGGCGTCGGTTCGAGCGGGCCGTCCCCGCCTCCGAGATCGACGAGACGGAGCTGCGCCGGATGCTGCGCGCGAAAGTCGCCGAGGGCTTCCCGGCCGCTCCCGAAGACACGCTCAAGACCTACGCCGCTCTCGGCCTGATGGAGGACGCCCCTCATGTCCTCGACAAGCTGATCGACCTCTACGCCTCGCAGGTCGTCGCGTTTTACGATCCCGAGCCTCGCCGCTTCTACCTCGTCAAGGGCGGGGAGGCATCGCTCGGCGCGCTCGGCGCCGTGGGAGACGGTGCCGCAGCCGAGAAGATCGTTTTCGCGCACGAGCTCATGCACGCCCTCCAGGACGAGTCGATGCGGCTCGACCGCCGGATGAAGGACTTGAAAGAGAACGGCGACCGCGGCCTCGCTCTGCAGTCCCTGCTCGAAGGCGAGGCGACGCTGGTCATGATTCGGGTTGCGATCGCCGACCTGCCTGGCGGCGAAGCGGCCGAGGAGATGATGGCCCCGCTCCTCTCCGCCGGGGCGCTCGAGAAGGCCAACATCCCCAAAGAGGTGCCCGATCTGTTCGTCGAGCAGCTCTTCTTTCCCTACGTGGAAGGGACCGCGTATGCGCGCGCCGTCGTCAAGCGCGGAGGCTGGGCGGAAATGGACCGACTCTGGAAGAGTCCGCCGCCGTCGACGGCCGAGATCCTCCACGGCCCCTCGACGCCGCCGCCGGTCGAAAACCTCCTCCCCTCCCGAGTCGACTCGCTCGCCCCTCCCGGTCACCGAACGCTCTACAGCGACACTCTCGGCGAATGGACGATCCGCTTCCTGCTGCGCCGCACCCTTCCCGAGGCCGAGGCCGACCGCGCCGCCGCCGGCTGGCGCGGCGACCGCATTGCCTTCTTCGCCGCCGGGCGCTCGATCGCCTACGTTTGGAAAGTGCGCTGTGATGGAGCCGCCTCGGCCGAGCGGCTGGCCTCCGCCCTCGGCAAGGCGAGAGCGAGCGCGAAGAGCGTCCCGCGGATCGAGCGGCGCGCCTCCGACCTGATCGTCACGCTCGGCTACGAGAAGTCGCCGATCTAGGCCCGTGTCAGCCGCCGGCCAGCGGCTTGACGACCAGCGGGATCACGACAAACATCTGGATGGCGTCGAAAGTGCCGTGCGCAACGACGCACGGCAGGACGTTTCGATAGAGGGCAAAGGTCAACGACATGACCGCCGAAATCACGAGGATCCCGATCAGGAGAAGCGGCTGGCCGTAAACGCCGTGCGCGGCGGTAAACATGAGAGTGGCGGCGAGCGGCCCCACGCGCGTCTGGAGGAACGAGCGGAAGAAGAGCTCCTCGACGACCATCGCCGAGACGACGATCGCGATCCGGACCCACAGCGGCTGGCCGAGGATCCACAGAATCGTCGGCGACACGCCGGAGGTGGACGGCATCCCGGCCGTCTTGGACCTGAAGGCAAGCCACAGCGCGACGCCGAGGGCCGCCGCGAGAACCGTCAGCAGCCAGCCGAGCGATCCGATCAGAACGCCGGCGGCCAGGTCTGCCGCGGGCTTCGGGCTCGTGAGCTTCAGGAATTCAACAGGCGAGCGGTGCCCCGACAGCAAGTAGTAGCAGAGCAGGAAGGTGATCAGGATCGCGTGCACGGCGAAGAGCGAGACCAGGGAGAGGTGTTTCGTGTCGGGCTCGCCACCCGCCAGACCGCCCGCGAAAGGGATCGCCACGGTCAAGAGCAGAACGACGGTGAGCAGGATCATGGCCGCCGCTCGGCGGCCCGGAGCGAAGAAGCCGTCCTGTTCGAAGACGGCGCGCGAGCGAGCGCGTGCGAAGGCGATCAGAATGCCGAGACTGCCCAGGGCGAGCAGCACGACAAAGACCGAACGATTCATTGTTCTCCCGGAAGCCGATGGGTTGTCGAGCGGCGGAGCATAGCACCGCAGCGTTTCGCATCTCGGCTTCTGCAACCCGCGTGCCCGAAGGTCGTATGATCCCGGCGCCATGACCGGTCGCCCGCTCGAAGTTTCCGATGTGCACAAATCTTTCGGCGGCCAGAAAGCTCTGGAAGGCGTCTCGCTCTCGCTGGCTCCGGGCGAGATCCTGGGTCTGCTCGGCCCCAACGGTGCCGGCAAGACGACCCTCGTGCGCAGCGTCGTCGGGCGCGTTCGGCCCGATTCCGGCACGATCTCCATCTTCGATCTTTCTCCCACGCACCCGGACACGCCTGCCTCCCGGGGCTGGGTCACGCAAGAGATCGCCCTCTACCCGCTGCTGACTCCCCGGGAGAATCTGTGGACGTTCGGCCGCTACCAGGGCCTCGCCTCCGCCGCCCTCGATGAGGCCATCGATCGCAGCCTCGACTGGATCGGCCTGGCCGACCGGGCAAAGGACAAGACGGGCGACCTCTCGGGCGGCATGAAGCGACGCTTGAACATCGCGGCGGGCACGATCCACGGTCCGAAGCTGCTCCTTCTCGATGAGCCCACCGTCGGCGTGGACCCCCAGTCGCGCGAGCGGATCTACACGATGATCGGCGAGCTTAAGTCGCGGGGCGTCTCCCTGCTCTACACCACTCACTACATGGAGGAGGCCGAGCGCCTCTGCGACCGCATCGCCATCATCGACCACGGCCGCATCATTGCCGAAGGAACGCGCGAGGAGCTCGTGCGGCAGACGCTGGGCAACCGCCAGACGGTCACGATTGACGCGGAAGGGCCCGTGGACGCCGCCCTGCGCGAGAAGCTGACACGAATGGGCGCGAACGTGGACGGGGCGGTCGTGCGCATCCTCGCCGAAGACGCCCCGCGCCAGATCCGCGAGCTGCTGGAAGCCTTCCACGGCGCGAGGACGGCGATCCGAGACCTCACGTTGAAGCGCGCGTCCCTCGAAGAGGTTTTCCTGAACTTGACGGGACGGGAGCTGCGCGAATGATCCTCGCCGTCGCCTGGAACCGCCTCTGGAACCTGCGCCACGACAGGGCTGCGCTCGTGCTCTCCTACGTCCTGCCGATCGTCTTCTTCACGATCTTCGGAGCCATCTTCGGCGGAGGATCGGCGCGCTCGACCACGCGGAAAGTCCGGGTCGCCGTCGTCGACGAGGACGGGAGCGAAAACGCAAGGCGCTTCGTGGCCGCTCTGAAGGCCGAGACGGGACTGACGGCTCTCGAGGCGCCGGAGTCGAAGGATGGCAACGCGGCGCCTTTCACTGCGGCGAGCGCGGAAGCCGCGGTCCGGAACGGCGATTTCCCCGTCGCGCTCGTCGTGCCGAAGGGCTTCGGGGAGAGGCCGATCCACTTCGGTCCGTCGGGCGAGAAGCCGAGCCTGACGATCCTGGCCGACCCGAGCGATCCCGTGGCTCCGGAGGTCCTGGCGGGCCTCGTCCAGAAAGTGACGATGACGGCAATGCCGGAGGCGATGGCGCGCAGCGGCATCGACGCGCTCGACAAGTGGGGAGGCGGCCTCACGGAAGAACAGCGCGCGAAGATGGACCAGAACCTGAGGTGGCTGCGCGAGAATCGCGCAACCGCCGCCGGGCCGGCGGGCTCCGGCGGCGGAAGCGGGCTCATGGACATCGAGCGACGCGACGTCCTCGGCGACAAGAAAAAAAAGAACCCGATGATCGCCTTCTACGCCGCCGGCCTCGGCGTGATGTTCTTGCTCTTCTCCGCAGCGGGCGCGGGAGGGGCGCTCATCGAAGAAGTCGAGAGCGGCACACTCGACCGCATCCTCTCGACACGCGTTTCGATGGGCCGCCTGCTCGGCGGCAAGCTGCTCTACCTGGCCGGCCTCGCGGCGTCGCAGCTGCTGGTCATGTTCCTCTGGGGCTCGCTCGTCTTCGGCCTCGAGATGCGCGGGCACTGGATCGGCTTCACCCTGATGACCATCGCCACGGCCCTCGCCGCTTCCACGTTCGGCCTCTTGCTGGCCTCCGTTTCCCGCTCGCGCATGCAGCTCGTCGCGATCTCGAATCTGTCGGTGCTCGTCATGTCGGTCGTTGGCGGCAGCATGTTCCCCCGCTTCCTGATGCCTGAGCTCATGCAGAAGATCGGCCTGATCACCTTGAACGCCTGGGCCATCGACGGCTTCCAGAAGGTCTTCTGGCGCGAGGAGCCGGTCTCGAATCTCTGGCCGCAGGTGACTGTCCTCGTCCTGATCGCGCTCGTCTTCTTCGGCCTCGCCCGCCGCGTCGCGCGGCGATGGGAGGCAGCATGACCGCCGGGGAGCCCGTATGAGGCGATTCGGTCTTGTTCTTTTGATCGTCCTGGCTGCCGGCGCGACCATTGCGGCGAACTATCCCGAGCCGGTTCCGGGCGATTTCGTGATCCGGGACTTCCGATTCGAAACCGGCGAGAGGCGATCCACTGGCTGCTCGTCGCCTCGCCCGGGCCGCTCCAGCTCCAAAAGAACCTGCCGACGCGCGATGCCGCCGACAAGTACGTCGAGGAGTAGACGCGCCAGCGCCTCGCGACGACCGATGCCAACGACCTGCTCTACGCCGTGGAGGCAGCACCTGGCCGCTTTTCTGGGCGAGATTCGGCGCCCGAGCTAACCCTCGCGCGGGGATCCCGGCGAAGCCTTCGGGGGCAGGATTCGCGCGTAGGACGCCGCCTCGCTAATCCAATCGTCGAGAAGCTGCGCCAACAGCGCCACGGATTCCGGCAGAACGACGTATTCCCTCATCACTTGCCCGGGCTCGGGCTCGAAGGGCCGGCCTCCCTGTTCAACGAGTCCCTCGCGCATTTGCTCCGGCAATTTCAGAATCACGCAATTCTGGAAGATCCCGGCAAACATGTTGCCCTCGAGAAAGGCCGCCGGATGGCCGAACATCTGTCGGACCGCCACGCCCGAAACCGACTCCGCCGCCTTCGTGAAAGCGTCGACGACGCGCTCGGGCAGCGCCGTCCACTCCGGTTTCGCTTTTCCCCGCATGCCCTGATCGTAGTTTACTCGCGACAAGGTCCCGTCGCCATCCGCTTGAGCCTTTTTAACTCTTTCCGACCGAGACGAACCACGGACCCGAAGAAAGACAGAAGAACAGGAGAAGTTCCCGAAGACTCGGTGCGCCGCACGGAGCGATTGTGCGAGCGAAGGGAGACCTCCAGTGAAGACACAGTCATTTCGAAGCGACGCCCGCGCTGACGGCCGATCGAACTTGACAGCACTCCGAACGGAGCGGATGCTGAACCAGCAGTCGCTTCACAAAGAAACCGGCCCGCCGAGTGAGCTGCTAACATGCGCATGCACGGACGGGCTTTCACTTGAACGACAAGCTGGTCGACATCATCGAGAACGAAGCCCGACTCGAGGCGCCGCGGCGGACGTCGCTCCTCGATTCCCCGCCCGAGGAGGTGTTCGACCGATTGACGCGTGTGGCGACGACCGTGCTCCGCGTGCCGGTGGCGATCATTTCGCTGATCGACAGAGATCGGCGCGCCTTGAGGGCGGCGATCTGCTCGGCGACATTTACTCGACCGGCGTCGTGCTCTACGAGATCTTCACCGGCTCCCTCCCGTTCGAGGGCGACAGTCCCCTCGCCGTAGTGCTGAAGCACGTCAACGATGCACCGCCCGTTCCCAAGTCGAGGAACCCGCGGATCGATCCGAAGATCGCCGCGATCATCATGAAGTGCATGGAGAAAGACGCGGGAGCGCGTTTCCAGACCGTCGGCGAGCTGTACGAAGCTCTGGCGCGGATGACGACCCAGCAGGCCGCCTGAGCTGGAAAACAGATAACGAAAAACAGCGGGAGCCTAAGACTGGAAAGGCCGAGGACCCGCTCGGCATGATAGCGGGCAGGGTGTGTGTCTCAATGATCAATTAACTTAGCTTAACTAGCAGTGGAGAGAGGCAACCATCATGAAGATGAAGCTCGGACTGCCTGTCACGACGGCGATCGCGCCGAGATGCGCTGCGGCGTTGATCCTGGCTCTGCTCGGGGCGGGCCTGGCCAGCGTCGGCCGTGGTCAAGCCATCACGGAGTTTGCGATCCTCTCGGCCAACGCCAGGCCTGTTGAGATCACGGCCGGCCCGGACGGCAACCTCTGGTTCACCGACGAGTTCGGCAACAAGATCGGGAGGATTACCACGGCCGGCGTTATCACCGAGTTCCCGACCCCATCGGCCGTGAGCGAGCCTCATGGTATCGCCGCCGGCCCGGACGGCAACCTCTGGTTCACCGAACTCGCGGGCCGCAAGATTGGGCGGATTACACCTGCTGGCGCTGTCACCGAGTTCCCAATCTCGACGGCCAGCGGCGAGCTTGTTGGCATCACTGCCGGCCCGGACGGCAACCTCTGGGTCACCGGATTCGGTGGTGGCAAGATTGAGCGGATCACACCTGCTGGCGCTGTCACCGAGTTCCCAATCTCGACGGCCGCCAGCGCGCCTTATGGCATCGCCGCCGGCCCGGACGGCAACCTCTGGTTCACCGAACTCGGGGGCAAGATTGGACGGATCACACCTGCTGGCGCTGTCACCGAGTTCCCAATCTCGACGGCCATCAGCCAGCCTGTTGGTATCGCCGCCGGCCCGGACGGCAACCTGTGGTTCACCGAAGCGTTGGGCAACAAGATCGGGAGGATTACCACGGCCGGCGTAATCACCGAGTTCCCGACCCCGACGGCCATCAGCCAGCCTGTTGGTATCGCCGCCGGCCCGGACGGCAATCTCTGGTTCACCGAAGCCGGCGCCAACAACATCGGTCGAATCACCACCGGCGGCGTCATCACGGAATTCTCAATCCCGACGGCCAGCAGCGAGCCTGTTGGGATCGCAGCCGGCCCGGACGGGGCTCTCTGGTTCACCGAGAACAACGGTAAGATCGGCAGGATCACCACGGGACCGTGCGGCGTGAGCCCCACGACGCTTTGCCTCGGCAATGGCCGCTTCCTTGTCACGGCCACCTGGCAGTCTCCTACGGCATCGGGCCAGGGGACCGCAGTACCTCTGACCGCCGACACAGGCTACTTCTGGTTCTTCAGCGCTTCGAACGTCGAGATGATCGTCAAGGTCCTCGACGCCTGCTCGCTCAACGCCCACAAGTGGGTCTTTGCCGGCGGTCTGACGAACATGGAGGTCACGCTGACCGTGACAGACACGCAGACCGGCGGGGTCAAGACCTATCTGAACCCGGCCAACACAGCGTTCCTGCCGATCCAGGACACCGCCGCGTTCGGGACGTGCCCGTGACGGATCACCCCAGCTGGGTCAAGCGCGTCTGGCGGGCTTCTTCGCAGCGGCCGCTTTCGGAGGCAGGGTCCGCGCGTAGGATGCCGCCTCGCCGATCCAATCGTGGAGAAGTTGAGCCGACCGCGCCATGTTCGCCGGGAGAACCACGTACTCCTTCATCACCCGCCCGGGCATGGGCTCGAAGGGCCGCCCGCCTTCCTCGACGAGTCCCTCCCGGATTTCCTGCGGCAATCTCACAATCACGCTGCTCTGGAAGATGCCGGCGAACATGTTGCCCGCCAAGAACGCGGCGGGATAGCCGAACATCTTTCGGACAGTAGCGCCGGGCACGGCCTCGGCCGCCTTCGTGAAGGCCGCCACGAGGCTCTCCGGGGCTTTCGTCCATTTGGGCATGGCCCGTTTCTTCATAATCAGGTTTCCTCGATCTCGTAGGCCGTCGTGATCGCAATCGCCGTGTGAATCGACCGGTAAACCTGGCACTTCTGCGAGTAGAACCCGTGGACCCGCTCGACCGTCTCCCGCGCGGTCGCTGGCGCCTTCAAGTGGTAGAGGACGTGGATCCGCTTGATCACGAGCACGCCCTCCTCGTTCTCGATCTCGCCTCGGACATCTGCCGTCAGCTTCCCCTTGCTCGCGTCGATCTTGCGCGCCTCCAGCGCGCCCCCGAAGGTTCCGGTGAGTCACCCGCCGGCAGCGGCCACGACGTAGTCGAGTGTCGTCGCGTGCGGCTCCGAGACCTCGGGCGAGACGCCGTAGTGGGCCGCGACGGCGCCGTGGACGCCGAAGTGCACGGGCTCCTTCTCCGCCGGCAAATACGCCAGCCGCGCGGGACCCGCGATCCTTTCGATCCGTACGGTTGAGATATAGGCAGGTTCGGCCATGATTCCTCCTCTCGCAGGACGGCAACTATAGGACGGCCGGATTCGTTGGCCTTCCGACCCGGCAGATTCCGTGCTCTTCGCAGATCTTCCTCATGGCCGCCGCTGCCGTGTTGAAGGCGAGGATGATCGAGCCTCCCTTCTTGCCGGCCGTCAGATCGCCCGCCAGGTAAAGGCCGGGCACGCTCGTACCGAAGGAGCTCGTCAAGCGGGGCGAGTCGCCTTCAAACTCGATTCCCACGGCCTTCAAAAAATTCTCGGGCGTCGTCCCGCCGAGCGCGTAAACAACGCGGTCCACGTCTGCCGACGTCTCGGGGGGTCTGGAGAACAAGACACACACCTTTCCTCCCGCCTCCTTGAGCGCGGCGACCTCGGAATCGAGCCGGATGACCAGCTTGCCCTGCCGCTCGAGGGCGAGCACACTCTCGCGGTTGATCGGGTTCGGCCGCGTCAGATCGGAGCCCCGGTAGGAAAGGGTCACGCGGTTGGCCTCCTGAACCAGGAACTGGCAGTACTCCGTCGCCGTATCGCCTCCGCCGACGACGAGAATCTCCAGGCCCCGAAGGACCTCGCCCGTAACGTCGAACCGCACGCGCTTGGCGATCTCGCGCGGGATCGGGTAGGCGGGCTTGTTCGGTCGCCCGAGGATGCCGATCGCGATTACGACGACAGGCGCGCGGAAGACGCCCGACCCCGACTCGACGTGAAGCCGCCCATCCGGTTCGCGGCCGATGCTGTGGACCTCCTCGCGGTAGCGCACCTCCGCGCCCGAATCGCGGATCGCGCGGTCCAGGTACGTAAGTGTCTCTTCGCGCGTCAGGTCCGGGATGCAGAGCACCCCTTCGCACTTCGCCTCGATTCCCTTGTAGTTGGCCAAAACGGGCTTGGTCGCCGGGTAGTACTTGCGGATGATCCAGGAGTGCTCCCGAGCCTTCTCGAGGACCAGAATGCGGTTCGCCGGCACGCCGGCCGCGCGCGCTTCCGCCGCCAGCGCGATTCCGGCGGGACCCGCGCCGACGACGATGAGATCGAACTCCCGAGCCGCCATGGCAGACCCTCCCCAGGACTTAGATGCCGTAGCCGTCCACAGTTTCGCCGGATTGGCTACTCGTATGCGCGGCTGTTGACGGTCAGGCGGCTGAGATAGACCGTCTCGCAGCCGCCGGGCCCTTCGTCCTCGCGCGAGACGCTCGTTCTCCAGCGGAACGAGGGATCGTCGATTCCCTCGACATCCACGAGCCAGCCTTCCAGGCGCACGTCGTCGCCCTTCCGGACGCAGCCAGCCGCGCGCGCCAGACGCGCCGTGGCGGGGATGATGTGCGTGTTGGCCGTGTGCGTGACGATCGTGCCCCGGTCGAGGCTCCCGTCGGAGGTGCCCCACATGTAGAAGCGCGAGGTCTGCGTGTAGTGGAGCTTGCCGGCGTACAGCGGAGCGACCACGGGCCCCCAGGCGAGGGCCCAGTCCACCGGGATCAGGCCCGATGCCGCGTCGAACCGATAGGACTCCTCGCTCATCACGCGGGCGGCTTCGTCCCATCGAAACCGCGGCGTGAGCCGATAGCGTTTCCCTCTCGCCACGAGCTCGAGCGGTGCCTTCCCGTCCGACTCCTGGATGGGATCACGCGCCGTGTCGGGCAGGGGCGCCTCGGCGTGATGGAGAAACGCGAGCTCGAGAGGACGCCGAAAGACGAAGAGCGCGACGAGGGCGGCCGCGAGGAAAGCGAGGGAGCGGGACCGCACCGCGTCGGACCGCGCCGGCGGGCCAGCCCGGATCATTCACGGACACTCGGCCGAGACACGTTCAGGAGATTGCGCCGAAAGGGTCTACTTGGGAAGACCGGCGCCCAGAATGTCGATGGCTTGTCCGCGACGGAGATCTTTTCGTCCGGACAAGGAAGCGCGACGACGGCGATGTCGAAGCGCATCGCAGAGGAGCGCTGACGCCGTCCGGGCGGAAGAGATCCGAGCGGCGGCCGAAGTCGTTCGTGAATGATGCGGGCTCACCCGCCCCAGCGGGCGCGGTGGCCGCGGGCGTCGATGTGGACGAAGGGACCGTGCGCCCTGTTGCCGGGGTAGATTCCGATGCCGCCGGCGAGCTCGGGGTGGCGCGCCTCGACCGCTTCGACCGCGGCCGCGACCAGCTGAGCGTCACGGATGTCCCGGCGGCCGTCGCCGTTCACGTCGTCGATCCAGCCGCGCCCGCGGTCGTCGGGATAGACGTCCGCCGCATCGCCGTAGAGATGGCGCGAGACGGCCGACCGGCCAGCCGTGTCGCCGCCCCCGTCGTTGTAGTCGGGCGTTCGGAATCCGCTCATGATGTGGAGGCCCCGCACCGCGCAGCCGCGCCGGGACAGCTCCTCGATCGTGAGCTCGAGCTTGTCGATCAGCCTCCTATCGAGAGCCACGTACTTGGGCCACACGTCGTCCTGCCCCTTTGTCACGAACTGTCCGAGCGTGAAGTGGTCGGAAACACGCGTGTGAAACGTCTCGGGGGTGACTTCGACGAACCCGGGCGGATTCTCGTACGCCGGGTCGCGGGGAGCGCCGCGCTCGAAGGGCCAGATGCCCATGCGGTACTCGCCGATCCGCCCGTCCACCTTCGCCGAGAAGGGCGTCAGGACGAAGCACGTCAGGGCCTGACGCGCGTCGGTCAGCAGACGGTAGACGCCCGGCCTGCTCGGCACGCCTTCGGGGGCCTGGCCGGGAAGGGCGAAGACGGCGCGGAGCCTGCCCGAGAGGCCCGACAGGAGCCCGTGGCCGCCGGTCGAGCGCGCCGGCGCGGTTCCGAGGCCCGCAAGCAGGAGAATGCCCGACAGGACGGCCAGACGGGGAAAGGATTTCACGTTCAGTGGAGAAACTTTAAACGATCGAGCGGTATTCCGTCAAATCTCCGACACCTAATAAATGATGACTTCGTCGCCGACGTGGCTCATCTTGAAAAGCTTCTCGAGGTCGTCATCGGCCAGGCGCACGCAGCCGTGGGAGACGCTGCGGCCGAGCTGACTTAAGGCCTGGGTGCCGTGCAGGGCATAGCCGTCCCCCAGGTTCAGGCGGTAGCGGCCGAGCGTCTTGCCGATGCGCCGCTGCTTGAAGCCGAGCGGCGGCACGACGAGGGTCTTGCCCGTCCGGATGAACTCGCGGGGCGTAACTTCTTTTTGCGTCCCGTCAGACGCCACCTCGAAGATCGAGTCCTTCTCGACCTTGAGGACGCGCTTGGGGCGGGGCTCCTCGTCGCCCAGGAGCGACCAGAGAGCGTCTCCGCTCTCGGCGACCGGACGCCCGGTCTCGGCGTCGATGACGTCACCCGGCTTGGCTCGGACCAGGTCGAGCTTCTTCTTGCGGGCCTCCTCGACGTAGTGCCAGTCGGGCGGCACCCAGACAGGGTTCTCCTCCTTCCACCGGATGCGGAAGCGGCCGGTCGGCGTGTCGAAGATCATCGTGCGGCCGCCGATCGTCAGCTTCGTTCCTTTGCCGGTCGAGACGACGGCCTGGAAGACGGTCTGGCCGCCCCGGCGCACCCAGAGGCGGTTCTCGGCGGTCGAGATGAGGATCGTCTGCTCTGCGTCGGTCGGCTCGTCGAGGTCGACCGCGGTGTCGGCGACGTCGGAGAGCAGATGATCGACCCGGCCTCCCTGCTCGGCCGCCGCGCCGTGCAGCTGCGCCACCGTTCCAAAAAGCCGAGAGCCGAGCAGCCGGTCGATCCGCTGGAGACGCGCGATCCGCACGCCGTCGCCCAGGTTCGCCCATTCGGCTGCGCCCGCCAGCCCGGCCAGCGCCAGGGCCAGGAGCGAGAGCGTCCAGCTTCCGAGAAACCCGAGCCGATAGCGCCAGACCGGGGCGTTCATCAGAACACGTACACGCGGGTCTCGGGCCCAACCCGCTTCCAAATCGCGGCCAGGTCAGCTTCGGGAGCCATGAACGAGCCGGGCTTGGGTCCGGAGAGCGGACTCTCGCGGGGCGGCGGCGAGTGCACGACGACGTCGTCGGTCAAGACGAGCACGTAACGGCCGAGGCCGCTCGGAATATCGGGCAGCGGCGAGGGAACCGGACGGCCCGCTTCCGCCCAAGCCCAGGCCGGAGCCTTCCAGCCCGGCCTCTCGAGTTTCTGCCGCACCGTGAAGGCGCCGGAGAGCGGCGCCGGCACGAGCCGGTCCCCCGAGGCCGAGACGATCGGCCGCGGCGGCGCTTCCTTGAGCGGCGCCTCCCGCACGATTCGCTCCCCCAGCCGGAAAGTCAGCCTCTTCGCCTTGCGATCGAGAACCAGAAAGAACTCGGAAGTCTCCTGCGCGTCGACCGCGGCGAGGCGGGCCGCCAGCTCCTTTTCGAGCGCCTTTTCGTCGAGAGAGAGAGACGCCAGATCCCGTCGGATTCGCTGGATCTCGAACGGCGCCGCTTCGCTGCGGGAGACGACGGCGGAAAAGCGCGCGTCGATGTGGCGGCGATGGAGCATCGCCGCGGCCGCGAGCGCCACGCCGAAGAGGAGAAAGCTGAGGTTCCAGGCCAGCGGAGGACGGTAAAGCTTGGGCGGCCGCCGGACCACCTGAGACCGCCGCAACACATCGGTCCGCACCTGAAGGATGCCCGAGGCCCGCGGCCCGATCGTCCGCTTCCACCAGGACGCGTTGTCGCTGTTCGAATCGTTCATGAGGCTTGGCGGGGCCGACGGGACTCGAACCCGCGACCTCCGGCGTGACAGGCCGGCGTTCTAACCAACTGAACTACGACCCCGCAGTCGAGCGGCGCATGATACACCCGTCGCACCGTCGCGTCCGCTTGCTCGGGTCCTGGCTTCGCCACCGGCGATCGGCTCGGCCGGATGCGGCCTCGACCGATCGCCTGGACCCTCGCGCGCTTCCGCTCCCGCAGCGCGAGGCTCCTCCCCTCTGGGAGACTCCTCGCGCTGCGAGCTGAAGTTTCATCCGGGCTGTCCGTCTCATCGAGTTCGAGGATCTCCCTGACTCCGGCGAGACTGCACGACGAGACTCGCCTCGGTCGATCTCAAGCTCGCGGCGCGCGAAGTCTCCCGAGGTCATCGAGGGAGGAGGCGCGCGCCGCGGGAGCGAAGGCGGAGCGAGGGATCAGGCGAGCGAGCGAAACCGCATCCGGCCGAGTCGCTCGCCGGTGCGCCCGAAGGGCGCAGATCCCTCGCGCAGCGCGCAGCGACGGCGGTGTACGATGGAGCACTGCCGATGAAATCCGCGATCGGCCCGACGCTCTCTTCGACCTCCGTCCTCGTCGCGGTGACTTTCTTGATTCTGCTCGGCCTCGAGAGCTGGCAGCCGCTGCGCAAGCCGGTCTCCTCGAAATGGGTTCGCATCGCCAGGAACTTCACGACGGGTGGCATTTCGCTCGCGCTTCTCAATCTGCTTCAGGCTCCCGTGCTCGTTCCCTTCGCGCTCTGGGCGGAGACACACCGGATCGGCTTGCTGAACCTGGTTCCTTTGCCTCCAGCCATCCGCATCGGGATGGCCGTGATCTTTCTCGATTACACGCTCTGGGTCTGGCACCGCTTGAACCACGTGATTCCCTTTCTTTGGCGGTTTCACCTGATTCATCATGTCGATCGAGACATGGACGCCTCGACCGCGTTTCGCTTCCACTTCGGGGAGCAGACGCTGTCGATCGGCTATCGGCTGGTCCAGGTCGGCGTTATCGGCGCAGATCCGACCTCGATCTGGCTCTGGCACGCGCTTGTGGTCGTGGCGATCGTGTTCCACCATTCGAACACCCGCCTGCCTTTGTGGCTCGAGCGCCTCCTCGTCAAGGTCGTCGTGACGCCGCGCATGCACGGCATCCACCATTCCAACTACCGCAACGAGGCGAACGGGAACTGGTCGAGCCTGCTGTCGGCCTGGGACTATCTGCACGGAACGATGCTCTTGAACGTCCCGCAGGAATGCGTTGAGATCGGCGTGCCGGCGTACCGAAAGGAGCAGGACGTGACGCTGCCGAAGATTCTCGTCATGCCGTTTCTCGCTCAGAGAGAGGACTGGCTGGGCGACGAGGGGCCGAGGCTCGAGCGGCTCGAAGATCCGGCGACCAGAACTCTCCTGGCGCCCTAGGCAGAACAGGGGGCTCGCAAGCCCGCGGGCCGGCGATAGAATCGCGGTCCGGGAGAGCGACCCATGGCGCATTTCCTGAAGCCGGCTTCCATCAGATCGTCGCACTACGTGCTCGACAGCGACGGAACGTTGAAGAGTGTCCAAGTGCCTCTCGGCGAGACCGTCGTCGTCGACCTGTGGGGAGGCGGAGACATCGTTGGGGGCAAGGGTGAGATCCTCCGCGTCGACGTGGACAACCACACGGTCGCGACGGTCTCCAAGAAGAAGGATCCGGGAGACGACTGGATTTCCTCCTGGTCCGTCCAGGGAAACATGAAGGACAAGGCCACGCTGGTGGCTCTCGATCCGAGTGGTCGGGTTTTCGCGAAGGTGCCCTTGGAGATCGCATCCCTTCAGGCGCAGCACCAGTGGAATACGAACCAGCCTGCCCCGCAGGAGGTGTGGAGGATCACGAAACTCTACATTCCGAGAACGCGCTGGCTGGGAATTTGGATGCCGCCGGGCTACGAAGACCATTCCGAGGGCCGGGCCGTGGACATCGGCCTCTGGGCATGGGTTCCGGAAGAGAAGGACGTCGCCGAAGCGATCGTCGAGCTGCTGAAGAAGAAGATGGCCGAGGTCGGCTGGTCCTACTTCATTTGGAACAAGCAGATCTGGTTGAACGACAAGCCCGCGCCCGAGGTCTACAAGGGAAAGAGCGCGCACACGGAGCACATTCACATCTCCTGGAATCGCGAGACGAGCCAGCGCCGCTCCTTTCCGACGTTCGGCGCCGAGCTCGCGAAGATCGGCTCCACCTACCCCGGCGCCGCGGCTCTCGCCAAGAAATAGCGCAATCAACGGTCCCTTCGCGACCGAAACTGACGTGTGACACGCCCGGCGGCCGGGCGCCTTCCGGTGTGCCTCGCGCTCTGCTATGGTCGCCGCCGATGATGCCGCCGGATTTCGCGGTCTACATCTGCCTGCTTCCGAACCGTCTGACACCTGGGCAGACATTTCCCAGAGGAGGCGACCGCAATGGACGATCTGTTCCGCTTTCTCGTGCTTCGCAACCCTCTGCCGGCCCGCGACATCGCGGTCCATCTGGGCGAAGGCGAGGGAGAGAGCCCCTTTCTCGCCGCATTGGCCGCGGCTCAGGGCAGCCCTCAGCCGCAGCAGAAGATGCATGAGGTGGCTCTCGGTTACGCGCAGTCTCAACCGTTTCTTCGCGATGCTGCGAAGCTCGATCTGGCGAAAGCGATCACCGCCTTCGGATCCGCCCTCGACCAGAAGCCGGACGCCAATCCGGCCGATCTCGCCCGCCTGATTGAAACCGCCTTCGGGCAGGATCCGCGGGCCGTCGCGGCGTCCGATAAGTTCAACGCCGGGTGGCGCCGCCTGCGGGATTCGTTGGTCGCCGTCAAACTCGCGCCGGAGGCCGCCCCTCCAGCGCTTCCCTCTCTCGTGGAGGCCGCCCGGCTGATGGCGCTGGTGCGGCGGGTCGCGCAGAACGATCCCGCACTCGATGAGCCGGGCGCGGTTGCCGCTGCCCGCGCCGCGCCGCTCGCGTTGCCGGCCTCCGCGGTGCTCCCTGCGCCGTTCCCGCTCCGAGGCCCGGATGCCCCCGCCAGCGATGCCGAGAGCCTGGCGGAAAAACGGCGCTCCGCCATCGAACGCGTCGCCTCCCTGCGGCGAGCGATCGAGGCGGTGCGCGCTTACGCACCGGAGCCCGAAACCCCGCCCGCCGTAGAGCCTCCGGCCGTTCGGCCAGGCGCCGAGGCCGTGTCCACCCTGCGCGCCGATCGGCGGATCCAGCCGATCACGACCACGCTCGTCGACGCGAACCCGGTGAGCCTCTCGCGGTCCCTGGCGAACTCGCTTCCCGATGTCGCGAAGTCGGCCCTCGGCATTCGCTCCGGGGAAGCTCCGCTTCTGACCGTCGCGGAGGCGGAGGTGAAACTCAAGGGCGCCTATCGCCTGTCGCTCGCCGACGCCATCTGGCAGCTCGACAAGCAGGGTTATCACGACCTCGCCAAGTTCTTCCCGGGCGCGAATCTGAAACCGGTCACCGAGCCCGGCGAGCATGACGATGCGGCCGACCCGGCGCCGACGACGATGACCGACGTGCCGAAGACGCACGGCACGCTCAAGCCGGCGGGCGTCGGCGACCTCCTCGTGACGCGTCAGCACACCGTGCGCTACGAGATGGGAGAAGTCGCCCACATCGAGAACGTCGCGGGTGGAGAAGCCCTCACCCGTGAAACGAGGCGTCTGGATACGACCGAAACCACGACCGTCCAGGAGTCCGAGACATTCACCGACGATCAGCGCGATCTCCAGACCGCCGGCCGGTTCAACCTGCAGCAGGAGGCCGAGAACGTCGTCAAAAGCGATCACAGCCGGATTCCCGGCCAGCCGAGCTCCGATTCGTACGGCTCGCTCGTCGAGTCGGGCGGTTCGAAGCAGTCCTCCACCAAGGACGCCGAGACGTACTCGCGGGACATCACGAGCCGCGCCACCACGCGCATCACGCAGCGCGTGCGAACCCAGGTGACGACCCGGACCCTGCGCGAGCTCGAGGAGAAAGCGACGCACGCGTTTACCGGCGGCGCCGCGGCGGAGATCATCGTCTACCAATGGGTGGACCGGGTCGTCCAGGCGCAAGTGTTCAACTACGGCAAGCGCCTCTTCTACGACATCGTGGTGCCGGAACCGGCGGCGTTCATGGCACGCGCGCTGGAATCGCGCCCGCGGGAGCTGCCGTTGCCCCCGCGGCCTGCGTCGTTCACGTTGAAGCCCACGCTGCTGAACGAATGGAACTGGGACTACTACGTCGCGGGATACGGCGCATCGGGTGTTGCGCCGCCGCCTCCGCCGGAGGTGACGGTTGCGCGCACGTTCTCCGGCATCGCGCAGAATCCCTTCTCGGACTCCGACGAGCTTCGCTTCGCGATGATGGCGTCCGGCATCGAGATGCCGATTCCCGAAGGCTACCAGGCGCGGAAGGTGAAGGCGCGCGTGCGCTGGTCGGGCTGGGGCGGCTATCTCGACCTCGTGGTGGGCTACTTTTCCAGGCGCTTCATCTACGGCGGAGGGGATTGGCATTTCGAAAGCAACCTGAACAGTGAAACCGGCTCCATTCCGATCACCGTGATGGTTCCGGAAGGTCAGGCGCAGTTCACGATCGCGATCGAAGTGATCTGCGAGCTCACCGACGAGCGGATGACGCGGTGGCAGGCCAACGCCCATGCCGGCATCCTCAGCGCCGCCCGCGAGCGGCTGGCCGAGTACGAACAGCAGCTGAGCAACTTGAGGGCAGCGTTGCGATTGCTGACATCCGGGAAGGCCGTCGGGCGCAAGAACAGCATGGTGCGCCAGGAGATCCAGAAAGCCTGCCTCGAGGTCATGACCGCCCAGCATTTCGATGGCTTGTCTGCGGTCGAGCACAGCCCACAGGGCTATCCGCAACCGTACCTGCCCAACGTCGAGCAGTACGGGCGCTATCTCCGCTTTCTCGAGCACGCGTTCGAATGGGAGCAGATGACCTGGCGCTATGCGCCCTATTTCTGGGGACGCAAGCCTTACTGGGTTCAAGCGCTGTTGCGGGACGACCCCGATCCGGCGTTCGCCGATTTTCTGCAGGCGGGGGCCGCCCGCGCGCTGGTTTCGGTTCGACCCGGATTCGAGGCCTCGGTGCTGGCCTTCATGCTCGATGGCACCGTGCCGACCCTGGACGCGCTCACCGAGATCACCAGTCCGCTTTCCCTGCCGCTCCTGCAGGAGCTGCGCGAGCCCGACACGGCACTGGACACGGGCAAGCCGTACGGCGACTCGTGGGAGCTCCGGCTGCCGACGACATTGGTCGCCCTTCGCCGGGATGGCACGCTCCCGCGTTGGGAACAGAAAGTGGCGGCCGATGGCACCGCGCATTGGGTGGCGATCGCGGGCGATGCGGTGCCGTGAGCGCCACCAATGAGGCGCTGGAGCGACGGCGGCGCCTCTATCAGGAGCGCATCGTCCGCCGACTCATCATTCAAAGACCCGGGTGGACCGACGGCTGGACGCCCGACGAGCTGAAAGCGGTCAACGACGTGCAGGACGGCTCGGTGTGCCGCGTCCTGCGTTATCAGGCGCCGGTCGTTCCGCCGGACGACGAGGTGATGCGCCACCCCGTCGCTCCGGCAACCGACGACCACACGCTGATGCAAGGCCTCGCGCGACTGCAGATCGCGCAGCGGGAGCCTGCACGGCAGTTCGAATTGTTCGGCTGGCGGACGCCTCCGCCCGAGGACCTCTATGCCCAGGCGGCCTTCGAGAAGGCAAAGAACGGGTACTGGTCCAGGATCCTGGCCGAGTCGCTCGAACAGCTCCACGTCCTCAAGGACACTTCGGATTTCGGCGCCAACTACTTGCTGCGCCTCGTCTATCTCTATGGGAGCACGCCACCTCCGCTGCGCTCCGTGCGGGCGACGTGGCGGGGCGCCGCGGGCTTCGAGCGCGACCCCAACTTTTCCTCCACGGTCGACGCCCTCATCACGGAGCGGTTCCTCGCCTACAAGTTCTGGCTGGACGAGCCGTTCAATGTTGCCGATTCCGCCCGACCTGAAGACGTGAGGCGTATTCAGGCGGAGCGCCAAAAGCTGGTTGAGGCGATACCGCCGCGGTATGACGGCGGTGAACTCCGCGCGGAGATGACCTACTGGTCCGAGAACCATTACGTGCTCTTTGCCACGGCGGAATATCTGGCCGGCCAGATGTGGCCGGACGAGGTCTTCCGCAGCGGACGTCCGTTCCGCGCGGAGGGACCTTCCGCCGTGCGTCCCGGCGACATGACCGGGCGGCAGCACGTGGACAAGGCGCGGGAACGCCTCCTGCGGTGGCTGAACGATCGCCTGCGGTTCGGATTCAGCGAATGGAATGCCCCCGGTTACTACGAAGAAGATTTCGGCGCCCTCTTCAACCTGGTCGATTTCGCGCTCGACGCGCAGGTGCGCGTGCGGGCTTCGATGGCCATCGACCTGATGCTCTTCGACATGGCCCGGCTCTCGCACGCCGGCAGCTTCGGCGTTACCGCCGGCAGAAGCCACTTCAAACACAAGAACTGCGGCTATCAGCAATCCACCGGCGACCTGGCCGAGGTCATCTTCGCCACGCGCGGCGCCGTCGTCGGCGATGCGTCCGACTCCACCGGCTCGTTCGTGACATCAGCCTACGAAGTGCCGGAAGTGCTGATCCGGATCGCGCACGACAACCCCCCGGAGATCACCGACCGCCGCCGGATCTCGCTCGACCCGAGCGAGGCCTCCCTTTACGGCATCGGCACCAGCTCCGAAGACGACGTGCTGTTCTGGTGGACCCGGGGCGCGTACTTTATCAAGGAAGTGGTGAACGGCAGCGATCGGGTGGTCGGTCAGCGCCATCTGTCCGCGTCCAACCCGTTTCGCGACATCCTGCCGAAGCTTCGGGCGCTGTCGATCATCCTGAAGGGGGAAGGCGTCGCCAGCGCCGCAGACGCCTTCTCGGTCCTGACCGAGGGCTCGGCTCTGACCCAGGCGCGACTCATCGTGTATCGCACGCCCAACGGCATGCTCTCCAGCGTGCGGCAGTTTCACCCGCAGCAACTCAACTTCCAGACGCAGTTCTGCCAAGCGACCCTCGGCATGGGCGCCACCGTCTGGACCACTCAGCCCACCGCGCCCTCCGAGAACCTGCGCGACGTCGCAACGGCGGCCGGAGCCGTGGGGGGTGTCGCCGCCGGGGCCGCCGCGGGAGCCGAGGTCGGTTCCTTCTTCGGGCCCATCGGCACGGCGGTGGGCGGGCTGGCCGGCGGCATCGCGGGAGGGATTGGAGGGGGTGTCGGCGCGCATGCGGCGACCTCGGACGACGACAAGGCCATCGAGGTGTTCCCTTCCAGCGACGATGGTCCGGACTCGTGGACCGGCACGGTCACGGTGCCGTTCGTGGCACAAGTGGATGGGGCGGCGATCATCGCCTACTCTCCCCGAGACATTCAGTGGTGGCTCTTCGAGAGCAAGACCCACGCGTGGTTTCCCCAGCCCGCGTTCGACCCCGGCTCGGTGATCCAGCGGTCGGCTTCCGACAGCACCGAGGACGACGGCCTCTGGACATTCGGGCGAGTCGGCGATGGCTATGTCGGACTGTACTCGGCGCGAAAGCCGGTGTGGACGACGGACGGGCCGTGGAAGGATCGTGAGCTCGTGGCCGACGGCGACGGCAACGTGTTCATTCTGCAGATCGGCAACAAGGAGCAGTTCGGCAGCTACGCGAACTTCGTCGACCGCGTGAGCGGGGCGCGGATTCACATCAGCGATCTCGGTGAAGACGAAGTCGAATGCAGCTACGACGTGCCCGGCGGCAGGCGGCTGGAGCTGCACAACGAGGGACATCAGGTCCGGTATGGCGGACCCGGGATCAGCAAGCGGTTCCCCCGGTTTGAAACGCCGTACATCGACGGCGGCCGGGTCGGCAATCGCGCCTACCGCTACACCATCGCGTACGGCGACCGCCTGCTCCATCACGATTTCAGCGAGATCAAGACCAAGGGAGCGCAGGCCAGGGTGGTGCGGGAAGTGGACGGCCGCCTGCGCGATCGGCGCAACCTGACGTTCCAGTTGATCGCTCGCCGTGGCGCGATGCGCGTGTTCGCGGAAAACAGCATCGAGGCGTGCCGTCACGCGCTCGGAGTGGAGGGCGCGAATGCCCTGACGATCGACGCGTGCCTGACACGGGACGGGCACGCGATCGCATGGCACGACTGGGATCCGGACAGCTTTTCGGCGGTGTGGCGGAGGCTTGGCCTGATCGATGTTGGACGATACAAGCCGCGTGCGCCGCCGAGCGAATCGCCCTGGCGGCGCCCGACCATCGGGCTGTCGATCGGCGAGCTGCGCGCCCACTACGGTTACGAACCGGTGGATGGCGAAGACGCCGCGGCGCCTCCCGCGCCGGTGATCCCGACAGTGCGCGAGATCACGACTGCCGCCGCAGATTGGCCCTCCCTGCTGCACCTGATCGTGGACGTGCAGCTACCGGGCGAACTGGCTCCGCAACTGGGACAGGCGATGGCGAGAGCGGTCTTCGACGCGCTCCCGGCTGCGCCGGCTTTCCAGACCACGTTGCGCAGCACGGATCAAGACGTCGTGAAGGCGATGCAAGCGGCGCTGCCGGAGGGAGACGGCCGGATCGGCGCTTGCTGGAACAGCGTCCTCGAAACAGGTCCGCCGGAGCAGGCGGCATTTCGGCTGCCCGAAGCGGTCCGCGGCGCCATCGCGCTCGGGACGCGAGTCGCCAGCTTCGAGCGGCCGCAATCGATCCCCGCGCCCGACCTGACCAGTGTCGTCTCTCCGATGATCGTGGATCTTACGAACTGGGACGCCTTCAACTTCAACCCGAGTGCCAACCTCGGCCGGCAGATCGATTGGGTGATCGCGGGAACCATCAACGACGCCACCGAGCAACGGTGGCTGGTGGATGAGGAAATCTCCGGCATCGTGACGGACGAGATTCCTCAGCTCCTCGAGATCGTGCGGCGGTGAGCCTTTCGGCCGCGGCGGTCGGTCAGCGGCGGCGAACCCGACGCTTGTCGCGCTCTTCGAGCTCTCGGTGCGCGACCAGGCGGCCGAGAATTTTCTGAACCGGGGCACAGCAGGCCCCTCATGCCTGACTAAATCCTTAGACGCATTCTTGACCAGAAGCTCGCGGCGCGAGGAGTCTCCCGAGCGAAGCGAGGGAGGAGCCTTGCGCCGCGGGAGCGAGCGCGCAGCGAGGGGACAGGCTCGCGGTCGAGCCCGCACCCGGGCGAGCCGCGAGCCGGTGCGCCCGCAAGGGCGCAGGCCCCTCGCAAGCGCGAGCGACGGTGGTGGGGGGTGCAGGAATCGAACCTGCGACCATCTGCGTGTAAAACAGAAGCTCTACCGCTGAGCTAACCCCCCGGGGACTATCGCAGCGTGATCGCAACGAGATCGCAGCGAGATTGCAGCACGATTGATCCCGAATCCTGATGCAATCCTGCTGCAATCCTGTTGCAATCTAAAACCTAATTCGCTGCACGTTCTCGATCTCGGCCAGGGGCATCGGGCGGGCGAGCAGGAAGCCCTGGCCGTACGGGACGCCGAGGTTCTGGAGGACCTTCAACTCCTCCTTGCTCTCGATGCCCTCGGCGATGACCTTCGTCTTCATCTTCCGCGCGAAGCTCATCAAGGCCTCGAGCAGGTCCTGCTTGACGCGCCGCCGGTCGATGCCCCGAACGAAGACGTTGTCGAACTTCAGGTAATCGGGCTCGATTTCGGCCAGCGAGGAAAGGTTGCTATACCCCGTTCCCACGTCGTCGACGGCGATGCGGAAGTTCTGCTGCCGGAACCGAGCGAGCACCTCTCGGAACAGGCCCTCGTAAACGGCGTACGTGCGCTCGGTGATCTCGAGGACGATGCGGTCGGGCTCGATGCCGAAGGACTGCACCTGCTCCTGAAAAAGCGGGCCCAGGAATTCCGGGTCCGACGCCGCCGCCGGCGAGAGGTTCAGGAAGATCTGCTGCCGCGGGTTGGCATAGGCCGCCGCCTCGAGCGACCGCTGGCGACAGACTCGCTCGAGCGGAATCAAGAGCTCCGTGCGCTCGGCGAGCGAGAAGAGCGTTTCGCCGGACTCGAACTCGCTGCCCCGCGGGCCGCGCGAGAGGGCCTCCATCCCGATCATCTCTCCGGTGGAAAGATCGAAAACCGGCTGGAAGACCGGGAAGATGTCCCGCCGCGCGATGGCGTCCTGGAGCATCTCGCCGCCCCGGATTTCCGCCTTGACCGTCTTGCGAGTGACCTGATCCCGGGCCTCCTGGACACCCCGGTAGATCAATCTCTCGAGGCGGTACTTGGAGTCGAAACGGATGCGGCCCGCACCGACGAAGGAACGGAACCGGCCGGAAAGGTCGGCCCGCTCGGACAAGTAACCCCGAATGAGCTGATCGAGCTCCGCCGACTTCTGCTCCAAGGCCCCGACCTGGTCGAGGGGGGTCCCTTCGGGGCTGACCATCAAGATGATCTCGTCCGACCGGACGTACGGCAGGCAGAACGTGCCCGGCGGGACGATGCCGTCGGCCTGGAAAGCCTTGAGCCGCCGGACAAAATCGAGCAGGAGGTCATCGTACGCTTCCCAGCCCCAGACCTGCTCGACGCTTCCCTCCGAGCCCGGCCGGAAGATGAAGACCGCCAGGGACCCGTTAGCCTGCAGGTCTTTGCCGAGATCGTCGGTCAGCGTGGCAACGGTCGGAAGGCCGGTATCCCGGTCATACAGACGGGTCCGTTCTTTCTGCCACTTGCTCCGGAGAGCGACAAACTCGCTCTCCCGTCCCTTGCTCATCAAACTCCTGGTTCTCTTTTCGAGCGATGAGGATAGCACCCCAGCCGGACCACCAGGCCGTCAGGCCGTGCCGGCCCGAAGCTGGGCGATGGCTTCGTCGGTGGCGAGAACGATCAGGACGTCTCCGCGCTCCAAGCGGTCCTCCGGCCCGGGCACGAATCGCCGCTCCAGGCCCTCCCGCGTCAGGCGTTTGACAGCCAGCACGGAAACGCCGAAGCGCGATCGCACACCCGATTCGGCGACCGTCCGGCCGGCCATGCCGGGCGGCACATCGACTTCCGCCAGCCGGTGCTTCTCCGGAAGCTCGAAGTAGTCCACCCCGCCGCCGACTCCGGCGGCCCGCACCCGGGCGAGCAGCCGGTCGCGCTGCAGAACCTCCCGGTCGAAGGCGCCGAGCAAATCCCGCCGTGTCACGATGCCGAGGAACTTCCGGCCGCTGGCCGAATCGACCACGGGAAGCTGGCCCAGGTCGCGGAACCAGAGCTTTTCGTTGACCGAAGTCAGCGGCTCGTCGGGCGTCACGAACGGCACTTCGGACGCAAGATCTTCGGCGATGACGATCGCCTCGACGCTTCTGTCCGCCAGGATCTCCTTGACGTCGTGGATCGTCACGGCGCCCAGGAGCTTTCCCTCCTCGTCGCCGACGTAGAGGGTCAGGCTCCGGGAGCGCAGGAACGTCTCGAGGACATCGGCGAGCGGCAGCGTGCGGGAAAGCAGCCTGACGTCCGACCGCAGGACATCGGCAACCTTGAGCGAAGAGGCGGCCGTGGCTTCCGGAGTCTTCTCCCAGACAATCCCCGCCGATCGCAGGCTTTCGACGTAAATCGAGTCTTGCTCGAACGTTCGCGCCGTGAGCACCGCCAGCACCGACACGCCCATCATCGGCAGGAGCACCGCCGTGTTCTGCGTGAGCTCGAAGATCATGATGACCGCGAGCAACGGGGCGCGCGTGATGCCGGCGAGCAGCCCGCCCATGCCCATGAGCGCGTAGGCTCCGACGGGCGCGTCGAGCCACGGTGCCGCGCCCTGCGTGCCGTGGGCGACGAGGCCACCGAGCGCGGCGCCGACCATCAGCGAAGGCGTGAAGACGCCGCCCGGTGTGCCCGAGCCGACTGTGGCCGCCGTCGCCACGGTCTTGCCCGCAAAAAGCAGACCAAGCGCGAGCACGCTCGCCCCGCCGGCGAGGATCCGGTTGGTGCCCTCGAAGCCGTTGCCCAAAACCTCCGGCAGGCCGATGCCGAGAGCGCCCACCGCCGCCCCTCCGGCCGCCATCGCGAGGGGCAGGGGGAGCTGCGACGCCGTGAAGAGCTGCCTCGCCAGCCGCAGCGTGCGTCCGAAGAGAGCCGCGGAAGCGCCCGCCAGCAGGCCGATGACGGCCAGCGGCACGAACTCCGCCGGGGACTCGAGGGCAAACCGCGCGACACGGAACACCGGATCGTCTCCGAGCACCGAGCGCACGAGAACCGTCGAAACCACGGCCGAGACCACCGCAGGGCCGAAGAGCTGCATCGAGAACGATCCGATGACGACCTCCAGGACGAAGAGCGTCGCGGCAATCGGGGTGTTGTACGCCCCCGCCACGCCGGCCGCCATCCCGCAGGCCGTCAAAATCCTGACACGCTCGGGCGAAAGCTTCACGGTGCGCGAGACCGCCGAGGCAAGCGCGGCGCCGAGCTGAATGATCATCCCCTCGCGGCCAACCGAACCGCCCGAGGAGATCGATACGATCGAAGCGGAGGCCCGGGCGAGCGAGGGCCGCAGGCGCACGGACCTGCGGCCGATCGAGACGACTTCGATCATGTGCGAGATGCCTTCCGGGCCCTTTTCCCGCACGAGGAAGCGGACGATCAGCCCGGCGGCGAGTCCGCCCGCTGCCGGCACAGCGACGCGCAGCCAGAGCGGCAGGCTCTCGACGCCGGTGACGACGTCGTCGGCATCAAAGAACAGGCGCGTGAGCCAGTGAATGACGGCCCGAAACGCGATCGCTCCGAGCGCTCCGGCCGCGCCGACGGCCACGGCCAGCAGGAAGAACTGAGTGTCGGGGTCTTTCCAGAACGATCGAAAACGGCGGGAACGGGGCTTGAGAGCGGGCTCGGCCGTGCTCATTCGTCCTCGGGCGCCCCCTCTTCACGGTCCTCGACGTCCGACTCGGCGCCGTAGAAGAAGGAGTGGCCGCATTCCCGGGAGCAGAAGCTGGCGCCGCCGACGCGTGTCCCGCAGGAGCTGCACACCGCCTTGTGGCACATGGTGCAGCGCGGCAGGCTGAAGGGGAACTTCTTCTTGCAGACTCCGCAGGTATCGGCGAGACCGGGCATGCGATTTGAGTATAAGGGCAGGCCTCTCTATAATCGCCGGCTCTTCCGCTGCGGCGGTGTAGCTCAGTTGGTCAGAGCAAGCGGCTCATATCCGCTGTGTCCGGGGTTCAAATCCCTGCACCGCCACCAAACTTCCTAGAAAACTCGCGGAATTCTTCGCACGTGTGTCCGTAGTGTTGACTGGCGGGACCCGAAACTCCTGACGTTCTCCCAACCGCGGCTAGTGGACATACCGGGTGGCGCACGGCGCGAGGCAGCCGCGGTTTAGGCTTCGATGTACCGCCGAGCCCTAGCCGGCCGCTCCTGTCCTAGCTCCGGGGACGGACAACCGGTGTCCGAGTCATGTCGAGGCGGTAAACTGGGGCAGGCCCCATGACCAAGCCCCTTGCGGCTCCACGGACCCGAGCAACGGTCGCCCTGCTTGCTACGTTCTGGACCGCCCGGGCCATCGCCGTCGAACCCTTCAGGATCACTCTCCGGTTCGCGTCAGAAAAAGACATCAAGCCCGAGACGCCGGCACGCATGGCAACACCCTTCGCCATAGGACGAGTGACCGACGAGCGCGGGCTCGATGACCCGATGGTGCTCGGCGAGAGCCAGGCCAAGGGGCGCTCTCCGAGACCGGTCGTGTCGCGGACGCCGGTGCCGGAGTTCGTCGAACAGGCGCTGCGGACATCCTTTGCGGAATGGAAGGTGAACGAATCGAGTGACGCGGACCTCGTGCTGCGCTGCGAGATTTTACAGATCAGCTTTATGGAGCAGCACCGCGTAGCGGTCGATCTCCGCTTCCGCTTTCTGCTCGAGGATCGCAAGGGAAATGTGGCTTGGCAGGCCGAGGTCGCAGCCGACGATGGCGTGTGGGGCAGCTCTCTCAGCGAGAAAAACTATCTGCAGGCCCTGTCCACGGCGACGAAGCGCGCTTTCGTGGATCTCTTCGACAAGACCGACTTTCGTGCAGCATTGAAGAAGATCAAGCCCACCCCTCGACCCACACCCTGACCCAGGAGGCAAGGATGGGCGGGTTCCGACTCGCGATCATTCCGACGATCCTCTGAGACGGTTTCGGGACGGCTGGCGCACGAAGGCACGAAACGCCCGGGACGCCTGGCTCCCCGGAACGCTGCCAATCGAAACGGCTCTGGAAAGCACCTTCCGCGAAGGGGTGCAGTTTGCCGTGGAGCTACTCGAGAAAGAGGGGCATCGCGAGCTTGCGAGCAAGCTTCGAATGCATATCGAGCGGAAGGTCTGAGAATGCCCCCAGGCGCTGACGTCCCGCGCCGCTTCCGAAAAGCGCTGCTCGGTTTCCAGGCATGGCGGCCAGGTCAATCTGTGAATCTGGCAGATCGGGCGGGCGTCGTCTTCGCGGACAAGGCTCTTCCCCGCCTTAATGTCGGCGTTCACCATCTCCCAAAGCTGAGTGATCTCGTCACGTCGTTCTTGTGCGTCCATCTCGTCCTCCCTCCCGGCCTCGCGGGCCGGGGCTCACGGTTTCGATGCTCTTCGACTACGCGACGCGAGAGGCGGAGCGCGGGTCGATTGTGATGAAACTGTGATAACCCGGCATGCCGGACCTTTCCGGATGGTGCCGAGAAAAGGCCCGGATTTACTGCATTTTCCGGCAGAGGCCGGCAGGGGAGAGGTGAAAAGGTGGTGCGAAAGGAGGGACTCGAACCCTCACGGTTTTACCCACAGGTTCCTGAAACCAGTACACCCGAGCGGCCCGCAGGTGCGGAAACGCCAATCCAGGCCGGCCTTTCTCCATTGTTCGGCATGCCCGTTTTTGCCCCCTTCCGTGCCTCGTTAGCCGCTTCCGTCCGCTTGGAAATGGCACGCTGGATGGCACCCTGCCGTACAGCAATCCGGGCCCTCGATGCCCGTCCGGCAGAGGCATCGCGCTTACCGGCGCGCCTAGCGGCCCTTAGTTGGAACCAGATTGCGCGGTTCAGCCTGAAAAACCCGAAGAGTGACAATTGTGTTCAGGCTGACCGCAGCCATCTACGAACCTACGGCCGCCCACGCCGTCGTGAACCTTCGGGTCTAGGATGATGAACTTCACGATCATTCGCTACCGCGGTCCCCGATCCTGGTACGAGGGCCTTAGAGACCTGAGAGCGCCACAATGCCCCGTCCATCGTTGTACGTATCGTCTGGCCTCCAAGGACCTCCTAGGCCCGTAGAAACCGATCCTAGGGATAGCGTCCGAGTCAGGGGGCCCTGCAGGCGGACCCTGCGATCCGAGATCGGCACCAACCCAGTGGCTGGCCTGCACGCTGCCGGGCGGGATGCAACGCTGCAGAGTTCCTCCTGAAATGTGCGGACGCGTACCACTTTTCGCCCGAAGAAGTCTGCCGCCCAGTCGGACTTCGTGTTTACCCTGAAAACGCCAAACTGTGCAACGTGCTCGTAGCTGGACCCCTTCGCCGGGAAGGCCTGCAACGGTCTTGCGGGTTGGCAACCCGCCGCGGGCGGCCTCGCCGCGAAGCCTTTACTAGCCTTGCCGCCCCTGACGAGCGATTAATCTCTGAAGTACTTCTACAGCGGAGGTGTCTCCGATGCGACGATTCGCCTGGATTCTCCCAACGGCTTTTCTCGTCATCGTTTGCCCGCTCGCCGCCCAGGACACCTTCAATGGCTGCGGGATGGAAGGCAATCCGAAGAACGAAGTCCCTGAAGGCCGTCAACCGCGACAAAAATCGCGTCACGCCGCCAGCGGCCGGCGACATCGACGCTACGGCCACGCTCGCCAAGATGCTCAAGATAGGCGACGACACCGACCGGTGGGACGAAGACAAGGGCGCGGAGATAGTCGGCGAGGTCTTCAACGTGAAGCCGGGCGGCGTCGAGACGTGTAACTGCAAGGCAACCGAGGCGGAATTCACAGACACCCACATCGAGATCGTCCCAGCCGTGAACAAGAACGACCCCACGCACCGCGTGATTGTGGAGGTCACGCCGCGCATGCGCGCCAAGATGGGGGAGCAGCGGGTGGATTGGTCCACCGACACTCTTAAGACCTGGCAGCTCGAAGATCTGGCGGGCGACGTGCTGGGAGGTTCACCCCATCACCGCGATCGAGGTGCTTCCGGGGCCACCGTGAGCACGAGTCGGTCGCACTCATTTCGCGTTTCTGAAAGGCTTCAGAATGGCCCACTTTCATCACCTCCAATCATCTAACCCCGTCGGCATTATTCACCTGCCCGTCGGTCGGACCATCGAGATCGCTTTATGGGGCGGTGGTCCCAGCGGGGAAGACTTAGATATTAGTGCGAACGATCCGTCCATTGTCCGCGTCGATTTCTTCTTCCCAAGGGGCGGAATACCTGATCGCGATACGCGGGTGTTCCAAATCACAGGGCTCAGACCTGGCACTGCCATGCTGGAGGCAAGACTTCCCAGGCGTGGGCCTTTATATGCTTCGTCTGTTCAAGTTATCGTTGGCGCTGCGGCCGCCGCCAGTAATAATCTCTTCGTCTACCACGGGACGAGCTTAGACCAGGCCAAGAAGCTAATGACGATGGACTTGATTCCGATGGCAGTGCCTGACTATGCGATCCTTGACTGGTGGGAGTATACGGACTTTGGGAAAGGTTTCTACACACACCCGGAGGAGAACAAGGAGAAAGCCGTCGAATGGGCCAAGAGAAAGAACAAAGAGTGGGGAGTCGTCCGCTTCTGTCTTACAACGAAGGAGTTTACAGATATCCCAGGCGCACCCTTACATTTCCGTGATAAGAGACATAGCCGGCCTTTCAATGCTCCGATACTGTTCTCACAACCGGCCAACTGGATTGAGTTTGTCGAACACAACCGGGGCATTCGACCGGCCGCTCAACGACCTAAGGACAACGATTGGACGCCGTACTACCCTTGGATGCGTGGACCGATATGGGGGCGGGTGGATAGCGGGCTCCCTGGCGGCGGACCTCCCGTCCCCGACCATATTCAGCAAATCAACTGGGGAGGTGCTGGCTTGGCGGCTCTGAACGCCGATGAGGCTAAGAAGAGACGGTTCTTGATCAATAAGCATAACGAGCACTTGCTCGAACAACCGCGCTAGCTAGACGCTGAGCACAGGCGCCACCGCGAGGTCCTCGCCTACATGATCCACAGCGGCCAGAAGGGGCGGCCGTGGGTCGCAATCGACGACGACTCGGAACACATCCAGCCGGGGTCAATCTAATCTTAGTCGACGCGTCCCGAGGCTTTGATCACTCAGTGGCCGCGCGCCTGACGAGCAACGGCGACGACGAGTCGTGACCGGCTTGCGCCTCTGGGGAGTGACGACCTCAGAGACAGCCTTTGTTGGAAGCAACGAATTCACGCTGAAAGAATCTATGCCCCACAGTTACAGTCGGATGCCAGCTGCGTTCAAGACATCCAGCAGAGGCATCATATAGACCTTGCCGTCGGGTGCCCCGGCGCGGGGAACGCGCTCCGTCGTGAAGGCTTTGTCAAAAAAGCCATCCCACTTTCCCTGTTCGGCGGGCTCGAGGCCGTTCTTGGTCTGGGTGTCGTAAAGGCTGTTGATGCTCTTCATCTTGCCTTTGTAGTTACCTTGGATCGCGTTGAAGGCGATCTGCACAGCCATGATGCTGTCAAACGTCTGCAACTTGAGCTGCATAAGATCGATGAACTGGTCACGAGCGATGAGGGCAGCGATGTCGTAGTGGCGCTGCTCGTGCTTCAACACGGTGTCTTGGAAAGCTTTGTCGCGGCGGAATACCCAGTCGTTGACGAAGGACGTGGATTTGAAGTTAATCGTGATCACCAGGTTGTCGTTCAGAGTGAACTTGCCTGGAGCGTCCGGTACGGGTCGAGGGCTGGGGCCGGCAGTGAAGCTAAAATCGGCGTCCGTGAATGCTGCCGTCGCCAAACCACCGGAAGGAGGATCCGAGCTCGGCCTGGGTCGACCAAAATCCGACCATTGAAGGGTCCTGAACAAACCCACAAGCTTAGATGCCATGATTACGCCTCCTCCCCTGCAATTACCGTACTAGACCATTCCACGTTAACCCGAATTCGCAGCTGCTTGCGTGCCTTCGTCGTGATCCTGGGCAAGGTGCCGAGCAGCTCGTCGATGTTGCCTGGGCGGCCGATGCTCCGCGGGCGCCTTCCGCTTGGTTTCGACTCCTCGTCATAGCCGGCGTCAACCCCTCAGGAGGAGCGCGGGCGCCGCAACGTGTTCCCGCAGCGTTGACTGGCGGGCGCAACATTTCGGCAAATGAGCACACTCGGCCGCGTAAGGCCGTCGCCCGGGGCTTCTCTGAAAAGGCAACGTTCATCGAGGTTCTTCGGGTTCCGGCTTGGAATCGGTTGGCGGCGTTTGCGGCTCTGCGGGCGGTTCAAGTCCCTGCACCGCCACCAAATTTCCCGAAAAGCGCCGAGTGGAGCGAAGCCGGAGGCGCCTCGCGGGACGGGACAGGAGGGCCGGCCGGGCGTACCATCTATCGAGATGGAAACGGTCGCTGAAGCTCTGTCGGAGGCCGCTCGAAAAAGTCTGATGCCCCCCGGCGCGTCGATCCTCCTCGCGGTGTCGGGCGGCGCGGACTCGATGGCGCTGCTCGTCGGAGCGGCGGAGCTCGCCCCGCGGTGGGACTGGCGGCTCGCCGTCGGACACGTGCACCACGCGTGGCGAGGCCGCGAGGCCGACCGGGACGAGGCGTTCGTCGGGGATTGGGCGCGCCGTCTGGGCCTTCCGTTCGCCGGCCGCCGCCGCGATGCGCGCGAGGAGGCGCGGCGGCTCGGTCTTTCTCCTGAAGCGGGCGCGCGGCACGCCCGCTATGGAGCGCTGCACGAAATGGCTCGCGAGCTCCGTTGCGGGCTCACCGCCACCGCGCACCAGCGCGAGGACCGCATCGAGTCGTATCTGCTCGCCCGCCAGCGGCGCCTCTCGCCGCTGGCTCTCGCGGGCCCGCGAGCCCGGCGGCAGGATGGCGTCGTGCGGCCCCTGCTCGCCGTTTCGCGCCGGGAGATTCTCCATTTCCTCCGGTCCCGCGGCATCTACTTCCGCCGCGACGCCACCAATGGCGACCTGTTGCTCCCGCGCAACCGGCTGCGCCGGACCCTTGCGTTGCGGACGCTCGAGCGCGGCGAGCGCCTTCTCGGCCGGCTCGCCGCGCGCGTCGAGACTCTGGCGCGGAGGCGAGATCGGCTCGAGCGGGATTTCGACGAGTCCGTCCGGCCGCTGCTGACGGCAGGCCCCGGCGCCGTTCTCGCGGACGCCGCCCGGCTTGCTCAATGCCCGCCGGAGCTGGCGCGTCTGGCGCTCGAGGAAGCCGCCCGTCCCTTTGCTCGGCCCGGCCGCCCTCCCATGACGGGCCGGGAGCGCGAGCAGGTCTTGGCGCGCCTCGCGGAAGGCGGAAACTTTCGCTTCGAAGCCGGCCGGCGCATCCGGTTCGAACGCCGGGGCCGGACGCTGACGGTCCGCCCGGCGTAGAATCCGTTCTAACGGACGCGCCGCTCAGACATGGAAACGTTCAAGATCCAGCGCCGGCACGACGCCGCCAGTATCGCGGCGCGCGTGACCGACGTCGCGGCAGCGATCGACAAGGAATATGCCGGCAAGCCGCTCGTCCTGGTGGGCGTCCTGAAGGGCGCGTCCTTCTTTCTGGCAGACCTGGCTCGCAGCCTGACAACTCCCGTGGCCTGCGAGTTCATCAATGTTCGCCGCGCGGAGGGCTCCGACGAGATCGTCCAGATCGATTTCGCAACCGGGTTCACCGTCCGCGACCGGCCGGTCCTTCTCTTGAAGGACGTCGTCAGCTTCGGCGTGATCGAGAACTACTTGATCGACCACTTGCGCGACGACGGCGCGGCGAACGTGCGCGTTGCCTGCGTGGTGGACAAACCCCACGACCGGCGCGCCGAGGTGGAGGTCCATTTCTCGCTTTTCCAGGCCGAGCAGGGGATCTTCGTGGGCTACGGCATGGACTATCAGGGCCGCTTCGCTCAGTTGCCTTACATCGCCGAGGTTTTTGCCGAGCCGGGGCAATAAAAGGCCTCTGGTGTCCGTTATGCTGGGGGCCGGAAAGGTTGCTCGGAAGGAGTTCCAGGGGTGAACGCCACAATCAAGAACCTGCTTCTCTGGATGGTCATTCTGGTGTTGATCATCCTGGCCTGGAACGTCTTCAAGACGGGAGCCGCGGTTGTGGAGGAGGTCACCTTCTCTCAGTTCCTCGACCAGGTCGCGCAGGGGCACGTCCAGAAGGTGAAGATCCGCGGCGAAGAGATCACGGGCATGTACGCGCCCGCCGCCGGAAAGCGCGAGCCCCAGTTCCGGACCTACGCGCCCAGCTATCCCAAGCTCGTGGACGATCTGCGCGCTAAGAACGTCGCGATCGAGATCATGCCGACAAAAGACTCTTCGCTCGTGTCGGCGCTCGTCATGTACGGCCCGCTCGTCCTGTTGGTCGCGATCTGGTTCGTGATCATGCGCCAGATGCAGGCCGGCGGGAACAAAGCCCTGTCCTTCGGCAAGTCGCGCGCCAAGCTCTTGACGCCGACTCAGAAGAAGGTCACGTTCAAGGACGTGGCCGGCGTCGAAGAGGCGAAGGTCGAGCTGCAGGAGATCATCGAGTTCCTGAAGGACCCGCAGAAGTTCCAGAAGCTCGGCGGCAAGATTCCCAAGGGCGTGCTCTTGATCGGCCCTCCGGGCACGGGCAAGACGCTCCTGGCGCGCGCCGTCGCAGGCGAGGCCAACGTCCCTTTCTTCACGATCTCGGGCTCCGACTTCGTCGAGATGTTCGTGGGCGTGGGCGCCTCGCGCGTGCGCGATCTTTTCGAGCAGGGCAAGAAGAACGCGCCCTGCATCATCTTCATCGACGAGATCGACGCTGTCGGCCGGCACCGGGGCGCGGGCCTCGGCGGCGGCCACGACGAGCGCGAGCAGACGTTGAATGCGCTCCTCGTCGAGATGGACGGCTTCGACACGAACGAAGGAGTCATCCTCGTCGCCGCGACGAACCGCCCGGACGTCCTCGACCCCGCGCTGCTGCGGCCGGGCCGCTTCGACCGGCGCGTCGTCGTGGACAGCCCGGACCTGCGCGGACGCGAGCAGATCCTGAAGGTCCACACGCGCAACACGCCGCTTGCCGAGAGCGTGGATCTCCTGGTCATTGCCCGCGGCACGCCCGGCTTCTCGGGCGCCGACCTGGCGAACCTCGTCAACGAGGCCGCCTTGAACGCGGCCCGTTTCAACAAGAAGAAAGTCGAGATGATCGACTTCGAGTACGCCAAGGACAAGGTCATGATGGGCCCCGAGCGCAAGTCCATGATCATGACCGAGGATGAAAAGCGCAACACGGCGTATCACGAGGGCGGGCATGCCCTCATCGCGGCCCTCCTGCCCGACGCCGACCCGCTCCATAAGGTCACGATCATTCCGCGTGGACGGGCGCTTGGCGTCACGATGCAGCTGCCAGCCGAGGACAAGTACTCCCACACGAAGGAGTACCTCGAGTCGATGGTGACGGTCATGATGGGCGGACGCATCGCCGAAGAGCTCTTCCTCGGCCACATGACGACCGGCGCCGGCAACGACATCGAGAAAGCGACGGACATCGCCCGCAAGATGGTCTGCGAGTGGGGCATGAGCGACATGGGGCCGCTGACTTTCGGCAAGGTCGAAGGAGAGATCTTCCTCGGCCGCGACTTCGGACGCACGCAGGACTACTCGGAGCAGACCGCCAACGAGATCGACGCCGAGGTCAAGAAGATCGTCAAGCGCGAGTACGAGCGGGCCAAGAAGCTCATCACGGACAACACGAAGGTCATGCACCGCCTTGCGCGCACTCTTCTGGAGAAGGAAGTCTTGGACGGCGAAGAAGTCCTCCAGATCATCGCCGAGGAGACCGGCACAGACATCGCCAAGCTGCGCAAGTCCGGGCCGCCGAAGCCACCGATCCTGCCCGGCGCGACTCCCGACGTCGCCGGCGGCCATATCGGGCCGCTGATTCCGGAACCGGCGTAGCCGTCGCTTCCGCTCGTTCGGGATCTGGCTTCGCCACCGGTTCGCGGCTCGGCCAAAGGGCCTCGACCGCGAGCCTGATCCCTCTCTCGCTCTCGCTCCCGCAGCGCGAGGCTCCTCCCCTCTGGGAGACTCCTCGCGCTGCGACCGAAGTCGAGCACCTGCCGGTGATTTCGCGCGCCGCCAGCTTTAGATTGACTGTGGCCGTTCCGTTCTCATCGTGGCCGACAGCGACGGTCCACTCCGTTACACTCTTCGAGTGACCATTCCGGCCGATCTCTTGTTCCCGGCCGACGGACGTGAAGCGCTCGCCGAGATCCTGTCCTGGGACGGCGTGCGGCTCGCCTCGCTTGCGGTTTCGGACTTTCCCGTCGACGTGGTGCGGCTGGACGGCTCGTCTTCTCCGCCGATCGTCGTGTCCCGATCGAAGAGAGCCGAGACTTTGAAGGCTCTGCCCGCGAGCCTGCGCAACCGGGCACAAGCCGCGTTCGAGCGGGCCGCCCGGCGGCCCCGCCGGCTCGAGCTGGCTCACCGCAGGAGCCTCGACCTCTCCTCCGGCCCGGCGATCATGGGCGTCGTCAACGTCACGCCCGACTCCTTCTCCGACGGCGGCCAGACCTTCGATGCTGTCCTCGCGACCGAGCGCGCCCTCGCCCTCTTCGAGGACGGCGCCGCGATCGTCGACGTGGGCGGCGAGTCCACGCGTCCGGCCTCTTACGGCGCCGCGCGGGAGGTGCCGGCCGAGGAGGAGATCCGGCGTGTCGTCCCGGTCATCGAGGCTGTCCGGAAGAACACGGACCGCCCCCTCTCTGTGGACACCCGCAAAGCAGCCGTGGCCCGCGCGGCCCTGGAAGCCGGCGCCGACCTCGTCAACGACGTCTCCGCTCTGCGGTTCGACCCGGAGATGGCGCGCGCGTGCGCGCAGTCCGGAGCCGGTCTCGTCCTCATGCACATGAAGGGCCGCGACCCGCGCACCATGCAAGACGACGTCTCGTACGCACACCCGGTCGCCGACATCGCAGGCGAGCTGGCTTGCGCGGCGGCCGCGGCCCTGGAGGCCGGCGTGCCCGCGGACGCGATCGCCGTCGATCCCGGCCTTGGCTTCGGGAAGAGCCCGGAAGGCAATCTGATTCTGCTGCGCCATCTCGCCGCGCTCAAGTCCCTCGGATTTCCCGTCGCCATCGGCGCGTCGCGCAAAGCCTTCGTGCGACGCTTCTCGGGCGTGGCCAACGACGCCACTTCCCCCGAGCGACTCGCAGGCTCGCTCGCCTGCCTCGCCGCGGCGTCCTCAGCGGGAGCAGCGCTCGTTCGGGTCCACGACGTCGCCGACTCGGCGCGCTTCCTCCGCATGCTTCGGGCGATCACGGCGCTTGCTTCTTCCCACGCTCAGGCTTCGGCGGGCGTTGCAGTCCGGTGATCGAGAGCTTCGCTTCGCGCATTACGCCCGCATCGGGGGCGGCCTTCTCGTGGCGCGACGCGCTCGACATCTTCGTCGTCGCCGTCGTCGTCTACGCGCTACTGCTGCTCATTCGCGGCACGCGCGCTGTGCCCATGCTGGTGGGAATCGCCGCCATCATCGCCGTCTACGAGATCGCGGTGTGGGCGAAGCTCATCACCGTGAGAACCGTCTTGCAGACGCTTCTGTTCTACCTGCCTTTCGCGATCATCGTGCTCTTCGCGCAGGAGCTCCGGCGCGGCCTGGCCGCGTTCGGGCGGACGCCCTTCTTCGCCTTCCTCTCGGCCTTCGACGCGGAAGAGACGGTCTCGGACATCGTCCTGGCCGTGACCTCCCTGTCGGGCCGCCGCGTCGGCGCCTTGATCGTCCTCGAACGTCGCGAAGGCTTGAAGACGTACATCGAGAACGGCGTCCCTCTCGACGCCCGAGTCTCCTACGACCTGCTCGTCACGCTCTTCGCCCCGGGCACGCCCTTGCACGACGGCGCGGTCATCGTCTCAGGCGAGAGACTGGCGGCCGCGGCTTGTTTCCTGCCGCTCTCGCTGCAGGAAGGGCTCGCCAAACGGTTCGGCACGCGTCACCGCGCCGGCATCGGCATCACGGAGGAGACCGACGCCCTCGCCGTGATCGTCTCGGAGGAACGCGGCACGATCTCGGTCGCGCGAGACGGCAAGCTGATCGAGGATCTCGACTCGAAGGCGCTGCGAGATCTCCTGCTCGCTGAGCTGGCAGCCACACGATGATCCCATGAGCTCGCGCCGCGTCCTCTCCAACCCGGGCACCAAGCTGCTCGCCCTCGCGATCGCGGTCGCGATGTGGTTGGGCTTCTCCTGGCAACGGCGCGAACGCGTCTCCGAGCGCAGCTACCGCGTCCCCCTTTCCGTCGCCAACATTCCAGCCCGAACGCTGATCGCCTCGCCGCTGCCGGCTGGAGTGGACGTGCGCCTGCGCGGGCCGTTCACGGCCCTGCGCCAGCTCGACCCGCTGAAGCTCGAGGCGGTCGTGGACCTGTCGAACGCCACGCGCGGCAGGAAAACCTACCGCCTGGCCCCTGAAGACGTGAACGTTCCGCCCGAAGTCGAAGTCATCGCGATCTCGCCGGACGAGATCGCCATCTCCCTCGAGCACGCCGTCGAGAAGAGCGTTCCCATCGTGCCGGAGATCACCGGAACGCCGGCCGAGGGCGCTCGGATCACGGAGGTGACCGTCGACCCCCGCACCGCCCTCGTCGTCGGAGCAGAGTCCGCCGTGGCCAAGCTCACCCGCGTGCGCACGGAGCCCGTGTCGGTGGCCGGCCGGCGCTCCACGCTCGTGACGGCCGCGATGGTCCTCGCGGAAGCGCCGGACGTGCGGGTGCGCGAAGCCGCCGTGGCGACCGTGACGGTGCGCATCGGCTCCGAGGGGAAAGCCCTCGAACCCACTCCCGCCAAGCTCCGCGGGAAGGGCAAGTGAAGCTCTTCGGAACCGACGGCCTGCGCGGCAAGGCGGGCGAGTTTCCGCTCGACGCCGCCTCGGTGAGGCTCGTGGGCCGCGAGGTCGGCCGGCGTGTGACGGCGTCGGGCGGCGGCACGGTCGTCGTGGGCGGCGACACGCGCGAGTCGACGCCCGAGATCGCCGCCGCGTTGACCGTCGGCATCGAGGAGTCGGGCGGGTCGGTCGCCTCGGCGGGCGTCGTGCCGACGCCAGCGGTCGCCGAGCTCGTCCTGGCGCTGTCAGCCTCCGCCGGGATCTCGGTCTCGGCGTCTCACAATCCATACCAGGACAACGGCATCAAGATCTTCGGGCGAGACGGCAGGAAATGGCCTGATCCCGAGGAAGAGTCTATGGAGAACCTGCTTCTCGGATCTCCCGGCTCCGCCTTTCTCCGTCCCCCCCTCGCCGCCCGAGTCGATCCCGCTCTCGCCGAGACTTACGTCACACGGCTTCTGCAGAAAATTCCGAAACGTCTCGACGGGCTGTCGGTCGTCCTCGACGCCGGCAACGGGGCCGCTCACGTGATCGGACCGGAGTCCTTGCGGCGCGCGGGCGCCCGAGTCACCGCCATCAACGACCGGCCCGACGGAAGGAACATCAACGCCGGCTGCGGGGCCCTGCACCCCGAAACCATGGCCCGGACCACGCGCCAGAGCGGCGCCACGCTGGGCGTCGCCTACGACGGCGACGCCGACCGCTCCATCTTCTCCGACGAAGAGGGCCGGATCCTGGACGGGGACGACGTGCTCTGGATCACCGCGACTGCCTGGAAACGGGAGGGTCACCTGCCGCCGGGAGGAGTCGTGGGAACGGTCATGTCCAACTGGGGTCTCGAGGCCGCACTCGGGCGCGAGGGCATCCCGTTCGCGCGAGCCGCCGTGGGCGACCGCAACGTCGCCCGGTTGATGGCCGAGCGGGGAGCGGGTCTCGGCGGCGAGACATCCGGCCACATCCTGTTGCCCTTTTCGCCGGCCGGCGACGGGATCTTGACGACGCTGCTCGTCGCCGCGATCGCCGCCGAAAACGGGCGCCGGCTCGGCGCGCTCGCCACGCTCGAGAAGACGCCGCAGCAGCTCCGCAACGTGCGCGTCGCCCGCCGCCTGCCCATCGAAAACGTGCCCGTCCTGGCGCGGGCCGTGGCCAGCGCCGAGGAAGCTCTCGCCGAGCGAGGACGCGTCTTCGTGCGCTATTCGGGCACCGAGCCGCTCCTGCGCATCCTCGTCGAGGGCTTCGACGCGGCAGCCGTCGCCGCGATTGCGGACGATCTGGAGAGCGCGGCGCGAGGGGAGCTGGCTTGAGACACATCCGGGCGGTTCTCTTCGACGCTGGCGGGACGCTCATCCACCTCGACGGCGAGCGCGTGAGCCGCGCGGCCGATCTCGCCTACGAGGCGGCAGTCTTCCGACGAGCCCACGCGGCCGCCTTGGACGAGGTGCGGCGCTGGATCCTGGCCAACCCGCAATCGGTGGACGCCGAGCGTCTCCCGCGTTTCTTCGAGACGATCCTCGCCCGCCTCGGCGTGCGCGAGGAGGACCTCGCGAGGGCGGCCGGCGCCGCCACGGCGGAGCACCACCGCTCTAACCTCTGGTCGCGGGGCGCCGACGACGCCGCGGCAACGCTCGCGACGCTGCGAAGCCGCGGCTACCGCCTCGCAGTCGTCTCCAACGCCGACGGGCGTGTGCGTGCCCTCCTCCAGGGCGCGGGACTGGCGGACTACTTCGAGTTCGTCGTGGACTCGGCGGAGCTCGGTGTCGAGAAGCCCGATCCGCGCATCTTCCACGCCGCCACCGGTCGCCTCGAGCTGCCGCCTGCGGCCTGCGCCTACGTCGGAGACATCTACGAGATCGACGTTCTCGGCGCCCGCGCAGCGGGCCTGACCCCCATCCTCATCAGCAACGGCGAGGCGCCCGACGGCATCGCTCGGATCTCGGCGCTCAGCGAGCTGCTCGGCCTGTTCCCGGGGACCCGGTCTCCCGATTAGGGCGCTCTAACCTTTGAATCGCGAGTGCTATGCAACGCGCGGGACGTCGAAATGGCGGCTGGTCGAGCCGCCCCGGCCCAGAGGCATTGCCCGCGGGACCACGCGGCGGCCCTCCCTCGGTTTGAGGGAAAGATTCCCCTGGCCGCCGCTCGAACGAAACCGGTGCAAGGGAAAGCTCTGGCAGCAGCCCGCTGTCCTCCGCGCACACCCACGCGGTTTCGACGGGTCCCGCGGACAACGCCTCCGTGCCGGGGCTTAGAGCGTGGCAACCACACGGGTCCAAGCCCCGGACTGACGGGGCTGCCCTGCGGGACCGTCGAAACCGCGTGAGTGTGCCAGGCCGGGTCAGACCGCAGTCGACAAAGTCCTTGCACCGGTTTCGTTCGAGCGGCGGCAGGCAGAACATCGGCTCCAGCCTGGGTGAGCCGCCGCGTGTCCCGCAGGGCAGTCACGGCTGTCCGGGGCGCCTTGTCAGGCAGGCAGCCCAGCACGAGCCATCCCAAAGTTACGCTTAGGGCTTCGCGGGTTTTTTCGCCTTCTCCTTGGCCGCGGGCGCGGGCGCAGCGGCCGGCTTGGGTGTCCAGAAGTCCGGGTCGGCCGCAGCGACCGGCGGGGCGACATAGCTGATCTTCGGGCTGAACGCGTAGATGTTCGACTCCGTGCTCAAGTAGCCGTCGCTCGCGAGCTTCTGGAGCTTCTTGCTGTTCTCCTCGCCTTGCGCTGCCTCGATGCTCTTCGAGCGCGCGAAGGCCGCGTCGATCTCCTCGAGCGACTTCATGGGCAGGAAGACGAGATAGGTGGGGCCCGGCATGCCCGACACGATCTGATAGACGGCCCACGGCAGCTCCACTTTCGCCTTTTCGTACGTCTCGCGCAGGATCTTCGCGGCTTCGGTGAAGTCGGTGTCGTGACCCGGACGCACGCGGAACGTGATGATCCGGAAATACCGCATCTTTCCGAGCTCGATGCCGGGCTTGTTGCTCAGGTCTTCCCGAAAGGCCGCTACGATCGAGCGCGAGGCCGAGACGAACTCTGCGTCTCCTGCACTCAGGCGATCGTCCTCGGCTTTCAGGGCCGCGGCCTTATCGAGGTTCTGCCGGTCCTTCTCCCAGGCGGCGAGGGACTCGTAGCCCGTCAGAAACCATGCTTCGTTCGGGCCCGAAATCGACGTGACGGCCAAGTAGTGCGTCGGCCAGTTCGCCTTGGCGAATGCCTTGGGCCACCCCGTCTCCCATTTTTCGTGCGCGGCGGTCCTTCCGATTTTGACTTCCTCGCGGAAGATCTGGAGGACCTTGGGCGGCCCGCCGGGAGCGGCCGGAGTCTGCGCCAGCAGGCTGGACGCCACGGAGAGGCCAAGAAGCAACATCAGAGAGACCGAGAGACTCTTCTTCATCACCGCACCTCCTTAGGGTGTCGAATCTTCGCTACCGTTCGATCTCGGGAATTGGCTCGCCGGTTACGTTGGGATCGGCAAAGATCAGCGCCGTGTTGGCGATCGGGAGAAGCATCGTGTGGTTGCGCTCGGCGAAGTCCATGCGGACCTCGTAATAGCCGTGCTCGGAAACCGCGACGAGTCGTCCCTGCTTGTTCTTGAACTCGAGGGTGGGGCAGAAGATGATGACCCGAACCGGCAGCTCCAACGGCGCCTCCTCTTTTCTTCGGGATCCCCGAGCTAACCCCGCATTATCTCAAGCATCTCGTTCCACGTCACCGTTCGAACCTTGAGCTCGCGGGCCCTCGCGAGCTTCGAGCCCGCGTCCTCCCCCGCCAGCAGGAAGTCGGTCTTCTTCGAGACCGAGCCGGCCACCTTCGCCCCGGCTGCTTCGAGCTGCGCCGTCGCATCGTCGCGCGTGACGCCGGGCAGCATTCCCGTGATGACGACCGTCTTGCCGGCCAGCGTTCCCGAAGCCGCGCGGGCTCTGTTCGCCGCCGCGAAGTTGAGGCCGTGCCGGCGCAGCTTCTCGACGAGCTCGCGGTGGCGCGGGTGCGAGAACCAGCCGGCGATCGCCGCCGCCGTGTTCGGGCCCACTTCCTCGACGCCCGTCAGCTCCTCGGGGGAAGCCGCTGCGAAGGCGTCGAGCGAGCCGAAGTGCTGCGCCAGCGTCCTGGCCGCCTTTTCGCCGATCTGCGGGATGCCCAGGGCGAAGAGGAGGCGGGAGAGGTCGTTGGCCCGGCTTCTCTCGATCTCGGCGATGAGATTGGCCGCCGATTTCTCGCCCCATCGCTCGAGACCCACGAGCTTCTCCGCCGTCAGGTCGTAGATCGATGCCACGTCGGAGAGCAGCCCTTCCCGGACGAGCTGGTCCACCAGCCTGTCGCCGAGGCCCTCGATGTTCATGGCCTTGCGCGTGCAAAAATGCCGGAGCGCCTCCCGCACGACGGCCGGACAGGCCGGGTTGACGCAACGGGTGGCGACTTCGCCCTCCTGCTTCACGACCGGATCGCCGCAGACGGGGCACTTCGACGGCATCCGGAACGCCCTCGCTCCCCTGGGTCGCTTCTCGAGCAGCACGCGCGTGACTTTTGGGATGACGTCGCCGCCCTTCTCGACGGCCACCGTGTCGCCCACGCGCACGTCTTTGCGCGCGAGATCTTCGTAGTTGTGGAGCGTGGCCCGCTTGACGGTCGTTCCGGCGAGCTGCACCGGGTCGAAGTGCGCCACGGGCGTGAGCACGCCGGTGCGCCCGACCTGGACATCGATCGAACGCACGACGGTCGTGGCCTCTTCGGGCGGGTACTTGTAGGCGAGGGCCCAGCGCGGCGACTTGGCGGTCGCGCCGAGCTCCTCCTGGAGGGCCCGCGCATCCACCTTCACGACGACACCGTCGGTCTCGAATGCGAGCTCGTGTCGCGTCTCGTCCCACTCCTCGACAAAAGCGCGGACGTCTTCGAACGTCTCGCAGCGGCGCCAGTGCTCGTTGACCGGGAAGCCCAAGGCTGCAAGCTTCTCGAGCGTCTCGCTCTGCGAGGCCGGCAGCCTCGGCGCCGCGACGATGCCGTAGAGCCAGGCCTCGAGGCGCCGCCGAGATGTCTCGCGCGAGTCGAGCAGGCGCAGAGTCCCGGCCGCGGCGTTGCGCGGGTTGGCAAAAACCGGCTCACCCTCGGCCTCGCGGTCGGTGTTGAGCTTCTCGAAAGCCTTTTTCGTGTAATAGACCTCGCCGCGGACCTCGAGAGGCGCTGTCTCCGGTATGCGAAGCGGAATCGAGCGGATCGTGCGCACGTTCTCCGTCACGTCTTCGCCGCGGGCGCCGTCACCCCGGGTCGCGCCGCGAATCAGCCGGCCGTCCTCGTAGGACAGCGCGACCGAGAGTCCGTCGATCTTCAATTCCGCGACGAAGGCCGGCGAGGTCCCGAGGCCTTTCTTCACGCGAGCGGACCACGCCTCCGCCTCGGCCCACGAGGACGCGTTTTCCAGCGAGAGCATGGGCACGCGGTGCTCGACCGTGGCGAAACCCTCCGCCGGCGCGCCTCCCACGCGCCGCGCGGGCGAGTCGGGCGTGGCCAGCTCGGGGTGCTG